>JAEAMG010001660.1_pt1 | contig 16161 bp, 10 predicted proteins | sample 8958741 | NCBI WGS metagenome assembly JAEAMG01 (sample SAMN16933256, study PRJNA681125) | bioreactor sludge metagenome | isolation source: anaerobic bioreactor treating anionic surfactant - SDBS | place: India: Bengaluru | collected 2019-02-28 | reverse complement strand
GGCCACACGTTCAACGATCTGCTGAGCGACTCCATCCGCCGCACCACCCTGTTCGCCGAGTGGCAGCATTTCCGCGGCCTGACCGCGCCGACGTTCCTGTTCGTGAGCGGATTCGCCTTCTACGTGGCCACCACCCGCTACTGGGACGAGTACCTGCGCTGGTCGCCGCGCCTCTGGCGGCGCCTCCGCCGCGTCGCGCTGCTTTTGTTCATCGGCTATACGCTCCACCTGCCGTTCAGCAATCCGCTGCAGATCTTCACGACGCCGTTGAACGCCACCCAATGGCTCTCCTGGATGAACGTGGACATCCTGCAATGCGTCGCCGCCAATCTGCTGAGTCTGCATATCCTCATCGCCCTGCTCCGCACCCGCCGGCGGTTTCTCACCTACATCGGGATCGCCATGCCGCTCCTCTTCCTGCTCAGCCCCCTGCTCTGGTTCCTCAACGGCCAGGCGGCGTCGCCGCAATTGTGGAACTTCTACATCGGCGGCAATTTCAACTCGTACTTTCCCATGGTGCCGTGGGTGGGCTTCATGTACGGCGGCATCCTGGCCGCCCACTGGCACCAGTCCCGCTTCCGGACGCGCGACGACTGGCACGGCGCCTTCTTCCTGGCGGGGCTCGCCGTGCTGGCCTTCGGGCTGCCGATCTACTGGCTGTTTCTGAAGCTGCCGGCCACGCTGAAGTTCGGGACGCTGGCCGCCCACAGCCTGTGGCTCCGGCTGGGTTGCGTCGTGCTCATTTTCACCGGCATCTCGGCGCTGGCCCGCAAGGTCCGCTCGGTCCCCTGGATCATCCGGCTGGTGGGCTCGGAAACGCTGACGATCTACTGGCTGCACCTGCTCATCATCTACGGCTCGGCGTGGAACATCGGGCTGGTGCGCCAGTTCGGACACTCCCTCAACCTGCTGGAGGCGTTCGCTGTCTTCGTGCCCATGTTCCTGACGCTGGTGCTGCTGGTCGTGGTCAAGGACAAGGCGCTGCGCTGGTGGCGCGCCCGCCGTCCCGCCCCCGCGGCCGCCGACTGACCTTCGGCCCTCAGAGCGGATCATCCGGCGCCGCTGCCGCACCGCCCCCGTCATCCCCCTCCATGGCTTCGATCGCGGCGCGGGCCAACTCGTCGCAGCGGGCGTTCTCAGGATGGGAGGCGATCGGGTCGTCGTGGTGGGCCGGTATCCAGCGCCACGTGACCGCATGGTGGCCGGCCAACCGGTGCAGTTCCTCCCAGAGCGTGCGGTTGGCCACGGTGCCACCCGGCCGGCGCCATCCTTTCCGGATCCAGTTGGGCAGCCACTCGGTCATGCCCTGCACGAGGTAGCGGCTGTCGGAGAACAGCGTGACCCGGCTGGGTGCGCGGAGCTGCCGGAGCGCTTGGATGGCGGCGGTCAGCTCCATGATGTTGTTCGTGGTGTGGCGCGCGGCTCCGCTGATCTCCTTGCGATGGTCGCCGGACAGGAGCACGGCCGCCCAGCCGCCCGGCCCGGGATTGCCGCTGCAGGCGCCGTCGGTATAGATCGTGACCGCGTGCTTATAGGGCGATGTCACCGTCGTGCTCTTTGTCCATCTCGATGAAGGCGTACGCGGAATGGTTGTGGATGCTCTCGAAGTTCTCGGCTTCCACCGTGAACCAGGCGACCCGCGGGTCCTCGCGCAGTTTCAAGGCGACGTTGCGGACCAGGTCTTCGACGAACACCGGGTTCTCGTAGGCGCGCTCGGTGACGTGCTTCTCATCCTCGCGCTTGAGCAGGGCGTAGAGCTCGGAGCTGCCGCAGGATTCCACGAGCCCGATCAGTTCCTCCAGCCAGATGAAATCGCGGCTCCGCACCTGCACGGTGACCAGCGAGCGCTGGTTGTGGGCGCCGTAGCGGCTGATCTCCTTGGAGCAGGGACACAGGCTGGTCAGGGGCACCCGCACGCCCAGGATGAAATCCAGCTCGGCGCCCAGCGTGCCGAGGAAGAAGCATTGGTAATCCATCAGCGAGCGGGCCCGGCTGGCCGGCGCCTCCTTCTCGATGAAGCAGGGAAACTCGATTTCGATGTGGGCGGTCTCGGCTTCGAGGCGGTCGCGCATCGCCTGCAGCAGTTCGGGCATCTTGTGCACGGTCATCTCGCCGCGGTACTCGTTGAGGATCTCGATGAAGCGCGACATGTGGGTGCCCTTGAAATGATGGGGCAGGTCCACGTACATGCTGATGGCGGCCACTGTCGACTGGGTCTCCCGGGCGCGGTCCAGGACGATGATGGGGTAGGTCACCCCCTTGACCCCGACCTTCTTGATATCGAGATTGCGGGTGTCGCGCATCCGCTGCACATCGATCATGACGTTTCGCCTCCACAGCCAGTCAAGCCGGGTATTGTAATCCCACGCCCGGCGGATGGCCACCAGAAAAAGGGGCATCCCGGCGCGGGCGGCCGGATCGCCGCCCGGACCGCGATGGATGCGGCGGCGACGGTTCGGGATTCGTCGGGACGGGGGGACGGCCGGTTCAGACTCGCGACCGCTTGAGGGTGTCCAGCACCTTCCGGTGGCGGTCCAGCGACAGGTCGCGCAGGCGCTGGAACTTGTCGAAGGGGATCAGGTTGTCGAACTCCACCGCCGTGCCGCCGGCGGCGTTGTAGATCACCCGGCCGCTGAAGGTGTCCTCGAACCCGGCCAGCGGGTCGCGCAGCGTCACCTCGGCGCGGGTGAACACCGGCACCGACTTGTGGGTCTTGATGAAGGTGCCGCCGGGGCTGACCGGCGTCGCCCGGGTGTGCTCGACGCCCTGCCGCAGCGCCGCCTCGCATTCCATGTTCAACGGCAGACGGACGAAGCGGCGGCGGAAGCCTTGCACCTTGGCCAGGGTGAATTCCAGGTTCTGGATGTTTTCCGGGCTGATGGCCTGGATGAATTCGCATCCCGGAAAGAGCAGGCTGCGGTCCTTGACCACCTTGAAGAAGAGCGGTTCGGCGAAGATGATCACCGGCGCGCCCATGTTGGCCCGGGTCAGCTTGTGGCGGACGATGGCCGAGATGACGTCGAAATCGTTGAAGGAGACGTAACAGATGAAGGCGCCCACCCCGCCCTCGTCCTGGCCCAGGTAGCCTTCGAGGAGTTCCAGGTCCTGGATCTGGAGGGTGGCGTAGTTGCGCATGGTGGAGCTGATCCGCTGCCCCACGGTGTAGTCGCGGGAGAAGATCACCCAGACCAGGTCGCTGACCTTGCCGCTGGAGGGGAAGTAGCGCGGCATGTCGAGGGTTTCCAGCTTGGCGATGAGCGAGCGGATGAACTCGTCGAACTTCCCCTTGATGCCGTGGTACCACTCCTTGGGCAGGTTGCTCTGGGGCTGGATCAGCGACCAGCTCAGGCGGCCGGTGAGCTCCTGGTTCAGGATGGAGTGGTGATTTTCCCAGTGGAAGCTCAGCCCGAACTCGATGGCCTGCTGGAAGGCGATCTGGAGGAAAAGGTCGCGGAACGACTCGTTGGCGAAGCGGACGATCACGTCCTCCTCGAAGGTGATCCGCGCGTCGGTTTTATGGAGCATGCACTCCCGATAGTCGCCGATCTCGGCGAAGAACGAGCGCAGGGTGCGCAGCAGCGAGGCGAAGGCGGGCCGGGCGTTGTCATAGTAAGTGTTGAGCCGCAGGCCCATCATGGACAGCTTCTTGTAGCGGATGTAATTGATCTTCTGCCGGTCCACCGGGTAGTCGAGCTCCTTGAGCGCCGCCAGGCAGCGGGTGGCGGTGATGGCGTCGCCGAGGAACGTCTCGTCGTACAGGTACTTCATCAGGGAGGGGAGGTCGACGATATCCTCGATGATGGAGACGTCCACCTGGTGGCCGTTTTTCTTCAGATGGTGGATCTGGTCGATTCCGGACAGGACACGGCCCTGCAGGATCTCCATCCGGGCCTGTTCCACGCAATAGGTCAACCGAGTCAGGTCAAACATGATAACCACCCTTTCCTATCATCACGCGACCTTATCATATGCGCATCACCGGGTCAAAGTATGACCTGTATCACAAATTCGTGAAAATATTGTCAAATCATCAAAAACAAGGGATTTGGGCAAAGTTGGAAAGTCGGAAAGTTGGAAAGTTGGAAAGTTTAAAGGTTCGCAGATTCGTGGGTTCGCAGGTTCCGGGTCTGCGGGCTCACAGGTTCGCAGGTTCCGGGTGCTTCAAATCGTTATCGGTAGCGTTCATTCACCCACCCACCTTGCGCCTCGATGACGAACACGATTACGAGCACGATTGCGAATTACGATTACGAATTACGATTACGAGTTACGATTACGAGCAACAATCCCCAACTATCAGGTCCCATTCACCCATTCACCCATTCACCCATTCACCCCTATCTCCCATCTCCTATCTCCTTTCTCTCCTCTCACCGTCCCTCTTGACATCCTCTCCCTGCAGCGGTATAGTGCCCACTTTGGTCCTACTGGGAGGTCGTCCAATGGTAGGACTGCGGACTCTGGATCCGCCTATCGGGGTTCGAATCCCTGCCTCCCAGCCACTTTTTCAAAGGCCGCCCGCTTCCCCGCCGGCGGCCTTTAACTTTTAACTGACTTGGGAGAGGCCGGCGCCGGTCGGCCGCCCGCGCCTCAACACTTCACGATTCACGACTCACCGTTAACCGTTTACTGTTCACTGTTCACTGTTCACTGTCTTGTGCGGCGACTGGACGCCGCTTCGGATTCCGGAACAGTCGACGGATCTAAGAGTGCGAATATCGGGAGGAATCCAAAGACGCGTCCCGCGTCCATCCAGAGCACAGTCCAGCCCGCGCACTCCAAAGCGTTCGCGCGCTATCCAAAGCGCAGACGTGGCTGCGCACTCCAAACAGGCGGGACGCCTGAGATTCAGCAGGCAAGATGTCTGCGCCTCCTATTTATCAGCGGACCACCTGCTCCTCGCCGTTGGACTGCCAGTAGCGGTCGATGACCGGCTGGAGCGATGCGTGGATCTCGGCTAGGGACAGCGCGTGGTTGCGGCTCCACCAGGCCGGCCAGTCGGCCACCCGGAACAGCCGCCCGACGCGGCGCGGGTGGGCGCCGGCCTCGAACGGGGACCGGTACCCGCGCGGGGTGATGATGGCGTAGAGCAGGTTTTCGCAGGTCTGACCAAGGGGCTGGGCGACGGTGCCGGCGACCGGATCGGGCGCGGCCGCGGGAGGCGGTGCCTCGGGCGTCTGGCCGTCCGTCCGCAGCTTCGTTTCCCAGTGCACCGGCCGCTCGTCCCCCAGGTGGGCGATGAGCACCGGCACCGCGTCCATCCCCACGGCCCAGATCCGGTTCACCAGATCCAGGCGGTTCACCGGCGGCAGCGCCGGGTCAGCCAGGCGGGTCAGGAGTTCCGGCCCGTCGGTCCAGCGCAGGCAACCCCAGGCATCGACCACGAGCTGCCGCTCCGTCACGGCGGACGGATCGCCAGGGCGCTTGGATCGCCCCCCGGCCGACTCCATCCTCCCCAGCAACCAGGCGGGTCCGGAGCACGCCAGTCCGCCCTTGATGTACGCCACGATCTGGCCGCCGCCGGCCAGGTCCACATACACGGCGTCGGCCGCGCGATCGGAGTCGATGAGGTGCTGCCAGGGGACGCGCGACTCCCGCCCCAGCATCACCACCTGCCGGTCCGCCTGTTGAGATGGTGTCTTCACCGGTTCGCTGCCTCCCTGCCCGAATACCCGCGTGGTCGTCCCGCCGGCCATCAGCATGACCACCCAGACGGCGCCGGCCATCCACCGCCCCGCTGTGCGGATGCACTCTGTCGCCCGACTCATGATTGCCAAATGGATGGATTCCGCCATAGCTCCTCGCAGATCATGCCGGATGTGCCCGGATGCCAGTGTTCCGATTATAACAAACTCGACAGTCGGGAGATGGCGCCTTGGGTCTGACCCGATCGGCCGGCAGCCGCCGCAGCGGTCGTGTAATCCACTCCGGCCAACGGGGGACAAACGATCCATTGACACCTCCGGCGAAGATTGTCAGAATTGAGGCGGCGGGGCGCAGCAATCACTGTTCACGGCCGGCGCCCGAATCCGCCTGCGGAGGAGCCTGCATGACCCATCAGACCCGTTACCTGCCGCCGATCCTGTTGGCCTTGCTGCTGGGCGGCCTGACGGCGACGGGCCCGGCTGCCGGCGGCGATTCCGTTCCCTCCCGGCTGATCCAGGTCTCGCGGCAGCCCATCGACTCGGTGACGGACCTGGCCGCGCTGGGCCTGGGCTCGGCCAACAAGCCGAACGGCCGCATCTACCGCCTGCGCGCGACGCCCGACGGGACCCACCCCATCCAGGTGCCGCGGCTGCGGGGCGGACTGGAACTGGGGATCGCCGACCCCATCGAGTCCGGCTTCGCCGTGCTGTACCGCGCGCCGGTTGAGTCCGGAACCCAGAGCCGGGAATCGCAGGTGGTCCTCTTCGACGCCGAGGGCCGTCCGACGCGCGAGCTGGACCTGACGCCGCTGCTGTCCAGTCCCGACCACCTGGAGGTCCAGGACTTCCGGTACCACGCCGGGCGGATCTACTTCAACGAAGCCTGCCAGTCTTACTCCCGGGAGGCCGGCGGCCGGTGCTCGGCCCTGGTCTGCGTCGATCTCGACACCGGGCGGGTGCTGTGGCGGACGGCGCCGCTCGTTTCGAACAACATCTTTATCATCGACCGGAACCGGGTGTTCTGTGGCTACGGCTTCACCGCCGAGCCGGATTTCCTGTTCATCCTGGATGCCGACACGGGGCGCGTGCTCAGCCGGACCCCCATCGACAGCGCCCACGACTACATGGAGATCCAGGACGGACACCTCCTGGTGACGACCTATCGGAGCCTCTACCGGTTCCGCATCGACCCGGCGGTGTTCGGGGAACCGGCGAACCGATAGGCGGCAGTCCGAGCGGGCGGTTAGACCTTTTGTCGACTGGCCGCATCCAATTCAGCGCGACGGCACCAGCCGCCGCCAATCCGTACCGGCCCGGAGCCGGACGCGCAATGTGAGGTGGGTATGTTCGGAATCGACCCCTTGTACTGGATGCTCATGCTCCCCGTGATGCTGCTGTCGTTCTTCGCCAGCTTCCGGGTCAAGAGCGCTTTCAAGAAATATTCACAGGTCCGGACAGCCTTCGGGATCACCGGCGCCCAGGCCGCCCGGCAGATCCTGGATCGCAACGGCCTGAACCACGTCGAGGTGGTGGAAACCCACGGCTTCCTGTCGGACCACTACGACCCGACGAAGAAGGTGGTCCGGCTCTCACCCGAAGTGTACCGCAGCCCCTCGCTGGCCTCCGTGGGCATCGCCGCCCACGAAACCGGCCACGCCGTGCAGCACGCCAAGTCGTACGCACCCCTCATGCTCCGGAACATGATGGTCCCCGTCGCCTCGATCGGCTCCAACTTCGCGTGGATCGCCATCATGGCGGGGTTCGTCATCGGCATGATGGGTTTGGTCAAGATCGGCATCCTGCTCTTCAGCGCCGTGGTGGTCTTCCAGCTCCTTACCCTGCCGGTGGAGTTCAACGCGTCCGCCAAGGCCAAGGAGATGCTCACCGGCTACGGGCTGGTCTCCACCGGCGAGTTGGCGGGCGTGAACAAGGTGCTCTCCGCGGCGGCCATGACCTACGTCGCGGCGGCCGCCTCGGCCATCGTGACGCTGCTCTACTTCCTCCTGCGGGCCGGCCTCATCGGCGGCCGCGATGACTAGGGCGCTCGTCGCCGAATCCGTTCCTTCCGCCGGCCACCGCACCGTCAGATCGCGCGGGCGCCACTGCCCGCGCCGTCCCCTGTCCGGCCATGTCCGTTGAAACCGCCGACGCCGGCGCCTTCTTCGAGCGGGCCCGCCTCGAGGCGGAGCGCTACGGCGAGGACGGCTGGGTCTTCTTGCGGGAGCTCGTGCAGAACGCCCGCGACGCCCGCGCCACCCGGATCGAGTTTGAGACCGTCGCCGCCGGCGGCGACGAGCAGCTCACCTGCCGGGACAACGGCGCCGGCATGTCGCCCGACGACGTGGACCGTTTCCTGCTCCGCCTCTACGCCTCCAGCAAGGAGGATGACCGGGACAGCATCGGTTTCTTCGGCGTCGGCTTCTGGTCGGTGCTGCTGTTCGAGCCGCGCGAGATCCGCGTCGTCACGCGCAACGGCGGGACGGTGTCGGCGTTCACCATCGATTGCGCCGGCCGCCGGATCCAGCCGCTGCCGCCGCCGGCCGACCCGGCGCCGGGCACGACCATCACCCTGGTCCGGCCCGCGCCGGACGGCACCGCCCCCGGCGCGCTGGCTGCCGCCGTCCGCGAACAGCTCGACCGCTACGCCGGTTACGTCCGGCCCCTGCCGGGGATTCGGGCACTGGAGCTGTTCTGCGACGGTGCGCGCCTCAACCGCGGCTTCGAGCTGCCTCACCGCCTGGGCCGCCGCTTCCGCACCCGCCGCTTCGACGGCGTGCTGGGCTTCGGCCCGGCGCCGTCGGTACGGATCTACAAGGGCGGCATCCTGGTGCGCGAGACGGCGGGGCTCGACGAGGTGATCCCCTCCCGCCCTGTCCGCCTGCCCCGCTCCGGCTGGGGCCTGTTTCCCGTGGTGGCCATCAACATCGACGGGCTGCGCCTGCTGATGGACCGCCATACCATCTGCGAGGACCCGCTGCTCCACGAAGCGGTGCGCTATTGCGAGCGGGAGCTGCTGCGGATCCACCGGCGGCTGCTGAGCCGGCTGTTCCCGCTGGACTGGCGCAACGCCATGGCCAGCCTCTGGGCGCGCGGACGAACCCACGTCGCGGGCGCCGCCGCCGGGCTCGCGCTGGCAGTCGTCGCGATCGCCGCGCTGGTATGGGCGGCGCCGCGCCTCGCTCCCGGGCTGGCCGGTCCGGGCGGCGGAGATCTGCCGGGCCGGTCGCCCACACGGGGAGCGCCGCCGGCCGTGATCCGCACGGTGGACACGCTGTTCACGAACTGGGGCGACACCCGGACCGACCGCCCCGCCGATGCCGGCCACCGCTGGGATTTCGAGTACCGCGGCCCCGACGGCCTGTTGTTCCAGGCGGGCGCGCTGGAGCGCTACGATACGCGGCGGGGGCCGGCGCCCGGCCCCCTGCGGCTCGCCGGCCCTTATCCCGCCTTTGCCGACGACGCGTCCGCGGGCCCGCCGGTGGCGGTCCGCCTCGGCGTGTCGGGGGGCGTCCCCCGCTTCGCCCTCCCGCTGCCGCCCGGTTTCGTGTTGATTTACGGAACGCTCCGCCTGGATGGCGCGCCCGTCGCGCCGGCGGGGCGGGACGCCTTCGGCGCGCCCGTCATCGCGGCGGCGCGGCGGGGTTACCTGGAATACCGCGCCCGGCCCGGCGCGGTTCCGTCCGCGGCGCCCGATGAGCCGGCCCAGCCGGTCATCGACTGGCCGCCGGACGCCGCCGAGACCCTGCGGAAGGCCGAAGGGCTGGATCCCGGAGACCGCGTGGAGCGCCTGGCCGCCTGGACCGCCGGCCGCCTGCGCTACTCCCGGGATCCGGCAACCGCCGCCGACCTGACGGGCGGGACAGGCGAGTGGCTGGAGCGGGTGCTCCGCGCCGGCGCCGGCGATTGCGACGTGGTCAACGGCACGCTTGCACTGATGCTCCAGGGCGCCGGCGTGCCCGCCCACCTCCGTGTGGGGCTGGTGGGTGAAGGGGGCGCCGCCCGGCCGGAGCTCCACGCCTGGGTCGCCTACTGGCGTGACGGCTGGCGCACGCTGGACCTGACCCGGCCCGACCCGTCCGCCCTGGGTGCCCCGCCCCCGGGGGGGACAGTTGCAGTCACGGCCCGGCCGCCGGCTGCGGCCGCCGAGGCGGCGACGGCGCCTCCGCTGCCGTTTCGGTTTTATCTTCTCATCGGCGCGGCTGCCCTGGCGGCGGCCGGCCTGCTGGGCGCGATCTGGCGCCGGCTGGTCCGGCCGCGGCTGGACGAACCGCAGTTCGTCCGGGACATCTTCGAGCACTACTTCGCCTACGGCTCCGGCCGCGACCCGCTGCGGCTGCGCTACCGGCCGGTGTTGCCGACGCTCGGCGGACGCCGGCTCAGCCTGCACCAGGCCCAGCGGTTGGCGGACCGGGGCCGGCTGCTGGGCGCCCGGCCGGGCTGCCCGCTGCTGGCGGGGTTGAGCCGGCGCCGCGACACCCTGGACCGCGCGGCTCCGGTGGTTGAGCTGCTGGAGCCGTACCTGCCCCCCGTGACCTGGCTCGAGGACGTGGCGGGGATCCTGGCGGCCCAGCCGCTGCCGCCGGCGCTGCGAGAGGCGGAGGCGCTCATCCGCCGGCGGGACCCGCTCTTCCGGCTGCATCTTCTGCCCGGCTCGGCCGACTTCCGCGAGGTGTGCCTCCCGTTCCGCGCCGCGGCGGCCGGCCGCCGCCACGTGGTGGTGGGCGATCAGCACCCGGTCGGCGCCGCGATGCTCCGCGAAGGCGCAGCCGGAAGCGGCGACGGCGCCCGGCGCGCCGCCGCACAGGTGCTGGCCAGGACCACGTTCTACCTGGGCGAGGCGGCTCCCGAGGCCGTCGCCGGCCCTCCGGACAGGTGAGGGCGATGAACGGAAACCACCTGCATCTGTCCATCGATCTGGAGGCCGAACTCCGCAAGATCACCCGGGAGCAGCACCTCAACCAGGTGCATTACCTGGTGCAACTCGTGCGGCACGCCCTGGCGCACCGGCCGCGGACCATCGCCATCGCGAGCACCCGCCGCCACCTGGAGCTGGCGCAGGATGGCGACGCCTTCGACGACGGCGAGTGGCAGATCCTGAAGCTGCTGCTGCTCCGGCGCGACGCGCCGCCGGACCTGGTGCAGACGGCGCTGTCCCGCCTCGAAGAATGCCACGGTGTCGCGGTGCTGTCGCTCTTCCACCTGTTCCCCGCGGTGGAGGTGGCCACGGCGGGCAAGCGCCTCGCGCTGGCCGACGGCGTGGTGCGCCTCCACACCGGCCGGCGGCATCTGGGCGGCTACCGCATCCGGCTGGCCCGCGATCAGAGGGAACTCGGCGCCGAGCGGCGCGAGCTGGAGTTTTTCTGCGCCGGCGCCGCCGCCGAAATCCGCTACAACGGCCAGACCATCAACCGGCCGGTAAAGCTGGACGACGCCCTCCTGAAGGTGCCGTTCGCCTTCGACTTCGGTCTGGGCGCCGTGGGCATCCCGGCGACGGGGGACCTGAGCCGCTTCACCTACTACAAGTGCGGCGTCCGCTTCGGCTACAAGCGCATCACCGCCGCCGACGGCCGCCTCGTGGCCGGCGTCTGGGACGACGCCCGGCCCGGCTTCGAGCCGTACTTCGCCCGCTCCATCCGCACCGGCGAATTCTGCCTGCGGGCGCACGGCGAGCTCCCCTACCGAGCCGCCGCCGCCCGCTTCGGCGAGCTGGACGATGCGCACCGCCGCCGCGTCAAGCAGGTGCTGTTCACCCTGCCCGCCGACGGTTGGCCGGCCCGGTACGGCGCCCTGCCCCTGTTCCACTCGGTGCGGCGGGAATTCGCCTTGAGTTTACGGGACCTGGACGCGTTGCGCGAGCGATACGAGGCGGTGCCGTTCGTGTCGGCGCCCGACCGGACGCTGCCCGACGCCATCCCCTGCCTCTCCAGCGAGGATGTCCATTTCCTCCGCGCCCGCCTGGGCCGGCCCCTCAAGTCGTGCCTGCGGCGACCCCGCGGCCGCCTTGCCCGGCTCTTCGGGCGGTGAGAAACCCCGCCCGCGTGAAAGAACCTGTGGCGGATACCGCCGGATCCCCGTACAATATGCGTTCGGCCCGCCGCCCGGCGGCGCGCCGATCAACCCTTACCGTGGAGAACGATATGACGCCTATCATCCGGACCATCCTGATCCTGACGGCGTGCGTGGGGCTGGCGTGGGCGCCCGTTCCAGCCTGCACAAACTTCATCGTGACCAAGGGAGCGTCGGCCGACGGCTCCGTCATGATCACCTACTCGGCGGATTCGCACACCCTCTACGGCCAGCTCAACTTCATCCCCGGCGGCCGCCACATCGAGGGTTCGCTGATCGATGTGATCGACGACGACTCGCAGAAGTACGTCGGAAAGATTCGGCAGGTGGCCGAGACGTTCACCGTTGTTGGACTGATGAACGAGCACCAGGTGGCCATCGGCGAGACTACGTACGGCGGCCGCGAGGAGCTGGTGGACCCGAAAGGGGGCATCGACTACACCAGCCTGATGAACGTTGCGCTGCAGCGCGCCCGCACCGCCCGCGAGGCCGTCCGGATCATGGGCGCGCTGGTGGCGGAGTACGGCTACTTCAGCTCGGGCGAGACGTTCTCGATCAGCGATCCCCAGGAAGCCTGGATCATGGACATGATCGGCAAGGGGAAGGAGAACAAGGGCGCCGTCTGGGTGGCGCTCCGCGTGCCCGACGGCTACGTCTGCGCCCACGCCAACCAGGCGCGCATCCGGCAGTTCCCCCTCAACGACCCGGAGAACTGCCTCTACGCCCCGGACGTCATCTCCTTCGCCCGCGAGAAGGGCTATTTCAAAGGGGAGGACAAGGATTTCAGCTTTGCCGACACGTACGCACCCCTTGACTTCGGCGCGCTGCGCGCCTGCGAGGCCCGGGTCTGGAGCTTCTTCCGCCGCGTGGCGCCGTCGCTGAACCTGCCCATCGACTACGTCAAGGGCATCCCGGGCGCCACCCCCTTGCCCCTCTGGATCAAGCCCGACCAGAAGCTCTCCGTCCGCGACCTGATGGAGCTGATGCGCGACCACTTCGAGGGGACCGAGTTCGACCTCTCCGTGGGCGTGGGCGCCGGCCCGTACAAGCTCCCCTACCGCTGGCGCCCCATGACCTTCGAGGTGGACGGCGTCAAGTACGTCAACGAGCGCTCCGTGGGCACGCAGCAGACCGGGTTCTCCTTCGTCGCCCAGTCCCGCTCCTGGCTCCCCGGCCCCATCGGCGGCATCTTCTGGTTCGGCGTGGACGACACCGCCAGCACGGTCTACACGCCGATGTACTGCGGGCTGCGCGCCGTGCCGACGAGTTTCGCGGCGGGCACCGGCGACTTCAACGCGTTCTCCTGGGACTCCGCGTTCTGGGTGTTCAACTTCGTTTCGAACTACACCTACTCCCGGTACTGCGACATGATCCAGGACGTCCAGACCGTCCAGCGCGAGCTGGAGGGCGCCTTCATCGCCCAGGTGCCCGAGGTGGACAAGGCCGCGCTGGCGCTCCACCAGCAGTCGCCCGAGCTGGCCCGCGAGTACCTGACCCGGTACTCCGTGGACCAGGGCGAGATGGTGGTGCGGCGCTGGCGCAAGCTGGGCGAGTTCCTGATCTGGAAATATCTGGACGGGAACGTCCGCGACTCCCAGGGCAACGTCACCCATCCCGGCTACCCGGCCGACTGGTACCGGCGCATCGCCGAGGAGCGGGGCGAAGTGCTCAAGGTGCGGCCCCTGCCGGGCGAGAAGTCCTCGCACTGAGCCCGCGCCTACAGCCCGGATGCGGGTCACAGCGACAAGCTCGAGAAGAAACTAGCGAAGGCGATCAGGGCCCGGATCAGGACGATCCGGGCTTTTTCGTCCCCTTGCTCAGCCCGTCGTCATCGTTCGAGTCGGTGCCGGTCTGCCGCACCTGCGATGACAACGGAGCCGCTTCTTCCGGCTGATCTGAATCAGAGTCGAACTGCTGCACTTGCGATGACGGCGGAGCCGCCACCATGGGGTGAGATGAACGAGATCCTACTCCCAACACCTCATCAATCAGATCGCTGTTTGGACCAAGAGGCTGTAATTCGGTCGCGTAATCGGGTTCTCCACTCTGATCGAGATCCCCCTGATAGAACATCGCCTGAGCCGATTCAAGGGTTCTGACTGAGCTGATGGCGGAGGATTCCCTTTGGCGATGCGATAAGCCCAGTTCCATATCGGCGGGTGGATGCTCCGCAAAATGACATTTCAACAGGCGGCCTTGATAGACGGCATCGCCCGCACGAGGTGAACGGTCGTCGCCCGATTCGGGTTCCGCCGCGTCCCGCCCAGAGGGCGAATCCTGTAGCGACTCCTTGCCGAAGGCACCAGGGGAAGCCGACACCCGGGCCGATTCCGGTGACTCTGCACCCGGGCTTTCGGAACCGCTTTCCTCCGGCGGCGGTTGCAACGAGTCCATCCGGTGGATGTTCATGTTCCGGCTCCTGAGAAACGATGTTCTTGTTGCTAATTATAAACGAACCGCACTGTCCCTCATCAGATTGAACGCATGGAACCATTGCGCCCCGTATTTCATCTGAAAGATGCACCGGTCCCCTCTATACTGCATCCACCATCATGATCGAACGTCGAATCCTAACGGCCCTGCTGCGGCGCGGCGACATCTCCCCGGAGCAACTCCGGCAGGTGCTGTCGTTCGTCGAGCGAGACGGCGGCGAGCCCTCCTCCGGCAACACGTTCCTGTCCGTGCTGGAAGAAGCGGGCCTCCTGGACACCGTCGCTGAGGCGTCCGCCCAGGCGCCGCCTGCCGGCCCGGAGACCGTGCCCCTGGAAACATCCCCTTCGGGTTCCCAGGCGACCGCCGCGGGAGGCGCGACGCCCCAACAGGTGGATCTTCGGCCGGGCGATTTCTTCTCCCGGCGGTACGAAATCCGGGGCGAGCTGGGCCGGGGCGGAATGGGCGTGGTGTACCTGGCCCATGACCGGCTCCTCCGGCGCGAGGTGGCGGTCAAGATCATCGAGGATCCCAGCGACACGGAGCGCCGGAAGTTCCTGCGCGAGGCCAGCGCCCAGGCCCGGGTGTCCCACGATAACGTCTGCCGGGTGTACGACGCCGGCGAGATCGAAGACCGGCTGTTCATCTCCATGGAGCACATCCGGGGCGACAGCCTGCGGACCGCCGCGCCCGGCCTCTCCCTCGCCGAGAAGGTCCGGCTCATCATCCAGACCGCCGACGGCATGTCCGCCGCCCACCGGATGGGCCTGGTGCACCGGGACATCAAGCCGGGCAACATCATGGTGGAGCGGACCGACGATGGGCCGCGGGCCCGGGTCGTGGACTTCGGCCTGGTCCGGGAGATGGCCGACACCGCGCAGACCCAGGGTGGCGACCTGGCCGGCACGCCCCTGTACATGGCCCCGGAGCAGCTCCAGGGCCAGCCGGAGCTCATCGACTGGCGCACCGACGTCTACGCCCTCGGCATGACGCTGTACGAGGCGATCACCGGCGCCCCGCTGTTCACCGGCCCCACCCCCATCGCCGTCATGCTCCGCATCCTGGAGGAGGAGCCGCGATTCCCGCGCGACGCCGCCCGGGCCGTCCCCCGCGACCTGCAGGCAATCATCCTCAAGTGCGTGGCCAAGCAGCCCCGGGACCGGTACTCCACCATGCGGGACCTGGCCGACGACCTGCGCCGCTTCCAGGACGGGAAGCCCGTCCTAGCGCGGCCGGTCCCCCTCGCGGTCCGAGGCGTCCGCTGGATTCAGCGCAACCAGATGTTGGCCGCCGCCATCGGCGCCGGTGCCGCCGTCGCGATGACGCTGGCCACGCTCTGGGTGGGCGTCCTCATCCACTCCCGCGAGATGGCCGTCCTCTCGCGGCGATTCGGCGAACAAGTCTCCACCATCGAGCGCATCCACGAGATGTCCATGATGATGCCGCTGCATGACACGTATCAGGAACATCCGCAGATCCGGGAACGGATGCGCTGGATCCGCCATGAGATGGATCGTCTCGGCGACATCGCCGCCGGCCCGGGCCACTACGCGCTGGGATGCGGCAGCATGGCGCTGGACGACTGGGAGGAAGCGCGCGGCCACTTCGAAGCCGCCCTGCGGGCGGATCCCGACGATGCCGCCAGCCATTTCAACCTGGGCATCGCGCTGAGTGAAATCTACCACCATCGCCGAATGGAAGCCCTCACTTCCGGGGACAAATTCGAACAGGAATCCCGCCTGCGGCAATACCGCCAGGAGATCGCGGAGCCGGCGCTGCACCACATCCGGCTGGGCGTGGAGGCTGCGGGAGCCGACCGGGATTACGGCGAGGCCCTGATCGCCAAACAAGAATTCGACTACGACCGGGCGATCCGCCTGGCCGGAGCCGCGTGGGAGAGCAAACCGCTGTATTACCCGGCCGGGATCCTGCAGGGCTGGAGCTATCTAAACCGCGGCCAGGACAGGGGCCGGAAGGGTGACCTGGAGGGAGCCCAGCGGGATTTGGATGAAGCCGGGCG
>JAEAMG010001633.1_pt1 | contig 16162 bp, 4 predicted proteins | sample 8958741 | NCBI WGS metagenome assembly JAEAMG01 (sample SAMN16933256, study PRJNA681125) | bioreactor sludge metagenome | isolation source: anaerobic bioreactor treating anionic surfactant - SDBS | place: India: Bengaluru | collected 2019-02-28 | reverse complement strand
GGAAAGTTGTTTGGAATTCTTGCAAAAACAGGGAATTCACTCTTGCAAAAAACACTAAAATATGAGATAGGCAAACCCATGTTTATTTTCAGATCTCAATACTGCTCGATCCATATCAAATGATCAGAGGGTGATCTGCTTTGTGCAAAAATGAAAATGCTATGGTTTCTGAACATCTCGTTCAAATGAATACGACTCTAGAGAAGGTGTTTTACCTTTTGAAAAGAGGCGTTCAAAAGGCAAGCGAAGAGTTCGTAAACAGCGAGAGGAACGTAGTCACAATGAATGAAAAGACTTTCTTGGAAAAGTTTTCGCGATATCTGACGAAAGAGTTCGAAGACTATTCGATAATCAGCGTGGATAGTAAATTCAGTACTTACCTGAGAATGCAAGATCGAAAAGAAGTCGTTCGGCGTATCTTTGAAAGGATGCCGGACAATTTCCTGTCTTTGTACAGGATAAAGTACACCCATCTTCCAAAGAGAGTTCTGAATTCTCTCCTACCTGATATCGTCGTCCACGAAAGAGGGACGATATTGCTAAACCTTCTCTCCATATGTATCGTAAGGAATACTGGAGGAAATGAAGAGAGACTTGCTCACGCCAGATTGAAGACTTACACTGACCCCACTCTACCCCGCTACTACCGCTTTGGAGTTATGATACTCTTTCGGCTGGTGAACGGCAGCCCAGAGATAGAATATTGTTGGTACGGAGAATAGATTTTCTTACTGTAGAAAACACAGAAAAGTGCAATTCAGAATTTACTGTACTCGATAAATGAACTCAATCTCAAGCTTATGAAATCCGTTTCATATTATCTTTTTGTCAGAAGCTCATGTTAATGGGCTTTTTTTGATATCCTTAGAAATACTTCAGAAAATAGATATGATCCCAAACGCAATTCCTTCAATCCTGGCGAGTCTGCCGTCATTGCAAACGACAGTGCCATAAATCGATATTGATTACAGCAAACGTATGTATCAATCGATTAAGTATAACGAACTTTTTATGACTGCTTTTGGCAGTCATCACCTTCTTGGTATTCTCCGCTATTTTAACATAGACCGATCGCCGATTCTCTACTGTCATTACTATCTACATTCCAATTCCAAAGTAAGCGCCATCGATCCATGAATTCAGAAAAACACAACTGCCGTCAAACAAAAGCAATCTTTCTGAAATCTATGTTTTACCTTTTTCTCTTTATCATTCGTATGATTTTGGGCTTGTTTGGAGTAGAATATATTCAAAGGTTATTCGTTACTTAACTGGGAAGTGAGGAGAGAAGAATGTCGAAGATTGGATTAGTTCTGACTATAGCGATTCTGATATTCACAGCGAGTGGTTGCCTGCTTACACCTCGATTGACTGGCGAACCTGCGGAAAACGCTCTCTCTCTTGAGCCCCAGATTCTACCACTTGACACTTTTGGTGTCAGAAGAACAGAGATTGTGGTCGCGGGAGTTTGTGTTGGAACCTTCTCTTTTTGGATTGAAAACGATTCACTTATCCTCAGCTTTGAGGGTCTTGATGAATGGATGTTCAGCAGAATCGTTTTCGAGACTAAAGAAACAATTGGCGAATTCAAGCTTGACGATAGTGGTAAATTGGATATTGCATCCTTTTCTACAAATGTGCACTTTGAAAATGTTGTCAATTCTGCTTCCTATGAAGTTGGTCTAGATTTTCTGGGTGGTTTCTCAACGAGTTTCTTTTCCGCACTCTATCTGGAGATGAGAAATGCTGACGGCATTGAAGTCTCGACTGTTCCGACTGTGTATCTCGGCACCATATTCAGAGACTCAGGTCAGATTGATTTGAATGCCATCCTGGCAGGCAGTCTTCATGTCGAGCTCCGGAATGGTTTGGCCTATTATGATCTCTTTCTTATAAATGAGGGCAACACTGAAGCTTTGCTTATTACTGTGGAGCTTTTCTTTGATATCGAAGAAGAAGGAACATGGCTCGAGTATGAGAGAGTGAAATTGGTTTCCTTTGAAGACGAACTGAATCTGGTTCCAGGCGCTTCAACTAAATTGAGTGCTGAGATACCCGCAAAAGGCAAGATAAGAGTTACAGCAGACATTAGTTCGATTAACTGTGATAGCGTTCGACTGGTTTGCGTATATGAAGGTGATTTCTAAGCATACGTTTGTATTTGATTTATGGTATTATAAATACAGAAACTTCATTGTTCTCTTCTTATCATTACTTCAGCATTTTTTACTTCATTCTTGAGAGATTTTGGGGTGACATGGCACATAGTTGCATATCAATCGACTGGATAAGGTTATTTGCACCCATTGAGGTGGAGGTGGAGTTATGAAAAGAAGCAAACGTTGGTTTATTATCTTATCAGTACTAATAGCAGTGTTCTTAACTGGCTGTTTTAGAGGTCAACGGGAAGATAATATAATAGTCAAAGAATTCGAACCTGATGAAATTCATTACGAGTTGAACTTGATATCAGGGCTAAATGGTTCATATGATGTTGAAGTTTTCGTAGATAGGGATACAGTAAAAAAGATAGCTACGGTCTATGCTTGGACTGAAAACGATGATACGCTATATCTTAAATTTGAAGCCATAGAGGGGTGGAAACTCCTGGAAAGTCGTGTGGCTACATCAGTAACACTTTCGGGTTTTCCCAAGAACGAGAGAGGACAAACTGACCCATCTCTCTTCTCGGGCGAGATTCATCTTATGCCTTTGGATAACTACACTATTCAGATGGATTTGGGGAAACTGGAAGATAATCAGAGAGTATACTTTGCTTATTATCTTGAGCTTAGAGAAGTTGGTACCAGAACCAGGGTTAAATACGGGATATGTATAAACTCTTTGGTGTATCACGACGACAACCCAGTGATAGATAAGAAACCAAAGCTCGAAGGCGATATAGATGATCCGCTTGTCAGAGGTTTTACCTATGACTGGGAAATCGAGAAGAGTGTCGATCCCGAATCTGTGGAGTTGAAACTCGGAGAATCGGCGACTTTAACCTATACTATCAATGCGACTAGAACTCCGGTAGAAGGAGATTTCGCGCTTTCCGGGGCAGTTAATCTCAACAGTACCGGCGAATTGCCGGCCTCAAGCATTGCAATAACTGTGATGCTTCAATATCTTCTTGGAGATGTATATACAGATCTGGAAGGTTTCACCGCGATAAATGTCGATACTTCGGCGACTCCCACTTTGAACCCGGGAGAATCCAGCTCATATAAGTATGATTTCGCCTTCGATCCAAAGGAAGGCGTTGACGAATACAGGATTCGGGCTTCGATTACAGCGGACGATCTCTTCCCCTTCACTCTGGATGCGACCTTCACATTGAGCGGGCTTGCAGAGTCCACGGACGCCACCGCAACGATAGCTGACCAGTTGAAGGACATACAAAGCGAAATACCCGGTGGGTTTAGTGCGGCATATATGCTACCGACAACGGGAAACTGGATATTGGAGCAACCGGGAGATGGAACTCAGACCTTCTCGATAGTCTATGAAGTTCTCCTTACTAACGAAAAGATAGAAAATCCACAACAGGATTTCTACATACTCGATAACACGGCAACACTCACCGAATATGACAGCAAGACCGAGCACTCAGACGATGCACGTGTGATAATAACGGTTCCGCAGCCTTTCATAGATAATCCAGATCTAAAAATAGAGAACGAACACGATATGGAATGGGATCAGGAGAAGGCATACAGCTGGGAGAAGGACACAAATAAAGACTACGACAGTGACGATGAAGAAGTAAAGATAATAGTTCCCGAAGACAGCGATCTAAAGATAGAGAACGAACACGATATGGAATGGGATCAGGAGAAGGCATACAGCTGGGAGATAGAGAAGAGCGCGACACCCGAGAGTATAGAGCTGAAAGAAGGGGAAGACGGCACCTTCACATACACCCTTCTGGCGACCAGGACAGTTAAGGAAACGAACATAGCGACACTGACCGGTCTTGCCACAGTTACGAACACGGGTAACGTCGATCTCACGAACATAGCTGTAGAGATAATCCTGAAAGACGCAGACGGAGTGGAGATAGACAAATACACCACCACGATAGCCGCACTTGCAGTCGGATTGCAAGAAGGGTTACCGTACTCCTTCACATTCGACCCGACAGGCTACAAGGCACCGTTCAAGGTAATAGCGAAGGCGACTGACGGAGCTTCGGACGAAGTCGAGACAGAGCAGCTCCTTCCGACTCCTAAGGTGACGGAGATAGATAAAGACGCATACGTTAAGGACACCTTCGATGCGTTCGGCGTGACCGGAATAGCTATAGAAGGAAACATCGATCGTGACTGGTTAGACATAATAGAGGGTACTGACTGGAATTCACTAACCAGCAGCTGGAGTGTAAGCTACACAGTTGTAGCGACCAACACCGGAGCCGCTCCTGGAGAATACCCGCTTGACAACACGGTCGTAATCTACGGTGAGGACACAAATAAAGACTACGACAGTGACGATGAAGAAGTAAAGATAATAGTTCCTGAAACTGTCAAGCTAGAGGCGGAAGTTGCAGCTGAATTCTTCTGGATAAGAGAGAAAATCTACGAGTGGGAAATCGATAAGAAAGCGAATCCTACTCAGATAACCTTCCTGGTTAATGAATTCGAAAAGGACATCGAATACACCATAACGGCAACAAAGACTCTCAAATCCGAAGTGGACACGCACTCTTACAGTGGTTCAGTAAAGGTTACCAACAACGGCAACAGCGAGGCCCAGAACGTCAAGCTGACCATTACACTTCAGTATTACGACGGGTCTGATTGGATAACTATTCAGACTCTTCCGGAAGTCGAGCTTGGAAGTATCTCTTCTGGCGGAGACAATACTTATGGATTTGGACCGATAGCCTTCACACCGGTTGATAATACGGCTGAACACAGGGTAAAGGTCGAAGTCTCTGCCGATGCGCCTGCTAATACCGATGAAGCGTACGATGTTTCTTCCCTGTCAATAACGGGAACAAGCGAGACTAACTCCACTGCAGTTATCGATGATGAATTCACTTACGTGCCAGACGGATTCGCGATCGTTGCAACAGATCCAGATCCACTTCCATTCCCGATGAGCCTTAATGATTCGGCTGTAATCCAGTTCTCCATAACCATAAGAAAGTTCTCATTTGAAGGAAGTGGAAGTATCTCCTACAAGCTAAACCAGCTCGGCGCATATATCTCAGCTACTGTCACTGGCTACATGGCAGGTACGTATCCCGGTTGGTGTATCCAGGTTAATGTATCCGGAATTGGAGGTCCATACACAATACAGGATATTTACGACGGTGGCGCGCCAGATTCGAAGATGGCAAAAGCCAACTACATACTCAACAGATACAGAGATGAGCTTTACCCTGATGGAGTTGACTACAGGCATATTCAGATCGCAATATGGGCGATAATGGAAGGCTCTCTAAACTGGAATTCATGGAGAAAAATGTTTGATCCTAACGTTCCAGATGGAGACAGACCTCTTGTCCAAGCTATTATCGATACCGCTAAAGAAGACTTCCTTCCCGGTTGCGGCGATGTAGTCCTCATTAAGGCACTGAGCGCAGATAAGCAGGACGTAATACTTGAGATAACATTCCCGTGTGAAGAAGAGGAATTCAGACTTAAGAATACCGCGACACTTACCAGTGATCTACAGAAGATATGGGACGACGCAGTAGTTAAAATAAAGCTGACCCCTACCGACCCCGAAACCTGGGGAAAAGAGACTGCCTGGGGCGGGAACTATGAAGGAGATGGAGCTTCATGGTGGTACTACTTCGACACAAACGGTCCCGCCACTCAGGATATTTACGCTGGTCAGAATAAAGTTGCCGGAGCCTCAGTGACTTATAAGGACGGCAAGCTGACAATAGTCCTCGGACCTAATATGCGCCTGCAGAGTGGAAGCGAGACTGTGAAGATTCAGGGATATGCCGAAGATAAATTACCGACAGAAAGACCAGCAGGAGGGCAATTTACATACAAAGGCACTGATCTGGTCGTTCCTGTTAGCCCGGCAAGATACTTTGCGATTCATCTGGATGTAGAAGTGCTAAAATAGCTATACACTAATTCTGATAACTCAAAAGCCCTCCTGACGGAGGGCTTTTCATTTCTAGAAGACAGGGATTGGTTATTCGATCACTTGCATATTCCGACATACTGTATGGAACTTCCAGAATTACCCGGATCCGTAAAGCTCGGGTTTATTGTCTTGAAAACTGCGCTTCCACCCCTCAGATTCTTCGCACCGCCGGTGTAGTATGAGACTGTTATGCCGTCGAAACTGCTATCGCCTCTGAAGCCATATAATCCTGTTGGTTTCTTGAGGAGGAGCGCAATCCTAAACGCCGTCATGAGATCTCCAAACCCTATATTTATCCCTCTCTTTGCCAGCGCCGCCGTCACTGCCCTCTGATCGTTACAACTATCCAGAAGGATATCTCTGAAGATAGCGGGGTCTCCTCCACCCTGTGTTCTGACATACTGCAGGAAAAGGTAGGAGAGCGAGTAGTTGGCGAGAACATCGCCGTTGTCATTCCAGTAAAGCAGCGACTGTCCGTTTTTTATGCTGGTGGCGTAATTGTAATAGCTTATCCTGCTTGTCAGAGTTCCCTTGTAGATATGTTCGGCAGCCATTGACAAACCTTCATTCAACCACGTCGGCATTGAACTGCCCTTCTCCACAAAGTAGTTTCTGTTGAAGTTGACCATGTGCTGGAACTCGTGAACCAGAGTGCTGTAAGCTCTCGAAACATCTACCGGGTTAGATGCCGGGTAGTGCATCGTAGGATAGGTGTCTATATAGAAGATCTCCATCTTGTTTGAAGTGCTGGTATTGAAGAGATCTCCAGAGCTGAAATAACCGCCCACATATGCTCCAGTGTTGTCGAAATCATCCTGAATATCGAAACAGAGGATCGCGACTCTTCCGTCTCCGTTTACATCTGATGGAGTGTAGAAGTATTCAGTAACCAGAGGATATATGACGCTATCGAACTCCTGACCAAGCTGCGTCGCCTTGGAAACAGTTATTTCCGAAGGATTCTCGACCCATATTTCGCAGGTCTCTCCTATATACTGAAGAGTCGCGGTTATCTGGTAATTCGAATTCGTTTTGAAATTCCGAACGTGGAATGATCTCGTGCTGCCTACGGCTGCGAGCTCGAAGCCAGCTTCAACTAGATCCGGTCGCATCTTCATCGATAGATCAACGTCATCGGGGAGAGGTATCTCAGGATTTATAGCATACGCTTCAATCGGTAAATTTTTGGGAAGAATATCTCCTGATGGAAGATAATCAGAACTGAGCGTTCCCGTGTACTCTGTAGTGTTTGCGCTCTCTGATTCATTGCTTACGAGAAGGACATTTCCCGTGTAAACCGGCCCGTTCATGTCTATGCCGTCTTCGGGCGGTATTTCGGCGGCTACTGTTCTGAACTTCCAGACATCTCCCTGGGTAGTTGCTCCCTTAGCGTCTATAGCCACTATCTTCCAGTAGTAATCCTTTCCATTCTGAAGATTGCCGGGGTTGTAAGATTTCGTTGTTATTCCCGAGGCCACCTTGGATGGATTTGAACTCTCTCCGAAGTAGACATCGTATTTCAGAGAGTCTCCGTCTGGGTCGCTGCAATTCCATGAGAGAGTTATCGAAACAGCGATATCACTGCTGTTATTTGCGGGATTGGGGCTTGAAGGCTTCGCGGGCGGCTGATTGCTCTTTGTGGTGAAGTTCCAGAGATCTCCGGTCGTCTCAAGCCCCTTCGAATCCCTGGCAACGACTTTCCAGTAATACTTCGTGCCTTCAGCGAGATTCGAAGCCGTGTAGCTTCTTGCAGTCTGCCCGGCCGAAACTCTGGCAGGGTTTGTCGTGGTACCGAAGTAGACGTCATATACAAGTGCGTCGCCGTCGGGATCAGAACAGTTCCATGAAAGTGTTATAGATGTTCCGACACCCGTAGCACCGCTCGATGGGGCTGGATTTGAAGGCTTCAGAGGAGCGTTATTGGAAGACTCAACAGTTATGCTGAAAGTATCGGTCGCTTCTCCACCCCTGCCGTCGCTCGCTCTAACGGTCACCGAATAGGTTCCTGCAGTGGTCGCATTGTAGCTGAACTGGGTTCCGCTTATCGTTCCAACTCCAGATACTTTCGAGAACACAATAGGATCACCGTCTGAGTCTGAGGCGAAGTTTCTCAGGTCCAGAACCAGATTCGTTCCAGTGCATACTGTCTGATCCGGGATCTCCAGAGTGGGGATCGCGTTGTATCTGGCGATAACTTTCTTCGGGCTGTTAATGTTTATCTGAAGAGGGTTATCATTTAGTGTCTCTCCGTTCACCGTCCAGTTGAGGAAGGAGAAGCCCTCGACCTGCGGGGCGGTTAGTGTGAGGCTGCTGCCCTTTTCATACCAGCCGCTTCCGGGAATAGAGACTACCGACGAGCTAACACTTACTAGATACTCACTCTTCATCTGGGCGGTCAACGATACGTTTCCAGTCGCGGTTATCGTCCTTGACTTTGCAGTGCTTCCGTCGCTCCACTTAGTGAAACTGTACCTTGTGTCTATTCCTTCTACCTTTTCGTACCAGCCGCTTCCGGGAATAGAGACTACCGACGAGCTCACGCTTACTAGATACTCACTCTTCATCTGGGCTGTCAACGATACGTTTCCGGTCGCGGTTATCGTCCTCACCTTCGCAGTGCTTCCGTCGCTCCACTTAGTGAAACTGTACCTTGTGTCTATTCCTTCTACGTTACCGCTCTCGTCTCTCTCCTGTGGCGTTACTATCTCAAGCGTTACCGTGTCTCCATGGTTGACTACTACACTTGTTGGAGCTACCTTCTTGACTCCGTTCACTTTCACTTCAAGTCCCGATGGCTCAGTGTTCACACTCACACTGTATCCCTTGAGCGTATATACGGCTACTATCTTCTTAGCCGAGTCGTGTGTTATCTCTATACTTCTTCCATCTAGCCTGATCCCATTTACTTCCCAGTGCGAAAAGTCGTATCCGATTGAATCATGTGATACATAAGAAAAAAGAGAGCCTTTTACTTTCCAGCCCGCGCCATCTATGCTGGCGACTCCTTCGGGCAGTGTCGAGGTCTCGACGAGGTACTGTGTCTCCGTCTGGACTGTGTAGCTCTTATCCGAATCGAGGAGCACCGTTCTTGGATTCGAAGTATTTGAATCGTTCCATGACTTGAAGTTGTATCTTGTGTCTATACCCGAGACGAAGGAGCTTTCGTCTCTCTCCTGAGCTTTGAACTCTATCGTATGGGAAGTGCCTTCTCTTGCCTGAATACTTCCGGGTGAAGTGTATTCAAGTGAGTCTATGATTATCTTCAGTCCTTCGGGTTCACTTCCTACGGAAAGAGTCCTGAAAGGTATTTCACTGTAAACGGCTTCGATCTTTGTGGGTTTGCTGACTGTAATCACCAGCGGGTTGTCGTTTATCGTCTCTCCGTTGACGATCCAGCCGTTGAAGGTGTAGTTCTCGACCTGCGGGGCATTTAGTGTGAGGCTGCTATCCTTTTCATACCAGCCGCTTCCGGGAATCTCAACGAGTTTCTTAGGATCTGTGCTGACAGTCACCTTGAACTTCGTCAAAGTCTTTGCTTCGAGTTTCTTGTTGGAATCAACTGTTATTACCCTGGGGTTGTCTTGTGATCCATCGCTCCAGCCGTCAAAAACGTGAATCTCGTCAAGCTCTTCAGAAGGTTCTTCGTCCACGACTCTAACTACGACTCGCTCCTCAGGCTTCAAGCTAATACTGAACGGAGTCAGACGGATATCCGAAGGTTCGAATTCAGTCTGCTCTATCTCATCCAGAAGAACGATCCCAATAGTATAGGGGTCGGAGACCACTTCCAGAGTGAAGAGTTTTACTCTCGGTACGCAACTGCTCATAAGTACTATGAAAACTACGAAAATTGATATCAGTATGCCTTTCATGTTTATCCTCATAAGTATTCCCCCATAATCAGGAATGTCCTTTCCGATACGATTATACTCGATACAATCAATAAATAGCAATACTCGACCAATACACTTGTATTGGTCATATGATTGAATTATTCTTGATAAAATAATAGATTCTTTGAAGTACGTGGTAGTCCTATGTACCTTATTATTTACTACACGGCACTCAGGGGTTTGGGGTAAAGCAAACGCATGATTTTTTCCAGAGGGAATAAGTAGCGGTTCTTTCTAAGAAGTTACATTAACTAAACACGATCTTAAGGACTCAAATCTCCTTGCCAGTGTTCTTTTTTTTATACAATTCTGCTCTTGCGAGGGCTAAATAACTGATACGGTACTACCGTAGTGCTTCGCGAATCGGGAAAGCCGACAGGCTTTAAAGCACTGTCTGTTTCCCTTACCAGAAGTGTTTTCGAGTTCTGTCTGTAGATCGCAGGCATAAGTAATTAGCAGTCACATGAGCCGAAAACAGTACTGCCTTTCGTATGAGACTGGTGTGGGGAAATGGCGAGGGTCTTGTTAAAAAAACAGGGAGCGTGATTCACGCTCCCTGTTTTTCTTCGCCGAAGGTATCTTATGCGCTATGGAACAATCGTCACGGTGATCTCTTGCTGAATCTTGACCGTAACGGTGTCTCCATTTTGATACTTATAGACATCATATATGATACCGCCCTCTTCAACAGTGCCGTCGTCGCTGGTCCATGACTCCGCAACTGTATTCAGAAGTCTTACGGTATCGCCTGCGTCACCGTCGATCCGGAGTGTGTTGTTATTGTCTGTGATTGCCCGCACGTCCTGAACAGAGAGATTATCCAGAGTGTGGTCTCCTCCGCTTCTTTCGAGATCGATTATCTCCATATTCCTTATCACTGGATCTGTCGAGAAGTCGATGTCCTCGCCGAGGCGGAGTACCAGAGTATCTATACCGGCTCTTCCGTCATATGTGCGCGTGCCGTCGTAAAGTAGCGTGTCGTCTCCGTTAGTTGCGAAGACCTGGAAGATAAAGATGTACATTTGCTTCTCGGTCGTTGCTGAAGTGTCTCCGTTGGCCGTCTCGACGGTCTTGGCTCTTATAGTTATGTTTCCGTTTCTAGCCGACTGAATGAAAGTCATATCGTTTATCTGTTCCGGAGTTATTCCGGAGATCGTATAGGTGTCGGTAGTATCATCGTAAGTGAAATCGAGTGCTGTTCCGGACGCATAGAAGGCTGCATACTGTCCGAGACCGACTATCTCGAGAGTCACCGTCTCAGAACCGTCGGCGTCGAGCATCGTAGCGTTGATATTGAACTCAATCTGATCTCCTTCATCCCCAAAACTCAGAGTGGGGGTGATGTTGATTCCGTCAGCCACAGGGACGACTTCTAGGTTGAACGTAGCGGTGCTCGGCTTGGGGTCAAGTACCTTCTCGCCCGAGTAAACCGTTACCTCTAGCCCTTCAACAGTGCCACTTACGTTCTGCGGCGGCAGGATCGCTATATATGCCGGCAGTTCTCCGTTATCGCCAAGCGGAATATCCCACACCCAGGTGTTACCTGAACCGTCATCGCCGGCATTGGCTATGAGTGAGGCAGAGGCTGCATCGTTTCCTGCAAATACCAGATAACCGACCGGAACTCTCCCTAGAGTAAGCGCGTAGACCTTCTCGGAACCGTCTTTGTCCACGAGACCGGTGGTACCCGACAGATCGAGTTCGATACGGGTATCCTCGTCCCCCGAAACATCGTTTGCGACAATATCGTAGCCGCTGTTCACCGGATTCACCCGGAAGACTTCGGAGTCTGTGCTGACAACAGTGTTTGTCGCATTCTCTTCCTGCGAAACCAGTCTGGCAGTCAGATTCAGCTCACCCGAAGCGTGTTCCGCCGGGCTGTATACGAGGTTCAGAGTATTGTCTGCATCGACGCCTTCAAGTACATAGTAAGTACCGTCCGGGATGCCAGAGATGCCTGTGACGCTTTCCGTGGCCACCGGGGTTCCGTCAAAGAGCAATGTTCCGGGTTCATCCATCGAAGATTCATCCATGGTTATATACAGCTTACGGTCTACTATCTGTGCGAAGTCACCGTCAGCCGTATTACTCAGGGCGATGGTTATGTTCACATCACTTCCCTCGTCTACGTCTGCACCGCTAATGTCTATATTAGTTGGGTCCGTCACCGGTGTGACTGGCTGAACGACGGATACGAAGGCGGAATACTGCTGTCCTCCGGGGGCGTATGTAGTTAGCTTCGCGTTGAATGTAAGCCCTTCGGGATGGTTGTTGTCGTTCCAGTTTAGAGGAGGCGTTACGGTGATCCCGGCAAGGAGAGACTGAAGATCATTATTGTCGCCAGTTGCAGAAGCAGTCCAGATCTCTTCTCCTCCAACGACCGTTCGCGTCATTCCGCTCACCTGTGTGCCTATCGGCAGGCCCGTAAGCGTTATTGAGAACGGGCTGTTTCCGGTTATCTGGAAGTCCACCATATCGCCAAGGGTGATGGGCTGGTCCTCAAGCGCGGCCGTAGTTTTCGTCGCGGCCGTAGTTATTGTGGCCGGGGTATCGGTTGCCTGAGCGGTGTCATCGAAGTTATCAAGTGTGATTAATCTCCACGTAGTGCTCGATGTAACATCAAAGCTTCCTATATCGCTGCTCACGGACGTTATCGTGAATACCTGATTCAGATTCGACAATTGATCGGAGCTCCCGTCAAGATCGAAGACTAGTGTCTCGGTTATGGCGGAATTGAATTGCCTGTTTACATTGACGAACCAGCGTTCAGTGTTTGAACTTTCCGGAGTGTCACCGATATAGACTCCCCCGATAACTGTCACGCCGTCGGGTACTCCATCGACTATGAATCCTACCAGGCTTTCGCTACCATCGTAATCCCTCTCGTTTCCTGCGTTTGCATCCTCATTCTTCTGGACCTTGACATCCACGGAAACGCGAGTAGTGCCCGTTGCCGTGACGGTCGTTCCGTCGACCGTGGCGTTGTTCCCCGGATCGATAGCCGTGATCGTCGTCTCTGTAGGGTCGGTGACCGCTCTGACAGTCAGCGAATAGGACGCATCGGTCTGAGTTGTTACCGAAGCAAGCGTACCGTCGGAAGAAGGATCGGTAACCCCGTACTTAACATCAAAGGAGTAAGTACCGTGTTTGTTTGGCGCGCCTTTGGCGTAGACACTGTCTATAGCCGCACCGGTCAACTTGTACCAACCTTCTTCAAGGACCACTCCTGATCCCGGAGTCTCCGACGCGCTGGCAAGAGTCGTTTCGGTCGAATTGCCAAGATACAGTGTGAATTCCTGCCCTTCGACATGGTTTGCCCACAACCACACTGAACTTATGAATTCATCCGTATCGCCGTTTTGATGAATTATGTCGAAGTTCACCCTTCCGAGAGTGTCTTCGTTTATTGTAGTCGAAGTGACCATGAGGGCTTCGGGTGAAGGCGTGACAGTAACCGAAACTGGAATCAACGCGCCTGTCCACGAGTCTCCGTCGTCTTCGGTTGTGATCGGGCGAATCGAGAAGCCTATCGTACCGCTGAAGTTCATTGGGACGACTATCTTCGGGCAATCTGCGCCCTCGATATCACCGCGACATATGAGCCATTGACGGCCTTCCCCTGTCCCACCGATGAAGCTCGCTCCCTCGATACTGAACTTGGGATCAAGCCCTGTAAGAATCATGGTGAGAGTCTCCGAGCCGTCGTCATCGATGAGTTCGGCATCCGTGATGATCTTCGAAAGAGGTATCCGGCTATTGCTGCCATCGACTGTCTCCTCGTCGGTTTCGTAATTCACGGTCGTTATTATCGCAGGATCGGCGACCCCTCTGATCACGACACTTATATCCAGCTCGGCGGGAATTGGGTTTATGTGTGTATAGGTAACACTACCGACAACAAGCGTGTCTACGGAAACCGCGCTCACGTGAAGTGTGAAATCGACGTTGCTGTGTTCGGGCGGCCTGATCTTCAGGGGTTTGGTTCGATCGAAGTCCTCGATCGTAACGCTTCCACCCGGGGTCTCCAGAACTACACCGTTATAAGTCAGAACGGCTCCTTCAGGGATACCGGATATCGTCACATTGAAGGTCTCCGACGGATCGCTGCTTGTCGGGCGAATACCCAGCGGAATGTCGGTATCCTCATCACCTCTGGCGGGACTCGTTACTGCCAATGTCACCTCGTCGGCAACTGGCAGGACTATGAGATTAGTTAGTGTCGCATTCCCCGAGATCGCAGTGTCTTTATCACCGGTATCAGGGTCGGTATCGACTGTCTTAGCCTGAACTCCTATCTCGAATTTGCCAGAAACGTTTTCCGGTGCTTTGAACTCGACTGTATCGAGATATTGGACAGGAATCTCGACGGCTTCTCCGGTGTAGGTTAGAGTCTGCGTTGCCGAACCGTCAAAGTATCTGAACTGTGACCCGATACCCGTACCCGGCAGCTCGTTCAGTAAGGGCGTAAGTAGCGCGAAGGTCTCTTCGTCAGCATCCTGATTACTCCAGGGCCCCTTGAAGTCAAAGCCATCCGAGTCTAGCGGGAACCACGTGTCCTCAGAGGCCTCCGTGGTGTATTCGAAATCGCCGTTCATAGTCAGGTCATCGATTCCGTCTCCGTCCGTATCCTCTCCAACACGTTCCGCTTCGGGTGTCACCGTTACCTTCACATAGAGAGTCGTCGTGGCTGTGTCGGTTTGGTCAACTCCGTTCACTGTCTGAGTATCGATAGTCTTGACATCCACAGTCAGGGTCGCGTCGGCACTTGAGTGAGCCGGAGGGATGATCGTGTAGTCTTTGTAGTTACCACCGACATCGGCCTGTGGAATCGAGAAGTCGGTCGTTCCGTCGCCGGTATGGACAGTCGTTCCGTTCTTGTCCCTTATCACCCAGCCAGTAGGAACCTCCTTAATGGTAATCGCATCAATCTTTTCACTGCCATCGGTGTCGGTGAGTTTCAGACCTCCGAGGAACTTGACGGCCGTATCTTCCGGTGTCTCCACATCTTTGATCTCTATGTCTCCTGCGATTGGCATGACGTAAAGGTTCAGAGTTACGGTGTCTGTCTCTATACCGGGTGTGTGCCCCGGTGAGTCGCTGTCAGTGTCCCGGGCTCTCAACGTAATCGTTATTCCCGGAAGATCGCCGCTGAAGTGTTTGGTTCCTCCAATCGAAATCGCGGGAATGGCTGTTGTTGTAGCACTCAGTCCGGGAGCGGATATTGTTGATGAAGCTCCGCCAGTGACAGTTATCCCGTTCACGACTATCGTAGCGTTACCCGCCGGATTACTTATAACGATAGAGCGTATTTCGCTTCCGTCAAGGTCCTCAAAGTCAGCCATAAGTAAAGAAGTTAGATCAAGTGTCGTATCTTCATCTATCGTCTCTGTGGCCTCTTTTGTCTCATTAGTCCATAATAGCTCAACTGGATCCGTGACCGCTAGGACTTCGACGTTCACAACACGATTTGAGGTTGCGCCGGGCAAGGCGAGTTTGTTTCCGTCATCATCGGTCTCAAAACTTGTAACTCTCAAGGTCATGCTTATGTTCTCGTGTCTGTGTTCTGGCGGAAGCAGTTTTAATGCCTCGAATTCAGCTTTAGTTAGCTTTGTAGCCCCGTCATAATCGCTATCCGATGAGAGGTCTGTATAGTGGACCGATGTGTCGAGGTTGCCAAACTCATCAACGATGGCGATTCTCATATTGTTGTTGCTTCCGGTAAACAGCAATGTTGTTCCATCGCCTTTGTATATCTTCGCTCCGGTATCGACGCTTCTGAGCTCGATGAAGCCAAGTCTTTCCGGATGGTCACCCGTTTCAGTTCCATTTTGATCTACGTTGTCGGTGATCACCGGCATTTTCAGATCAAGGGATACCATGTTGTCCTCGTTTGTCGAAACGCCGCTGTGAACAGGCCATTGAGGAGCGTCTGCAACCGGATTGACGGTTATTGTGAGAGTCGCGGTCTCCTCAAACGTCGTCCCGTCGACTACGGCCGTATAGGTTATCACCGGCACCGGACCACTATAATTCGGTAGCGGTATGAAAGTGTAAGAGCCGTCCTCATTTATCGTTATCGTGCCCACTCCTGTCTCGGCGGAAGCTCCTGCATTGAACACAGTAGTGGTACCCTCAACGGTGAACTTCGTTACTTTGAA
>JAEAMG010001657.1_pt1 | contig 16207 bp, 12 predicted proteins | sample 8958741 | NCBI WGS metagenome assembly JAEAMG01 (sample SAMN16933256, study PRJNA681125) | bioreactor sludge metagenome | isolation source: anaerobic bioreactor treating anionic surfactant - SDBS | place: India: Bengaluru | collected 2019-02-28 | reverse complement strand
AGAATAATTTGCCAAAGACTGAAGCTGAAAATCAGTCATCGCCAAGGAAGAAACCAATGAGTAAAGATAATATCCGTGAGCATTCAGCTCCTGTCTATGAAGGCATTGAAAATGCGCCGGCACGTTCCATGATGCGCGCTACCGGTTTTAAAGATGCAGACTTTAGCCGTCCTTTTATTGGCATTGCCTCAACCTGGGCCAATGTCACGCCTTGTAATATGCATATCGATGGCTTGGCGCGTGAAGTGGAAAGAGGCGTGAATGCCGCAAATGGCAAGGGGATTATCTTCAATACCATTACCATTTCTGACGGGATCTCAAACGGTACGGAAGGCATGAAATACTCACTGGTCTCCCGTGAAATTATTGCCGATTCAATTGAAGCGGTGGTGGGTTGTCAAGCTTATGATGGCGTGATTGCAATTGGTGGCTGTGACAAGAATATGCCAGGCTGTATCATGGGGCTGGCGCGTTTAAACCGTCCGGGTTTGTTTATTTACGGTGGGACGATTAAACCGGGTGCTGGCCATACCGACATGATTTCAGTTTTTGAAGCGGTAGGTCAGCATGCCAAAGGTGAAATTAACGAAATTCAAGTGAAACAGATTGAAGAGGTTGCATTGCCGGGACCAGGTTCGTGTGGGGGCATGTATACAGCCAACTCGATGGCTTCCGCAATTGAAGCCTTAGGCATGAGTTTACCGGGTTCATCGGCGCAGGAAGCAGTTTCAGAAGAGAAAAAAATTGACTGTCTGCGTGCGGGCGAAGCGGTGATGAACCTGCTACGTCTGGACATTAAACCGCGTGACATCATGACCAAGGCAGCATTTGAAAATGCCATTAAAGTGCTGATCGCTCTGGGTGGTTCAACCAATGGTGTCTTACATTTATTGGCTATGGCGCATACCGCAGGGGTGGAACTGACTCTGGACGATTTTGTACGCATTGGGAAAGACATTCCTGTGGTGGCGGATGTGCGTCCATCGGGCAAATATCTGATGTCGGAACTGATTGCGATTGGCGGCATTCAGCCGCTGATGAAACGCATGCTGAATGCCGGCATGCTGGATGGTTCCTGCTTAACCGTAACCGGTAAAACCTTGGCTGAAAATCTGGCAGATGTAGAAGATTATCCAGAAGGTCAGCAAATTATTTTGCCCTTTGATGCACCCATCAAAAAAGACTCGCATCTGGTGGTGCTAAAAGGCAACCTGTCACCAACGGGTGCGGTAGCAAAAATTACAGGTAAAGAAGGCCTGTATTTTGAAGGTCCGGCACGCGTGTTCGAAGGCGAAATTGGTGCCATGCGTGGTATTTTAGATGGTGAAGTGCAGGAAGGCGAAGTGGTGGTGATTCGTGGTGAAGGGCCTAAAGGCGGACCCGGTATGCCGGAAATGCTGAAACCGACCTCGGCCATTATTGGTAAGGGCTTAGGAAAATCTGTAGCGCTACTCACCGATGGCCGTTTCTCAGGTGGCAGCCATGGCTTTGTGATAGGTCATGTCACGCCTGAAGCCTATGAAGGCGGGCCGATTGGTCTGGTGAAAAATGGCGATAAAATTTCCATTAATGCCGAAACCCGTGAAATGACACTGCATATTTCCGATGCAGAACTGGCAGCGCGTAAAGCAGCCTGGGTCAAGCCTGAACCGAATTATCGCTATGGTGCTTTGGCGAAGTTTGCCAAATTGACTACAGGTGCTGAAAAAGGGGCAGTGACCGATCTAAATTTAGATGTATAATTGATCATTACCTAACAAATTGTTATAAACCCTTGTAGCACACAAGGGTTTTTTTTCGAGGCTGATCTCATGTCACTGTTACGCCGTTGGTTTGATCCACTTCGATCGAGTTGGTTTTATCAAAAGCCGACCCGTCAGGTGGAATTATCTACGGAGCAGGGTTTAACCATCCACTTGCGTCTGGATGATGTCTATAGCTATCTGGCTGCACAGCAGTTACCTGAACTTGAAGAAATCTTGAGTGATGAGATCAAACCCTTAAAGGTGATCATTTCCAGTCGAACGGCAGAACCTCCCAATAACATGTCAGAAATGGAGTGGCAAAATTACTGCCTGAACGATGCCAAAATTCTGTCCAAACAGCATCGTTTTAGTTTCCATGAAACCCCCGAACAGCCGCCGCTTGAGGCCATTGCTCAAGCAGAAACAATCCTTCGCAATACTCCCTTACGCGGCCAGGATTTCCTGTATTTACTCGAAGACGTGTTCCACATGCTATGGCAAAAACAGTATGGCAAATTGCGTACTTTACATGCCATGGCCAGCCGCCATCATCCAGCGCAGAATTTTCCGGAACGAATTTTTAACGATAACGAAGTTTTGGTCAGCTATTTTGAATTTGGGGAGCGCAAGTATCATGCGGTGGATGATCTGCTGCGTTTAACCCGCCGTTTAAAACAACAAAAATTACTCACTGGTAATCCGATTTTCCTGATCAACCATATTGAATGGCGTGAACATCTGATCAGTGATGCCGAAGAACTGAATGAAATTCAGGCACTGGATCCGGAACTGGATTTATATATTGCTCTGGAAGACCCGATTTCCTGGCTCTTGTTGGCCTATATTAAAGAAGAGCTGGCCAATTTTTATAATATTCATCTCAATGTTTACCCGCTGTCTTATCACGGACGGGACCTGTTTGACTGGGGGCTGGCGACACGCTTGTCCAAACGTACCGAAGTGAAATTTACCCCGTTTTGCCGTCCTACCCAGCAAGCAACTTATGAGATGGCGAAACTGTTTTATAGCGTGCCTGAAGAGCAGCGTGTGGAAGCCATGTACAGCATTTTGCAGTCAGTCTGGACCAAAGGCAAAGACCTGTCATTCAGGCCGCATTTTGACCAGATCAAGCGTGATTTAGAGATCAATGAACTGAGTACTGAAGATATTGCTGCCAAATTAAAAGAAAATGACATACTCTGTGAAATGAAGTCTCAGCCCGATTTTCCTGTGCTCGAACTGCGCATTGATGGTCAAAGTTATGTGTTTAATAGTTTGTACCGGGTCTGGATGATCGAAAGTATTTTTAGTAATGTTTTAGAAGACCAATATAAAAGTGAAAATGATGATAGCAAAGATGAAGAAAGAGAAATGTGAGTCTTTAGAACAGGCCCGTGCACAGATTGATGCCATTGATACCGCACTCATTGAGATGATTGCCACCCGTCAGTTTTATGTCGATCAGGCTACGCGTTTTAAGCGTACTGTACAGGACGTACAATCTCCGGAACGGGTCGAGCAGGTCATTCAGAAAGTACGTGCACAAGCGCTAGACCAGGGAACCGATCCTGATCTGGTGGAATATTTATATCGTGAAATGATCCAGCGTTTTATTCAGCGCGAATTGAGAGAAATCCGACCATAATTTGATTGCGCGTGGTATAAGCTCAATATAAAAGCTCAACCTGTCCAATAAAAAAGACACCTGAAAAAGTGTCTGAACCGCGCTATTTCATCTGTTACACCAGACGGTAATAGGTATAGCGGACCTGATCATTCTTATAAACCGCATGACTGTTTTGGCGGAAATCAGATACCCATTGGCGGCCGGTATAGGCAGCAATATGGCCGTAAACATGCTTCTGGGTTCTGTTGATAATATAGATATCACCTTCTTGCGGATGATCAAAAGAAGGGTTGATTTTTTTATAGCCAATTGCCTGGAGGGTATGTCCCCAATCTGCAGCTGCCACTGGATGATTCAAAATTCGGGCACCTGCTGACTGTAGTGCAATGCGGATGCTTCGTGCACATTTTTTGGTACTGGTCGCCGACGACATGCTATGTAACTTTTGTGTGAATTTACGTACATCCAGAAAGGGAATGCCTTTATTTTTGGAATTTTTAGCGCCTGAACCTGCCTGGTTTTTCTGGAAATTTTGCGAGATTACCGCCGTATTCTGATCCGCAGCATTAATCATATTGCTATGATGTCCATCATAAATCATTCTTCAATCTCTACCTGATTTTCAATTACTTTTAGAAAAAATAGACAGCATTTTTCAGAACTAAAACCCGAATATTCTTTCTTTCAATGGTACAAATGCAATGTTATTACATAGCCCATTCATGCGAAGCGCGTACTTTAAAGAGCTTTTATTTGAAAATCCACCTGTTTTAGTATGATAAATAACCAATTTAGGACGAGAAAAGCGCTAAATTTGCCGCAATCAGGACAGAAAATAAGGACAAGTTAGTTAGTAAATCATGTAGTTAAGATCAACTTAATAATATATTAATAATTGATGGATTTATTATGTAAACATGCAATTACTTGCTTAATTATTAATCAAAAATTAATATTTTGTCATATTTATAGTGGATATTTTTATTCTTTGCAGTCGCAAAAGCCTTAGCTTTTTCTTGAGATTTAGTCTGGAACAGGGTGACTTTTTAACTCCTCATATTCAAATTTCCTCAATCTCAAACATAAAAAAAGCAGCCTTGCGGCTGCCTGAAAATGTGTATTTATCTTTATGATTTATCGCCCAGGCTAAAGAACCAGTTCAGGATGAGGGCTGCAAACGTAGCGGTACCAATACCCCCCAGATTAAAGTTGCCGAATTGCAGGGCAAAGTCACCGGTGCCTAAAATAATAGTCACCGCAGCCACCATCAGGTTTTTGTTTTTAGAGAAATCAACCTTGTTTTCAATCCAGATTTTTGCACCGGCAATGGTAATTAAACCGAAGACCACAATCGATGCACCAGTTAAGATAGCAGTCGGAATGGTATGGATAATGGCACCAAATTTTGGTGAAAGTCCCAACAAAACTGCAAAGATACCGGCAAAAACAAAGATGATGGTGGAATAGACACGAGTCACCGCCATCACGCCAATATTTTCACCATAAGTGGTCATCCCCGGAGCACCGACACCACCCGATAAAGTGGTTGCAAGACCATCGGCAACAAAGGCTTTACCAATATGTGGATCAAGGTTTTCACCGGTCATGGCACCCACTGCTTTGATATGACCCAAGTTTTCAGCCACTAAAATCAAGGCAATCGGCGCAATAATCAGCATGGCATTGGCGTCGAATACCGGTGAGTGGAAGGTAGGAATACCAAACCAGTCTGCCTGTTGAATTGGAGCAAAATTAATGGGTGTGCCATGTCCCATCACATTGGAAACAATATAATAAATTAAGTAAGCTAATAATAAACCGATCAATAACAGCAGACGTTGCAGCAGGCCTTTGGTAAATACCGCAATAGAACCCATGCACATCACCGTGACCAGTGACATCCACATATTGAAGTTATTCCCTGCTACGCCTTTAACAGTCACCGGTGCCAAATTCAGGCCGATGATCATGACCACAGCACCGGTCACTACAGGTGGCATGAGTTTTTCAATCCATTTGGTTCCGGTTGCCATCACAATAAAACCAAAAATCGCATACAGAATACCGCAGGCCATAATACCGCCAGCGGCCAGGGCCAGATTGGTATTGGGTGCACCCGTACCCGATGCGGCATAACCCGTTGCTGCAATGACCACCCCAATAAAAGCAAAGCTGGAACCCAGATAACTCGGCACACGTCCCCCGGTCATCAGGAAAAACAGGATGGTACAGATGCCTGACATTAAAATAGCCAGATTAGGATCAAACCCCATCAGGAAGGGTGCAAGTACAGTCGCCCCAAACATGGCAAAAGCATGTTGTACACCCAAAACTACACTTTGTGCAGGTGGAAGGTATTCATTGGTACCGACAGGACGTGCATCGATACTGCCTTCGTACGGGCGCCATTTGGGAAACCAATTGGACATTTTTTGAGCACTCTAAAAATAAATTGTGCACATCATACGCTTCTTTTTTGGAAGATTTAATCATTGAAACAAAATTTTATTTATACTAATACCATGACTTTTCAAATATTTTTACCATGTGATAAAAATTTTAATAATTAAAAATAACGCTAAATCAATAGTTAATAGGTATGAAGATGGGGTGATACATTCATAAATATTTTTTGTTTTATTTATAAAAATAATGGGAAACTTTTGACCATAAGGTTGAAAAAAGCACATTGCAGGAATGTGCTTTTTCTATGAGAAATCAGAATTTAACCGGTATTACGCAATCCGGCTGCAATCCCGGCAATACTCACCATTAAGGCATGATCGACTGGAGTATGTTCTGCCTGACGTTCTGCCAGATAGCGACGACGGCGTTTCATCAGTTCCGCCTGGAGTAAATGCAGCGGCAGTAAATACGGTTTGCGTACCCGCATAGACTGGTCCAGTACTTCATTGCTGCTGAGCAGTTTGGATTCACCTTTCAGCGCCAGCAAGGTTTGTACCGCATCTTTTAAGCGCTGACGCAGTTCATTGCCCAGGACTTTTAAGTCTTCATCCTCGGTCAAATGTGATTCGTAATATAAGGCGACATTACTATCTGCTTTGGACAATACCATTTCCAGCATGTCAATCAGGGTCTGGAAATATGGCCATTGTTGCAGCATCTCATCCAACAGTGGTTTTTGCCCTTGATGAATCACCTGGTTAATGGCTGCTCCAGTGCCTAGCCAAGCTGGAAGCATCAGACGGATTTGGGTCCAGGCAAAGACCCAGGGAATGGCACGTAAGGATTCAATCCCGCCGCTGACCTTGCGTTTTGCCGGGCGTGAACCGAGTGGTAACATTTGCAATTCCAGTTCCGGTGTAACCGTACGCAGGTATTTTACAAAATGTGGATTTTCACGCACGGTTTGACGATACACCTGTACCGACAAATCGGTCATGCTATGCATCAGTTCACGCCATTCATCCTTAGGCACCGGTGGTGGCAATAAGGTTGCCTCTAAAGTGGCTGCGGTATAAATCTCCAGATTTTGTAAGGCAATGCCTTCCAGACCAAACTTGAAGCGGATCATTTCCCCTTGTTCGGTCACGCGAATGGCACCGGAAATCGAGCCTGGCGGTTGTGAAAACAGTGCTTGCTGGGTCGGAGCACCCCCGCGGCTGATGGAACCGCCACGGCCATGGAACAGGGTGAGTTGTACTGCATGTTTTTTTGCCACCGCAGTCAGTTCTTCCTGCGCACGGTATTGCGCCCAGTTGGCAGACATAAATCCGGCATCTTTGGCTGAGTCGGAATAGCCAATCATCACTTCGTGCTTGCCCTGAATATGCTGTTTGTACCAGTGCATATTAAACAGGGTATTCATGGTGCTGGCTGCACCGTCCAGATCTTTCAGGGTTTCAAACAGGGGAACGACTCGAAGTGGATGCTTGATGCCTGCTTCTTTTTGCAGCAATAACACTGCCAAGACATCACTCGGATATTCCGCCATGGAAATAATATACGCACCCAGACTTTCTTCCGGTTGTTCGGCCAGCGTGCGCATGGTGGCAAATACTTCCTGGACATCCGGATGTTCAATCAGGCTTTGTTTCGGTTCATTCAGATGTTTTGGCAACAACGGACGTTTACTTTGCAATTCCTGCAACAGGAAGTTTTGGCGTGCCTGTTCGGTCCAGGTTTCAAAATTGCCTAGACCCAGATATTCAGTAATGGCAGAAATGGCCTGACGATGACGACCGGATTCCTGACGGATATCCAGTTTCAGCAGTTCAATGCCAAAGCAGTTGACGCGATGGATAAAGTCCAGCAGTTTGCCATTGGCAATTTCCGGCAGGTTGCAGGCAATCAGTGAACGGTAGCACAGCAATAAAGGCTGTAATAATTCATCTTTGCTTTTAATGACATGGCTATCATCTGCATCTTGCCCTTGCAGTTTTTGCGCCAGCCAGTGACGGGTGGCTTTGAGGCGTTCGCGGGTATCGCGCAGATATTCACGGTAGGGTTCGGGGTGGCTATGGCCCAGTGCCTGCATCAGTTCATCGCTGCAGTTTTGAATCGACAGTTCCCAGCGCAGGTCTTCCATATCACGCAGATATAAATCAGCCGCTTTCCAGCGCGACAGCCAGAGCACTTCCTGGGTAATGTTATGCGTCACATTCGGGTTGCCGTCACGGTCACCGCCCATCCATGAGGCAAAACGCACTGGTGCAACGGTTAAAGGTAAACGCTGGCCACAGTGATCTTCAACCATTTCATCCAGTTCGCGGATGAATTTGGGAATGGCATTCCATAGGGTTTGTTCAATAGTGGTAAAGCCCCATTTTGCTTCATCGACTGGGGTTGGCCGGTGCTGGCGGATTTCATCAGTCTGCCAGGCGGAACAAATCAGTTGTTTGAGTTCTTGCAGTACGGCTTTGCGTTCACGTGGGGTCAGTTTTTGTTGATCAGACTTAAACAGGCAGTCATTAATATCATCATATTTTTGAATTAAGGTACGACGGCTGACTTCAGTCGGATGTGCAGTCAACACCAGTTCAATTTTCAGTTCACAGATTTGCTTGAATAGCGTGTCGGCTGAAATTTCGTGATCTTTAAATTTCTGGAACAGATGATCGAGCGGATTGGGAGAGGGGGCATGTTCATCGAATTCACTCTTACGGCGACTGCGTACTACATTGTACTGTTCGGCAATATTGGCAAAATTCAGAAAGTGGGTGAATGCACGGGTAAGTGGAAGAATCTCATCATCTTCCAGACTCAGGAATAGTTGTTCAAGCTGTTTTTCGGCTTCTACCTGCCCATCACGTGCACCTTTGGACAGGGCACGAATCTGCTCCACCTGATTAAACAAATCTTGTCCCGCATGTTCCTTGAGGGTTTCTCCCAGTAAGTTCCCAAGTAAGCGTACATCCTCACGCAGTGGAGCATCAATTTGTTGAATCATTTTTTTCATTCTCCTAGGCTACTCCTTTGAATATACCCCGATTCAATGACATTCCAAGTAGGGGGCAGACAAAAGTCGGTAATTTTTTGCTGCTAAAACTAGCAATTGAGTTGCCGTTGGTGCAGTCAGGAAAATGGAATTACAGATTTTAAGATTTTTTCTGATATTTCAGCATAAAGATCTCAATACTGTTCAAGATAATCTGCTGTTTCTCTTCAGCAGTTGGAACTTCCCGGACCCCAAGCAGCACTTCATGATGGCGCAGGCCCAACAGTAAAGAAAGGATCAGTAAGGTCAGGTTTTTTAAAGCTTCTGGCTGAATAAAGCCCAATTCTATAGCCTGCTGAAAAAAGTTTTCCCACAGTGCATTCATACGCAGATGGCAGGCATTATAAAATGTCTGTGCCAGTGGATTTTGTTCCGCCGCCAGTTCCACCAATAAGCGTTCCAGTTTGATGGCTTCTGGCAAATTGGTGATATTGAGGGCTAGCTCACAGGCATGCACAAATTCTTGATAAAAATTACTGTCGGCTTGCAGGTTTAAGGGGCGAGCACTGAGTAATTCTTCGCATGTGGCAACAATGGCACAAACAAATAAATTGGCTTTATCCTGAAAGTGATTGTAGACCGTCAGTTTGGTGACACCTGCTTCCTGGGCAATCTGGTTCATGCTGGAACCATGGTAGCCACACCTTAAAAATAAGCTTTTTGCTGCAGTTAAAATGCGCTGACGTTTTTCTAAGTCTTTGGGGCGACCCACATTTATTTGCACAATTTTTTCCAAAAAAATGAAAAAGGTCATTGATTTGACCCTCGATTCCCAATTAATGTACCGGTAAGTATATTAATTAAAAAACGATCAGTTTAAGATAATGCTTATTTTGCCTTAAAAAACATTTTGAGATAAGAGCCAACCTCATGAGCATAGTAAAGATTGCAGTAAAAACCGCCCTGGTCAGCATGATGATTATTTGCAGTGTGACTTTATTGGGCTGCAGCACGGAGGCAACCGAAACAGAACAGGTCCCGTTTGTGATGGTGACTCAGCCGAACAGTACTCATAACGAGCAGAAAAGCTATGCCGGAGATGTGCAGGCACGCCAGCAAACAGCTTTGGCCTTCCGGGTGGGCGGACAGATTATCGAACGTTATGTCGATGTGGGCGATCAGGTCAAAGTGGGGCAGGTACTGGCAAAACTGGATGTGAAAGATGCCCAGCTGCAGCTCAATGCAGCAAAAGCACAACTGGAAAGTGCCCAATCGGCCGCAAAAATTGCTACAGATGAACGGCAGCGCTTTAAACAGCTGCTGCCGATGAATGCGGTTAGCCGTTCGCAATATGATGCGGTGGATAATCAGTATAAGTCAGCGATGTCCGCGCTGAAACAGGCGCAGTCCAATTATCAGGTTACGAGTAACCAAACCGGTTATAACCAGCTGATTGCCAATAAAAATGGCGTGATTACCGCGCGTAACATTGAAGTGGGGCAGGTGGTCGCGGCAGGGCAGGCTGCTTATCAGATGGCGATTGCCGGTGATCGTGAAGTGGTGATCGGGGTGCCGGAACAGGCCATTTCAGAGATTAAAGTCGGTCAGACGGCATGGGTCACTTTATGGTCCAAACCTGAAGATAAATTTGCCGGCTATGTGCGTGAAATTTCTCCGGCAGCCGACCAGTCCCGAACTTTTAGTGTCAAAGTCGCTTTGCGTGAAGGCAATGCTGCCATTCAGCTGGGCCAGAGTGCGCGGGTATTTTTTAACAATAGCCAAAACAATGTACTCAGTGTGCCGTTGTCCAGTGTCTCGGCCAATGGTCAGCAGGCCTATGTCTGGGTGGTGAAACCGGATCAGACCATTTATAAGGTGGCCGTGAACCTGGGAGCCTATGGTCGTGACAGTGTGCCGGTATTGTCCGGTCTGAATCAGCAAGATTATGTGGTGATTGGCGGTGTGCATTTATTGCGTGAACAACAGAAAATCCAGCCGATCGACCGGGAAAATCGTGCCGTGAAAATTCTGGCAGGAGCTGCATCATGAATTTAGGTTCGAACTTTAACCTGTCGGAATGGGCCCTGAAAAATAAAGGCTTGATTCTTTATTTCATGCTGCTGCTCGGCATTGTCGGCATTGTGTCCTATTCCAAACTGGCCCAAAGTGAAGATCCGCCGTTTACTTTTAAGGTGATGGTCATCCAGACCTACTGGCCGGGTGCAACCGCACAGGAAGTGTCGTTGCAAGTCACTGACCGCATTGAAAAGGAGTTGATGAGTACAGGTAACTACGAACGCATCATGGCCTATTCACGTCCCGGTGAATCACTGGTGACGTTTGTCGCCAAAGATTCGCTGCGCTCAAACCAGATTCCCGATGTCTGGTATCAGGTGCGCAAAAAAGTGGGCGATATCCAGCATCAATTGCCGAGTGGGGTGCAGGGGCCGTTTTTTAATGATGAATTTGGCGATACCTTTGGAAATATCTATGTCCTGACCGGTAAAGATTATGACTATGCCATATTGAAGGAATATGCCGACCGTCTGCAACTGCAACTGCAACGGGTCAAGGATGTCGGCAAGGTCAATCTGGTGGGGCTGCAAGACCAGAAAATCTGGATTGAACTGTCTAATACCAAAGCGGTACAGCTCGGCATTCCGGTCACAGCCATTCAGCAAGCCCTGCAACAACAAAATACCGTGGCCAGTGCCGGCTTTTTTGAAACCGGCACCGACCGCATTCAGATGCGGGTCAGCGGTCAATTAAAAAGTATTGATGAACTTAAACAAATGCCCCTGTTGGTGGCAGGAAAAACTATTCAGCTGGGCGATGTTGCGGACATTTATCGTGGCTTTAGCGAGCCGGCCCAGCCACGCATGCGTTTTATGGGCGAAAATGGGATTGGCATTGCCGTATCCATGCGCAAAGGTGGCGACATTCTGGCTTTGGGTAAAAATTTAGAAGCTGAATTTGCCCATTTGCAAAAATCTTTGCCTTTGGGTATGCAGCTAAAAAAAGTTTCCGACCAACCGGTTGCGGTGAAACGCAGCGTGAATGAATTCATGAAAGTGCTGGCAGAAGCGGTGATTATTGTCCTGTTGGTCAGCTTCTTTTCCCTGGGTTTTCGTACTGGTCTGGTGGTGGCATTTTCCATTCCACTGGTGCTGGCCATGACCTTTGCCGGCATGAATCTATTCGATGTCGGACTGCATAAAATTTCACTGGGCGCTTTAATTCTGGCGCTCGGTTTATTGGTGGATGATGCCATTATTGCCATTGAAATGATGGCCGTAAAAATGGAGCAGGGCTATAGTCGGCTGGAGGCAGCAGGTTTTGCCTGGAAAACCACGGCTTTTCCCATGCTAACGGGAACCCTGATTACCGCAGCCGGCTTTTTACCGATTGCTACTGCTGCATCCAGTACCGGTGAATATACCCGTTCTATTTTCCAGGTGGTGACCATTGCCTTGGTAGTGTCATGGTTTGCGGCAGTCCTTTTTGTCCCCTATCTGGGCGATAAACTGCTGCCCGATTTTAATCAAGACCTGCTGCAAAAAGCGCCATGGTATCAGCGCTTATGGGCGCGCTTACGCAGGCAACCCGAACCGCAAGCTGTGCTACATCATGCCGGTGAGCATCATGATCCTTATCAAACCAAGTTTTATCAAAAATTTAGAGGTTGGGTGAGTCAGTGTATTAGCTACCGTAAAACTGTGATTGCGATGACAGTAGGTATTTTTGTGCTGTCGGTGCTGATGTTTAAACTGGTACCGCAGCAGTTCTTTCCGCCGTCTAACCGGGCTGAAATTTTGGTGGATTTAAAGCTGGAAGAAGGGGCATCACTCACGGCTACAGAAAATGCCGTGAAAAAGGTAGAAAAATTCCTGTCGACCAAACAAGGCATCGACAATTATGTGGCCTATGTCGGCACGGGTTCCACCCGTTTCTACTTGCCACTGGACCAGCAATTGCCACAAGCCAGTTTTGCACAGTTTGTGGTTTTGGCTTCATCCCTGGATGACCGCGATGAAATCCGCAAATCTTTAGATCATGAAATCCGTAAATTGCTGCCGGATGTGCGTACTCGGGTCTCGCTGTTGGAAAATGGTCCGCCTGTCGGTTATCCATTGCAGTATCGCGTTTCCGGTGAAGACCTGAATCTGGTGCGTCAATGGGCACATAAGGTTTCCGCCGTCATTGCAGAGAATCCGAACACCACTAATGTTCATCTGGACTGGGGCGAACCGAGTAAGGTCATTCAGCTGAATATTGATCAGGATCGCGCCCGTCAAATGGGAGTATCAACTTTAGATTTGTCACAATTCCTGAACAGTTCCATCAGTGGTGCTGTGATTAACCAGTATCGTGAAAAACGTGAACTGATTGAAATCCGTTTGCGTGGAGACCAGAACGAACGCATCAATGTGGAATCTTTGTCCAGTCTGGCCGTACCGACTGCCAATGGCGGTTCTGTACCTCTGGCGCAAATTGCCAAAATTGAATATAAATTTGAAGATGGCCTGATCTGGCATCGTAACCGTTTGCCGACCATTACCGTACGTGCCGATATTCGGACCAAGTTGCAGCCTGCCACCGTGGTCGGGCAACTTGCCGATAAAATGGATCAGCTACGGGCCGAATTGCCAGGCGGTTATCTGGTTGAAGTGGGCGGTACGGTCGAAGAGTCGGCTCGTGGACAAAACTCGGTCAATGCCGGTATGCCGTTCTTCCTGGCAATGGTGATGACCTTGCTGATGATTCAGCTCAAGAGTATGTCTCGTGCATTTATCGTCTTTTTGACCGCACCTTTAGGCCTGATTGGAGTTGTACTGTTTCTGTTATTGCTGAATAAACCTTTTGGTTTTGTGGCAATGCTGGGAACCATTGCCCTGTCAGGCATGATCATGCGCAATTCTTTAATCCTGATTGACCAGATTGAACAGGACATTCAGGCTGGACATGATCCTTGGAATGCCATTATCGATGCAACCGTACGTCGTTGCCGCCCGATTGTGCTGACCGCCCTGGCCGCAGTATTGGCGATGATTCCACTCTCCCGCAGTATTTTCTTTGGTCCGATGGCAGTGGCGATTATGGGCGGTTTGATTGTGGCGACCCTGTTGACGCTGTTCTTTTTACCGGCATTGTATGCACAATGGTTTAAAGTGAAAAAAAATAGCCAAACGGAGTAATTTTTTGACAATAATCAGGTGCGAAACGTTGAAAACTTCAATATAGTAGCACCTAATATTTGTATACATTTTTATCAAGCAATTTACTGCATATTAAAACTCTAAACATGCGGTAAATGGGGTTGAAACGCACATGAAGCAAGACAACTTAAGCCGACTTCGCCGTTCCGTTGCGATTTCCTATGTCTTGATGTTTTTCGCGTTATTTACTGTGATTAGTGGCATATTTGCTTATTGGTTTGCGCGCAAAGTCACACAAGTGGATGAAGTGGAGGTCTGGCTTGAAGCCCAAGCCCTCTGGATCATGCGTAATATTGTGATTTATATGATTTTGGTATGTTTTGCAGCACTCTGGTTTATTCCGCTGATTTTCTTTTATTGGGATAGTGCAGTTTGGGTAAAAGGTTGTACCGTTGCAGGCGTGGTTTTCGCCATGATTGCCTTCTTATTCCTGTTGAATGCCTGGCTGAAAGGAATCTCCCGGTTTTTCAAAAATAAAGCCGTTTTCTAATCCGAGTAAATTTTTTTCCCCTCTTTCCCTTGTAAAATTTGTTTCTGTCCCCAATTTCACACCACAGTTAAGTATTAAATAAAATTCCGTGAGGAGCATCGCCAGACATGGCTAAACGTGATTATTATGAGGTTTTGGGCGTCGCTAAAACCGCTAGTGATGATGAAATTAAAAAAGCCTACCGTAAGTTGGCGATGAAATATCATCCAGACCGTAACCCGGACAACCCTGAAGCTGAAGAAAAATTTAAAGAAGCTGCCGAAGCTTATGAAATTTTATCCGACAGTGAAAAACGCAGCATGTATGACCGTATGGGGCACAATGCCTTTGAAGGCGGCATGGGTGGTGGTGGCTTCGGTGGTGGTTTCAGCACTGAAGACATTTTTAGTCAGTTTGGCGACATCTTTGGTGGCGCATTTGGTGGCGGTGGTGGCCGTGGTCAGCAACGTGCACGTCGCGGATCAGACCTGCGTTACGTGATGGAATTGACCCTTGAAGAAGCGGTCAAAGGCGTGAAAAAAACCATTACTTTTACTGCACCTGCACCGTGTGAGGACTGTGATGGTAAAGGCTCTAAAAATCCGAACGATGTTGAAACCTGTAAAACCTGTCATGGTACAGGTCAAGTGCGTATGCAGCAAGGTTTCTTCTCTGTTCAGCAAACTTGTAGCACCTGTCGCGGTCAGGGTAAAATCATCAAGAACCCATGTAATACCTGTCATGGTTCTGGTGTAAAAAACCGTCAGCAAACCCTTGAAGTGACTATTCCTGCTGGTGTGGACAATGGCGACCGCGTACGTTTAACCGGTAAGGGTGAAGCGATTCGTGACGGCCAGTCTGGTGACTTATATGTTGAAGTGGTGGTGCGCGAGCATGACATCTTCCAGCGTGACGGTGCCGACCTGTATATGGATGTGCCGGTATCTATTGCCGATGCTGCATTGGGTAAAGAAATCCAGATTCCAACCCTGGATGGCCGTGTCAGCCTGAAAATTCCTGAGGGAACTCAAACCGGCAAACTGTTCCGCTTGCGTGGTAAAGGGGTTAAACCGGTACGTACCAGCATGCAGGGTGACTTGCTTTGCCGCGTAGTGGTCGAAACTCCGGTGAATTTGACTGCGCGTCAACGTGAGCTGTTAAAAGAATTGCAAGAAACGATGGATGGTGAGGACAGCAAATCATCGCCTAAGAAAAAATCGTTCTTCGGTCTGTTTGATTAATTTCAGACACAGTTTAAAAAAAGGGGGGAATATTGAATATTCCCCCCTTTTTTTATAAGCGCTTATTCGATGATTGGTTTGTCAATAGCTTCGACATCTACCGATTGCGTTGCTGCTTCGCCAGCCGGTTCTTGCTTGGTCGCTGCCGGATTAGTTTCAGCTTGAGCCGGTGTAGAGCTATGGGTACGAATATTTATTTTGACTTGTGATAAGCTTTCCAAAGTATCTCCCGCTTGGATTGCCGGTTCTGCCCACGCTGTGCTGACGATGGTTGCCATAAAAACGGTTAATGCGATTTTTTTCGAATGCATGTTGATTTCCTTATAATTCATCTTTTGATCACTCGTGTTGCGTAGTCTGCGCAGAGATGTTTACAGGGAGATGAAAATCAGCAGCAAAATCATTTATTTTTAATGCTGAACTTTCAATACAGCAACCGGTCGGGGTTTGTAACTGCTAATTGAAATCTACTTATTTCTATACTATTATATACAACATGAGTAAATATGTA
>JAEAMG010001655.1_pt1 | contig 16224 bp, 18 predicted proteins | sample 8958741 | NCBI WGS metagenome assembly JAEAMG01 (sample SAMN16933256, study PRJNA681125) | bioreactor sludge metagenome | isolation source: anaerobic bioreactor treating anionic surfactant - SDBS | place: India: Bengaluru | collected 2019-02-28 | reverse complement strand
ACTCAGCACACAGACCCACCGAAAGAAAGCCCTTCAGCAAGTAAGATCATACTTAACAGAGATCGTGGCTGATGATAAAAGGCTAATATGGCTCATTACTGAACTACAGGCCAAATTCCTTGAAAACGGGGATCTCTGGAAATTAGTCGGCTTTCCTCGTTTTGGTTATGTAACTGGCTCGGAGATAGTGTAAGACTGGTAATAATGGAAGGCTATGAGCAACTAATGTTTTCTGAGGGATAGGCAACCGGTGCCGACACGGGGTGCTCTCCTCACCCCTTCCCTTAGATATAAGGAGAGACCACATAGGAGAGGTGGATTATAATGACGAATTCATATGAAACCCATGCATGGACCAAAGACGATTTTAAGAAACTTGCTGAAGTCTCAAAAATTAAAAACATATCAAAAAGCAATAGAGTAGCCATCCAGAAAGCCAGCGAGATTTATGCCATTAATCGCCAAAGTGAATTTCCCCGCTGGCGCACTACAAAGAAACAACTTGTTGACTTAAAGGATTCCATTGATCCATTAGCCAGCAGTATCGCTAAAATGGATGATCTTTCAAAACAGTTAATTGCAATGGCCAACAGTGCTCAATACAAGGGGATCAAAAATATTTATGCTATATTTGAGAATATTCCCAAAGACCTCACAATTCTTAAAAGATCGGTTGAGGGTGCGTTAAAAAATGTAAAACCTGACAAAAGAGGTCGGCCGAGGGAAACAGCGCTCAATGCCTTGTTCGGGATATTGGCCCGCATTTTTTACGGTATAACCGGTACCAGACCGACGATAAGTTGTGACTATCCCAACGATCAGTATAAGGGTAAATTTTTATCATTTGTCGAAACATTCCTCTCTATAACGGGCTGCAGCAGAGACATCCAGAGCAACAGTGCATTAGGCAAAGCTATTCAAAGAGGGCTGAAGGCAGGGGCATATGACTACACACATCCTTTCAAAATTATAAGTGATTTAGACAACATATAACAAAACACCTTATTTTTTCTCCGAGTTCACTCCCCCCCTTGTTCCGAAATACCGGTCTCTTTTCTGGTCTGATCGAAAATATCTTGAAGGGTTTTAGGGGGCGCATGCTCGATCTTAGCCCCTGTAAAAGATTCTCGATTAGCGTTTCTATGACGTTCGCCACTTGTAGGCATAGAGAATGCTCGGAACATCTGTAAGACCAAGAATCCTGCTACCACTAACAGAGCAATGATAAACCACTCCGTCAATAGCCTGCCATAGTCAATTTGCCCGTTTCTGTCAACGGGGCCTAAGATGAATCCATATCCAATATTGACAATATTCCCCTGTGGTAGTTTTCGGTACCATGGAGGGAATATGCCAGCTAAGACCACAAGGATCACTCCGATGAGTAAGACTAGGTATCCAATTCTATTGTTGCCGGCAAGAAACGAAGAAGTCTTCTCGATTAAGTAGGTATATCTTGTCGCCATAATAACCCCCTATATATCCCCCTGCACGTATTAATAACATACAGAACCCGTTGTGAGATCATTGGCTTTTATCGACAATTATACTGTAATCAAACTTTAAGGTAAAGACCATCCGCGCATAGCGTCCATATGGACAAAATTCATCTAAAAAGAGAACAATTTTGTCATCTTTTTTATCGTCCTTCAACGTAATATCATCATTTTGTAACATAAATCAAACAAGGAGTACATCATGAATCAGACATCAAGAGACGTTGATTTCGAGGAGTTAGAGAAGGCTCTCCCGCCGATCGTCTTTCGGAACTGGCGGGGATGGCGGGACGTTCTACCCATTGCACCGAGGACCGTGGCGAACGAGGACAGCTTGGGTACCGGTCCGCGAGAGAAGATCATGGTCGGTCGCGTTGTCGGATATCCCAAGGGCGCTTTAATTGACTGGCTGCGTGAGCGGTCGAAGGTGATACTGTAGCGGGGGGGCAAATATGGTATCAAACCAATACGACAACATTCCTCCCGAACTAAAGACTTATCATAACTGGGTATGCGGAGACCTTAATAAAGCCCCTATCAATCCCAAAACAGGTGGTTTCGCAATGGCGAACGTTTCCAGTACCTGGGGGACGTTTGAAGAAGCGGTTGGGTACCTCAATGCCCACAGTAAAAATGGAATTAGAACTATAGGCTTTGAGGTATGTAAAACGGAAGGTAACAGAGACCCCTTCACTTGTATAGATCTTGACCACTGCCGAAATGTTGATACTGGTAAGATTGAGCCCTGGGCGGATGAGATCATCAAGATCTCCGACAGCTATACCGAAGTCAGTCCATCTGGTAACGGAATCCGGATAATTACTACCTGCGACTTACCCTCTGTTAACCGTAAACGAGGGGGCTTAGGAGCTGATGGAAAAGGAGCGATCGAGATTGCCAGCAGCGGCAAGTATTTCAGCATAACGGGAAACCACCTTGCAGGTACACCAAGCCACATTGGATATCGACCAGATGAAATCAAGGCAATTTTTGAACAATATTTCGCGTTAAAACCAGAACAACCGAAGGAAACACCAAAGCCTTTACAATCAATTTCAGACGAAGAGCTTCTAAAAAAAGCCTTGAATGCTGAGAACGCGTCCAAGTTCAGATCATTGTGGGAGGGCAATATCAACGGCTATCCTTCGCACTCAGAAGCTGATCAAGCGCTCTGTTGCCATTTAGCTTTCTGGACTGGTAATGATGCCGCAAGGATCGACTCACTATTTCAACAGTCCGGGCTTATGCGCGAAAAGTGGCTGCGTGACGATTACCGAACGGCAACCATTAGCAGGGCGATTGAGATGACAAAAGAGGTTTATAGCGCACAATCAGAAAAAAAAACAAATGCTGTGAAAGAGGAACCGATAAGTAATATCGATCTTTCCTTTCCCACCGAGGTAATGACTGGCGTGGCAGGTGAATACGCCGAGTCATACTCATCATATCTCGAAACACCGAAACCGTTTCTCTGCATTAGCTTTTACGCTATCCTGGGAAACGTTGTGTCCGACCGGCTGAGCGTCAAGACCGAATTGAAACCACAGACGCGAGGGTTTTTTCTACTTCTTGGGGAGACCTCGGAGCCAAGAAAGTCTACAAGTATGAATAAAACCATCGAGCTATTTAATGATTTGATAATCCGGGAAGACTTTAATATATGTTGGGGTGTGGGAAGTGCGGAGGGTCTACAGAAACGGCTAAGCGAAACCAAAGAGCCTCACCGCTTAATACTATGCTTTGATGAATTCAAAACGTTCGTCAGTAAGGCAAAGATCGAGAGTAGCATCTTGCTGCCATGTGTCAATACCCTCTTTGAGTCAAACCATTATCACAATACTACAAAAAAATCGTCGATTGCTCTTGAAAATGTATACCTATCAATCCTTGGAGCCTCAACTGTCGCAACTTACGAAAAGATTTGGGACTCATCATTCACTGATATAGGATTCAATAACCGACTCTTCTTAGTACCCGGCAAAGGGGAACGGAAATTCCCTATCCCTGAAAAAATCCCCGACCAATTAAAAGATAGATTGAAAGGGAAAATCAGAAATATTTTGGCAATCGTAGGGCGCGGACTTGAACTTGATCTGACTCAGAATGCCCGCCACATGTATGAAGAGTGGTATCTGAACCTCGAAAGGTCCGTCCATGCGAACCGCCTTGACAGCTATGCGCTTCGATTTATGCCTCTGATTGCGGTTAACGAGGGTAAAACAGTTATTGACACAGATATTGTCGCCAAAACTATTACTCTGATGAATTGGCAGCTGAAGGTTCGGCGCATGCACGACCCGGTTGATGCGGATAACACGCTTGCACGTCTCGAAGAAAAAATTAGGCGGATTCTGGGGAACGGACCGCGTACGGAAAGGGATCTCAAACGCTATACCCATTGTAAATCTGACGGCATCTGGTATTTTCGAACCGCCATAACCAATCTCGAAAAAGAAAGGGAGATACAGTATGACAAACGTACCCGACTCTACATGTTATTGGAGGCACATTGAAAAACTGTCACAAAAACTGTCACACCTATTTTTTAGGGGTTAACTATTTAAAATCATTACGGAAACACAACTATATAAAAAGAGATAAGGGAAAAAAACCTCCCTCTCTTAATAATAAGTCTTTTTTTGCCTTTTTTATTAATAATATCAATATGTTACATATCTTCATTATTAGTGTGACAGAAAGTGTGACAGCACGGCAAGGAGGATACCAAAAATGAAAATTAAACTCTCAAACTACCTCACACTCATCAACCCAGCCGAAGTTCTTACCCGAAAAATCCGCTCTACCTTCACCATCGAGAACCCGGCATGGCTGGACAATCAAAAGATGAATCGCTGGAATAATCAGACAGACCGTTACTTGACCTATTATGAGAGCCACAACGGTACTCTGTCGGTCCCTCGTGGTGCCCTGGGATTAATCCTTTGGTTCTGCAAGGAATTGAACATCAGATATGAACTTGAAGATAATCGTCGGATATTACCGCAGGTTGACTTCACATTTAACGGTATTCTCAAAGGATACCAGGTACAGGCCGTCAACGACCTCTTGTCTCGCGATTCTGGTGTCTTGCAAGCCCCCACGGGAAGCGGCAAGACCGTCATGGCGCTTGCTGTTGTTGCCGAACGCAAGCAACCTACCTTAATTATTGTCCATAACAAAGAGTTGCTCAGTCAGTGGATTGACCGAATCACAACCTTTCTCGGTATCCCCAAAGATGAAATAGGAATCATCGGCAATGGCAAGCATAGGATCGGTAAAAAGGTCACAGTCGGTATTATCAACAGCATTTACCCTATCGCCCATGACATCAAACAGTATTTTGGACATATTATTGTGGACGAGTGTCACCGGACACCTTCACGAACATTCACCGAGGCTGTATCTGCTTTTGACTGTAAGTACATGTTTGGATTGTCCGCAACACCTTATCGCCGGGATGGACTGACCAAATTAATAGGATGGTATCTTGGGCGTAAGGTCGATGTTCAACAATCCGATCTTACCGAAAATGACATAGTTCTCGATGTAGAAGTTATCACCAAGCCAACTGACTTTATGCCTCGATGCGATCCATCGCAGGAATACACACAGATGCTTTCTGAACTGACCGGAGATAGAAGCCGCAACCGCCTCATTGCCAATACCGTCATAAAAGAAGCAAGCAATGGCGGAGGTACCTGCCTTGTACTGTCTGACAGAAAGTCCCATTGTGAGGCTCTAAGCAAGTTCCTATGTGACGCAGGCATACAGACTGACGTCTTGACCGGCGATACAGGAAATCGTGATCGTGAGACCATCGTGAACCGTCTGAACACCGGCGACATTAAGGTGCTCATAGCTACCGGACAACTAATCGGTGAAGGCTTTGATTGCAAGAGCCTATCAACCCTCTTCCTGGCTACACCTATCAAGTTCTCCGGTAGACTCATCCAATATCTTGGCCGTATCTTGAGGCTGGCACCAGGAAAAGACAAAGCAAGGGTTTATGACTTCATTGACGTAAATGTCCATGTGTTGCTGGCATCGGCGAAGCAACGACAGAAGGTTTATAAAAACTATCAAAACTGACAGACGGAGGTAAGCAACTATGCTCGTATTTACGGCTCAAGCACAAGGATTTGATATCACAAAGCCCCACAAACCATTACCGGATTACACTGAACCGGGAGGCAAATACTACGCCGTTTCACGTTTTCTTAAATGGGATTCATGGGCCTGGGGGTTTCAAAAGATGTTCGATTTCTTCATAACCGGCACGGATGAAAGGATCGACTCTTTTTACTACAAGGTTGAGTACATTTATGGTCGCCTTGATTGGGTCTATCGCATGTCCGATAATCCTAATCGCCGCGCACTATGGATCCTTGATATCCCAAATGTCTCTTACAAGCTCCGATGGACGAGCATTGTTGACAGTGTCAAAAAGAAACACGCCAACCAATGGTTATGGACCAAACCGGAGAAGATCAGGCGTCATAAAGACATACCCATTGCAGCAATAAAATTGCCTGTGCCTCCTGAATCTGTTATGGCCATCGTTTCTAAGCCCGATGAACTGATCACTATTACCGGGGAATCATTTCCCGGTGAAGATTATACCTATCGTGGTGAGCGGCTCTTGCCTGATGTCAGTTCTCCGTTGATGGAATTCGAGTCCGCGTTCAATACTACATCCCCTGAGGACCTTCTTGCCGCCATAAGTCAAGTTGGTAAAGTATTTCCTAAAGGTTAACCATGCCGCCTAAACCAAAAATAGACAAACTCAAGCTGCATAAGATGTTGCAGAATGGTAAATCCCAAAAAGAGGTTGCTCAAGTCTTCGGGGTCAGCGAGGGCGCAGTCTCTAAGGCCGTTAAAGGGTTGCACATTAGTGTTGTCCGAAACATAGCCATGGAAAACGCTCAGACCATCGTCAAAAAGAAAATCAACACCCTCGACCAATTACAGAAGATAAATGATCAGGCCAACGAGCTTCTTGATCTCCTTATGCGGTGGAACAAAGGTGATGCAGAAGCCCTACAGATCCTCGAATCACAGGTAAGGAAAGTCAAGATAAAGGGCACCGAGGAAGAAATAAGCTCGTATAATTTTAAAGATCCAAGAGAATTAGCCTTACGGTGCATGGCTGAGATTAGAGGTCAACTTAATCTGCAGCTCGACATTTTTAAAACACTTTACGATGTTGAAGCCATTGCGGACTTCCAAAGAGAAGTTCTATCAGCTATAGCGGAGGTATCAACGGATGTACGGAATGCAATCGTCCAACGTCTCAAAGAAAGAAAAGCTCTTCGAGGATCTGTTACAATTAGTTGAACAGCGATTCACCGATACCTCTGGCTCTATCCCTTCCCTGGCTGACTGGGCTGTTAATACCCCTATCATTCTTGATGGCAGACCTTTTGCCTTCGAGCGGCACGAGTACCTTATCGAACCTTATCAAGATGATCATCCATACCAGGTGGAGATGAAAGCGGCACAGCTTGGGTTAACAGTCCGCGCAACGTTAAAGGTTGTCTACAGGGCACGTTACGGCTCATATAAAGGCATTTTATATTTATTCCCTTCTAAAACCGATGTAACCGACTTTTCAAAAGGTCGTGTTGACCCTTTCGTAGATGAAAACCCGGATACTATAGGTAAATTAATAAAGGATACCGACTCAGCCAATATCAAAAGGATATGGAATTGCTCAGTATATTTTCGCGGGATGTCTTCCAGGGTAGGAATCAAAAGCGTTCCCGTTGACATGATTGTTTTCGACGAGTTGGACGAAGCCCCACAGAACGCAGTGGACATGGCTGTCGAGAGACTTTCACATTCCGAACACAAAGAGATATTGAAGCTCAGTAATCCCACTCTTCCCGATTATGGGATCGACCGAGCTTTCGCGGAAACCGACCAGCGTTACTGGCTTCTGAAATGTGAGAAGTGTGGGGAATACACCTGTCTTGAAGATACCTTCCCTGATTGCCTGATCACCGTCAACAACCGCGTCATTCGAGCCTGTCAACGGTGCAAAGCTGAACTGAATCCATCCATAGGCCAATGGGTAGCGAAACGTCCAAGCATCACGGATAAACGGGGCCGACATTACAGCCAGCTCTTTTCTCACTTTGTCGATCCTGCCGATATCCTCCATCAGTTCAGGACGACCAATAATTTTGAGGACTTCTACAATTTGAAGATAGGCATAGCTTATGTGGAAGCTACCAACAGGCTTACCGTCGAGGAAATCTTGTCACTTTGCGGGAGCGAAGGGATGGCTGAACACGATGACGGTCCCTGCTTCATGGGTGTTGACCAGGGCAAGGATCTTCATGTTGTCATCGGGAAAAGAACTCCTGGCCTTGCCGGGCAAACGGTCCACTTGGGGATTTATAAGGATTGGGAAGAGCTTGATAGGCTCATGCGCAACTTCTATGTGTCCCGGTGTGTGGTTGATGCCCTCCCCGAGACAAGGAATGCAAGGGCATTTGCGGAACGGCATAAAGGGAAAGTCTATCTTAATTACTACAACGAGCGTCAAAAAGGCTCATATGCCTGGAATGAGCGCGACCTCATAGTGCAAGTTAACCGGACAGAATCTCTCGATGCAAGCCATAAAGAGATTCAGGACAAGACCATTGTTCTTCCAAAAGAATGTGAAATAACCCGTATCTTCGCCCAACACTGCCACAATATTGCGAAGAAGCTGGAAGAGGACGAAGAGACCGGCTCTAAACGCTATATCTATGTCAAACTCGGTGCCGACCATTTTCGCCATGCCTTCAATTATGAATGTATTGCCCGCAGCTTCAGTGCAGGCTCGTTCTTCGGGACCTGTGACCTATCGTAGGAGGATCTATGGATTGCATGATTAAAGAACATTATGTAGTTGGGGATGTAGTTTCACCGGCCTCTATCCACATAGCTCAACAAGAAGGAGCGCGAATCCCTGCTACGCCTCGGTCCGTGAGGTATCGCAACACACAGACCGGGGAAGAGTACCTTTGTCTTGCTGGAGGATTCGGTTGGCCCGGTATGAAGTCCGGTTTTGTTATAATTGTGGCACTACAACAGTCAGGAGACAATGATCGACCGCTTGTCGTGGTATTGGAAGAAATTGAGGAAACGGATGTAAGAGCCCTCTTGAAAAAAGCCTATGACCTCTATGAAAAGTATGGCCTGAACTGCAAAGAAATTCCCTTCATGTGGCACGGCGATGCAGACAACGGTCTGAATACATTCATATACAACTTCAACGAACAATTGCGCCACGAGAAGCGTAAGCCCTTTTTTCTTTCACAACCACCGCATTTTGATAAGCCAAACAGGTTCGAGATTTACTGCCGCACAATCTATTCACTTCTGCAAGCAACTGAAAAGGGGCTTTTCATCGGACAATGTGCCAAGCTCCGCTCTCATTTAACCACGCTGAATATGGACATGATACACAAAGGCACGGTTGACGAATATCCTGCCATCTCCGCTCTTGGCTATGTCCTTTGTGCTCTTTTCGAATATAAGCCCTGGCTTGTTAACCTTAATATACCGGCGATACAACCTTCTGATCCATGGTTGGAGCCTGACCCTTATTACGATCCCTTTAATGTGGCTACGATGGGAAGGTTGATAAGGGATATAGAGTAAATATAAAATGCCTGCCCGTTGGTTCATATGTCCGGATAAAGAGAGGGTTGAGATGTCCGATTGTATCAATCAAGGCGGATGCCGTATGGGCGCGAACGTGGTGTGTTTCCCTGTAATCAATAATAACCCCTCACTACATTGCTCTGAGACGATGTTTTCGCTGTTGGTTAGTGCTCAGGCATGGCCTTCCCCCTAAACTCTCTCCAACGGTCAAATTTACCGGGAAATATAGGCTGTTAACTTGCTACTACATGGATATTCCTGACCAGAAGAAAAACAGTTCTTTTCTTAGGGTCAGTGACAAAAAAATAAAACTTTCATGATTGTGTGAACATACCGGAACAAGGCCCTTCAATCCTCCATCTGAGGGGCCTATCAATCTAATATTCTTACTTCAGGGGTTGATCTTTATATATGATCTTACCATATGCCCACTAAGTCCAAGTCCATTAGCTGTCAACCCGACAGGCACAAAAGGAACCGTTCCAGCGCAGTTCAAAACACGAGCGTTTCCATCGGCAACGAAATTCAAAACAACTGACGGTCGGTTAATGGTGAAAGCCGGTGAGAAGACAAATTCTGTCCATCCTACATTCGATGTAGATGCATATTCAGATTCGGCTAAAACGTAACCTGACGATTCGTCCCTGAGTTCAATGTGTGCAGGAGTTCCTGTGCCCGTAAGTTCAACACCGATTGCGGCTATGCTACCGACAACTCCGGAAATAACTAAGATGTAGTTGGCGTGGCTCTCATCAAAAGGGTCTTCGCCACATTCACCTATATCTGCATTCTCACATCGGGGGCAATCCATGATATAGAATGTTTGACCTGGAGGTGCAGGAGGTGGTGGCGGTGGTTCAGGTACAGAACCTGAAATCAATTTTGCACGGAAGTTATATGAACACGTACTTCCCCCCTTTGGGTTAGAATCAAATGCCATGCCCTTCCCGGTCAAAGCATTCCCCTTCTTGCTAAGTTTGCCAATAACTATTTCTCGTTTCAAACTCGCACCATCGTATGGATTGTTTTTATAAAATGAGAATTGATTCCCCTGGATAAATCCTTGAAAAGAGTCCGTTGGAGCATCCTCAAAAACAACTGTAAGATTTGGAAGAATTGGGCTGTCATACTCTCTCTGATATATAAATAAATTGCCTTTGTCTTTAATTCCCTCTGCCTGACCAGTCCAGTTTATATCCTTGCCGGAAATGGAGACCTGCCAGGTTCCTTGAATGTTTGGAATTGCAATTTGAGCAAAGGAGAAACCGGAGATAAAGAGTCCACATGCCAGAACCAATGTAATGATAATTGATTGCTTCATGATACCTCCCTATTTTATTCCATGGACTACTAAAGCCAGAAATCAACAAGCTGTATAACCGCTCCGAGAATAATCAGTGACCATGATAACCACCAGACCCTATATCCATTTAGGCAAAAAAATCTTTCTTTCGTTAACTCCATGTCTTTAATTTTAGTTGAAAATGAAAATTTTGTTGCAAAGACGATCATTCCCAAAGAGCCGAAGATTATTAAAACATATGAAGCAGTCATTAAGGCAATTCTTACAATGTCACAATGAAATGCAGTCATAGATTTACCTCCATTATGGACAGCGTATCCAAATACAAATAGTGCGAATGCAACTATTATTAGCACGAACATATTACTGAAAGAGCGAACATCCTTGTTTTCTTTCTGTTCTTCCCTCTTTTCATGAATTCTCCCGTAAATGGCTGGCATTGCATTGGTTAATTCATCCTTTTGGTCACGATATCTTAGTAGAGCCTTCTTGTGTTCGTGCATAAATCGTAGCCCTATGAATGTTACTAAAATAATGAAAGGACAGGATATGTAAACACACATTATTTCTTTACAGGCGATCAATAAAGCAGCTAATGCAATAAGGGTAAGATGAACCGTTTTCCATTGCTGATTTTTTACAAAAGCCAAATCTTTCATACATATTTGGAATAACAATTGATAATCTGATCTGTTGCGAGCAACCATAACTGACCCCCCTGATTGTCTTTTTACAACGATATCAAAAGATTATGGAGAACACAAGAAAAACCATTCTCCACCCTTTTGATTGTGACGGCGTTTCTTACTACAATAGTTTTATTCAGCATAATCAGCGTCATTAATTTATTCTTCAATTAACCGATACCATTTGCGTAAGGATACTCCTGAGTCGGGGTGTTTGGTTTATGTATCACAAAGTTATAATCACAAAGTTAAAGGAGAAAAATATGAAAAAGTTTTGTATCGCATTAGCAATGATTGCTCTGCTTGTTTGTTTCACAACATCTCCGGTGTCAGCACAGGTTAAGGGAAAATGTGCTGTATTGTATTATGATTGGTCAGGAGCCGGCGAGTCGTATAATTCTGCACATATCTGGTTTGACGCGAACGGCACATTTATTACCGATGATCTAACTCCATTAACAGGTGTATGGTACGACAATAGAGGTTCAAGAGTTTGGATTTACGACGATGCTCCACATTCCTTTTACGCCGGTAAAAAAACAATGGGATATATGAGAAACGACGACACTGCCTGGGGAGGATTACCTGGTCTGTGGTATACAAAGGGAACAAAAAAATCGAACTGTGAATTTGCATGGATGCCCACAGCAAGCTTCCAGGCATCAGAAGGCGGGCCTTCTTCAAATTCACCAGAATAAAATACTCTGATATCAGAACACATAACACCCCGACTCGATTTTTTTACCCAACTTACACAATACAAAAGCTAATGGCTACTATACAAAAACTATACAGTAATTAGAGCCTCTGCCGTCACCCTTTTTACTTTTTGTATACCCTCTGACTCCTAATGCCAGAGACGCCTTTCAAAAACCTAAACAAGTATATGACATTACTCACTGCGAACGGGAAACACCTCCTCGGCAGCCAGATGAGAATTGTTGCGCAGAAGAATTGCTCCACAGAGTTGTACAAGTTTATAAATCATAAGGATAGAGGTAATAAAGAACAAACCAAAGGGTTACAAAGAAGAAAAGGTGCTAGGTGGTAACCAACTCCTTTAGGGTCATAAAACGCATGTTGTTTGCCACAACATATTTGCAGATCTCTTCCAGCGTCTGCACATTTGTTACAAATTTCAGGGAATCATCTGTCTGAATATTATGACCGTAGAAAATCGCAATTTTATTGGAATCTTTCGCATATTTTAGCATTTCTAATATATAACCGATATCATTACCATAGCTCCTATCAATGCCTAAACCAAAAACCAAACGTGAACCGTTTGCATAATTCCTATGCTTTTTTGGTGGTTTTTTCCAATAGGCTGTTCCTCGTCTCATCGTAAAATGATTCTGTAAAGCTCTATCTATTTTTTTAGTCCATGCTCCATTCGGGTATGCAAATGAATTAACAATTAACCCCTCCGCAGTCATTGTTTGTACTGACGGGAGAATCTCAGCCTCTATATATTGTTCAATGGAATGCAAAGAAACAAAATCAACAGCGTTCATGTGGTTTGCACCGTGTAAGCCAATCTCATGCCCTTTAGCCTGCAAACTCCTCAACCTATCAACATCCTTTGCATCAAGTGATGCAAATTCTGATATAAAAAATGTTGCTTTCCACTGATACCTAGAAAGCGTCATATCAGCATCATACCACTCAGTCACAAAATGATCGTCAAAAGTAAGGATAATTCCTCCCCCATTGAGGGAGTGCAATACGGACTTCAGGGGATTTTTGAACAACATTCGATAATAGCAGTATAACACATTCCTTTGGTGCATGAATGGCTCTTCTCTAACTCTGAGTAAGCATATCTAATTATTTTACCCTGTTAGGGGTTGACAAATACAACAACTTTGGTAAAATAACATACACGGGGGTAAGCGAGACAGGGATTTTAGGTTTTTGATCGCCCATTGTCGCTTTTCCCTGTCCCGCCTATTGTCTTAGCAAATTAAACGCTGGCACCGCTTGCCATAGATAATGGAGTAAAACATAACTGGTATTACCAAAGCGTCACAAAAGTTGCCTATGATTGAGAGTCTTTATTATTTATCTCACTGGCTTTGGAAGCACCATATACCGGCATTGCCACGACTCGTCATGCTAATGATTAGAGTAATGTATAATGCGTATATACATTATGAGGCAGAGATTGGACCTGGGGTTTCATTCGAGCATAAAATGGGCATTCTAATTGGTCGTGGCGCAAAAATTGGTGCAAGAGTGAAAATCCAGCACCTCGTCCATATATCCAAAAAAGCAGTAATAGAAGATAACGTGTTGATTGGAACAGGAGCAAAAGTGATTGGCAAGGTTCACATAGGCCGGGGGGCGAGAGTAGGAGCCAATGCAGTCGTTGTGAATGACGTGCCAGCTTACACCCTGGTCGTAGGGATTCCTGCAAAACCTAAAAAAACTTACCCCCCGCCCGACTAGGGCGGTAGGTGGTCAACGGCCATTTCGGTAACGGAAGTTTCTTTACTCCGAACTGTCCTGTGGCTTTATCATTGAAATTGTTCAAGTAGTAATCGTTTGAACGACGAATATTGAATCTGAAACTAAAAATGTTAACTTTTTTTCGCTTTCAATAAAGGTAATGGCAGGCAAGATAGGAAGGATTTGTCGTTTATGAAATTCAGTTGGTCAACTAAACAATTGGTCATTGTTATGTGCGTCAGTATGGTATTTTCATTTCTGTATGGAGTGATAACGGTAGGCTATAAGATTTTCCCTTTTTACCAATTAAGTTATATAAGACAACTCGTAATCACAAGGTCACCAGGTAACCAGTACTATCACAGGAAATCATTCTTCGAGCAGCATGGAGGCCATCAGTATGATGTGGTATTTGTTGGCGGTAGCATTACCGATTCTGCAGAGTGGGAGGATTTGTTTCCATCGCTAAAAATCGCAAATAGAGGCATATCTGGAGATACAACGAAGGGCGTTCTCAACAGGATGGATAGCATTTACTCCACAAATGCTAAGAAGGCGTTTATTATGATAGGAATAAATGACTTTGCCCATGGGGCCGAAGTGAATGATGTATTTGAAAATTACCAAACTATCATAACCAATTTAGTTACTCATGGAATGAATACATACGTTCAGTCGACAATTCTGGCAGGTCATCAAAAAGCTTACCTAAACAAAAAAATCATGGCGCTCAATGTCCGGCTTAAGAAGCTAGCCGACGAAAACCCTAAGTTATTCAATTATATCGACCTAAATGAGGGCTTAGCAAAAGAGTCAGTTCTGAACTCTCAATATTCACGAGATGGCGTGCACTTGAATGGTAGTGGCTATGCTGTGTGGAAGGATATAATCAAAAATTATGTTCAATAAATACCTAATTTAGTTGTAGCAAGGGGTTGACAAATATCACAGTTCTGGTACAAAGAGAATATAAGTAATTGAAATAAGATTGAGCATACCTGAACCAAAAGGGGGAGAGGTTTTGCTTCAAGGTAACTGATAGGCCGAATAACCGGAGGATAAGCCTTTGGTAAGTTCGGCCTTTTTGTTGTTAAGAGCTTCCATTAATACAGTAAGGAAAAGGGGGAAAGAAATGAAAAAGGGGATTTTGTTTTTAAGCGTCATATTAGCCGGAATCGCGTTTAGTCTTAATTTCTGTTTTGCAGCATGTCCATTTCAAGATGGTAGTTTATACGCAACTGTCAAAAAGCTCGTTCCTGGGAAAAAAAAAGTTTTGGAAAAATGGGAGTGCGTAGATTATATTCCAAGCGGTTACATTAACAATGGAATATGTTTTTCTAACGTACTGAATGATTCAGGAGATTCCCAATATATCTGCATAACAGGAGAATATAGGATAGAGTTTCCAATAAATGAATACATTGGCGATTTCTTTTAAAAAAAGTGAACCTGCACTGAAAGGAGAAAAGGACATGAAAACGAAAATGATATTAACCGGTATGATGGTTGCAGTTTTGTTAGTTTTCTTCTCGGTACCCTGCTTCAGTCAGACTATCTATGGCTGCTATAAGAAAAGCAACGGTGCACTCAGGATTGTTGCAGATCATAGTCTGTGCAAGGTCAAAAAAGAATTCCCCATTACATTTAATGTTGGTGAGCAAGGTCCTCCTGGACCGCAGGGAGAGCAAGGGCCACAAGGCGAGCAAGGCATACAGGGAATCCAAGGACTTAAAGGAGATATTGGGCCTCAAGGACCAGCGGGACCTCCTGGCAGTTTTACGCTTCTCAGCGCTGATGACGAGACATTAGGAGTTCTGTTGGACCTGAATCCTTCCACTGCGACAGTTTTTATTCCATCCCTTCAAAAGGTAATGATGGTTTCAGCCACGAGCGGAGAGAACAGTCTTTTGGCCTTCACCGTATATTTTACAGAACCAGGTTGCGCAGGAAGTCCCTTTTGCAACGCCAGGGCAGAATTACCATAACTTTATTATGACTTCCAGGATTGGCATCGAAAGCGTATCCCAACATTATCTAATCTCCCCACAAGCAGTGTCTGTTCATGTACGAAGTCAACGTCATGTTGTCTCACCTTATGCATGCGAGTCAATGGATAACGTGGACATGTACCAACCCCTTACGCCTGTTGTTCTGCCGTTTGCCTATCCTGTTGCTCTTCCGTTACAGATTGAATATGAGTAAGGCTAAGAAGGCACTTATAAGATGAAAGAACCTCCGAGCGAAAGAGCATTAAAGCTATTGGCGGAATTGAAACGTCAAATAACAATAAAATTGCTTGCGCAGAGCCTGAAACGACACCTTCAGAACTTAAAGAAACACAGGAAAAAGAACATACTGCCTATATATCCACCGGTACCGGAAAGATGGTTTGATTTACCTTTGTTTGAAGGAATAGCCTCTCCACCCAAGTCAGAGGGGAAGGTCATACTGATTTCAGAGTGGAGGAAGCTGAAAAGACAGAAATAGGGAAGCTACAAAAACACAAAATGTCTGCCGTGGAAGACAAATTGTCTCTGTATTTCCTATTGAACGAAGTCGTCGTTCAGGTAAGTTGCCCACGGGCAACCCTATGGTAAAATGCATCGAATAGAGGATATTCAAAAAGCACTGGACGACA
>JAEAMG010001654.1_pt1 | contig 16238 bp, 10 predicted proteins | sample 8958741 | NCBI WGS metagenome assembly JAEAMG01 (sample SAMN16933256, study PRJNA681125) | bioreactor sludge metagenome | isolation source: anaerobic bioreactor treating anionic surfactant - SDBS | place: India: Bengaluru | collected 2019-02-28 | reverse complement strand
GAAACAAACGTAGGAGCGAGCGCCAGCTCGCGATGCGCCGCGCGGGCGGCGCTCGGTCTTACAGGCGCCGAAGCTGCTGCGGCGAACAAAGCGGGCATCCGTGACCGAGCAGGTGCCACACTATCTTTCCAAGATGCGCGACTCAGAGTTACGCCTAAGCCACCAGATACCGCCAGCCTGGCGAAACTTCGCTCATTTTCGCCCAACGGTACCCACCGCTGACTCACAACCCTACGGGTATTGGCGTAGTCTTTCCCGTCGCTCGCAAAAAAACGTCCCTCATCCCCTCGGGAGGTTACGAAGTTTGCGGCTAATGCCACACCAGTCCAGAGATCACTTTGGACGTAGGAAATTTTTGCGACGCACGTAGGTACCAAGACTGATAGCTGCATGCCTGTTGATCTCGCAGGTGCTGGAATGCTTGCTGCGAGCATCTGGTTCCGTTGACGCTCACTCTACGCAGCCCCTTCCCCCGTCAATCAACATCAGACGCTCCAAATACGAGGATCTGTGACTGAACATCATTTGTATCGATCATGGTAGCCAGTCTTATTCGGCCGATCCTAGACTCGCCTCAAGCCCGCTCAAGGACCGCCCCCATGCCCGAGACCCTGCTCAGCCCCCGCAACCTCGCCTTCGAGCTCTACGAAGTCCTCGACGCCGAAGCCCTCACCCAGCGCCCACGCTTCGCCGAACACAGCCGCGAAACCTTCGACGCCGCGCTGACCACCGCGCGCACCATCGCCGAGAAGTTCTTCGCCCCGCACAACCGCAAAGCCGATGAAAACGAGCCGCGCTACGTCGACGGCCGCGCCGAGCTGATCCCCGAGGTGAAACCCGCCGTCGACGCGTTCCTGGAGGCCGGTTTCCTCAACGCCAACCGCGACTACGACGCAGGTGGTATGCAACTGCCCAGCCTGGTCTCGCAAGCGTGCTTCGCGCACTTCCAGGCCGCCAACGCCGGCACCACAGCCTACCCGTTCCTGACCATGGGCGCGGCCAACCTGATCGAAAGCTTCGGCACGCAGGAGCAGAAGCGCCTGTTCCTGCAGCCGATGATAGAGGGCCGCTTCTTCGGCACCATGGCCCTGACCGAACCCCACGCCGGCTCGTCGCTGGCCGACATCCGCACCCGCGCTGAACCTGCCGGCGACGGCAGCTATCGGCTCAAGGGCAACAAGATCTTCATCTCCGGCGGCGACCACGAGCTGTCGGAAAACATCGTGCACATGGTCCTGGCCAAGCTGCCGGACGCACCGCCTGGGGTGAAGGGCATCTCGCTGTTCATCGTGCCCAAGTACCACGTCAACCCCGACGGCAGCTGCGGTCCGCGCAACGATGTGCTGCTGGCCGGGCTGTTCCACAAGATGGGCTGGCGCGGCACCACCTCCACGGCGCTCAACTTCGGTGACAACGGCCAATGCGTCGGCTATCTGGTCGGCCAGCCGCATCAAGGCCTGGCCTGCATGTTCCAGATGATGAACGAGGCGCGTATTGGCGTCGGCATGGGCGCGGTGATGCTGGGTTATGCCGGCTACCTGTATTCGCTGGAATACGCCCGCCAGCGCCCGCAGGGCCGCCTGCCGGACAACAAGGACCCGCACAGCAGCGCGGTGCCGATCATTCAGCACACCGATGTGAAACGCATGCTGCTGGCGCAGAAAGCCTACGTCGAAGGCGCCTTCGATCTTGGCCTGTACGCCGCGCGCCTGTTCGACGACACGCAGACCGGCAGTGATGAGAGCGCCCGCAACCAGGCGCAGGAACTGCTCGATCTGCTGACCCCGATCGTCAAGTCCTGGCCCTCGGCGTTCTGCCTCAAGGCCAACGAACTGGCGATCCAGATTCTCGGCGGCCACGGCTATACCCGCGAATACCCAGTGGAGCAGTACTACCGCGACAACCGCCTGAACCCGATCCACGAAGGCACCGAGGGCATCCAGTCGCTCGACCTGCTCGGCCGCAAGCTGGCGCAGAACAATGGCGCTGGCCTCAAGCAACTGCTTCGCCGAATCGCCGCCACCGGCGAGCGCGCCAGCCATCACCCCAACCTCGACCCGCTGCGCCAGCCACTGGAGCAACTGGTCAACCGCCTGCAAGGGGTCACCCTGACCCTGCTCGGTGACCTGGCCCAGGGTAAAGTCGCCGGCGCCCTGGCCAACTCGGCCCTGTACCTGAAGGCCTTCGGCCACTGTGTAATCGGCTGGCGGTGGCTGGAACAGGCAGTCCACGCCGAACTCGGGCTGCTCAAGGCCGACGCTGCCGATCGCGACTTTTACCTCGGCAAGCTGCAGGCCGCCCGTTATTTCCTGACCTGGGAAGTACCAGGCTGCCATAATGAGCTGGCATTGCTCGAGGCGCGCGACAACACTTGCCTCGCGATGCAGGACGAGTGGTTCTAGGGGGAGCCACCGTGTACACGGAGGCTTGCACATGTTCGATTCCAGCGCCCTGCTGCGCCAGCGCTTTGCCGCGCTGCGCAGCAAGGCCGAGTTGTTTTCCCTGCGCCATGTGAAACAGTCGCACCAGGCGCTTTCGGTTCGCCGCAATGTGGCCGAGCCACCCTCGTTCAGCCAGGACGAGGGCGCAATGCTTACCGTACGGGTCAATGGCGTGGAGGCCTATGCGGCCACCGCCGATCTGTCGCAGGCCGGCCTGCAGCGCGCCCTGGAGCACGCCGAAGCCCTGGCCCGGCAGATTGCCCGGCATAGCCTGCTGGACCTGCGCGGGCAACCCGTGCCCAGCGCCCGCCACGACCACATCTCGCCCAACCTCGACCAGCCCGTGCCCAGCCTGGCCGACTGCCTTGGCCTGCTCGCCGCGGAATCAGCCAGCGTACCCAAGGACAGCCGCCTGGTGGACTGGCAGGCCAGTCTGGGCCTGAGCCTGGTCGAGCAGACCTACCTGAACTCAGCCGGCGCCGAGCTGCGCCATGCCCAGCGCTTTCTGTTCCCGGGGCTGGGGGTAACTGCCAGCAACGGCCAGGACAGCCAGAGCCGCAGCCTGGGCCGCGACAATTTCGGCCAGCAAGGCGGTTACGAGATCGTTGAGCGTTGTGGCCTGGTGGGCGCCGCCAGCCGGGTCGCCGACGAGGCCCTGCAGTTGCTGCTGGCCCCTAATACGCCCAGTGGCCCGCGCGACCTGCTGTTGATGCCCGACCAGATGATGCTGCAGATTCACGAATCGATCGGCCACCCGCTGGAGATGGACCGCATCCTCGGTGACGAGCGTAACTACGCGGGCACCAGCTTCGTCAAAGCCAGTGACTTCGGCTACCTGCAGTACGGTTCCAGCCTGCTGAACGTGACCTTCGACCCGACCATCGGCGAAGAACTGGCCAGCTACAGCTTCGATGATGACGGCACACTGGCCAGCAAGCAGTTCCTGATCCGCGACGGCCTGCTGCTGCGTCCACTGGGTGGCGCTTTGTCGCAGTTCCGCTCCGGCCTGGACGGTGTGGCCAACAGCCGCGCCTGTGGCTGGAACCGTGCGCCGATCGACCGCATGGCCAACCTCAACATCGAGCCGGGCGAGCACTCCCTCGAACAACTGATCGCGGGCATCGAGCACGGCATCCTGATGCGGACCAACCGGTCCTGGTCCATCGACGACGCGCGCAACAAGTTCCAGTTCGGCTGCGAATGGGGCCAACTGATCGAGAACGGCGAGCTCAAGGGCATCGTCAAGAACCCCAACTACCGGGGCATCTCCGCACAGTTCTGGCGCAACCTGGCAGCGGTCGGCGACCGCAGCACCTTCCAGGTACTGGGCACGCCCAACTGCGGCAAGGGCGAACCCAACCAGGTGGTGCGCGTGGGCCACGCCTCGCCGGCCTGCGTGTTCCGCCAGATCGATGTATTCGGAGGGGATGCCTGATGAAACACGCCTTTGAAACCCTGGCCGGGGAGGTGCGCGCCGCCCTGGAACGTGGCGAGCAGTTCACCTTTGGCTACAGCGCCGAGCAGTCCCAGTTCGTGCGCTTCAACCACGCCAAGGTGCGCCAGGCCGGGCATGTCAGCCAGGCCAGCGCGCAGCTGCGGCTGATCCGCGACGGTCGCCAAGCCGAGCAGCAGGTGACCTTGAGTGGCGATGCGCAACTGGACCGCCAACGCTTGGCGGATGCCCTGGCGCAACTGCGCCAGACCCTGCCACTGCTGGCCGTCGACCCTTACCTGCGCCTGGACGAAAGCGCCTGGCACAGCCACAGCCAGCAACAGCAGCCGCTCCCTGAACTCAGCGATGTGCTGGCGTTGCTCGACCGCGAAGCGGGTGACCTGGACCTGGTCGGCATTTATGCCGCGGGCCCGGTCTGCCGGGGCTTCGCCAGCTCGTTCGGTGCCTTCGGCTGGCACCAGGCCAACAGCTTCAACTTCGACTGGAGCCTGTTCCACGAAAACGGCCAGGCGGTGAAGGCCAACTACGCCGGCCAGGTGTGGAACCCCGACGACTTCACCGCGCGCCTGCGCCAGGCGCGGGAGCAGTTGGGCTTCCTCGGGCGCCCGGCGGTCACCCTCGAACCCGGCAGCTACCGTGCCTACCTGGCCCCGGCGGCGATGGACGAAATCGCCGGCATGCTGTGCTGGGGCGGTTTTTCCGCCCAGGCGCTGGCCACCGGCAATAGCGCCTTGCAGCGCCTGTACAACGGCGATGCACGGCTGAGCCCGCTGGTGAGTTTCACCGAGCAGGTCAGCGGCTCGCTGAGCCCGGCGTTTTCCGATGAAGGCTCACCGCGCCTGGATGTGCCGCTGATCCAGCAAGGCCGGGCGGCGCAACGGCTGATCAGCGCGCGCAGCGCCGCCGAATTCAAGCTGCTGGCCAACGGCGCCGACAGTTACGAGTCGCCCTGCGCACTCAGCCTGGCACCGGGTGGCCTGCCCATGGACGAGGTCTTGCAGCGGCTGGGCACTGGGCTGTACATCAGCAACCTGTGGTACCTCAACTACTCGGACTTGCCAGCAGCGCGCATGACCGGGCTGACCCGGTTCGCCACCTTCTGGGTAGAGAACGGGCAGATCCAGGGGCCGGTGAGCACCATGCGCTTCGATGACAGCCTGTACAGTTTGCTCGGTAGCCAACTGGAGGACCTGACCCAGGAGCGCGAGATGATCCTGTCGACCAGCACCTATGGACAGCGCAGCACCGGGTCGAGTCATTTGCCGGGTGCGCTGGTCAAAGGCCTGACCCTGACATTGTGATTGGACTTGCCGGCCCTTTCGCGGCTAAAGCCGCTTCTACAACGAACGCGTAATCCTTGTAGAAGCGGCTTTAGCCGCGAAGAGGCCGGCACTGACAAACGAGGAAGTCATGCCCGAACGCACCCCGCTAGACCCCGCCACCGCCCGCTGGATCCCCTGGGTGGTCGCCATCGCCTTCTTCATGCAGTCCCTGGACGGCACCATCCTCAACACCGCGCTGCCGGCCATGGCCCGCTCGCTGGCCGAAGACCCGCTGCGGATGCAGGGCGTAATCATTGCCTACATGCTCACGGTGGCCCTGCTGATACCCGCCTCGGGCTGGATCGCCGACCGCTTCGGCACCAAGCGCATCTTCTTCAGCGCCATCCTGCTGTTCAGCTTTGGTTCGCTGCTATGCGCCGCCGCCAACAGCCTCGGCTTCCTGATTTTCGCCCGTGTGGTGCAGGGCCTGGGCGGCGCCCTGATGCTGCCGGTCGGGCGGCTGGTGGTGTTGCGCGCCTACCCGCGCAGCGAGCTGGTACGCATCATGAGCTTCATTACCATCCCCGGCCTGCTCGGGCCACTGCTGGGTCCGACGGTGGGCGGCTGGCTGGTGGAGATCCTCAGCTGGCACTGGATTTTCCTGCTCAACCTGCCTGTCGGCCTGCTGGGCTGCTACGCCGTCTGGAAGTTCATCCCCGACCTGCGCGGCGCTGAACGCACCCGCTTCGATACCCCTGGCTTCCTGCTGTTCGGCGCCGCGATGGTGCTGATCACCATTGCCATGGAGGGGCTCGGCGAGCTGCACCTGCCGCACCTGCGGGTGATGCTGCTGCTGTTTGCCGGCATGGCGTGCCTGGCCGCCTACTGGCTGCGCGCCGGGCGCGACCCCGAGCCGCTGTTCTCGCCCAGCCTGTTCCGCGTGCGCACCTTCGCCATTGGTATCCTGGGCAACCTGTTCGCGCGCCTGGGCAGCGGCGCCCTGCCGTTCCTGGTGCCGTTGCTGCTGCAAGTCGCACTGGGCTATTCGCCGGCCCAGGCCGGCATGAGCATGATCCCGCTGGCGGCGGCGGCAATGGTGGCCAAATCCCTTGCCAGGCCGCTGATCGAACGCTTCGGCTACCGCATCATCCTGACCAGCAATACCTTGCTGCTGGGCCTGCTGCTGGCCAGCCTTGGGCTGGTTGACGAGCAGACGTCCTATGCCGTGCTGCTGATCCAGCTGGGGCTGCTGGGCGCGGTCAACTCGATGCAGTTCACGGCAATGAACACGGTAACCCTGATCGACCTCGACGATGCCAGCGCCAGCAGCGGCAACAGCCTGCTATCGGTGGTCGCGCAGCTGGCGCTGAGCCTGGGCGTGGCCTGCGCCGGCGCCCTGCTTGGCGGCTTCACCGCCGCCGGCAGTGCCGAAGGTGTGGACACCACATTGGGCGCCTTCCAGCTGACCTTCGTCACCATCGGCGTGATGGCCATGCTGGCGGCGGCGATCTTCCTGCAGCTGGCACCGACGGACGGAAGGCGTGCCCGTCGTCCGGAACACCACATGGAGTCTTAGGGCGAATGGCCACGAGGCTGGTAGACTATGCGGCATTTTTAGCTTCGCACCGCAGGCCCGCCTCGTGACCACCGAATCCACCGCCTTTGCCACCTTGCCGCTGTCCACTGCCATGCTGGCCAACCTGGACGCCCTCGGCTATGCCGCGATGACACCGATCCAGGCCCAGAGCCTGCCGGTCATCCTCAAGGGCCAGGACCTGATTGCCCAGGCCAAGACCGGCAGCGGCAAGACCGCCGCCTTCGGCATCGGCCTGCTGAACCCGATCAACCCGCGTTACTTCGGCTGCCAGGCCCTGGTGCTGTGCCCGACCCGCGAACTGGCCGACCAGGTCGCCAAGGAACTGCGCCGCCTGGCCCGCGCCGAGGACAACATCAAGATCCTGACCCTGTGCGGTGGTGTCTCGCTGGGCCCGCAGATCGCCTCGCTGGAACACGGTGCGCACATCATCGTCGGTACGCCTGGGCGCATCCAGCAGCACCTGGACAAAGGCACACTGGTACTCGATGGCCTGAACACCCTGGTGCTCGACGAAGCCGACCGGATGCTCGACATGGGCTTTTTCGATGCCATTGCCAGCATCATCGGCAAAACCCCATCGCGCCGCCAGACCCTGCTGTTCTCGGCCACCTACCCGGCCGGCATCAAGCAACTGGCCGCCGACTTCATGCGTAACCCGCAGCAAGTGAAAGTCGAGAGCCTGCACACCGACAACCAGATCGAGCAGCGCTTCATCGAGATCGACCCAGAGCAGCGCCTGGAAGCCGTGACCCGCGTGCTGGGCCACTATCGCCCGCAGTCATGCGTGGCGTTCTGCTTCACCAAGCAGCAGTGCGAAGACGTGGTTGCGCACCTGACCGCCAAGGGTATCGTCGCCCAGGCGCTGCACGGCGACCTGGAGCAGCGCGACCGCGACCAGGTTCTGACCATGTTCGCCAACCGCAGCAGCTCGGTGCTGGTGGCCACCGACGTGGCCGCGCGCGGCCTGGACATCGATGGCCTGGACATGGTCATCAACGTCGAGCTGGCGCGCGATGCGGAAATCCACGTGCACCGCGTGGGCCGTACTGGCCGCGCTGGCGAGAAGGGCCTGGCGGTGAGCCTGGTTGCCCCGGCAGAAGGCCACCGCGCCCAGGCCATCGAGCAACTGCAGAAGAGCCCGCTGCGCTGGGACCAGCTCGACAGCCTGAAGAACAAGGGCGGCGAGCCGCTGCTGCCGGTGATGAGCACCCTGTGCATCGCCGCCGGGCGCAAGGACAAGCTGCGCCCTGGCGACATTCTCGGGGCGTTGACCGGTGATGCCGGGATCCCGGGCAAACAGGTGGGCAAGATCGCGATCTTCGACTTCCAGGCGTTTGTGGCGGTGGAGCGGGCGCTCGCCAAGCAGGCCATGCAGCGCTTGAACAGCGGCAAGATCAAGGGCCGATCCCTGAAAGTCCGCATCGTCTGACATTTTTGGGGCTGCTTTGCAGCCCATCGCAGGCACGCCAGCGCCCACAGGGTCACCACAGGCCTTCAGGCTTGTGCAGTCCCTGTGGGAGCTGGCTTGCCTGCGATGGGCCGCACAGCGGCCCCGGCTATCCATGAGGTAACACCGTGCACTCCACCGACGTGATCATCCTCGGCGCCGGCGCCGCCGGCCTGATGTGCGCCCAGCTCAGCGCCCGCCGCGGCCGCCGGGTACTGTTGCTCGACCACGCCAACAAGCCAGGCAAGAAGATCCTCATGTCTGGCGGCGGGCGCTGCAACTTCACCAATATGTACACCGAACCGGCCAACTTCCTCTCGCACAACGCCCATTTCTGCAAATCCGCGCTGGCCCGCTACACGCAATGGGACTTCATCGAGCTGGTGTGCAAGCACGGCGTGGCGTACCACGAGAAGAAGCTCGGCCAGTTGTTCTGCGACAACAAGGCCAGCGACATCCTCGACATGCTGCTGGCCGAATGCGACGAGGCCGGTGCCGAAATCCGCATGCACACCAGCATCGAACAGATCGAAAGAACCGAAAGCGGCTACCTGCTGCAGACCAGCGGCGGGCAGTTCGCCTGCCAGTCACTGGTGATCGCCACCGGTGGCCTGTCGATCCCGACCCTGGGCGCCACCGGGTTCGGCTACCAGGTCGCGCGCCAGTTTGGCCACACCCTGCTGCCGACCCGCGCCGGGCTGGTGCCGTTCACCATCACCGAGCCACAACTCAAGGCCTTGTGCAGCGAGCTGTCCGGCACTTCGCTTGATTGCACGGCCACCTGCAACGGCACCAGCTTCCGCGAAAACCTGCTGTTCACCCACCGTGGCCTGAGTGGCCCGGCAATCCTGCAGATCTCGTCGTTCTGGGAAGCCGGTGACACTGTCGAGATCAACCTGTTGCCCGACCGCGATGCACTCACCTGGCTGCAGCAGATGCAAACCGAGCGCGCCAATGCCGAACTGAAGACCGTGCTGGGCGAAGTGTTCACCCGCAAGCTGGCCAACCTGCTGGCCGAGCAGTGGTTCGAGTCCCGTCCCATGAAGCAGTACACCCCCGCAGAACTGGCGCAGATTGCCGAGAAGCTGGCCAACTGGCAGGTGGTGCCTGCGGGCACCGAGGGCTACCGCACCGCCGAAGTGACCCTGGGCGGCGTGGATACCCGCGAAGTGTCGTCCAAGACCATGGAGTCGCTGAAAAGCTCCGGGCTGTACTTTATTGGCGAAGTGCTGGATGTCACCGGCCACCTGGGTGGTTTCAATTTCCAGTGGGCCTGGGCATCGGCCAACGCCGCAGCGCAGTTCGTGTAGAGTAGAATCCATTCAGCAGCACGGAACGCTTCTTGCTGGCCCGTGCCCAGCGCCGGAATCTGGGCCGCAAAGCGGCCCCAGTAACCGGTTCTGAAAGGTATTCCTCTGATCACTGCCTAGCAGGCCAACATGTCATCGAGCTCGTTCCGTCAGTCACTGCGTCGCCTGTGGGGCCAAGACAAGTTCAGCTATAGCATCCGGGTCACCATCGCCCTCACCGGCAGCCTGGCCCTGTGCTGGTACCAGAACGAGATGGCCCTGCTGATCCCGCTGTTCCTCGGCATCATCGCCAGCGCCCTGGCCGAAACCGACGACAGCTGGCAGGGCCGCCTCAGCGCCCTGGTCGTCACCCTGGTGTGTTTCGCCATTGCTGCGCTGGCGGTCGAACTGCTGTTCCCCTACCCCTGGTTCTTCGCCATCGCCCTGGCCCTGGCAGCGTTTAGCCTGACCATGCTCGGCGCACTGGGCGAGCGCTACGGGGCCATTGCCTCGGCAACCCTGATCACCGCGGTGTACACCATGATCGGCGTAGACCAGCGCGGCGGCCAGGTCACGGATTTCTGGCACGAGCCCATGCTGCTGGTGGCGGGCGCGGCCTGGTACGGGCTGTTATCGGTATTGTGGCAGGCGCTGTTCTCCAACCAGCCGGTCCAGCAGAGCCTGGCCAAGCTGTTCTTCGAGCTGGGCAGCTACCTGAAACTCAAGGCCAGCCTGTTCGAGCCGGTGCGCACCCTCGACGTCGAGGCCACACGCCTGGCCCTGGCCCAGCAGAATGGCAAGGTGGTGGCAGCCCTGAACGCGGCCAAGGAAATCATCCTGCACCGGGTCGGCAACAGCCAGCCAAACTCCAAGGTCAGCCGCTACCTGAAGCTGTATTTCCTGGCCCAGGACATCCACGAGCGGGTCAGTGCCTCGCATTACCCCTACAACGCCCTGACCGAAACGTTCTTCCACAGTGACGTGATGTTCCGCTGCCAGCGCCTGCTGCGCAAACAGGGCTCGTCCTGCCAGGAGCTGGCCCGTTCGATCCGCCTGCGCCAGCCTTTCGTGCTGGCCAGCGGTTATCCCGAGGCCCTCGAAGACCTCAACGCTGCGCTGGAGCACCTGCGCCTGCAAAACAACCCGGCCTGGCGCGGCCTGTTGCGCTCGCTGCGGGCCCTGGCCGCCAACCTGGCCACGCTCGACCGCCTGCTCAGTGCCGCGAGCAACCCCGACAGCCTGGCCGACGCCAGTGACAGCAGCCTGCTCGACCGCTCGCCACGCTCGCTCAAAGACGTGTGGACGCGCCTACGTACCCAGCTGACACCCACGTCGCTGCTGTTCCGGCATGCCTTGCGCCTGCCCTTGGCGCTGTCGATCGGCTACGGCATGGTGCACCTGATCCACCCCACCCAGGGCTACTGGATCATCCTCACCACCCTGTTCGTCTGCCAGCCCAACTACGGTGCGACCCGGCGCAAGCTGGTGCAGCGCATTTTCGGCACGGCCATTGGCCTGACCGTCGGCTGGGCCTTGTTCGACCTGTTCCCCAACCCGCTCATCCAGTCGCTGTTCGCCGTAGTTGCGGGGGTGGTGTTCTTCGTCAACCGCACGACCCGCTACACCCTGGCCACGGCCGCGATCACGCTGATGGTACTGTTCTGCTTCAACCAGATCGGCGACGGCTACGGCCTGTTCCTGCCGCGCCTGTTCGATACCCTGGTGGGCAGCCTGATTGCCATCCTTGCGGTGTTCCTGTTCCTGCCTGACTGGCAGGGGCGGCGCCTGAACAAGGCGCTGGCCAATACCCTGGCCTGTGCCAGCGTGTACTTGCGCCAGATCATGCAGCAGTATGCCCACGGCAAGCGCGACGACCTGGCCTACCGCCTGGCCCGGCGCAATGCCCACAACGCCGACGCGGCGCTGTCCACCACCCTGGCCAACATGCTGATGGAGCCGGGGCATTTCCGTAAGGAGGCCGATGTCGGCTTCCGGTTCCTGGTGCTGTCGCACACCCTGCTCAGCTACCTCTCGGGGCTGGGCGCGCACCGCGATACGGCATTGCCGGCCCAGGCCCAGGAACAGTTGATCGAAGGTGCCGGGCAAAGCCTGGCCAGCAGCCTGGACGAAATCGCCAACGGCCTGGCAGCGCGGCTGCCCGTGGCCATTCACAGCGATGCCGAAGAAGCGCTGGCCAACGCCCTGGAGCAGATGCCGGATGAGCTGGATGAACATCAACGGCTGGTGCAGACACAACTGGCGCTGATCTGCCGGCAGTTGGGGCCATTGCGGACCTTGGCCGCGCACCTGATCAAGGAAGGCAACCCGGGCTGAGGCCTGACCCGGCCTTTACCCACGAAGAGGCCGGTAACGCCACCCAAGCTCAAAAGCCATGCTGGCGCAGCAGCCGGGCATAGCTGCCATCGGCCCTCATCGCTGCGATCGCCTGCTCGAACCGCTCGACAATCCGCGCACGCTCCGGGTGCTTCAGGCTGACCAGGATATGCAGGGTGTTCTCCCCCAGCGGCGGCTCAACCAGCACCACCTCGTCACGCACCTGCTGCGGTTCACGCTGCAGGTTGTAGCGGGCAACGTACTCGTCTTCCACCGCCAGGTCTACTCGCCCTGCTGCGACCATGCGCAGTGCCGAGGAAAAGGTGCGCACCGCCACCTTGTGCAGGCGCGGATCGCCGTCGAACCCAGGGGAATAGGCGTAATCACGCACGACAGCGATGGTGTAGGGGTAAAGGTCCGACTGTTGCCGGTAGCGTATCGCCTGGCCTTTTCGCTGCAGCAAGCGGATACGGTTGGTCAGGTATGGCGTGGAGAACTGCCCGATGCTGGCGCGCGCCTCGTTGTACCAGGCATCGATCAACACGTCGTAGCGCCCTTGCGCAACGCCCTGCAGCGCCCGCGCCCAGGGCGCCTCCTCATAGCTGCTGGCGTAGCCGGCACGGGCCAGCGCCGTGGTGACGATGCTGGTCGCCAAGCCACCGCCCGGCAGGTCTACATCGGTGAACGGGGGCCATTTATCCGCCACCAGGCGCAGCTTGCCCTGGCCCAGGGCAGGTGTTGCCAGCAAGATTGCCAGTACTCCCAGCGCACAAAGCAGTGGCCGCATGCTTACGTCCTTTTGCCATGGAGGGCACACACTGCGGGTGAGGTTACACAACCGCACTGCCGGGGGCAGCGGCCATTAGTGTCATTTTGCCTCTATTTTTGGCCTCAAGGGTAACCCAGCACGTCGCGGACCTGCCGCAGATGCTGGCTGATCCACTGTTTGTCGACCGCGCCCCAGTCACGAATACGGTAATGCCCGGCGTGGTTGCGCGCGCCTTCCTGTTGCTCGAACTCGCAAACGATGTCCAGGTCGGCCAGCGCGGCGATGGTGTCCTGGGCGGTGCGCCGCGGCATACCCGTGGCTTCCACCAGGGCCGGCACGCTGGTCGCGGTGCGGCTGTCGATCAGCCAGGCTACGTACAGGCGCCGGTAGAAGCTGCTCTTGGTCTTGCTCACATCCATGCTGCATGTTCCTCAGAGGTTGCCCGGCAGTTCCCGGTAGGTCAGGTAGACGCGCAGGTCGAATTCCAGTTGGTGATAATCGGGTTCCATGTGCTGGCAGAGCTGGTAAAAGGCCTTGTTGTGGTCGCGCTCGCGCAAGTGCGCCAGCTCATGCACCACGATCATGCGCAAGAACTGCGGTGCGGCCTCCTTGAACAGCGAGGCGATACGGATTTCCTTCTTGGCCTTGAGCTTGCCGCCCTGCACCCGCGACACCGCGGTGTTCAGGCCGAGCGCGCGGTGGGTCAGGTCAAGCCGGCTATCGAACAACACCTTGTCCAGGCCCGGCGCACTACGCAGGTACTGCTGGCGCAGCTCCTGGGCATAGCCGTACAGCGCCTTGTCGCTTTGCACATCATGGCGCCCGGGGTAGCGGCGCTGCAGGTACTCGCCCAGGCGGTCGCTGTCGATCATCTTGCGCACCTGCTCTTGCAGGTGCGGCGGGTAGGCTTGCAGGTAACGTAATACGGTCATGGCAGTGCATTCGGCGTAACGAATGCCGATTCTAGCCAATCATGGCGCTGGCCAGGAGAAAATCACCGGGAAGCGGGTAGCGTCCGAGGCGGTCATGGGGTGGGCCACCAGGAACCCCTGCACATACTCGCAACCATTGGCCTTGAGCCAGGCTGCCTGGGCCGGGGTTTCCACGCCCTCGGCAATGACCGTGATGCCGTAGTCGGCGCACAAGCTGATGACACTGCGCACCAAGGCGGTATCCACTGCCGTATCAGGCAAGCGTGCCACCAGGTGGCGATCCAGCTTCAGGGTATCGATCGGCAGGTCCCGCAGCATGCGCAGTGAACAGTCGCCGGCGCCAAAGTCATCCAGCGCCACCCGTACGCCCAGCTCGCGCAGGCGATGGATCTGTTTCACCGCCGCATCGATGTTGTACATCAGCGAGGTCTCTGCAACCTCGACCTCCAGTTGCGCCGGGTCCAACTGGTAAAAATGGATCACCCGCTGCAGTTCTTCGACCAGCCCGGGCATGACAAACTGCGCACGGCTCAGGCTGATGCCCAGCACCAGGTCTGCGGGAAAGTGCTGGTACCAGGCATGGCGTTGGGCCGCGCCCTGGCGGTAGATCCAGCTGGCCAGCCGGTTGATCAGCCGGGCTTCCTCGAGCAGAGGAATGAACAGGCCTGGCGGCACATCGCCGACGCTCGGGTGCTGCCAGCGCAACAAGGCCTCGAAACCCCGCAGGCGGCCATCGATGAAGCTGACTTGCGGCTGGTACACCAGGGTGAAGTCCTGTTGCTCGATGGCCGTGCGCACGCTGTCTTCAAGCATCAGCCGCGAACGCGCCCGCCCGTTGAGTTCCTGGTCGTAAAAGCGGTACTGCTGGCGCCCGGCCTGCTTGGCGGCATACATCGCCGCATCGGCTGCGCGCAGCAGGCCTTCGACATTGGCACCGCATTCCGGATAGGTGGCAATGCCGATGCTCACCCCAAGGCACACATCCAGGCCGTCCACTTCATGGCGGATGGACACCCGCTCCAGCAGCCGCTCGGCATAACGCCCAGCCTGCTCCGGGTAAGGCAGGCTGTCGAACAGCGCGGTGAATTCATCGCCGCCCATGCGCGCCAGCAAGGCCTCGCTGCCCAGGCAGTCCTTGAGTTGCTCGGCGACCCAGCGCAGCACGCGGTCACCGGCGTCATGGCCAAGGGTGTCGTTGATGCGCTTGAAGCCGTCCAGGTCCATGTACATCAGCGCCTGGGCCTTGTCCGAGCGCTCGTTGCGCAACAGAGCGCCCTCGGCCGCCTGGTAGAAACCGCGGCGGTTCAGCAGGCCGGTCAGCGGGTCGGTAACGGCCTGGTACTCCAGTTGCTGGTGCAGGTTGCGCACTGCCGACATGTCCAGCACGGTCACCACCATGGCCTGCTGGTCGGCTGGCAACGGCGCGCACGACAATGCCACCGGAACAAGCTCGCCGGCCAGCGTGCGCAGTTGCGCGTCGTGCACGCGGTAGATTTCTTGCCCCAGGTAAGCACGGTAGAACTCCGATTCAAGCCATGGGCAGGCAGCGGGAAGCTGCACCAGGTCGAGCAGTTGGGCGCCCTGAATGTGCTGCACGGGGGCCGCCAGCAAGCGGGAAATGGCCGGGTTGGCAAAGCTGATCACGCCCTGTGCGTCCACCACCAGAATGCCTTCGGCGGCGTTCTCCAGAATCGACCCATTGAACGCCCTGGCGGCTTCCAGCTCCCGGGTCAGGCGCTGCAGCATGCGCCGGTTGCGCTGCTGGTCGAGCAAGGCCTGGACTTTGGGCTTGAGAACCTTGGGGTCGAACGGTTTGAACATGTAGTCCACGGCGCCGCTGGCGTAGCCTTTGAGCACGGCCGCTTCGGACTGTTCGTTCGCGGTCAGGAAAATGATCGGTGTCAGCCGCGTACGTTGGCTGCCGCGCATCAGCCGGGCAACTTCAAAGCCGTCCATCTCCGGCATTTGCACGTCCAGCAGGACCAGGTCGACATCATGCTCCAGCAAGGTGCTGAGGGCTTCCATCCCCGAACCGGCTGTTAACACCTGCCAATCTTGCCGGGCCAGCAAAGCCCGCATGCTGATGAGGTTTTCGGGGTAATCGTCTACCACCAGAAGAACCGAACTGCCATCCAGTGGCTGAGGGTAAGCGCCATCCATGCTGCTTCTCTTGTATGTCCAACTACGACTTGCTATTGGCTCCGAGCTTAACTCTAGCCGTGGCTACGAAAGACGCAATGCAAGGCATGGCAATAAGCCATGGACGAAGAAATTAGTCGACTAACGGTAGCTTTGCAACATGACTGTGAGCCTGATGCCGGGGGCCGCCAAATCGCTCCCAAGGCCTGAATGCCAAGCAAAAAAAACCCGCATTTCTGCGGGTCTTTCTATAACGCTCAACGGTTCGATCAGTTGACCTTGGCCGCCAGCTCGCCTTTGGCATAGCGCTGGAACATGCCTTCCAGGGAGATCGGCTTGATCTTCGAGGCATTGCCTGCAGTGCCAAACGCTTCGTAACGGGCGATGCACACATCACGCATGGCCTTCACGGTTTCAGCGAAGAACTTGCGAGGGTCGAACTCGCTCGGGTGCATGGCCATGTGGCGGCGCATGGCACCGGTGGAAGCCAGGCGCAGGTCGGTGTCGATGTTGACCTTGCGCACGCCGTACTTGATGCCTTCGACGATTTCTTCAACCGGTACGCCGTAGGTTTC
>JAEAMG010001653.1_pt1 | contig 16239 bp, 18 predicted proteins | sample 8958741 | NCBI WGS metagenome assembly JAEAMG01 (sample SAMN16933256, study PRJNA681125) | bioreactor sludge metagenome | isolation source: anaerobic bioreactor treating anionic surfactant - SDBS | place: India: Bengaluru | collected 2019-02-28 | reverse complement strand
ACTGACTTGTAATCAGTAGGTCCCGGGTTCGACTCCTGGTGCCGGCACCATATAAATCAACGACTTAGGCTCACCGCAAGGTGGGCCTTTTTCGTTTCTGCTCAACACTTTGCTCAACACATCCCCGACGCTATCCCTCGTTCGACAAATTGAGGCGCTTACCTGAGCTATCGTGGTGAAATCCTAAACCTACAAGAATGTGGTCGAATTCCAGCCCAAAAAGCTTTCACAGAACGGCACAGTGTTTCTACACATCACGAGGAGCACCTGCCATGGCACACGAAATTTTCCTGACTAGCGCCGAGCTCTGTCAGCTGCTGCGCTGCAGCAGCACGACCCTGTGGCGTATGCGACAAAACCCCGGTTTTCCGCAACCACGCCACTTTGGGCGGCGCCTTTTGTGGTTGCGCAGGGACGTGGAACATTTCCTCACGCTCGAAGCCTGACGCCCGCCTCGCCCTCTAATCGAGCCACTGCCGTCTAGAGGGCGGTCCCAATCTTTTTTCTATCGAAGCCAGTCATTTTTGGCTTGCGGGCACCCTTGCGCCCGAAAAATGAGGAATACCTCAATAAACAGCCCAAGACTCGATCTTGCGCGACTATCAACGTCACCACGCTGGCCCCCGGCAGCTACAAAGATCGCTATTCCCAAAAACGGCTACAGCGTGCACGACACCGATGTCACCTATAACGGACAACGGCTCTACCCATGTGTCTGGATGCACTACAGCACCAGAACTGAAGAGGGTGAAGAAACTACCAGCCACGAATGGCTGTGCGGCCCGTTGTACGGGGACGCGATCACCGCAACTCAACGTGCAGCGAAGGTTATGGCCGATTGCTCCGTTTCACTAATTTGGATGGCAATGAGCTTTCGTGGGGCTTGTCCTCCGAGCTTCTCGCTGGCAGACCGAAGCGGATAGTTTCCACCCCTGTTCAATCGCGGGCTCAGAATTAACCACTCTCAACAACGAGAAGTTACATCGCCAGCCAGCACCCGCAGCGCCGGCTCATCTCTACCGCAACCACGGGTTGGTGGGTGACGCAAAGAAGAAGCAGACTCGCCCTTCCGCCCCGTGAGACGTTGCCAATCGCCTGCTTGTGCCACTTGTTCTAACAGCTCTATCACGCACTGCGCCGTGCTGAGACGCTCGCATGGATTTCGCACCATGGACGAGCGCAGCGGGCATCTGCCTGGCCCTGACCAGAAAGTCAGAAACCCGAGCATTCCATAATAAAAAACAAGGAGATAAGTCGAACCCGCGGCGTTCTGGCACAGCCGGTGCACCTTCTAAACCAGGCGTCATGCCCTGTTAGTACAAGTTGCTCAACCGCCAAGGTGAAGACAAATGGACAACCGGAATAGCCTGCTTGCAACCTCGTTGATCGGATCGCTCATTGTATTGAGCGGACCTGCTACGGCGGAAACCATCCGTGTCGGTATCGGCCATCAGAGCATGGTCACCAACACCGTCTCCGGTGGCGTCGTACTGGAAAAGCTCGGCCTGCTTGACCAGTACTTGCCCACGACCGGCAAATACAAGGATGCAGATTACAAGATCGAATTTCGCGACTACGATTCGGGCCCGCCGATCACCAATCAGATGCTGGCCGGCAAGCTCGATTTTGGGGTCATGGGCGACTACCCGCTGATCGTCAACGGCGCCAAATTCCAGGCCACTGGCAAACAGCAGACGCGTTTCATCGCGGTAACCGGCTACAACTTAAAAGGCACCGGCAACGGCATCGTGGTGCCAGCCGCCTCCCCGGTGCAGAGCTTACAGGACCTGGCCGGCAAGAGCCTGTCCACTCCCGTCGGCAGTGCCGCCTGGGGCATGACATTGAAAGTGCTGCGCGACGCTGGGCTTTCGGAAAAGGTCACCCTGGTCAACCAGAGCCCACCCGTTGGCTCCGCCAATATCGCCGCCGGCAAGATCGACGCTCATGCCGATTTCTGTCCCTGGTCGGAAATGATGGAATTCCGCGGCACCGGGCGGAAGATCTATGACGGCAGCGAAGCCGACATTCCGACGTTCCACGGCATCGTGGTCCGCCAGGCATTTGCCGAGAAATACCCGGAAGTCGTCGAAGGCGTGCTCAAGGCCACGCTCGCCGCACAAAAGTGGATCAGCGAAGACCCGATGCGCGCCGCCACCCAGGTCGCCGAGTGGACAGGCGTCGACAAGGAAGTCCTCTACCTCTACTTCAGTGACGGCGGTATCTCGACCATGGAGGCGAGCATCAAGCCGCAGTGGGTCGACGCCATGAAGTACGACCATGCACTTCTGCAAAAAGAGATGGACATCCCCGACCTCGACTTCTCCGCCTGGATCGATGATTCCTACCTGAAGAAAGCCTACGCGGCATCCAACCTCGACTACGACCAAATGCAGCAAACCGTGGTCAGCCCGGCCCCGCGAGCGCCCGGTCGCAAGCCGGCGGAAATCTGGTTTGCCGACAAAGGCGTCGTTGCCTACGACAGCACCGCGGACATGCTGGCCGCCGAATCGAAGGCCAAGGCCGACGGCTCAGCCATCTACGCCACCTACGTCTACGACAACCTCACTGGCCTGAAGCTGTTCGGCAAGACGGCCTACTTGATCAAGGACCACAGCGGCGAAGTGCTCGCGTTCATGAAGAAAAGCGATTCCGAGCGCCATATCGCCGAAAGCGGCGGCGTACCGCTGACCGCGGCACAACCGATCGTAATGTTGCCCTGATCCGCTCGTATGCGCCGCAGAGTGCAAAACGAACCTGAACCGAAGGAGCGTAGCTATGAGTGTCAAGCCGAACCCCGTGTTCGATTCCGCCACGCCAGTGTCCGTGGCAATTTCGGCGCCAGCGCTGGAAGTTGCAGCCGCGCCCAAGCCATCCGCTGCGCCAGACGCGCTCAGTACAAGCCGGCCGCGGCGGCGCCTGCCGGAAATGACTGGCCGCTATGTGGTGCGCATCGTGGCACTGTTGATGGCGCTGGTGATCTGGCATTTCGCGGCCAGTAGCGGCTTCAATTTCTTCATCAATTTCGAGAACGTGCCGACGCCGCTTCTGGTAGGCGAGGCGCTGGTTACTCAGCTCTCCAGCTCGGAGTTCTACCTGCACATCGTCCACAGCATGGAACGGATCGCCATCGCCTATGCATACGCCGTGGTGCTGGGCGTTCTGGCTGGGGTGATGATGGGGCGCTCGCGTTGGGCCGAAGACATCATCCTGCCGTACATCGAGCTGTTCCGGCCGATTCCTGCGGTGGCCTGGATTCCTCTGGCGATTCTGATGTTGCCCACCGAGCAGACGAGCATCGTCTTCATCACCTTTCTCGGTGCCTTCTTCCCCATCGTGCTCAACACCGTGCACGGCGTAGAGCAGACGCCCGATGTGCTCGTCCGTGCCGCCCGCAGTCTGGGCGCCAGCAAAAAGGCAATTCTCTGGCATGTGGTGATCCCGGGAGCGATGCCAAGCATCGTCGCTGGGCTTGCGATCGGCATGGGCGTGGCCTGGTTCTCCCTGTTGGCTGGCGAAATCATCAGCGGCCAGTACGGCATCGGCTATTTCACCTGGACCAGCTACACCCTTGTGAAGTACCCGGAAATCATCATCGGCATGCTCACCATCGGCGGCCTCGGCACCCTTTGCACGCTGCTCGTGCGTAAGGCCTGTGCACCGCTGCTGCACTGGCAGGCCAAGGGAGGTCGGCCATGAACACTGCCGTTCAGGAAAACCGCCTCGCCGTGCTCGACCACAGCCGCCTTCGCGCCAAGGCCAACAGCAAGGGCGAAGGACGCGGCCATATCAGCGTGCGCAACCTGCACATCGAGTTCGCTCATCAGGGCAGTAAGCGCGCCGCGGTACAGGATGCACAGCTGGACATTCGCCCCGGAGAATTCGTCTGCCTGCTCGGGCCGTCCGGCTGCGGCAAGTCGACCCTGCTTAACGCCATGGCCGGCTTCGTCAGCCCGACGCATGGTGAGCTGAGCATCGACGGCAAACGCGTCGATGCACCCAGCCCGGATCGCGGCATGGTGTTTCAGCAGCACTCGCTGTTCCCTTGGAAAACAGTGCGCGACAACGTCGCCTTCGGCCCGCTGATGGCCGGCGCGTCGAGCAACGAAGCTTGCAGCGTCGCCCGCACCTTTCTCTCGCTGGTTGGCCTGGCGGCTTTTGAGCATGCCTACCCCGGCACGCTCTCGGGCGGGATGCAACAGCGTGTCGGCATCGCCCGTGCGCTGGCCAACTATCCCAGCGTGCTGCTGATGGATGAGCCCTTCGGCGCGCTGGATGCGCAGACCCGAATAATGATGCAGGAGAACCTGCTGGAGATCTGGCGCGAGTTCCGCAACACCGTGGTGTTCGTCACCCACGACATCGACGAGGCGGTGTTCCTCTCCGACCGCATCGTGGTGATGAGCGCCAGCCCCGGCCGGATCATCGCCGACATCAAGGTCACCCTGCCCCGGCCGCGCGAGCAGAGCCTGCTCACCAGCGCGGCGTTCATGGACTACAAGCGGCAGTGCCTGGACCTGATCCGTCAGGAAACCCTGCGCGCCTTTCAGCAGCAGAACGGAGGTTGAACATGCGCAACCCACCCCGCTGTTCGCCGGCGCTCGACATGACCTGTCATGACAGGCCGGAGCACAAGCAATGAAAGGAACCCAGCCACTCGCCCCGGGCCACTCCCCACTGCCGCTTTACGTGCAGATCCGCGATGACCTGCGGCGCAAGATTCTCGAAGGCAGCTACGTAATTCATGAGCGCCTGCCTTCGGAAAACGAGCTGATGAATGCCTTTGGCGTCAGCCGCATCACCATTCGCCAGGCCCTGCGGGACCTGCACAACGAGGGGCTGGTGTTCAGCGCTCAAGGCAAGGGTACCTACGTCAGCAAGCCCAAAGCGGTGCAGAACGTCCAGCGCCTGCAAGGCTTCGGCGAAGCCATGGCCGCACAAGGTTATGAGGCGACTGCACGACTGCTCTCGATTCAAGAGCGCAAGCCACCCAAGGCGGTTGTCGCCGCGCTGCATTTGCTTGCCGGTGAGCAGGTGGTCGAGGTCAAGCGCGTGCGCTACCTCAACCGCGAGGCGGTGTGTGTCGAGAACAGCTACTTCCCCCTCGACATCGGCCGCCGGATGTTCGGCATGGACCTGTCAGGCGACATCTTCCCGATGCTGGAAAACGCTTTCGGGATTGCCCTGGGGCGGGCCGACATCAGCCTCGATGCCACCCTGGCAGACGAGGAACACCAGCATTACCTGGCGCTCAAGCCGGGCGAGCCCATCCTGCGTGTCGAGCGGCTGACCCACGACCGCGCCGGCCGTCCCATCGACTTCGAATACCTCTGCTACCGCGGCGACGCATTCAAATACCAATTCCGAGTGGATCGGAAATAGGAGGCTACATGACCACTATCAACGGCATCCCAGTCATCGACACCGACGTACTGGTCATCGGCGGCGGTACCGCCGGTCCCATGGCCGCCGTCACCGTCAAAGAGCAGGACCCGAACCTCAAGGTCATCCTGCTGGAAAAAGCCAACGTCAAACGCTCAGGCGCTATTTCCATGGGCATGGACGGCCTCAACAATGCGGTTGTCCCTGGCCACGCCACGCCCGAGCAGTACGTCAAGGAAATCACCATCGCCAATGACGGCATCGTTCACCAGCCGGCCCTGATGGCCTATGCCACGCGCTCTTTTCCGATGATCGAAAAGCTCGACTCCTGGGGCGTGCATTTCCAGAAGGACGAGACCGGCGACTACGACATGAAGAAGGTGCATCACCTGGGCACCTACGTGCTGCCGATGCCCGAAGGACACAACGTCAAGAAGATCCTCTACCGCCGCCTGCGCCGCGTGCGGGTGGAGATCGAAAACCGCTTCCAGGCCACCCGCCTGCTCAAGGACCCGGACGGCAACATCGCCGGCATGATCGGGGTGAACACCCGTACGGCCGAGCCGATCATCATCCGCGCCAAGGCGGTGATCATGGCCACCGGCGCGGCCGGGCGTATTGGCTTGCCGAATTCCGGTTACCTGTTCGGCACCTATGAAAACCCCGCCAACTGCGGCGACGGCCACGCCATGGCGTACCACGTCGGCGCCGATCTGGTGAATCTGGAGTGCTTCCAGGTCAACCCGCTCCTCAAGGATTACAACGGCCCGGCCTGCGCTTACGTCACCGGGCCGCTCGGTGGCTTTACCGCCAATGCCTACGGTGAGCGCTTCATCGAATGCGACTACTGGTCCGGCCAGATGATGCTGGAGTTCTTCAAGGAGCTGGAATCCGGCACCGGTCCGGTGTTCCTAAAGCTCGATCACCTGGCCGAGGAAACCATTCAGGAAATCGAGACCGTCCTGCATACCAATGAGCGCCCTACCCGTGGTCGCTTCCATGAGGGTCGTCAGGTCGACTACCGCCAGCGCATGGTGGAAATGCACATCTCCGAGATCGGTTTCTGCTCCGGGCATTCCGCCTCGGGGGTCTGGACCGACGAAACCGGTGCCACCACGGTGCCCGGCCTCTACGCCGCCGGCGACATGGCTTCGGTCGCGCACAACTACATGCTCGGCGCCTTCGTTTACGGCCAGATCTGCGGGGAGAGCGCGGCCGCCTTCGTCAAGGATCGGGCCGAGCCGCAGCTCGACGAAGCCTTCATCACCCAGGAGCTGGCGCGCATTCAGGCCCCGCTCCTAGTCAAGGACGGCATCCCGCCGGAGCAGATGGAATACAAGGTGCGCCGCCTGGTGAACGACTACCTGCAACCACCGAAGGTGACCAAGAAGATGGAAATCGGCCTGGAGCGAATCATGGCCGTGCGCAACGACCTGCACATGCTCAGTGCTGCCGACCCTCACGAACTGCTTCGTGCCCTGGAAGTGCAGTCGATCATCGACTGCGCGGAAATGGCCGCGCGCGCCTCGCTGTACCGGACCGAATCACGCTGGGGGCTGTACCACTACCGCGTCGATTTCCCCGAGCAGGACAACGCTGAATGGTTCTACCACAGCCGCCTGTTTAAGGACGCCAACGGCCAGATGGCCCACGGCAAGCGCCCGGTCGCCGACTACATCGTCCCGCTCGGTGAAGAGAAGGATGCTTACAGCAAGTTGCGGGTGAAAAAGGCCGCCAATGCCTGATCTTTTGGCCGCCGTTTCACCTTGCAGGGGCGAATTTAATCGCCCAACACCTGATGCCGATGGGCGAATGAATTCGCCCCTACAGAAAAGCGGGCTCACCGTGCCCGCTCGACTGGACCCGAGGAGATAAACCATGCCCGTAGCCAACCACCGCTCTGCCGTCCCGGTCACCGTCGACGAAGAGAAATGCATTGCCGAGAAAGGCTGCCGCGTCTGCATCGACGTCTGCCCGCTGGACGTCCTGTGGATCAACCCGGACACCGGCAAGGCCCACATGAAATATGACGAATGTTGGTACTGCATGCCTTGCGAGACCGACTGCCCTACCGATGCGGTCAAGGTGAACATTCCATACCTGCTGCGCTGAGGACTGGCTGATGAAAACGTATGACGATCCGATGCTGCAGCAGATTGCCGAAAACCTCGCCTCCGAGGACCCGGGCATTCGCCGTGTGGCGGTGCTCGAACTGGTCGATTGCGGCGAGCCGGAAGCCGCCGAGCTGCTGATCCTCGCGCTCAACGATCCAGACCCCGCCGTGCGCCAGGAGGCGGCCAAGGTAGTTGATGAATTCGATGCGGTCGATATCGCTGACGCGCTAATTGCTGCGCTGCAGGACAGCAACGAAGTGGTGCGCAACGCTGCCGCCCATGCACTGGCTGACCTGAAGGACCCGGCCGCCGCCCTCCCCTTGCTGGAAGCGCTGGAAGGCACGGATGACCCCTTCGTCGTGGCGGGCATCCTGCGGGCGGTCAAACCGCTGCGCAACCCGGCAGCCCAGGCCCCCGCGTTGCAGCGCATGCACGCCGAGGACCCCGGCGTGCGGCGCGAGGCGGTCGCCGTGATCGGCTGGCTAAAACAGACCGAAAACCTCCCGGCGCTGATGGAGCGCGCCCAGCACGACAGCGATGCCGAAGTGCGTCGCGCGGCCACCGGCGCTCTGGTCTACGCAGCGCCAGAACAGGTCGGCCCGACGCTCGTTGGCCTGCTACGCGACGAGCACTGGCAGGTGCGCGTCGAGGCCACCGTCAGCATCGGCAAGCTCAACTACCAGGCCGCCTTGCAGCCGCTGGTCGAGGCCACTCATGACAGCTTCTGGCAGGTCCGGGAAAAGGCCGTGGACTCGCTCGGCAAGCTCGGCTCCGTCGGTGCCATTCCGGCGCTCGGCGTCTGTGCTCGTGATCCGATGAGCAACCTGCGCAAGGCGGCCATCGGTGCACTCGGTGCGATTGCCCATAACGACGGCCGCCCCTTCATCGAAGCCGCCCTGGACGACCCGGACCCGGATGTCCGCAAGTTGGCGCGATGGGCCATCTCCAAGCTCGACGCGGCGGCATGACAAATAACGTAGGGCGGGTGCAACCCGCCAATTGGGGTCGCCGTCGAGCGGGATCGACGGGTTTCCCCCGCCCTACGGTTTTGAGTTTTAGGCTTTTTCCATTGCACATACTTGACGCCGAAACGTCACGAGCGCAGCGCAGGCAAGGCGAAGGTGGCGCGCGGAAGCGGAGTTTACAGGCCGTAAAAGAGCATTCCGCGCGCCACCTTCAACGCAGCATCCGCAAGCGCAGTAGTTTCGAGGAGGACCAAATGACCTACGTCGTTACAGAAAACTGCATCCGCTGCAAGTATACCGACTGCGTTGAAGTCTGCCCGGCGGACTGCTTTCACGAGGGACCTAACTTCCTGGTGATCAACCCTGAAACCTGCATCGACTGCAGCCTCTGTGCACCGGAGTGCCCGGCCGACGCGATCTTCGCCGACAACGCACTGCCGGCCCACCAGAGCCATTTCATCGAGCTCAACGCCGAACTGGCCGAGGTCTGGCCGGTGATCACCCAGACCAACAGCCCGCTGGCCGAAGCCGACACCTGGGTCGATCAGGGCGACAAGCTGCAGTTTCTGGAGCGTTGACCCATGCCTGAACTTGTCATGACGAGTTGGCTCGGCCGCGCCCTGCTGGCGCTGGTAATCGGCAGCGCAGCCCTGACCGGCAGTGCTCGGCCGGTGGAGGACCAGAGCCGCTCCGTCAGGACGCCCGAAACGCCAGCGCTGATGGTGCCGGACGGCCACCCGCCGCGCCTGCCCTCCCCCTTCTTTTCGATTGGTTAAGGAGTTGCCCATGACTACCCAGATCCTGACCGTCCCACCCCAGGAAATCCGCCTGCGAAAAGCGCAGAAAATGCTCGAAGTGCTCTGGCCCGACGGCGTGCGCAGCCAATTGAGCTGCCTCGCCCTGCGTAAGTCCTGTGCCTGCTCCGTATGCGCCCAGGCGCAGCAGCGCGGCATGCTGACGCTGATCGATGCCGATGTGGGCGTCGACAGGCTGGAAGTCTCCGGTGTCGCCGGCGTCCAGCTCTACTTCAGCGACGGTCATTACCGCGGGCTTTATCCCTGGGCCTACCTGCGTGAATTGGGCGAGCGCCTGCAATGAATACCCGCGCCCAGCAATTGCTGGCCCCGCCCTTCGCCACGCTTTGCCGGCTCTATCCCGGCACCACGTTGTGCGCAGTGCTGGCGCTCGCCGGGAGCTTTCTTGCCGAGCATTACGGCGCGCCGGCGCTGATGCTGGTCCTGCTACTGGGGTTCGGCTTCGCCAATCAAGGGGCGGATGTGCGCATGCAGCCCGGCGTCGCCTTTTGCAGTCGGCACATTCTGCGCATCGGCGTGGCCTTGCTGGGCGCGAGGATCAGCGTCGAGCAGTTGCTGGTGGTCGGTAGCCTGCCACTGTTGATGGTATTGACCTGCGTACCGGTGGTGATAGGCGCCGCACTGTTGCTCGGCCGTTGGCTGGGCTTGCCGCCGCTGCACAGCCTGGTGGCGGGTGTGGCGGTGGCCATCTGCGGCGTCTCGGCGGCCATCGCCGTCGCCGCCGTCATCCCCAGCGGACGACTAGAAAATCGCCGACTGCTCGGCGTCGTTGTCGGGGTAACGGCGCTGGGCACCCTGTCGATGCTCGTCTATCCGCCGCTGCTCGCCACGCTGGGTTATGACGACGAGGAAATCGGCCTGCTGCTTGGCGCCAGCATTCACGATGTCGCACAGGCAGCCGGGGCCGGTTATCTGGTTTCGGAGTCAGCGGGTGACGTCGCCACTCTGACCAAATTGTTGCGTGTCGCGCTGCTCGCGCCGCTGGTCGTGCTACTCGGCTGGCTGCTGCGTCGCGGAGATTCCGGCCGCACCGAATTCCCCCTGTTTCTGCTCGGCTTTCTGGCGCTGTTCGGCCTGAACAGTTTCGGCTGGCTCCCGGCCGGCCTGCGTGACGGCCTGATCGCCGCCTCCAATGCCTGCTTGTTGGTGACCATGGCGGCACTCGGCATGCGCACCACCCTGGGCGATCTCCTGGCCCAGGGCTGGCGGCCGATGGCGCTTCTGGCGGTGCTCAGCATTGGGCTGTTGGTGACTGCGATGGCGATGCTGGCGATGGCCTCGCCCTGACGATTTGTTCTGCCTTGTTTCCCTTACTCGTGTTGGAGGATTTGTCATGGCTGCACTCGGTATCGAAAACGTTCTCAGCGTCCGTCACTGGAACGACACGCTGTTCAGTTTCACCACCACCCGCGACCCGGCGCTGCGCTTCGAGAATGGTCACTTCGTGATGATCGGCCTCGAGGTCGAGAGCAAACCACTCATGCGTGCGTACAGCATCGTCAGCGCCAACCACGATGAGCATCTTGAATTCCTCAGTATCAAGGTGCCGGACGGCCCGCTGACGTCACGCCTGCAGCACCTGAAAGTCGGCGACCCAATCATCGTCAGCCGCAAGCCGGTCGGCACGCTGGTCATGCACGACCTGCGACCGGGCAAGCGTCTTTATCTGTTTGGTACCGGCACAGGTCTTGCGCCCTTCATGAGCATCGTTCGCGACCCCGAGGCCTATGAGCGATTCGAGAAGATCGTGCTGGTGCATTGCGTGCGGGAGGTGAGCGAACTGGCTTATCACGACTACCTGACCCACGAACTCCCGCAGCATGAGTTCCTCGGCGAAGAAGTGCGCGACAAGCTGATCTATTACCCCACCGTGACCCGCGAGCCGTTCCGCAACCAGGGGCGCATTACCACACTGGTCGAGACCGGCAAATTGGCTGTTGATATCGGCCTGCCGCCGCTGAACAGAGAAAGCGACCGAGTCATGCTCTGTGGCAGTCCAGCGATGCTCGACGCACTGACCGGCATGCTCGACGGGCTGGGCTTCGAAGCCTCACCGCAGCAGGGTGAACCAGGCGACTACGTCATCGAGCGCGCCTTTGTGGAGAAATAGCCAAGCGGGTCCTGTAGGAGCTAGCTTGCTCGCGAAGCGCTTAATCGCCTTATTCGCGGGCAAAGACTTGGCGTCGCCCTCGCTCCTACAAAAGCATGTGATTGACGAACACCTCTATCGTCCGCACAGGAGCTCACCATGACACTTCACCGCTTTGCGACACCCGGCATCCATCTGACTCAGCAGGCCGAACACGCCTTGTCCCAATGGATCGAACCGTGCCTCGATTGCGACCTGATCAGTGCTGGAGCCATACGCGAGCTACGCAGCAACGGCACGCACCTGCACCTGCATCTCAAACTGGGCTTTCCGGCAGAAGGCTACCGTGATTCGCTGGGCCGGGCTCTGAAGGCCCTGCTTCTGGCCCATACCCAGGCGACTTCTGTAGAGGTAGCAATCGACTGGTCCGTCAGCTCGGGCTCAATCACCCGCGAGACCCTGCCGGGCGTCAAACACATGATCGCGGTCGCTTCGGGCAAGGGCGGCGTCGGTAAATCCACCACGGCGGTCAACCTGGCGCTGGCCCTAGCCGCCGACGGTGCACGCGTCGGCATGCTCGACGCCGATCTCTACGGGCCAAGCCAGCCTCGCCTGCTCGGCCTCAGCGGCCTGCCGGACACGCGTGATGGAAAGATGCAGCCAATGATCGGCCACGGTCTGCAATGCATGTCGATCGGCTTTCTTGTGGATGACGAGTCGCCTGTCATCTGGCGAGGCCCAATGATCACTCAGGCCCTGACTCGCCTACTGCAGGAAACCAACTGGCAGGACCTCGACTACCTGATCGTGGACATGCCGCCCGGCACTGGAGACATCCACTTGACCCTGGCACAACGGATGCCCGTATCCGCTGCGCTGATTGTCACCACCCCACAGGACTTGGCCCTTCTGGACGCGCGCAAAGGTCTGCGCATGTTTGAGAAGGTCAACGTACCGGTGCTCGGCATCATCGAGAACATGAGCCTGCACGTTTGCAGCCAGTGCGGTAATGAAGAACACATCTTCGGAAGCGGCGGCGCACAGCGCATGGCCGATCAATATGGGAGTGAGCTGCTCGGGGAGTTGCCGCTTGACATGCGTATTCGCGTGGGGTCAGACGACGGAAATCCGGTAGTGATTGCCGAACCCACTGGTACTCTGGGTCAGAGTTACCAGACCATCGCGCGGCGAGCAGCCGCGCGGTTGTCACGGCGAACGCAACATGCTGCATCTACCGTATTGCCGGCAATCGTCGAAGCCTGACGAACCTGCAGTCTACGACCGTTGACCGGAGCCCAGAGAAACAGCCACTGCTGAACGCCGAGCAGAGCGCTGCTGCACACCAGGCCAAGCAGCAATGCGGGGCGCTGGCGGATGCGGATGCGGATGCGGATGCGGATGCGGATGCGGATGCGGATGAAAATATCCCTGACCGGCTTCCACTCCCGACCGAGCAATAGAAACAGCGTCACGCAGGGCAGAGTTAGGAGCATGCGCCAGCCGAAAACTTCCTCGCCGCTGAGTGGCTTGAGCAGCGTGGCGTAGTAGCAGAGTCCGGCGAACGCGCAGGCCGCGACCACGGACAAGACGACACCTTTGAACACGAAGGCTTCCGTGGAGCGCTGCTCGCTTTTGGCAGAAAGGCATATGGCTGAGCGCGATGAGGGGCCGGAAGCGCACGCCCCCGGCCCCTCATCGCGTCGATCAGACAGTGACCACGATCTTGCCGATCTGCTGGTTGGCCTCGAGGAAGCGATGAGCCTCCTGGATGTCGCTCAGGGGGAAAGTCCTGGCGATGATCGGGCGCAGCGCACCAGATTCCAGCCCCTGCAGGATGAAGGTCTTGGCTCGTGCCAGGGCTTCTGGGTCAGCCACTATTTCTGCGTAGAGATAGCCCTTGAGCGTCAGGCTTTTGCCCAGCACGGTGAACAGCGGGAAGGGTGTCGGCTCGGTGCTGAGCGCGCCGTATTCCAGCAGGATTCCGCCGCGGGCCATGCTCTGCGTGAGCGCCTCGAAAGAAGGGCCTCCCACCGGGTCGAACACCACGCGGGCGCCTTGGCCAGCGGTCAGCGACATCACGCGCTCGACGATATCCTCTTCGTCACTGACGATCACATGTGCGGCCCCGGCATCGAGCAGGGCCTGCTGCTTCGCGCGGGTTCGCGTGATCGCGATTGGCGTGGCGCCGACCATGCGAGCCATCTGGAACGCAGCTAGGCCGACGCTGCTGGACGCGGCGGTGATCAGCACGAAGTCACCTTGCTGCAGTTTTGCCTGCTTGATGAGTGCGCCCCAGGCGGTGACGTATTGCATCCAGGATGCCGCAGCTTCCTCGAAGGACTGGTTCTCGGGGCTCTTCACCACCAGGTGAGCCGGCACATTGGCCAGCTCGCCGTAGGTGCCCCAGCGGGCGATGTCCAGCGGTGGAATCAGCGCGACGGCATCGCCGACCTTGATCTCGCTTACCGCGCTACCAACCGCCATCACGACACCGGCGGCCTCGTAGCCCAGGCGGCTGGGGAACTCGGCTTCCTGCAAGTAGGCGTGGTTGCGGAACATCACTTCGGCGCGGTTCAGGCCAATGGCCTTGACACCAATCTGCACCTCATCGGCTGCCGGTGCCGATACGTCCAGTTCTTCCAGCTTGAGAACGCTGGCGTCACCGTATTCATGGATTCTGACAATGCGGGCCATCGTGGATACCTCGTAATCGAATGGGCCTGGTCGATGCGGAACCGGCCAGTGGTCTACGCCCGGACGACTTCGTGTCCGTTCGAGCGGGTGAGCAGAATTTAGGCATTGGTCGCTGCTGGATAAAGGCCTACGATGGCCTGACACTAGAAACAAAGGGTTTATAATGGACCGCCTAACCCAGATGGCTACCTTCGTCAAAGCGGTGGAATTGGGCTCGTTCAGCGCCGCCGCGGACGAGCTCAACCTGTCAGCTCAGCTGGTCGGCAAGCAGGTGAAGATGCTCGAGCAGCACCTCGGTGTTTCCCTGCTGAACCGAACCACGCGGCGGCAAAGCCTCACCGACTTCGGCCGGGCGTTCTACCAGCGCGCGAAGATGATCCTGGCCGACATGCAGGCGGCAGAGAACCTCGCTGCCGTGACGCGCGGCACGCCCAGCGGGCGTCTACGTATCAATGCGCCGGTCACATTTGGTATTCGCACTCTGGCACCGCGCCTGCTGGAATACATGGTTAGGTACCCACAGGTCTCGGTAGATCTGACGCTGTCGAACGAGCTGGTCGATATCGTCGATAGTGGCTACGACGTGGTGTTCCGCATCGGCGAGCTGGCGAGTAGCGGCTTGAAGGCGCTATCGCTGATGGACTATCAACTGGTGTTGTGCGCCGCGCCGTCGTACCTCGCCCGCCGCCCGCCCATCACCAGCCCGTGGGACCTGCAACAGCAGGAATGCTTGGGTTTTGCCTTTTCCGACGGTCGCTCACACTGGAGCTTCGACGGACCGGAGGGGCGTATCGATGTGCCCATTACAAGCAGATTGACGATTAATCAGGGTGACCCGCTGCTCTCGGCAGCGGTAGCTGGCCTGGGGGTGGTGCTACAGCCAATGGAACTGGTGGGCGATGCGCTGCGCGATGGGACCTTGGTGCGTCTGTTGCCGCAATATCCCTCGCCTACCTCTCCGATGCATGTGCTCTACGCACCTGACCGCAGGATGACCCCCAAGCTACGCAGCTTCCTGGATTTTGCCGTCGAGTCCTTTGGACAAAGGAGCCCTCCTTGAAGGCTGTCCGAAAGTCGATCACGGGCCAACACCGGCCAGAAACGGTCATTGAGCGTCTCGTAAATCCGGGACTATTCAGTTATAGGACTGGCTGTCGATTTTGGGTGCGAGTCGGTGTTGATCAGACATGCGAATTAGTGTCGGAACCGATGCGAATTCTCACTATGGGTACATTGATTGGATGGGATCGGATGGATCTCATCCAGTCGGCTGGTGCTGAGTTATATGCACCAGCGTAGGCGAGGGTGATGGAGCTGTGCCGGCTTGCCGAAGATCAAGCCCGGCAATTGTCTGCGTTGGCTGCTCTTCCCCTGGATGGGAAGCTTTCCCTACCAGGGATAAGGTTGTACTCGCTATGCCGGAGCCCGCAGATACTCATAGAGTGTGGCCCGGCTGATGCCGAACTCGCGAGCCAGAGCGGCTTTCGGTTCGCGCGCTTCAACACGACGCCGTATCTCTTCGAGCCGGCTGTCACTCAGCGCTTTTTTCCTCCCTCGATAGACACCGCGCTGTTTCGCCAAGGAAATACCCTCGCGTTGCCGCTCACGAATCAAAGCCCGCTCGAATTCCGCGAACGCCCCCATGACTGAAAGCAGTAGGTTGGCCATCGGCGAATCCTCCCCGGTGAAGGCCAGCGACTCCTTCACGAACTCGATGCGTATTCCCCGCCCGGTGAGCTGCTGCATCATGCGCCGCAAGTCATCGAGATTACGAGCCAGACGATCCATGCTGTGCACGACCAGCGTGTCACCCTCGCGCACGTAATTGAGCAACGCTTCTAGCTGCGGTCGCTGTGTGTCCTTGCCGGAGGCTTTGTCGATGAACACCTTGCTCACCTGAACGCCTTCGAGTTGCCGATCAGGGTTCTGGTCGAGCGTACTGACCCGTATGTAGCCGATCCGTTGTCCGTGCATATTGCCTTCCCAGCGAATGTGTATGGCTGAGATTTTAAAAGCAGCCGGACAGATGCCAAATTATTGGAAAACCGACCCTATCCAGACAGGTTGGAGCCGGGTTTCGAGATGTCTGGCTAGGGTATAGGCCATTTGAACAATGGATGGCGACTATCGGCCAAAAGCGGACATTCAATAGAAATGTTTAACGAACGAGGGACGGAAACTTT
>JAEAMG010001652.1_pt1 | contig 16244 bp, 12 predicted proteins | sample 8958741 | NCBI WGS metagenome assembly JAEAMG01 (sample SAMN16933256, study PRJNA681125) | bioreactor sludge metagenome | isolation source: anaerobic bioreactor treating anionic surfactant - SDBS | place: India: Bengaluru | collected 2019-02-28 | reverse complement strand
TCGGGCTACAACGCCGAGTTCGGCGGCTCGATGGGCGGCGTCGTCAACGTCATCACCCGGACCGGCGGCAACGAGTTCCACGGCGACCTCATGATGTTCTACGAGAACAATTCGCGCCTCATGCGCGGCTACGCCCGGGACTACCTCCGCCAGAGCCCGCTCGACGATTACGCCTACGAATACGTCAACAATGACACCCTCTACTTCGACGGCGGCAAGGCCCGCGACAACTACGACCGCTACGAGGGCATCGTCAGCCTGGGCGGCTACATCATCAAGGACAAGCTGTGGTTCTTCGGGTCCCTTGACGCCATCAGCAACCGGACCCTGGCCATGCGCGAATTCAACCTGGGCGAGGGGCCGTACAGCCAGTACAAGGCCACCAACGGCGCCCTGAACGGCTCGATCAAGCTCACGGCCGCGCCGGTGACGGGGCTCCGCCTGTCGGCCAGCTTCGTCAACAACTTCACCCGCTACCGCGGCGCCCTGCCCAGCCTGGTCGGCAACGACGACAGCACCTACGAGTGGTCCCAGGAGGGCATGGACTATCCCAACTGGACCGGCGCGCTGACGGCCGACTATTCGATCGGCAACAACCTCCTTCTGAGCTACCGCGGCGGCTGGCACATGCAGAACGAGAACAACCAGCAGCTGCTGCCGCCGGACGCCTCGACGTACTACTTCGCCTATTCCAATTCCCGCTACGACACCGACCCGTTCTATATCGCCAATCCCGACCTGATCGAGCCCTCGGGCTATTCCACGAACTGGAACTATTTCGAGGTCCAGAAGTACAAGCAGGACAAGATCAGCAACAACCTGGACGCGACCCTGTACGCCAATTGGCAGGGCGAGCACTCGTTCAAGGCCGGCCTCGGCTACTACTACCTGCATGAAGACGTCTTCGACGCCTCGACCCATCCCCGGGTGTGGCTGTATTGGGGCCGGACCTACACGGGCCTCGGCTTCCCGGTCGGGTCCGGCGCCGACCCGGCCAGCGACTACTACGGCGCGTACGGCTACTACTACGTCCGCGGCTCGTTCACCTCGCCGTACGGCGGCGTCTGGAAGATCCACGCCAACAACTGGTCGGCCTACCTCCAGGATTCCTGGACCCTGGCCGGCAAGCTGACCCTGAACTTCGGCATCCGGGCCGAGAGCCAGTACATCCCGGCCATGACCGAGGACACGTCCTACGTGTCCTACAACGCCAAGCCGGTCAAGTTCAACATGGGCCAGATGCTGGCCCCCCGCTTCGGCGCGGTCTACGACGTCTTCGGGGACTCCAGCCTGAAGATCTTCGGCAGCATCGGCATCTACTACGACGTCATGAAGCTCTACATGGCCGAGCTGACCTTCGGCGGCTGGAAGCGCAAACAGGACTATTATTCCCTCGAGAACCCCGATTGGCGCCTGATCGCCGCCAGCGGCGACCTCGCCGACGCGGCCAGCCAGGGCGCCGGCGGCACCTACGCCGGCACCGTCGACTTCCTCCCGCCGTCCTTCGACCGGGTCGACCCCGACCTCAAGCCGACGGCCCAGCGGGAGATCTCCCTGGGCGCCGAAAAGAAGCTCATCGAGAACCTGTCCCTGTCCGTCCGGCTGGTCAACAAGCACCTCATCCGGACGATCGAGGACGTCGGCGTCTACGTCTTCGACGGCACGACGCTGGAACAGCAGTTCTACGTCACCAACCCCGGCTTCGGGGTCTCCCGGCCCGTCTCCGAGGGCGGCCTGTTCTCGGACGACTACTGGCGCTGCCCCAAGGCCACCCGCGAATACTACGGCGTCAACATCTCCCTGGAGAAGCGGTTCTCCGACAACTGGCAGGGCGGCTTCAATTACACCTGGAGCCGGATCACCGGCAGCTACACCGGCCTGGCCAGCGCCGACGAGGAAGGCCGCATCGGCCCCAACGTCGAGCAGGACTACGACCGCTGGTTCATGGGCTATGACGCCCTGGGCAACGTCCTCGACGGCGTCCTGCCGCAGGACCGCACCCATTACTTCAAGACCTACGGCTCCTACCTCTTCCCCTTCGGCCTGACCGTCGGCGTCGTCGCCTACGGCCGCAGCGGCCTGCCGCTGACGACCAAGCTCTATTACGACGGCAAGTACTTCTACCCCAATGGCCGCGGGGACCTGGGACGGCTGCCCTTCACGTTCTGGGCCGATCTGTTCATGGAGTACAGCCTCAAGATCGGCGACCGCTACAAAGCGGCCGTCAGCCTCCAGATCGACAACCTGACCAACACCAAGACGGTCCAGAACCGGGTCACGGACTTCAACCTGGACGGCTTCTCGGGCTACGACACGGAGATCCTCAACGGCGACTTCGCCACGCACTATCCCGAGTATACCGCCGCGGACGACACCGTGCATCCCGCCTTCAACCAGTGGTCGAGCCGCTTCGGCACCTGGTCGGCCCGCCTGGGCCTGAAGTTCTCGTTCTGATCAGGACGATCCCCTAGGATCCGACACGCCGCGGCCCGCCCCCCTCGCGGGGGGCGGGCCTTTTTCTTGACTAATTCCCCAAAAGCCGTAATCTGGATTCCCCATGGGTCCGACGAAACGCTCCCCGACCCCGGCCGCGCCGCGCCGCCGCCCCCGCGGCGTCCCCCTCGGGGCCGGTATCGTCCTGGCGCTCCTGGTCGCGGCCGCGGCGGCCCTCGTCGCCGGGCGCCGCGGCCCGTACCGGCCCCGCGGGGCCGCGGGCCATAATGTCCTCCTCATCACCCTGGACACGACCCGAGCCGACCATCTGGGTTGTTACGGCTACGCCGCGGCCCGGACCCCGGCCCTCGACGCTTTGGCCGGCCGGGGGGTGCGCTTTGTCCGCGCTTATGCCCCGGCGCCGCTGACCCTGCCGTCCCATGGCACCATCCTGACCGGCCTTTACCCGGCCGCCCACGGCGTCCGCAACAACGGCCACGTCCTGGCGCCCAAGTGGCGGACGCTGGCCGAGATCCTCAAAGGCCGGGGCTACGAAACGGCCGCCTTCGTCTCCTCGTTCTCGGTCGATTCACGCTTCGGGCTGGACCGGGGCTTCGACGTCTACGAGGACACCTTCGATCCCCAGGCCCCGCTCAAGGGTGCCAACGCCGAGCGCCGGGCCGAAGCCACCTTCGCCCCGTTCGCCCGTTGGCTGGAGGGACGCGGCGGCCGGCCCTTCTTTGCCTGGCTCCACTATTATGATCCGCATCTGCCCTACGACCCGCCGTCCCCCTACATGGAGGACTCGGCGGGCCGGCCGTACGACGGCGAGATCGCCTATATGGACCACTATGTCGGCGAGGCCCTGCGGGCCCTCGAGCGCCGCGGCCTGGCCGGGCGGACCCTGGTCGTCGTCGCCGGCGACCACGGGGAAGGCCTAGGCGACAAGGTCGAGACGGGGCACGGCATCTTCCTCTACGAGGAGACCGTGCGGGTGCCGTTGATCCTCCACGACCCGGCGGCCTTCCCGAAGCCGCGCGTGGTCGGGGCGGCGGTGCGGCTGGCCGACGTGGCCCCGACCGTCCTGGAGACGCTCGGCCTGGCCGGGGAGGCGGCGGCCATGGACGGGCGAAGCCTGGTCCCCTGGATCAAGGATCTCGCCAAGCCCGGCCTGGCGAGCCTGATCGAGACCTTCTATCCCCGCGAGAACTTCGGCTGGTCGGAGCTCGTCGGCCTTGTCGCCGGCCCCTGGAAGTACATCCAGGCGCCGCGGCCGGAGCTCTATGATCTCGACCGCGACCCGGGCGAAACAGCCGATCTCGCGGCCTCGTCACCGGCCCGGGCCGACGAAATGCGCCAGGCCCTCGAGCGCGAGCTGCTGGCCGTGGCTGCCAAATCCGGCGGGACCTCCGGTGCGGCGGCCGCCGGCGCCGCCGACCGGGAGCGGCTGCGGTCGCTCGGCTACGTCAATTTCGCCCCGGCCGGGGGGAGCGCCGGCCCGGCCCCCGATCCCAAGGACGGCATCGGCCTGCTCCGGCTCGTCCAGGAGGCCCAGGCCCTCGAAGCGGCGGGCCGGTTCCCCGAGGCCGAGCAGGCTTTCGAAAAGGTGGTCGCCGCCATCCCCGATTCGCCGGAAGGGTACGTCAGCCTGGCCTTGGCCCAGGCCCGGCAGAACCGGTTCGACCGGGCGGCAGAGACGCTCGGCCGGGGCCTGGCCCGGCTGCCCGATTCGGAAGTCCTGCTGGTGCGTCTCGGCCACACCTATCTCGTCGGCGGCCGGCCGCGCGAGGCCCTGGAGACCATGGAGAAGGCCTTGGCGGCCGACCCGCGCAACGTCGACGCCCTGGCGGTCGCGGCCAGCATCCTCGATGCCGCCGGGCGCAAGCCCGAGGCCCGGGCCTACTACGAGCGGGCCCTGGCCGTCGAGCCGGAGAGCCGGCCGCTGCGGATGGGCTACGCCGGCAGCCTGGCCTCGTCCGGCGCGCTCAAGGAGGCCATCGACGTCTACGAGGGGCTCATCCGCGACTACCCCGGCGAGCAGGCCTTCTACCAGTTCGCCGGCATCGCCCACTCCTACCTCGGCGATTTCGACCGGGCCATCGAGCTCCTGCGCCAGGCCCTGGCCATACGGGCGACGCCGGTCGGCTATTTCAACCTGGCCGTGGCTTACGAGAAGCGCGGTCATCTCCAGGAAGCGGCCGAAGCGCTGCGCATGTACCTCCGCAACGCCCAGGGCGAGAGCGAGGCCAACGTGGCCAAGGCCCGGGCCGAGCTGGAGAGCCTGGAAAAGAAGATCGGGCCCGGATAGCCCCGACCGCCTCTGCCGGGGGCCCCGGGGAAAACAAGAAAACAAGGTTCTTCCCCCGGAATCGGGAGAAGTGCCAAAAAAAACGGGAGGCCGGCCCGCGGCCGGCCCCCCGTCGGAGGACGTTCCGAAGGGAACTACTTGGCTTTGAGGATCTTCTGGACCTCGTCCTTGTCCACGTCGGTGATGAAGGGGATGCGGCTGATGTCCGCGACCTCCTTGGTCAGCGAGGCGATGTCGTCGCGGGCGATCAGGCCCGGGTTGAACTTGCGGGCGCCGGCCATCAGCTGGCGCAGGCCCTGGCTCAACCGCTCGAAATACGTGTAAACGCCGATGGCCCCGGCCGGCAGGTCCTTGAACCGGTCCCCGAAGCGGTGCTTCAGCTCGGGCGCGGTGACGAAGATCTCCTCCTTGCTGTTGCCGAAGCGCTCGACGTAGACCGGGATCTGGTTGTCGGCGATGCGGCCGCCGATCGTCTTGCCGACCATGGCCGCGGCCATGGGCGAGCGGGCCATGCCCACGAGCTTGACGTAGGGAGCGCCGAGGGCCAGGGCCTTGAAGATCTGGTCTTCGAAGGTGATGCCGCCGGCGAAGGCCAGGTCGGGGACGTATTCGCCCTGCTTGGCCAGCTGGTCGGCGTACATCCAGGTCAAGGACCAGATCTCGACGGTCGGCAGGCCCCACTCGTTCATCATCCGCCAGGGGCTCATGCCCGTGCCGCCGCCGGCGCCGTCGACCGTCAGCAGGTCGAGCTTGGCCTTGGAGGCGTACTTGACGGCCCGGGCCAGGTCGGCCGGCCGGTAGGCGCCGGTCTTCAGGAAGATGCGCTTGGCTCCGGCCCGGCGCAGCTCCTCGACCCGCTTCATGAAATCGCCCTCGTCGACCATGCCCATGCGGGAATGGCGCTCGAACTCCTTGAAGCTGCCCTTCTCGAAGGCGTCGATGACGGCCGGGTTCTCGGGATCGGGCAGGACGATGTAGCCCTTCTTCTTGAGGGACTGGGCCTTCTTGACGGTCTTGAGCTTGACCTCGCCGCCGATGTCCTTGGCCCCCTGGCCCCACTTGAGCTCGACGGTCTCGATGCCCAGCTTCTCGATGGCGTACTCCTGGGTGCCCAGGCGGGTGTCCTCGACGTTGGACTGGACGACGACCTCGCCGGTGCCGTCCTGCCAGTCGCGGAAGGACTTGATGCGGAACTCCATGTCGGGCGACCGGACGACCCGGCCGTTCTTGATCTCGGTCTCGTCGTCCATGCCGCAGACGTTCTCGCCGATCGTCAGGATGACGCCCGAGATGGCCGCCCCGCCGCCGAGGCCGGCCCAGTTCTGCTTGGCGATGTTGGTCGAGCCCATGCCCGAGATGACGAACGGCAGCTTGAGCTTGAGGTCCTTCTTGACGCCGATCCGGGTCTCGGTCGTGACCTTCTCGAAGGTCGCCTTGTCGCTGTCGGCCTCGACGCCGTGGGCGCCCTTGGCCGTGCCCATGATGCTGAAGTGCGACAGGTCGACGGGATAGTCCTTCTCGCAGCCGGCGGTGATGATGCCGAACGGCTGCGGATAGAGGACCTCGTGGCCGCGGTAGGCGGACTTGCCGATCTCGCACATCCCGACGCAGCCGTCGACGCAGGTGACGCACATGCCGCTGAAGGGGCTGACGGACCCCTCCGTCCTGTTCTTGGTCAGGGTGGCGGCGCTCCGGTTGATCTTGGTGAGTGATGGCATGATGTTACCTCCTCATGTCCCTTAGGATTTCTTGTCTTGAACGCAGGTGCCGCAGCGGCCCGCGTCGTACATCCAGCACTGGAGATCGTCGTAGTGGTCCAGGCAGGACGGCTCCATGGTCAGGCAGCCGTTGCAGAGGGCCGTCTCGGCCTGGGGGCCCTGGCAGCGCAGCTGGCAGGCGGGGCAGATGTACATGCAGGCCCCGCACAGCCGGCAGACGTCCGAGCGCATGTCGAACGGCGTCGAGATCTTCCTCTTGTGGCCGCGCTGCTGAAAGCCGATGGCCGCGGCGTCCATCTGTTCGGCGCAGATGCGCGTGCACAGGCCGCAGAGGACGCACTCGCCGTCCCGGACCGGGAAGCGGACCCTGGTCACGCCGAACTGGGAGGCCAGGTCCTGGAGGATCTTGGAGCCCGGGGCCATGGCCAGCATGAGCTCGATCATCATCCGCCGGGACGCCCAGACCCTGGCGGAATCGGTCCGGACGACGAGCCCGTTCTCGGCGGGATAAGTGCAGGCGGAGACGAGCTTGCTCCGCACGCCTTCGCCGATCTCGACGACGCACAGCCGGCAGCCGCCGAAGGGCGTCAGGCCCTCGTTGTGGCAGAGGGTGGGGATCTCCAGGCCGTAGAACCGGGCCACGTCCAGGAGGGTCGACCCCTCCTCCGCGTTGACTTCCAAGCCGTTCATGCGAAAGGTGATCATGGTCCCTCTCAGATGATCTGGATGGCTTCTTCGCGCTGCTCTTCGATGGCCTCGAACCTGCAGGCTTCCTTGCAGGCGCCGCACTTGATGCAGTGCGACTGGTCGATCAGGTGGACGTCCTTGAGCGTGCCCTTGATGCAGTCGTTCGGGCAGGCCTTCTTGCAGGACTGGCAGCCGGTGCACTTCTCGGCCAGGACGACGTACCGGATCAGGGCCTTGCAGACCCCGGCCGGGCAGCGCTTGTCGAGGATGTGGGCCTCGTACTCGTGGCGGAAGTAGCGCAGCGTCGTCAGGACGGGGTTGCCGGCCGTCTGGCCCAGGCCGCACATCGAGGCGTCCTTGGTGATCCGGGCCAGCTCCTCGAGCAGGGCCAGGTCGCTTTCCCGGCCCTTGCCCTCCGTGATGCCCTTGACGATCTCGTACATGCGCTGGGTGCCCTCGCGGCAGGAGACGCACTTGCCGCAGGACTCGTCCTGCAGGAAGTTGAGGAAGTACTTGGCGACGTCGACCATGCAGGTCTTGTCGTCCATGACGATCATGCCGCCCGAGCCCATCATGGCCCCGGCGGCGGTCAGGCTCTCGTAGTCGACGGGCAGGTCGAGCATCTTGGCCGGCAGGCAGCCGCCCGACGGGCCGCCGATCTGGACGGCCTTGAAGTCCCGCTTGTCGGGGATGCCGCCGCCGATGCCGTAGACGATCTCCCGCAGGGTGATGCCCATGGGCACCTCGACCAGGCCGGTGTTGGCGATCTTGCCGACCAGGGCGAAGATCTTGGTGCCCTTGCTCGTCTCCGTGCCCAGCCCCTGGAACCAGTCCGCGCCCCGGCGGATGATGTTGGGCACCGTGGCCCAGGTCTCGACGTTGTTGATGACCGTCGGCTTGCCCCACAGCCCCTTCTGGGCGGGATAGGGCGGCCGCTGCTGGGGCATGGCGATGCGGCCCTCGACGGAGGCGATCAGGGCCGACTCCTCGCCGGAGACGAAGGCGCCGGCGCCCTGGACGATCTCCAGGTCGAAGTCGAAGCCGGTGCCCAGGATGTCCCGGCCGAGGAGCCCGCTCTCCCGGGCCTGGCCGATGGCGATCTCCATCCGCTTCAGGGCCAGCGGGTATTCGTGGCGGATATAGATGAAGCCCCTGGCGGCCCCGATGGCCTTGGCCCCGATGACCATACCCTCGAGGACGGCGTGGGGGTCGGCCTCGAGCACGGAGCGGTCCATGAAGGCGCCCGGGTCCCCCTCGTCACCGTTGCAGATGAGGTACTTGGGCGACGCCTTCTCCTTGGCGCAGGCCGCCCATTTCTTGCCGGTCGGGAAGCCGGCGCCGCCCCGGCCGCGGAGGCCGGAGAAGAGGACCTCGTCGATGACCGCCTGGGGCGTCATGCCGGACAGGGCCTTGGCCATGGCCTCGTAGCCGTCGCAGGCGATGTACTCCTCGATCTTCTCCGGGTCGATGCGGCCCCGATTGCGAAGGACGATCAGCCGCTGGTGCTTGAAGAACTCGACGTCCTTCATTTTCGGGGCGGCCGTCTTTTCGGCCGGCGGCACGACCATCAGCTTCTTGACCGGACGGCCCTTGACCAGGTGCTCCTCGACGAGGGTCGGGACGTCGTCGACGGTCGGGACCCGGTAGAAGACGCCGTCCGGCTCGACCGTGACGATCGGGCCCCGCTCGCAAAGGCCGTTGCAGCCCGCGGCCACGACCTCGACCTCGTCCTGGAGGCCCCTCTTCCGGATCTCGTCCTCCAGGGCCGCCTTGATCTTGAAGGACCCGCAGGAGACGCAGCCCGTGCCGGCGCAAACCAACAAGTGAGCGCGGTAATTGTTCACGGCTCCCTCTCAATACATGGTTTCGCAGCCGACGGCCAACACCAGGTCGGCCACCATCCGGCCCCCGAGGATGTGCTGGACGAAGATCTTGTGCAGCTTGTCCGGGGTCAGGTGCCCGTACTTCACCGGCGGATGGTCCTTGAGCTCGACGGTCATCATCGGCTCGGCGTTGCACAGCCCGGCGCACCCGGACGTGGTGACGATGATGTCCTGGATCCGGGCCTTCTCGATCTCCCGGAGCAGGGCGTCCATGATGTCCCGGGCCCCGGCGGCCAGGCCGCACGTGCCCATGTGGACGGTCACCCGGGCCCGGCCCTCGCTCTCGCGGATGGCCATCCGGGCCCTGGTCTGCTCCCGGATCTTGGCCAGGTCTTGGATCTGGAGTTTCTTGGTTCCGGCCATCAGTTGTCCTTCCTTTCCGTCATGACGCTTCGGGGGCCTGGTACTTGGCCAGGACGGGCCCCATCTTCCGGATCGTAGCGTGGCCGTGGTATTCGCCGTCCACGACCACGACGGGCCCGATGGCACAGCAGCCGAGGCAGGCCACGGTTTCCAGAGTGAACTGCCCGTCCTTGGTCGTCTCCCCGGCCGGGATATCGAGGCGGCGCTCGATCTCCTCCAGGATCTTCGGCCCGCCCCGGACATGGCAGGCCGTGCCCAGGCAGACCAGGCAGGTGTGCTTGCCCCGCGGCTTCAGGCTGAAGGCCCGGTAGAACGTGGCCACGCCGATGACGTCGATGAGCGGCGTGTTCAGGGCCTTGGCGACGTGCCGCAGGGCTTCCGGGGGCAGGTAGTTGAAGCTCTCCTGGACGTCGAGAAGGATGGCGATGAGGTTCTTCTTGAGGCCCTTGTGCTTGTCGACGATCGATTGGACCTTCGTCTTGTCAATATCCACTTCATCCCTCCGGTACGGGAATCGGCCTTGACATTCTCGAGCTAGGGGAACGGACGCGGCTCCGCCCTGAAGGCGGCCGGGCAGGGGGCAGGTAAGGGGCTGGCGGGGAGCGGTCGCGGGGCCGCCGCCCGCCTCACCGGCAGGCGATTATGGTCTATAAAAATACAAATCTCCTACGGCAATGCCAGGAGACGTACAGACCACACTGTAATATGCGAGGACTTATAACAAAACGAAATCGGGCTTGTCAAGGGAAATCGGCGCGGCCGCGGACCGGCCGGCGCGGTCAGCCTTCGGGCGTTTCGAGCTCGATCTTTTCGACGACGAGGTCCCGGCCCTCGACGATCTCGACCCGCCGCGAGCCGCACGCGGCGCAGGAGAAATCGGTCTCCTCGCGGACGGTCGAGCCGCCGCATTCCGGGCAGCGGAGCTTGACCGCGACCTCGACGATCTCCAGCCGGGCCCCCTCGGCCCGCGTTCCTTTTTTATAGGCCTCGAAGGCCGAGGCCAGGAGATCGGGCACGGCCCCCGCGAGGACGCCGACCTTGAGCACGACGGCCGTGACCCGGGCGCCGCCGTGGGCCCGGGCCTGCTCCTCGAGGATCTCGAAGATCGAGGCGACGAGCGACAGCTCATGCACGGCCGGCCCTCAAGCCCTCGAGGGCGCCGAGGAGATAGGCGACGAGGTCGTCCAGCCCGTCGCCGCGGAGGGCCGAGACGGTGAAGACCCGGAGGCCGGGCTTGATCGTCCGGGCCTCGGCCGCGGCCCGGGCCGGATCGAACGGCAGGTACGGCAGCAGGTCGGCCTTGGTCAGGACGAGCGCGTCCGCCGAGAGGAAGGCCTGGGGGTATTTGGCCGGCTTGTCGTCGCCCTCGGGCGACGAGAGCAGGACCAGGCGCAGCTCCTCGCCGAGGTCGTAGGAGGCCGGGCAGACGAGGTTGCCGACGTTCTCGATGAACAGCAGGTCCGTGTCGGCCGGGACGCGGTCGAGGACGCGGCCGATCATGCGGGCCTCGAGGTGGCAGGCCCCGCCGGTCGTGATCTGCCAGGCCGGCACGCCCTTGGCCCGGATGCGCTCGGCGTCCCGCTCGGTCTCGATGTCGCCCTCGATGACGGCCAGGCGGCAGCGGCCCCGCAGGCGGTCGGCCAGGGCCTCGAGCAGGGTCGTCTTGCCCGAGCCGGGCGAGCTCAAGAGGTTGACGCCGAGGATGCCGCGGCCGCGAAGCTCCGCCCGGATGGCCGCGGCCGCCTGCTTGTTGGTGGCCAGGACGTCGCGGACGACGGTCAGCGTTTTGGTGGTCACGGGCATTCCCCTTTCAGGAAGGCCTCCAGGCGCTCCAGCGCCAGGCCCAGGTCGCGCTCGCCTTGGGCCGTCAAGCCCTCGCCGAGGGCGAAGCTGCGGCCCCGGACGGCCAGGACCCAGGCTTCGGGCGCCCGTCCGTAGAGGGCCGCGGCCAGGGCCAGGACCGCGGCCGGGCCCAGGGCGTGGCTCATGGCCGGCAGCCCCGCGGCGGGCGCCAGCCGGCGCAGCCGGAAGGGCCGCCGCAGGCTGCGGGCGGCGTCGACGAAGACGACCCGGTCGGCCCCGGCGCAGGCCAGGGCGTCCTCGATGTTGAGCTGATAGTTGGCATCGCAGGCGACCCCCCGCAGGCGGCGCTTCTTCAGGCGCTCGACCGCGGCGGCCCCCAGGCCGTCGTCCCGGCGCCCCGGATTGCCGATGCCCAGGACGAGGGTCCGCGGGGGCTTCGGACGTCGCGGCTTCAGCGGACCTTCCTCTGGAGGACGCGTCCCGCCGCGTCCTCCAGGGTGACCTCGAGCGGCATCCGCCCCAAGGCGTGCGTGGCGCAGCTCAAGCAGGGATCGTAGGCCCGGATGGCCACCTCGACCCGGTTGAGCATGCCTTCGGTGATCTCCGGCTTCCCGGAGATGACGTTCATGGCCACCCAGTTCACGGCCCGGTTCATGGGCTCGTTGTTGTTGGTCGTGGAGACGATGAGGTTGGCCATGGTGATCTGGTCGTCGGCGTTGACGCGGTAGTGATGGAAGAGCGTGCCCCGCGGCGCCTCGACCAGCCCGACGCCCTCGGGCGCCCGCGGGCCGGTCTTGACCAGCTTGGCGCCCTGGAGGTCCTTGTCGAGCAGGAGCTCCTTGATGACCTCGGCCGCATGGAGCAGCTCGATCAGCCGGGCCCAATGGGTGTGGAGCGACATGTTGTTGGGCTTGCCGTCCGTGTAGGCCTTGTAGGCCTCGAACTCCTTCTGGGCCAGCGGCGAAGGGACGTAATCGCAGGTGTTGAGCCGGGCCAGGGGACCGACCCGGTACCAGCCGTCGGCCTTGCCGAGCGACCGCAGGTAGGGGAACTTCATGTAGCTCCAGGCCCGGGTCTCCTCGCCGATGTATTGGAGGTAGTCTTGGTAATCGACGTCGTCGAGGACCTTGCGGCCGTCGGCGTCCACGGCCCGGAGGACGCCGTGGTAGAAGTCGAGGGCCCCGTCCTTGCGGACCAGGCTCAGGTGGTTCGAGGGGAAGGCGGCGAAGCCGTCGACGACGTCCTTGTTCTTCCGCTGGTAGTCCTTGAAGAGCTCCACCGCCGCCTGGCACCACTCGATCATGCGGTCGACGGTCAGGCCGTCCGGGGACTTGAGGAACTTGTCCCGCTCCTCGACGGACAGGTTCTTGTTGATGCCGCCGGGGATGGCGCCCGTGCCGTGGATCTTCTTGCCGGCCGTGGCCAGGATGACCTCCTGGCCGAACTTGCGCAGCAGGACGGCCTGGGTGGCCAGGGCCTTGTCCAGGCCGATGATGCCGATGACGTTGCGGACGGCCGGGTCGGCGTCCATGCCCAGGAGGAAATCGGGCGAGGACAGGTGGAAGAAATGCAGGGCGTGCGACTGCAGCATCTGGCCGTAGTGCATGAGCCGGCGCATCTTTTCGGCCGTGGCCGGCAGGCGGCCCGGCCCGGCCCCGACGACGACGTCCATGGCCTTGGCCGCGGCCAGGTGGTGGCTGACCGGGCAGATGCCGCACAGCCGCTGGACGAGGACCGGGGCCTCCCAATAGGGGCGGCCCTGGACGAAGCGCTCGAAGCCGCGGAACTCGACGATGTGGAAGCGGGACTGGGTCACCCGGCCGGCGTCGTCCAGCCGGATGGTGACCTTGCCGTGTCCTTCGACCCGGGTGACGGGCTCGATGGTGATCTTTTTACCCATGGCGGCTCACTCTTCAGTCGAATTTGACCAGATCGTAGGTCAGGTGCAGGGGCCGGCCCTCGACGAGGGCGGTCAGGGCCTCCCAGATGAGGTCGGCCGAGGGCGGGCAGCCCGGAAGGAACGCGTCGATCTTGACGATCTCGTGGCAGGGATAGACCTTGTCCAGGATGATCGGCAGGTCCTCGTCGTTGGGGATGATGTGTTCGCCGGGGTCGACCGTGGGCGAGTTCAGGTAGGCCTCCTCGAGGCACTCCTTGAGCGGGATGCTGTTGCGCAGGGCCGGCAGGCCGCCCATGATGGCGCACTCGCCGACCGAGACGAGGACCTTGCAGTTCTTGCGGAAGTCCCGCAGGACGTGAACGTTCTCGCTGTTGCAGCAGCCGCCCTCGATCAACCCGATGTCGACGGGCTTGGTGAAGGTCTTGATGTCGTCGATCGGCGACTTGTTGAACTCGACCAGCTCGACGAGCTTGAGGATGCGCTCGTCGATGTCGAGGAACGACATGTGGCAGCCGAAGCAGCCGGCCAGCGAGGCGGTGGCGATGACGGGTTTGCCCACGGCTTACCTCCCGAGGCCCTTCTCGACGTCGGCGCCGATGGGGGCGTGGTCGAACTTGCGCCGGCCGACGGGCTTGACGAAGCCGGTCTCCTTGCGCAGGATGGCGCCCACGGGGCAGAGGTCCATGGCCCGGCGGGCCTCCGCGTCGGGCAGCTTGGCGGCCAGCTTGGCGTCGATCTCGATGGCCACCCGGGGGCCCCGGCGGACCGCGGCGAAGATCTTGCGGCCGTCCTTGGCCCGGACGCCGCGCACGCAGCGCAGGCACTGGACGCAGCGGTTGCGATCGAGCATGAGGAGCGGGGCCCCGGCGTCGACCGTCCGGTCCGGCCAGAGATAGGGGAAGCGGGGGGCCAGCATCCGGAAGCGGTAGGCCAGCGCCTGGAGCTCGCAGTTGCCGCTCTTCTCGCAGGAGGGGCAGAAGTGGTTGCCCTCGACGAAGAGCATCTCGATGAGCGACCGGCGCATGTCCTCGAGGTCGTGGGCCGTGTTCTCGACGGCCATGCCCTCGGTCACCGGCTGGGTGCAGGCGGCCATGAAGCGGCCGGCGACGCGGACCGTGCAGATCCGGCAGCTGCCGACCGGTTTGAGCCCCTCGTAGTGGCAGAGGACCGGGATGTAGACGCCATTGGCCTTGGCCGCCTCGACGATCGTCTGCCCCGGCTGGGCCAAACAGGGCCGGCCGTCGATGGTGAAGCGGATCTCAGTCATGGAGGGACTCCTTGCAGGCCGGCTCGCGGCCGGCCGCCGCGCAGCCGTCCCGGATGGCCGCGGCCAGGTCGAACTCGCTGACGAAGGTCTCGCCCTTGCGCAGCCGGGCCTCGTAGATCTCGGGGAAATTCTTGAGCGTCGTCAGGATGGGATTGGGGGAGGTCTGGCCGAGGCCGCAGCGGCTGGTCGCCTTGACCAGCTTGCCCCAGGCCTCGATCTCGCGGAGGTCCTCCGCCGAGCCCAGGCCCCGGACGATCTTCTCGAACTTGCGCTTGAGCAGGACGTTGCCGGCCCGGCAGGGGACGCACCAGCCGCAGGACTCCTCGACGAAGAAGTCCATGAAGTTCCCGACGACCTCGAAGAGGTCGCGCTGGGGCCCGAAGACGATGACCGAGCCGCCGGTGGCCAGGTCCGAGAAGCAGATCTTGCGCCCGAAGCCGGACGGCGCGATGCACGCGCCGGACGGGCCGCCCACCTGGACGGCCTGGGCCCCGGTCCCGCCGCACAGGTCCAGGAGCTCGGCCACGGTCAGGCCGTAGGCGACCTCGTAGATGCCCGGCCGGGCGCAGTCGCCGGACACGCTCAGGAGCTTGGTGCCGGCCGACTGGGCCGTCCCCAGGGCCTTGAACCAGGCCGCGCCCTCGACCAGGATGCGGGCGGCCGTGGCCAGCGTCTCGACGTTGTTGACGGTCGTCGGCAGGCCCCGGTAGCCGGCCGAGACCGGGAAGGGCGGCCGGTCGCGCGGCTCGCCGCGCTTGCCCTCGGCCGATTCGAGCAGGGCCGATTCCTCGCCGCAGACATAGGCGCCGGCGCCGGACTTGATGACGATGTCGAAGTCGAAGGCCTTCGAGCCGGCGACGCCCCGGCCCAGCAGGCCGTCGCGCCGCAGGCCGTCGAGAACGGCCTCCAGATGGGCCCGGAGGTAGGCGTATTCCGACCGGAGGTAGAGGATGCCGAGCCGGGCCCCGACGGCGTAGCCGGCCACGGCCATGCCCTCGAACAGAAGGCCGGGCCGCTCGGTCAGCAGGACCCGGTCCTTGAAGGTCCCGGGCTCGCCCTCGTCGGCGTTGCAGACGACGAAGCGCTCGTCGGCCTTCTCGCGCCGGCAGAACTCCCACTTGAGCCCGGTCGGGAAGCCGGCCCCGCCCCGGCCGAGGAGGCCGGACCGCTTGATCTCGTCGATGACCGCTTCCGGCGTCCCGGCCACCGCCTTGCGCAGGGCCGCGCCGGTCTCGTGGGCCCCGAACAGGACCGGCCCGCGCAGGCGGATGTTGTTGACGACCATGGACCGGACCAGGTCCGACTGGTTGGCCCCGTCGCCGAAGGCCCCGACCAGGTCCCGGGCCGGGGTCCCGGCCCGCAGGCCGCGGACGATGGACCGGGCCTTGTCCGGGGTCAGGGCGGTGAAAACCACGCCGTCGACGATGGCCGAGGGCTCCTGGTCGTTCATGCCGATGCAGGACGTCGGGAACAGGCCGATGGCGCCGTCGGGGGCGACCTCGCCGAAGCGGCAGCCGGCCTCGGCCTCGAAGGCCTGGGCCACGGCCGAACGGCCCATCATCCGGGAGGTGATGGAATCGTTCAGGTAGACCGCCGACCGGCCGCGCGGGGCCAGGGAGAAGAAGTGGTAGAAGGTCACCGCGCCGCGGACCTCGGCTTCCGACAGCTTGAGGTGCGCCGCGATGCGGCCGACGGCCTCGTCCGAGACGCGGCCGTCGGCGGCCTGGACGTCGCGGATGACGTCCAGAAGGGCCGCCGGGTCCTTCGGATGCTTGAGGACAGGATCTTTGTCGTGTGCCATGTTCGATACCCCGGGTACGGAATATTCGAGCCCCGTAGTGTAGCACAAAAGCCGGGCCAGGAAAACCGGCCGGGCGGCCCG
>JAEAMG010001649.1_pt1 | contig 16253 bp, 13 predicted proteins | sample 8958741 | NCBI WGS metagenome assembly JAEAMG01 (sample SAMN16933256, study PRJNA681125) | bioreactor sludge metagenome | isolation source: anaerobic bioreactor treating anionic surfactant - SDBS | place: India: Bengaluru | collected 2019-02-28 | reverse complement strand
ACCCCTTGTGGTGCTGACGTGTAAAGGAGCATACTAATAAAGGCAAATTCCAAATCTCAATATCCAAATTCTAAAAGTTGTGCCTTGTAATTTGAGATTTGTGATTTGTATCAGAGTATCTTGCCCGCGAAGTAAAACCTTCTGTCGGTAATGTGAATAATTACATTGATTTTCCTGTATCTAATTGCTATTATCTATCCACTAAAGATATATGAGTATTTTGCCGGAGTTGGATAGGCCATGAACGGTATATATCACGCGAAGATTGTTCCACCACGGCTTCTAGGGGTTATCCCGAGAGAAAGGCTATTCAAAGTTCTTGACGAACTTGCGGTCCATCCCGTCACATGGATCTCTTCCCCGGCCGGATCAGGGAAAACCACCCTTGTTACGAGTTATCTCAAAGCACGGGGTATTCCGGTGCTCTGGTACCGTGTGGATGAAGCTGACGCAGATCCGGCAACTTTCTTTTATTGCATGGCAGAGGCGGTGAAGACACACAAGAAAGGCAAAAAGAAACAGTTACCACTTTTTACACCGGAGTACCGCAACAGTTTAGGGACTTTTACCCGCAATTATTTCGATTCGTTTTTTAATACCATAAGCTCACCATGCGCGGTTGTTTTTGATAATTATCAGGACGTTCCGGAGACTTCTGAAATTCATTCGGTAATCACAAACGGACTTAAAATGGTTTCTGAAGGACTCCGTGTCTTTGTGATGAGCAGAAAAGTATTTCCTTCTCCTTTTGTTTCACTTGAGGTAGGAGGCATGCTTGTTTCGCTGGCCTGGGACGATATACGTTTCACTGTCGATGAAGTTCAGGCGATGATAAGTCAGCAAAGCAAAGCAGTTATCTCTAAAACATTAGCCCATCGTGTTCACGAAGAAACACAGGGGTGGGCCGCGGCGGTTGTCCTCATGATTGGCCGGAAAGAAGCGGCGTTAACTAAGATTGAATCCGTCGGCTATAGTTCAGTTCTGAGCTATTTTGCGGTTGAAGTATTTGAGAGACTCGATGCCGACACGCAACGTCTTCTTCTGGGCACCGCCTTTCTGCCTTCTATTTCTCCTGAAAGTGGTTACGAACTGGCAGGTGTGGAGAATAGTTCACGAATTCTTGCCGATCTGAATCGCAACCACTGCTTTGTCTACCTTTATGGTGATGAGTATCAATGTCATCCGCTTTTCAGAGAGTTCCTTTTTTCGAGGATTGAACAGACATTTTCAAAAGAAGAAATTTATGATGCCCGGAAACGCGCGGGAACGTTTCTTTTGAAATCCGGCCAAATAGAAGCAGGCATTAACCTGTTGTCCGCGTTGTCCGATTGGGCCTCAGTTATTCCCGCTATTCTCAGTATTGCGCCATCCCTTGTTTCAAAAGGCAGAGATAAAACCGTCAAAAATATGATTGATAAAATTCCCGAAGGAATTCGCACTCAAACTCCCTGGCTCATATACTGGCTGGCCGTCTGTATCCAGCATTATGATCCGTCTGAAGGCTACGCTCTTTTCGCGCGTTCCTTTGCTCTTTTCAAAGAAAAAAATGATATGAATGGAGCCCTTTACGCCTGGGCCGGTGCCGTGCATTCCATACTGTTTAAGGGTTGGGACATGAAATTATATGACGAATGGATCGACTGGCTTGATGCGCATATGTCAAAAGACCATTCTTTCCCTTCTTCAGAGATCGAGGCCAATGTTGCATCCGGTATGCTCGGCGCTTTACTTGCGCGGCACCCTGATCGTCCGGATTTATGGATGTGGCTCGGCAGAGCGCACACGCTCTCTAAACCTTTATCCGCTCTTGCTTACATGCTTATGGGCGATTATCAACATTGGGCAACGGCAACTAGGGAGCTGGAAAAAACCACGGAATCGAGTAATGTTTTCTTTACCCTTTGCTGGCATTATTACAAAGCCTGCCTTATCAACGAAACGGGTATATCTCCTGAACCAGCGTTGAATATTGTAAGGGAAGGCTTGGAATTGTCGGAGAAGAGCGGAATATCGCACTGGGTCCCATTATTGCTTGGAGAGGGTTTTTATGCTGCGACGAGAACTGACCAGCTTGAGGTGGGACTCGAGTTTCTGCATCGTCTTGAAACAATACTTGACGGCCCTCCCGGCATTAACCATGCCCGGTATCATTCGGCTCATGCCTTTTACCATATTCTCGCCGGCGATGTGGAAAGCGCGATTATAGAGGTTGAAAAAGGATGTAAAAGCGCGGCAGAGACAGGATTTATTCCTGTTGAAGCGCTTCTCAACACAGATGCCGCTTTCATTTTTATTGAGGCGGAGCGCCCCCTGGAAGCGAAGAAATATATCGAAGCTTGCCGGGCCCTCCCCATAAGCTCCAGCAGAATCGTTACGTACAATCGGCTGATTGCTGAAGCTGCGCTTTTACTTTACGAGGGTAGCTCCGGTGTATCAGATGTGCTGCGAGAAGCGTTTTCAATAGGAAAAAGGGAAGGCTATATGGCTCCTTATTCATGGTGGCAGCCTGCCCTCATGGCTCGTCTGTGTGAAGTGGCTCTTAAAGAACAAATAGAAGTGGAATATGCAAGAAAACTGATAAAAACGTATCACCTTGTACCGATAAGCGGTCGCCTGGAAGATTTCAGCGAATGGCCCTGGCCCTGTCACATCCGTACATTCGGAGGAATAGAATTAACTATCAATGCTGCGCGTGTCTTCCCTCAAAGGCAGAAAAAGCCTATAGACTTGCTTAACTGTCTTATTTCTTTGGGAGGTGATGAAGTCCGTCAGGAAACAATTGAAGATGAACTCTGGCCGGACGCGGAGGGAGATATGGCAAGAATCTCCTTCAAGACTAATCTTTCAAGGCTTCGCAAGGTTGTTGGTGAGAAAACGATTGAGGTCAAGGAGGGGAAGGTAAGTCTTAACCCCCGGTATGTCTGGCTTGATTTGTGGGCGCTTGAGAGTCTTGCAGATAAGGTATCGAAGTTATTCGGTGAACGTCGTCGATCGACACCTGTGAGTGAATTAGAGAAATTGGCCAACCTCGCTTTTGCTGTTTATCGTGGTGATTTTTTAGCTTCAGAGGACCATTCATGGCTGGTTGCCACAAGAAAAAAACTGCAGACCAGGTTCGCAAAAACACTTGAAAGACTAACCTCAATGATGGCTGAAGCAGGGGAACAGGAAAAAGCCGGGTTTTTTAACGAAAAGGCAATAGAGGTGGGCATCCCGCCTGACGCCATCAAAGGTTTTTCCCCGTCTAAATAAGTAACTGACAACAATCTCCTACTCTGATGAATTATTTGGTGATATGACCTGGGAGGGTAATATAGTCTGAATAAATTATTAGTTCTTATCAGAACAGATTTTTCCTATTATATACGATTAAAAATGAGGCTTCGGGGATTTTCTTTTTGTCTTTGAAATGAAAGCAAAAATTGTTATAATGACAGATGCGTATACGCTATCAGAATGTAGTAACATCGCGGGTCATGCTGCAAGGATATCTTGATGTTCAAAAACTACAATAAAAAATTTTTTATTGTAATCATATTCGCTGTTGTTTTATTGGTTTTTCTGTTTGTAAATGTTCAGAAGGGCAGGAGCGTTTCAAAACACACTGTAGTTGTAAGAAACGGAACGGGTCTTTATAATATTGCTCATATGTTAAAAAAAGAAGGCTTTATTTATTCGAAGAATTTTTTTGTTTTCGCGTCGCTTATTTACGGAGGAAAGCTGATAGCCGGTGAATATGAGCTGAGAAAAGATATGTCCACGCTTGATATTGTGAGAAAAATGGGCCGCGGTGAAAGAAACATTTATACGCTTCAAATCCTTGAGGGGCACAATATTTATGATGTTGCGGACACAATGGAAAAAAATAAGATTATGGAAAAAGCGGAATTCCTCCGTCTTGCCGTGGACAAAAAACTGTTGAAGAACCTTGGTATCGCTTCTGATTCCCTTGAGGGATATCTTTCTCCGGATACTTATTACTACAGCAAGGAAACAGACCCGGAAAAATTTATTGGAAAGGTCGCTTTGAGAACATTGAAATATTTTGAAAGTGAAGATGTCAAGAAACGGATGGCTGAGATGAATTATGATGTTCATGAAACGCTTACACTGGCTTCAATGATAGAAAAGGAAGCAAAAACGGGTACTGAAAAACCCCTTGTATCCGCTGTTTTTCATAATAGGATTTTAAAAAATATGCCCTTTGATAGTGACCCTACTGTCATATACGGGAGGAGGGAATTTCACGGTCCCATAACAAAAAAAGACCTGATGACCTATACACCCTACAATACTTACGCTTTTAAAGGGTTTCCAAGAGGGCCCATATGTAACCCGGACAGGAATTCGATCGCGGCCGCTCTTAATCCGGCGCCTGTGGATTATCTCTATTTTGTGTCAAAAAATGACGGTACACATGTCTTTTCAAGAGATATGAGTGAACATAACAAGTATGTTGGTATGTACCAGAGATCGAAGAGTGTAAAAAAATAAAGAAGGAGGAATTTATGGCAAAAGATGTAGCAGTAATCGGAGTCGGCCAGAGTTCATTCGTTCGGGGCTACGAAGGCTCGATCAGGGAACTTGCCTTCGAGGCGTTCAGAGAAGCCATGCAGGATGCCGGTATCACGACGAAAGACGTTGATGCCTCAATCTTCTGCTCGGCGCCCGAGTATGACAAACAGCGATCGCCCGCGGGTGTCCTCGCGGAGTATCTGGGACTTATCCCTCAGCCGACCCTCTATGTGGAATCTGTCTGTTCCGGTAGCAGCAGTGGTGTAAAAGTCGGCTATAGCATGATTAAATCAGGTCTCCATGATATTGTCGTCGTCCTCGGGTTTCAGAAGATGTCCGAAATTACATCAGCGGAATCGCAGGAAAGAATGGGCAGAGGCGCAGACATCCAGTGGGAAGCGCCCTTCGGCACTATGATGCCTGCCTATTATGCCCTCTACGCGCAGGCGTACATGGCAAAGCATGGATTGACCCATGATGACCTCATGAAGGTAAGAATCAAATCAGGTACCTATGGCCAGACAAATGAAAGGGCAGTTTACCGTAAGGGTGTTAAAGAATCCGATTTCGATCCGAAAAACCCTGACGCGAGAATGGCGGGCGCCGTCGCGTGGCCGCTGAGAGTCGGTGATGCCTGCGCGAACGCGGACGGCAGCTCCTGTGTTATTCTGGCAAACGCTGAAAAGGCAAAGGCCTTTTCGAAGAAACCGGTATGGATACTCGGTATCGGAGCGGCTTCCGAAGCGGTCAACATGGCCGCGCGGCCTGATTTCTCAAAAGGCCTCAGCGTTGGTTATGGAGCAGCAGCCCAGGCGTATAAGATGGCCGGTGTGACGGCAAAAAACATCAAGGTTGCTGAAGTACATGACTGTTTCACAATCGCAGAGATTATGGCATATGAAGGTCTCGGATTTGCTCCAATGGGCGAAGGCAAACAGCTTATTCGTGAAAAAGCGACATATAAAGAAGGCCGGATTCCGGTCAACGTCGATGGCGGGCTTCTCTCCAAGGGACATCCCATCGGCGCGACAGGCGGATCACAGATGCGCACAATCGTCCTTCAGCTCCGTGGCGAAGCGGGCCCGATGCAGGTACCCGGTGACCCGGAAATCGGTCTTGTTCACAATGTTGGCGGCGTAGGACTCTACGGCAACGTTACAATCTTTGGGAGGTGATGATATGGGATTCGAAAAATTCGGAAGAAAAAGTTTTACCGGTGCGACAAAGACGGCAAAATTTGTTGATCTCCTTGGCGAAGGAAAAATTGAAGGAACAATCTGTAAAAAATGCGGCGCGAAATATTTTCCACCACGGGCTGATTGCGCTGCCTGCTTTTCTAAGGAAATGGACTGGTTTGAAATGCCTAAGAAGGGCAAGCTGGAAACCTTTACGACAGCGTACTACGCGCCGTTTGGCTTTGAGGCTGATCCTCCCTATACGATGGGAGTTGTTGATTTCGGCGGCGGTATAAAACTCTTTGCCCGTCTCGCGAAAGATATAAAGCCTGAAGATATTTCAGTGGGTATGGATGTGACAGTCCGCCCGCTTAATTATGATGACGGTCAGATTTCTTTTGAAATAACAAAGGCGTAAAAAGCTATCGTCAAACAGTATTTGAAAAATTAAATAAGGCTGCCTCCGGGCAGCCTTATTTTTTCTGGAATTTTCTTTTGCATAAATCATGTCGGTATGCTAAACATTCAGAAAGGCAAAAATGGGGATCGATAAATGATCAATAAAGAGTTCATCTTGGAAATCTTCAATGCCGCCGCCATGCAGCGATGGAACGATAAGATACGGCCCGTGGAACTGAAGGAACTCGATAAACAGGCGCACAAGATGACCATTGTCTATTTTCTCGGAAAGTTTGAAGAAAATAGAGAAGGGTTCAACTGGCTTGAAGTTATAGAAGGGGGGCTTTTCGAGTTTCTTGAAAGGCTCGTTATCACCGATCTTAAACCGCAGATATTCAACCGTATCAAGGAAGATAAAAACAAGTACAAGGAACTGAACCAATGGGTATTCAAGAAGCTTGAGCCTATTATAGAACCGCTCGGGCAGGACTTCAGCAAGAGGTTCCAGCATTATTTCACCGTAAGTGATAACACAATTAATAAGCGCATCATCAATGCCGCTCATTTCTATGCCACACGGTGGGAATTCGATATAATCGAACGCGCTAATCCGACCGGCTATGAAATACCCGCTATTAAAATATTTCTGCAACAAAGACAGGAACGCTACTATGACCTTGCAGGCATTCAGCAGCTTGCCCTCTACGAAAAATACCGGAACTTTATCGATCTTTGCGGTCAGCTCAGATTTCAGTATCGCTGGAGCCATATCAACATGATCCCGCGCACATCGGTGCTGGGTCACATGCTTATTGTCGCTATTCTTTCCTACCTGTTTTCACTTGATATCGGGGCGTCACCGAAGAGGTGTTTTAATAACTATTTTACCGGCCTCTTTCATGACCTGCCGGAAGTCTTGACACGGGATATTATTTCGCCGGTAAAACGTTCCATTGAAGGCCTCGACACGCTCATAAAGACATACGAGAAAGAACTGATGGAAAAAGAGGTCCTCAATCTTACCCCGCCGCAATGGCACAATGAGATGAAAATGTTCACCGAAGACGAATTCAGCACCGTTATTACCAGAGATGGAAAGACAACAAAAACCGATTCGGAAACTGTCTCAAGGGATTTTAATGATGACGCGTATAATCCCCGTGACGGTGAGGCGATAAAGACAGTCGATGACCTTGCCGCATATGTTGAGGCCTATTGTTCCCTTGAAAACGGTGTCAAATCGAGAGACCTTGTGGAAGCCAGGAAATCAATCGGGGCTAAGTACAAAGACAGAATTATAAACAATATCAATTTCGGCGATCTCTTCAGGGAATTTTAATACGCAGAAAGATTAATCACATTTGGTGCTGTCTTCGCAGATGATCTCGTCAGACAGTTCGTTGGTGTCGCCCGGTTGAATAGGGTAGTGCTGAGCAAGTAACTCGCCGACTTCTTTAATAGCTTCGATAAGCGCGGCGCAGGCCCGTTTCTCCCTGATACCCTGCGCGATCTGATCGGCAAATTTATTGAGTGTTGTCTGTTCCATTTTTTCGTTGATGCCTCTATCGGCAAGGACCCAGACTTTACGCTCCAAAATGGAGATGAAAAAAAGTACGCCCGTGTTTTGTTTGGTTTTGTAAAGGCCCTTCTCATAGAACGCTTGCAGTGCCCGTTCTTTTACAGCTTTTTCTTTGCGTACAATCCCGATACAATACATTTTGAGCGGGTCTGCTTTTCTGAATAGAAACCAGGCTGGAAAAGAAAATATAAATGACAGTGGGATATACCACCAGATAGATTCATGAAAAAAGATGATTGTCAGAATAAGCGCGACAATACTTCCAAGAACGACCCCGCCAAGTATTTCAGCTTCACGATATCGGCTGCTTTCATCAATGACCATCACGGCGACTTCTCCGATAGTCCGTGATTCGACACCGGCAACAGCTTCTTGTATCTGTTGTTTTTCCGTATTTGAGAAAAAATTGTCAGCCTTTGAGCGACCTGTCATTACCAGCCTCCTGAAGCTCCTCCGCCCCCGAAGCTTCCTCCTCCGCCTCCAAATCCACCGGAACCGCCACCGAATCCTCCAAACCCGCCGCTGCCTCCACCAAAACCGCCTCCAAATCCCCTGCCAAATCCTCCTCCCATACCTCTCCCGAAACCGCTAAACATAAGAGGAAGCAAGATCCCCATAGCAAGGCCAAAGACACCCATTAGGATAAGGACAAAGATCGGCAAACCTAAAAAAAGACCTATCAAAGGGAATCCGATTGCTCCTGCTATACCGCTGAGAACACGGGAAATTCTTCCAAGGATAAGGAGCGGCGCCGCGCCGAATATAAAGAGTACCGGTAGAGGAGTGTTTTTTGTTCTTTCTGTAGCGCCGTCATTTTCGTCTGCTTTGAATTCCCCCCGGCTCACATCAATGATCGCCTGAGTTGCAGCGATGAATCCGCCATCAAAATCGCCTCTGCTAAACCTGGGTTTTATTACATATTGAATAATGCGCCCGGCCATAAGGTCAGTAAGTTTTCCCTCAAGACCGCGACCGACTTCAATACGTATTTTTCTATCCTGATTTGAAACAAGGAGGATAGCACCGTTATCCTTACCTTTCTGTCCTATCTTCCATACTTCCGCGACTTTAATTGAAAACTGTTCCAATACTTTGCCTTCGAGAGAGGGAATCGTCAGAATAACGATCTGTGTCGAATCACTCTGCTCAAAAGCCTTCAGCTCAGCTTCGATCTTCGAGCGTGTATCAGGCGACATCATATTGCCGTAGTCATTGACATAACCTTTGAGCGCGGGAACTTCCAGTGCTTCGCAATGCAAAATTAAAAATGAAGAATGCAAAATGAAAATCAACAGAAGAAGCTTGATACACCGGGCACTTCTGTTTTTTGATTTTATTTGTATCATTTTCTCTTTATCCTGTATTTCAATTCTCAATTTTTCATTTTGCTTTTTGCATTAGTTTAGAACTTCACCTGCGGTGCTTTCTCCGCGCCTGCTTCTGCCTTGAATACTTCTTTTGGTTTAAGATGGAGCAGCAGACTGTTTGTAAGACTATTGGGAAAGGTCCTGATAGAGGTATTGAATTGCTGCACTGCCGCGTTGTAACGGGTGCGTTCCACATTGATCCTGTTCTCAGAACCCTCAAGCTGGTTCTGAAGGTCAAGGAAATTCTGGTTTGCTTTCAGATCAGGATATTTTTCGACGACAACCATAAGTCTTGACAGGGCGCTGCTCAGTCCGCTCTGTGCCTGCTGGAACTGAGCCATTGCCTGCGGATCGCCGACCATATCTTTTGATACCTGGACAGTGCCGACCTTTGCCCTTGCTTCAGTGACTTCCTTCAAAGTCTCTCCTTCGTATTTGGCGTAGGCTTTAACGGTTTCCACGAGATTGGGGATGAGATCATTTCTTCTCTGGTATGCCGCTTCAACATTACCCCAGGCAGCCTTCACCGCCTCTTCGTTTTTCTGCATTGTATTGTAACCGCACCCCGACATGGTTGTTACCGCGAGACATAAGACCGCAAATATTAAGAGTCGTTTCATGAAACCCTCCTTGAAAATATTTTCAAACGTTAGAGTAGAATATTAGCATCTTTTAAAGGCAAAAGAAAGATACTCAACCATTATAATATTTCATTTTTAAATCATAACTGAACATAATCGGGTAGCCCTTGCCCCCCAGATAATTTTAGTTATTGACCACATAGAATAGCACGTGATAAAAATGTTTAAAACAGTACAAGGAGAAAGCTATGGATGAAGATATAAAGAAAAAAACACAGGAGACAGCGAAAAAATTATGGACGGGCGGGGTGAAGCTTGATCCTCCCTACCTAATGTGGAAGGAGTTTGACCGCGACCTTGCCAACGATCTTTCCCTGTTTATCACGGGTAATCTCTATTCGAGGACAGTGCTTACGCTGCCGGAGAGGCAGATGGTCGCCTGCGCAATGCTTGCGGCGCTTGGGGCTGCGGACGAGCTGAAGCTGCATGTGAACGCGGCGCTCAATGTGGGGTGCGATCCCAAGAAGCTGGCAGAGGTATTTTTTCAGCTTGCACCCTATGGCGGCATGCCGTTGGTCAATAAGGCCCTTGAAGTTTTCCGCGAAGTGCTGAAGGGCAGGGGAGAATGGGAAAGCTTTACCAGCAAGTGAAAAAGTAACTACTGTATTGTGAACCTGAATATACAATTGATTGGTTCGCAGCACCCTGCGCAGCTCACAATGTGCCTTCAGCCACTCCAGCCGGTTTGCCGTCTTATCCTCGCCGACAAACCGGGATAAAAAACCACGAGTAATATCGAATTGACTTGTTCGAAGCGTCTGGTGCAGCTCACAATGTGGATTCAGCAACTTCATCTAATTTTATCGGCCTATCTCAACTGATAAGATTGGAATAACGATATGCTCAACCGTTTTGCGTGAAATGGTAATGGTGTTCAAAAGCTCGCCGACTTACAATGTGCAGCATCTAACTGAAACAGAAAAATAGCGAGAAAAACCGGGTTGAAACAAATGTTGAACCTTGAACAAATATATTTAACAAACAGGATTTTTTTTACAAACTGACATATTGTGAGAATTTGCAACTTCCACTTTCCGTCTTGCGTTGATAATTGAAGCTATTGTTACCGCGAAAATAATGATTCCCCCGCCTATAAGTGTATTGAAACCAGGAGCTTCTCCTATTGCAAAAAACACCCATATGGGATTAAACACAGGTTCGATGACTGCAATGAGATTTGCTTGAACTGCAGAAACACGTTTAATCGCAATGGAAAATAAAATGGCTGAAAGACCTATTTGAACAATTCCCAATACCGCGATAGCAACGAGCGATTTCGCTGTTATATGCGGGACAGGCAGGAAAAGTGATATGATAATGCATATCCCGGCTGTAAGCCAATGGGACAGAAGTATCGATTCGAGTGGCGAACCGTCTTTTTGCATACGCATGAAAACAAAATAAAAACTAAATGTTATAGCCGACATAATTGCAAGTATATTACCAAATAATTTTCCACCACTGAGTTCATCAAAAAACATTACAATCATACCTGTAACCACTAAAGGTAATGCCGCGAAATGTTCAACACGCGTTCGCTCCTTCAGTAAAATAGCGCCGATAAAGACAGTCAACACTGGAGCGAAATATTGAAGCAGAATCGCGTTGGCTGCAGTTGTAGTTTTATTGGCCGAGACAAACAAAAGCATGGTTGCGGCATTGGCTACAGCCGCGGCAATCTGCGGAAATGAAAGATGAATCCTGGGACGCTTTAAATAAATGAAAATAACTATCGATGCTATAAGACTACGAATACCTGCTATCGCAATAGGATTCCATTCGATTACTTTTATAAACAATCCCGCGATGCTCCAGAGGAACGCCGTGGACGCCATTGCAAGAATGCCTGTGCTTTTGTTTAGATTTTTCATCCTGTATCCAAATCAATTATTAGTAACTTCACTATATATTATATAGGTCGAACGCCGAGCGGAAACACAGCGACTCCGTCGGCCTTCAAAAAATACAAGCATCAAGTATTGACATTTGTTGCAACAATTTTCGGTCATCATCTTTCTTTCACTTGGTTCCAACGATTTGTTAGGCTGACCGCTTGAGCGGTCTGCCGTGCCCGTAAGGGCAACAAATTGTGCAGAGCGTAGCTCACCTAAGGGTTATGCGGTTTTTCTTTCAAACACCTTTACCTCTTCTTCGAGGTGTCCCTTGAGCTTGTCCTTTTCTAACTCAAGATCGTATCTGGTCTGGAGATTAAGCCAGAAACGCTCAGACAACCGGAAGTAACGAGAAAGGCGGAGTGCCGTATTGGCAGTAATCGCACGTTTTCCATGTACTATTTCGTTTATACGGCGAGCTGGGACACAAATGTCTTTGGCTAATCTATACTGGCTTATGTTTAATGGTTTAAGGAATTCCTCTGACAATATCTCGCCGGGATGTATTGGCTCCATTGTTTTAGCAGTCATGGGTTCCTCCTAATGGTAATCTACAATCTCGATTTCAAGGGCATCTCCGTCTTTCCAGAGAAAGCATATTCGCCATTGTTCGTTGATTCGGATACTGTATTGCTTTTTCCGGTTTCCAGAGAGCTTTTCCAGTTGGTTGCCCGGTGGTTCTCTTAAATCGCTCAATCGTTCAGCGGCATCAATAAGGAGAAGTTTTCTCAGAGCTTTTCGACAAATGTCTTGTGATAACTTAGAAACCGGTTCCCTAAGAAATACCTTCTCGGTGTGTTTACAACGAAAGGTCTTGATCATTCCAATAGATAATAGCGCTCTGCGTTAATAATGTCAAGCGTTACTAAATTGACTGTTCTTTTCGCATAACGAAAAGCTAAGCCGGAGCCGCGAAGCGGCGATCGGCTTGAGCGCAGGGTTATGCGGTTCTATATTTTTGCGCTCATTGTATTTTTTTACTTGTTCTCTTTGACTTACGTGTAACCCACAGCCATAAACCTGTAAGAACAAAACTGCCCGCGGCTAACAAAGATGATATTTTATACCATTTAATATGATACTCGGCGCGGAAAGTATCATGAACAACGCTCGCCGCTCATATATGAGCAAAAGTAGAATTTAAGAAAAATAAACCAACTGCTACGAATATTATAACAAACAACCATCTAAGCCATCGGTTTATATTAATTTTCATATAATTCTATTCAGCATAACATTGCGGCGCTGAGCAGCGGCACGAGGACGCCGTTCGGTTACGGGCATGCGGACGAGTGATCGAGCGCTCCAGCAACTTGTTCGGCGCGTTAATGCATCTCGCCTCTATTCAATGTCTTTGCCTTACATTCATGCTTCTGGTTTTATTATATCATCTGTACTGCGCCGAAACAAGGTGCAGTGGGCGCTAGCACAGTGCCGCAATGTTCGGCGGGGACAGCATTTGTATCATTGTTCCCGCCGAACAATTAATATACCAACTTGGTTTTTCCCGACTTTTTAATATCATACCGTATGCTTCCGAAAAAATGCAATTAAAAATATTATTGATATTATTGAACAAAAAAATATACTTTTTCAGAAAATATGGTATTTAGTCTGTAATATCATAAAAAGTACTGATTGGTTTTTTATGGATAATTTGTCCGGGATAGATTTAAAAGACATTCTTCCTGAGTTCTAGGTGTACCTGAGAGAAAGAAAATTAGCACCCGAAAAGAACATCCCCTATTACGCTTTATGGGTTAATAAATTCGTTAATTTTCTTGAAAATAAGACAAAAGTCTCAGGCAGCAATGCTGGTGTAATAGATTTTATTACTTAATCTTAAGAATAATAGCAAGCTTAGTGATTGGCAGATAAGACAGGCCGATAATGCTATCAGGATTTATCTGAATACCTTTGACGGTGGAAGAATCCTCAGGGAAACATACAATCTGGACCAGGCGGGACCCATTGTAAATAACGGGAAAACAGCTTTATCGGAGATGATGAGGCTTATTCGTTTAAAGCACTATTCATATAGTACGGAACGGACATATCTTGATTGGGCAAAGCGGTTTTTCAAATATCTGGAGGAGACAAAGAGAAAAAAACATTTCCCGCCCGTAGAAGGAGACGTAAAAGATTTTCTCACTCACCTTGCCCTCAGACAAAAAGTATCGTCTTCCACGCAGAACCAGGCCTTCAACGCGCTGCTTTTTCTATTTCGGGAGGTATTACGTATTCATTTCTCTGACATGGCCGGGACAATAAGGGCAAAACGGGGCGTGAGGCTGCCCGTTGTGCTTTCTGTACAAGAGGTCAGGAACCTTATCGAAAATGTGTCCGGTGAGCCGCTCCTTATCGTCCAATTGCTCTACGGTTGTGGTTTGCGGCTCATGGAATGCGCGAGGCTCAGAGTAAAAGACATTGATTTCGGCAACAATACTATTATTGTCCGTGGTGGTAAAGGAGATAAAGACCGCTCAACAATCCTGCCGGAGAGCGTGAAAGACAGCTTACATGAGCACTTAAAAAACGTGCGTGCCCTTCATAAAAAAGACCTTGCGGAAGGATATGGCGAGGTTAGTTTGCCCGGCCAACTGGAAAAGAAATACCCAAATGCCGGCAAGAGCTGGGGGTGGCAGTATGTATTTCCCGCCGGGAAGTTTTCTGTGGATCCGAGAAGCGGGAAGGTAAGGCGCCATCATGTCAGCGACACGGCTATTCAGTCGGCTATGAAGAACGCTCTCGCGAAATCAGGCATTGTGAAGCATGCGACGGTTCACACACTCAGACACAGCTTTGCCACCCATATGCTCATGAACGGGGTCAACATCCGGGAGGTTCAGGAACTTCTCGGGCATAAAAATGTTGAAACGACTATGATCTACACACATGTGATTAGAGATATGAAACATACCCCGCAGAGCCCCCTTGATGTGATGATGAAGGAAGACAGGAAATAACCGTTACACGCAAGATGAAAAGCCTGGGATAATTTAAAAGTAATATTGCATGTTAAGTTATTTAGTTCAGAATCGTTACACGTCCTGGCGACAGGAACGAGCGGACACCCCAGTGAAGCGGGCACTTCTTGGACATACAATCCTTTCTCGGGCCAAAGCGATTTTTGATGAATGACACGAAAAGCAAGGGCCGGGATTCGCAGGCGTACTGAATCGTACGTCGAAGAATCACGGCCCGCAGATTGACAAAGTCAGGCGCGAAAAGCGCGAGGCCAATATGATATATTTGTCTCTCTTTACTGATTGCAGATCAGAAAGAGAGACAAATATTATTAAACTATCCCATACGCCATCATAGCATTCGCCACTTTCAAAAATCCCGCTATGTTGGCTCCGACGACGTAGTCGCCTTTCTTCCCGTAAGCCTCTGAAGCGTCGATGCATGCTTTATGGATGCTCTTCATAATCTGAAGCAGCCGCAGATCGACCTCTTCACGGGGCCAGGACAATCTCATGCTGTTCTGGCTCATCTCAAGGCCTGATGTCGCGACGCCGCCCGCATTGGCGGCCTTGCCGGGACCATAGAGGACATTGTTGTCCTGATAAATACGTACCGCTTCCGGAGTGGAAGGCATATTGGCGCCTTCTGACACGCAGACACAGCCGTTTTTCACCAGTGCTTCAGCGTGGGGCCCATCGATTTCATTCTGTGTGGCGCAGGGCAGCGCTATGTCGATCTTGATGCCCTCGTTTTTAATGACATCCCAGACGCTCTCACCGATATAACAGGCGGTGCCGGAATACTTGTCGGCATACTCACTGATACGGCCTCTTTTCACATTTTTCAGATCCATGACGTAATTAAATTTATTGTCGTCAATGCCCTTTTCATCGATAATCGTGGAACTGGAGTCACATAAGGAGATGACCTTACCTCCAAGCTGATTGACTTTCTCAATAGCGTACTGGGCGACATTTCCGGAACCGCTTATGGCGACGGTCTTTCCTTTAAAATCAAGGCCGTGGGTGGCAAGCATTTCAGCCGCGAAATACACACAACCGTAACCGGTTGCCTCCGGACGTATCAGACTTCCGCCGTATGCGAGACCTTTTCCGGTGAGGACGCCCGTATGTTCGTTGACGATTTTTTTGTAATAGCCGTAAAGGTATCCTATCTCACGCCCTCCAACACCGATGTCGCCGGCCGGCACATCTGTGTCAGGCCCTATATGGCGGAACAGTTCACGCATAAAGGACTGACAAAATCTCATGACCTCGGAATCCGATTTGCCCTTGGGATCAAAATCAGAGCCGCCTTTCGCGCCGCCCATGGGGAGGGTGGTGAGAGAGTTTTTAAATATCTGCTCGAAGCCGAGAAACTTGAGGATACTGAGATTAACCGAAGGATGGAAACGAAGCCCTCCTTTATATGGTCCGATAGCATTGTTGAACTGAATCCTGAAGCCTCTATTGACGTGGGTCTCTCCCTTGTCGTCAGTCCAGGGAACACGGAACAAAATTGCTCTGTCAGGCTCGACAACGCGCTCGTAAATTTTTGCTTTTACGAATTCAGGATGTTTCTTGGTTGTCGGTTCAAGGCTGGCAAGCACTTCTTCCGCCGCCTGATGGAACTCAAATTCGTAAGGGTCTTTCTGTTTGATTTTTTCGATTACTTCACTGATTACTGACATATATTTGCCTCCATAGTATTTTGATATA
>JAEAMG010001647.1_pt1 | contig 16271 bp, 14 predicted proteins | sample 8958741 | NCBI WGS metagenome assembly JAEAMG01 (sample SAMN16933256, study PRJNA681125) | bioreactor sludge metagenome | isolation source: anaerobic bioreactor treating anionic surfactant - SDBS | place: India: Bengaluru | collected 2019-02-28 | reverse complement strand
TATGACCAGAGGTTCAACAGGGTCATAGGCTATTTCAAAACAAGCTTCGATGTTATATCCAACTTCTATTGTTGTGGATGTGGTGAAGGTACCGCAGACAGTATTCACCGAAAGGGTCACTGATGACGACGCGTCAAAACATTCAGAAAAGGAGGGATCCGAACCTTGAGACTGACCATTGAGAAACCATTCTCTTGATAGTACTTCAGCGCCAGTAGAACAATCCTCAAACCTATAACTCTCCAAAGGGATACACTTTTCAAATTTACTTTCACCTTCACAAAGAAAAGGTCCGTAGACACAGATTTTTGGCGTAAAGGTACATTCTCCTTCACCTTCCGCCGGTTCACAACAATCACAACCTCGGCAACCATCCTTTTCCAAGGCTTTGACGATTATTTTCTGGAGGTCATTGTTCGGAGGTGGACATCCGGTTCCGAGTACCGCCGCCAAGCTAATAGAAAAAAACAAAACACTGACAAAAGTAAACGTGCGTCCCATGATCCCAGCCTCCATACTCTCGCTTTAAGAGAAAAGACTTCTACACACAAGCCTTTTAGCAAATCCATACTAGATCGAGAAAACATTATACTCCTCTCCCCCTTAAAAATCCGCTACTTTCCAGATCAGACAAGATCAGCGGGTTTTCATACCTTCCCGGTTCCCTCCCAACCCGCCGCAACCTCCCTCAACAAAACTTGTGGAATCCTGTTCAGGACATACTCCTGTAAACAATGGCAAGCGACTGAAGAGTGATGATTGCCGTGCTTGCTTAGCCTGAGACCATATTAACAAAGGAGGAAACCGATGAATGAATATTTGACCGAAAGCGAGTTGTCAGAGCGGCTGCAACTATCCCGCACAATGCTTTACCAGCTACGTCGGGAAGGAATGCCGTGTTTGCGGGTGAACCGGATGATCCGTTATTGCCCGAAAGACGTGGAAAACTGGCTGTCAGAAAGGGCTCATGGAAGTGCCGACGTTGCTGGCCGCAAATTAAAAGGAGACTAAAATTATGAACGGACTATTTTCTGACGTGCCGGAAGGCACATATACCTGTAAAATTTTGAATATTGAAACAAAACCAGACGCTAAAAATCGTATGCGGATGGTTTGGACCCTGCAGGTTACAGAGGGACCCTATCAGTCCTGCGAGATAGAGAAGAAGTTTTACCTTACCTTCCCCAAGGCTGTCAAATGCCTGAAGGATGAGTTGAAAATACTTGACGTTGAGGCGAAGAACGGGGAGGAATTCGAGGCGCAGAAGCCGGGGCTGATTGGAAAACGAATCATCATCGAGGCTGATATCAATGACCACGGTTTACATTTGTATTACATCAAGGGCTATGCGGCAGAGACGGAGAAGGAACAGGAGGAGATGGCCGCGATTGGGTGGTAGGTGGGAAAGAAGCCGGTGACGGCGTAATACTTGCGGATGCTCGGGTCGGAATCAGGCGTGAAACCGGTTTCACCTGGGCATCCGCTGATTATTGACAAAGCTACACAGGTTTTTTGTTATACTGAAATCACGTTGAAAAAACTTGGGAATCTGAATAGGAAACTTAACCATGATTACATTCGATGACGGCGTTACCATAGACACATCCGGCCCTCTGCATTGCCTTACCTTGGATGATGGCGAGTTTCACAACAAGAATCAGCACTAAGACGAACCTCCCATATTCAAAGAACAACCGTGGTGTGTTGAAAAAAAAAGTACCCTGTAATACGCATGAAAACCCTATGTTACTGCAGAATACAAAACCATGACACCCAAGTATAACAAAGATATTCAATGCTCCTTAAACTGGCCAATTCCACAGGGCTGTTTTATGACTTCGTGATAAGATGGTGTCGATAAGCCCAATCGGCTATAATCGGCAGAGCCAAAACAATACGTCGTGGGGTGTATGATAGGCGAGAGGCTAATGTGGGCGTACCCGCAAACCGTAACATGTTCCGGTTAGAACGGGCGCGTTGAGGGGAATGAACCGGTATTTCTTTTAGCAGAGGGGAATAAAGACAGACCATTATCCCGCCCGTAAAGGCAGCAAAGTGGGTGGGTGATTCCGTACAGATGATAAGACACCTCACAGTATGCACCAAGCGCACTTAATAAATCCTAGATATTCCACCGACTCTGGCCGGTGTGAATGCATCAGATTCTATCTTTCCTGAGTACATTTGCAAACAGTATATGTCATTTTACAGCATAATCGTCAGACACATGCTCGTCTTAGAAAGCATCATTCCTGCTGGTATCAATCGTTTCTTCTTTGAAAGCATTTGCTGATAAAATTTGGAACCACTATGAATGAGGACAAACAAATTCACCTTCCTTTCACGATTTGGCGCAAGCTTGTATCAATGTTACTTTTTAATAGTGTCCGGGGCATCAACTGGGATATTTCACCATCAAAAGTTGATTCAAAACAGCCTGTCATGTTGTCGTCAAGGGCACTTGAAGGACGAGGGCCTCAAATGGTGGTGATGATCGTGCTTGCCGCGCTGGGGGCATTCGCATTTATTTTCGGCGCTGGTGTCGTGGAAGGTATCAATGACCTTAGGAACAAGACCCTTGAACCCGGAGAGGGCACCGAATTATTGGTTTGTATCATAGTCTTTCTTTGTCTCGTGTTGGTCATGAGCGGGATACGGTCATTACGTCATATCCAATGTACGTTGGTCATGAATGAAAAAACCGTTCAAATGACGCTCAGCCTATTTGGAAAAGCCAGTGGAATGTGGAGCGAACCCCTTGAGAACTATGAGGGCATCCAGTTCGTATTAGATCAAGTGATAACAGGAAAGAAAAATGCCCCGCCGCGAACCCTGGCAGCGGTGGTACTCCACCATGCAGATCCCCATAAATGTATTCGCTTGTGCGAAATGGAGGGAGGAGATGTTGGCCGGAAAACCAGTGCGGACTATGCCGGCGGAGGGCCTTTCCGCAAGACTTGTGAATCTTATGCGGAAATATTCAATCTGCCTGTGCTTGAGAAAACCCTGCAAGGCAAAATCATTCGGCGCCGCATTGAGGGCTTGAATAAACCGGCGGGAAAACTCGTTTGTGAAGGGGAAATAAGCCTTAATTATTCACCAAATAATCCTCCACGCGGGTTGCTTATCAAACATAGGGGCAATACTGTTGAAGTGACCATCAGGCGTTTTATGGACAGAAGTACCTTGAAAAAAATTCTTGTTTCAAATCTGGCTTTCTCAGGAGTGATGGGCATTCTATTCTTGTTGCTATGGGTTGGAAGCGGGCCAAGCAGCCCAATTTTCCTGATTCCCATTATCTTCGGATTTGTCTTCATCTTTGTTGCTGTTGCCACAGTATTGCAGAACTGGCAAACTTTAATCCTGTCCGAGACCCGGGTAAACATTACGCATCAAACCATTCACATTTCAAGCGTAGATAAGACAGGAAACATCATTGATAGTAAAAAGCAGCCTTTATCTAGTATTGAAGAGATACAGGTGGGTAAATATGAAGTACTATTGCTTGGCGACAAGGGGAATACCGCTCTTTTTACTCCCTCTCAAACCGCGGCGGAATGGTTGCGAGACACTCTATTGAAGGAAGCCGCAGCCGGTTCGGAAACTGGGACTGCCCCATCGCATGTGAGAAAGGTTAAAGACAGTAAACACGATTCCCACGCTTTTGTTCCTCAAATGGGTATGCTAAAAACAAAGAATCCTGATTCCCCGGCGAAAAGGATTTTTGTGAGTGTTTTTATGGTGCTTTGGGGTATCGGATCTGCTTTAGCCATTTCCAATTCGATTTATGCCCAGGCTAGAAGCGCTGCATGGGCATCAATAAATGGAGTCATTAAACAATCTAAAATCGATAACCAGAGCCGCGCGGATATGGCATATATCTATACTGTGGCCGAAAAAGAATATGAAGGATATTGCGTGAATTTCCACGATTATCATCACAAGGAGGGCGTATTAATTTGTACTCGCTATCCCGTCGGGAAAAAGATAACTGTCTACTATGACCCCCGTAATCCCTGCGACTCCTGTCTTGAACCCGGCTTGAAAATACAGGATTTCTTTCCCCGGCCTGCAATTTTTCTGCTGACCGCCGTATTTTCGTTTATTGCAGGATGTGCAATACTTATAAAGGCCATTCGAGAGCGTTTATCCACGCATTTGTCCACGCAATTCCACGTTACGGATAATCAGCGCCCATCCAGCAACCGCACATGAGAGAAAACGCCATGAAGAAGGTGCATAATAAGATATACTCCAAGACTGTTCAAGATCAGGATGTCTGAACTTACTCTATGGCTTCTGAAATCACGTCCCCTTGCGCATTTCATCCTCCAGGCCTCTGTACACCTCGTCGCTTTCCTGTTTTTTACGCTTGAATGTGGTGGCCTCCAGGCAGGTCTCGAGTATGGACCGGATTTCGTCCTTGCTGTCCTCGGGGCACTGGCTATGCCCCCGATAGAGCCAGTCCAAGTTAAGTGCAAGGAGTTTCTTCAACGAGTTCTGCCAGTCGATCGTATTGGAGCGGTTAATCAGCGCATAATAACCGTCTACAGAGTCACCGCAGAATGCGATTTTCTTAGCGGCGATTTTCGTGACAATCGAGATGGAACCGGGGGTATGGCCCGGTGTGTGAACGATACGAAAAACGGTGTTACCGACATTCACCGTGTCGTTGTCAAGAAGAATACGGTCAACCTTGACCGGGGCGGATTCGACGCCGTTGTAAAGAGGCTCGGCACAGGAGAATACACGGTCATCATTGACGACGAACTGTGCGTCTCCCGCGTGAATCGCAAACTTAACCGAGGGGAACTCTTTCTGGAACAGCGCCATCGCATCCATGTGATCCCAATGCCCGTGGGTGGCGATGACCCAGCGGACGTCTCCCGGTGAAAAGCCGAGCAGTTTAAGGTTGCCGATGAGTTGATCCCAGCCGACCCGCGAGCCACAGTCTATAAGAACCGGATCCGGCGTGAGCACACAATACACGCTGCCTACCTCGCCGCCATGCCCAGCAACTTTGTACAGTCCGTGAAGATGCTCGATTTCGCTTATAGTAGATGCGGATTTCGGTCGTTCCTCTTCAGGGAAGGCCGCAATCTGGAAAACAAGAAACGTCATAGTTGCCAGAAATATTATACCGCGCATCGGGGTGCTCCCATGTATTTATATTTAATGAAACACACTGTGGCGCCCGTCAGGGGGAATTATTCTCTTCTGGACGGCACTTATAAGCCTTGTGTGGCAGAAATAGTCAGCCGCACCGTAATTATCAATAATCAAAGGAAAGGTCGCCCCCGGCAATATCCCCTTCACCTTCTCCCTCGGCACTATAGCACGAGCCAACGATAGTATATTCCGTCAACGTATAGAGGCTCATGGGCAAGGAGGGCGTGGGACCGACATTCCGAGTCCAGACAATGTTTATCTCCGGGTTCGACTGTTCTATGAGGACTAGCGAGTCGGTATCTTGGAGGGTGGCCACCAATGTCTTTCCCCGCAAACCGACGAATGGCTCACTCAGGGGGATGTACTCGGGCCAAGCACGCAGCACGTTGCTGGATAGATCGGGTAGCATGTTGAGATCGTCACGCTGCGAAGTAACGTAGAACCAACCATCAACCAAGACCCAGTAAGAATAGGTGGTTTGGGTTCCGGCGATGTTGTCCGCTTCTTCCTTAAATTCCCAGACCTTGTATCCATTGACATTGAATTGGTCCATAATAGTCAAGCGTACACAACAGGCGTCCATAATCTGGGCTGTGTAATACCACATATTACCCTTTGCCAACGGCCAGAAATCACAGAAGGCTACTTGTTGGGCTTCACCTTCTGATTCACCTTCCCCTTCACCCTCAGTAGGTTCTCCTTCAATAGGCGCTTCTCCTTCCCCTTCAGCGAGTCCAGGCACCCAGCACAGCGGCACACCTTCCTCTGGATCATAGTGATACATCTCCCCGTTCTGCCAGATATAGGCTGCTCGTATGGCGTAGGCCATGGGATTCGAGCCACCCTGCCAGCCTGCCAGGTACGCGATTGCCTCACTCATCACCATGCGCCAATTGGCATTCACATCCCCTGGATGAAGCAAGGCTTCGCCCTCCTCTGCTTCTAACGTGAGCGTCAACATCCCCAGTCCCATTATCATCGTCGCTGAGAGCAATCCGACACACAATATCTTCTTCATGATTATTGCCTCCGTCTTGCTTGACTTATCGGCAAAAGTCAATCGTGTAGTCTTACCAGAGCCCAGCAAATAAGTATACCCAGCGCAATGCCGCATTATCAAAGCGCCCATTACATTTCATGGGGCGCGGGTTCAAACTCAAAACGCCTTTCCCCATAACTGTCTACTCCTCCTTTTATCCGCCTCATTCCCCCTCGACCCACGACAACCGTCTCCAACATCACTTGTGGAATTGTGTTCAGGACATACGTGTGTAAACAAGGGCAGGCGATTGATGATTGAAGAATAATTGTAGATTGTACCCCCTGTGGCCTGAAACAAGAAACCATTGGAGGAAAGTTTTATGGAATACATAACAGAAAACGAGTTGGCGAAGCGACTGCAGATTTCGCGAACGACGCTTTATCAACTTCGTCGGGAAGGAATGCCGTATTTGCGGGTAAACCGGATGGTCCGTTATTGCTCGGAAGACGTGGAAAACTGGCTGGCTGAACGGGGTCATAGGGATGCCTACACTGCCAGCCGCAAAATAGAAGGAGATTAATATTATGAATGGATTATTTTCTGACGTGCCTGAGGGCACGTACACTTGCAAAATTTTAGATATCACGACAAAACCTGATGCCAAGAATCGTATGCGGATGCTCTGGACCCTGCAAGTTACAGAGGGGCCATATCAGTCCTGCGAAATCGAGAAGAAGTTTTACCTTACCTCGCCAAAAGCCGTGGAATGCTTGAAGAATGAGTTGAAGATACTGGGCATTGAGGCAAAAGACGGGCAGGATTTCGAGGTGAAGAAGCCGGGGCTGATTGGAAAACGAATCATCATCGAGACTGACATAAACGACCACGGTTTCCATGTGTATTACATCAAGGGCTATGCGGCAGAGGCGGAGAAGAAACAGGAGGAGATGGCCGCGATAGGTTGGTAGGTGGTAAGAAGCCGGTGACGGCGTAATATTTGCGGATGCCCTGGTGGAAGCCTGTCAAAATATAGGCTTTTGCCGGGGCATTTTTTAATGTTTGTCTGTTTGAGAATCTGTGCGGCGTTCTATTCGACGAGTTATGTGCACGGGCACTTGTGCTAAAATGGATGTGTACAAATCGTCGGGAGTCAACGCCGCATTCCAATACAAACAGGGAGAACGACAGTCATGGCCATGAACGTTGAAATCAGGGACAACAAACTTTGTATCGAGATTGATTTGGGAAAGCCCACACCCTCGGCGTCCGGCAAGACATTAGTGGTTGCCAGTACCAGGGGCAACATGGTGACTACTGCCAAGGTCAATGATAAGCCCATTATTATTGGCTTGAACGCCTATATTAAGCCCTGAACCTATTACTGACCGTCATATCTTGAGGCAGAGTATCCGACACCCTATTAATCGCAGCGGAGGGAGGTGCTATTTCTTTCCGGCCTGTTCAATTTCAGCCTTCCGCGCCTGAAGTTCCTTGAGCCTTTTATTGAGTTCTGTCATCTCCTTCTTAATCGCGCGCAATTCGTTTTTGTTCTTGTGTGTCGAAAGGTAGTCGGCACCCAGTTTTACGGCAATGTACGCTTCGAGCTGGCTGCGCAACACGCGGATATAGGGATTGCCCCAAATAGCGCCTTCACGAAACTCAAGATGTCCGGCATTAATGCCTTCGATGATGAAATCCTGGTCCACGCCGTATTCTTTTTTCGCGGTTACGTCGCTGAGTGTCGCGCCTTTTTGGATCCATTCTCCATGCTGAGCCATGCGTTTTCTCCTGTTATCTGTACTGTCTCCGCAAACTTTCCATGAGAACAAATGTGCTTTGTTAAGGCTTATATTTCATTTGATATTTTATTGTCGCGGGTTCAAATTGTCTTTATGCAATCGCTTAAACATCTCCCGTGCCAGCGTAATGTCATACCGCGCATCGTGCGCCTTCGCCTCCTCCACCTTCAACCCTAATTCCCAGGCCACCGTCAGCACTTTGAAATCCTTCATCCCGGCGCGACCGGGCCTGCGTGATTACCATATTCTATATTCTACCATGCCCCGGCGGCGCGTCGAGAAACCGGAATTGGTATGCCATGGAGAGGAACTGGCCAGGCTTGACTTCCTGTTCCTGCGAGACGAGCTCGAGGTTGATCTGTTGAAACTGGGGATGCCAACGCAAGTTGAGGGTCTTGACGCATTGCGGCGCGTAGGCGATTTGGACGCCCGCGTTGGTTTCGTGATTGAAGTAGGCGAATCCGCCGCCCCGCGCAGCCTGCATCTTGTCCTTGTCGGGACCGTTGTCTTCTTTCCAGTCGCGGTTGATTTTCTCCCAGGTGTTGCCCTTGACGTAGACGCTCACGACGTCGGAATCTATCGCGTCTGTAAATGCATTGAACTCCGGTCGCGCGCGGAACTGGAACGTTTTGGGCGCTGCGCCGCGATGGGTCACGCACGACTCGAATGAAATTACATCCTTCTGCAACGTGATGACGCGCTCGACCGTGGAACCGTCGTCCAGCGTTCGTGTCAGCTGAATCGCAGTATCCCGCGTTTCGGCGTGGAAGGGCGTGAACGCCTCCGAGGCAAAGCCTGACTGCGCCACTTCGTCCAGCGCCCCCTGCAGGATGTTGTTCCGGGTGATGGCGGGCAGCATATACCGGCCGCTAGGCTTGTGGAACATCTCGATCAGTTTTCCGTTCTGTTCGGGCAGGACCGTCAATCTCCACGTGTCGTTTTCGATGCGGACGGCGGGCATGGCCTCCATTTTCTCAAGGCGGGCAAAGTAGTCTTTCGCGGACAGGTGCTCCGTGACCATGGACATGTTGTGTTTCTTGCACAAGGCGACGTACTCCGGGACCAGCCGGACGTACTCTGGAGGCCAATCACGTTTACAGACCCCGTTCTCGAACTTCCACGGAAACGCGTTGACCAGAATCAGGGCCCGGTACGCTGGAATGGACGCCTTTTCGACGCGGGCGTACACGGCGTCGCTTTTGGCGGTCGCGAGGGCCTTCACGAAATAGTCCATGATTTTTCGCGTCACCTCGGGCGTCAGCCCGAGTTCCTCGGGGGCCGCGAAACAGTCCGGATGACAGTGCAGGCGCTCGGCGTTGTCGCGGAGGTACTGTATGTATTCGAGAATAGTGGGCGCGGCTTCCTGATAGTGCAGGGAGCAGAACTCCTCGACCAGCGCCGCGCTGTCCAGCGAGGGGTCCCAGAGCGAACGCGACAACACATAGTTGCGCAGATCACAAAACTCGCCGGCGTTTCCGTTACCGTTGGCTTGCATGAACACGCCCCGGGCGTGGTTGTCTCTAAAGAGACGCAGATTAGGTCCGATCACGTACAAGTTCGGGAAGGGCAGGTCGTAATAGTGGAAGTTGGTGTTGTAGTTCCATATCCACACATTGTCACAGATGGCTTTCCAAGCCAACATGTCTTCATGAAACTCGCGGTTCATCGGACAATTCGGGTCGCTGATGGGGTGAAGTGTGCAGCATTCGATGCTGCACAACTGAATCTGGACGTTCTTGCGCGGGACGATGGTCTTGGGAGCCTTGCGGGTGTACCAATAGGCGAGCGTTCCTATCTTGACTTTGGGGTATCGCTTCTCCACCCGCTCCGCCACGGCATTGACCAGCGCCAGGTTGGCGCCCATGGGGGTTCCTTCGCGCTGGTTAATCGCCTCGCACGCCGGGCACCGGCAATAGGCGTCGTTGTCGTTTTGAGCAACCACAACATTCTCCATGGCGGGATTGGCGTCGAGGTCGGCCAGCACGCCCTGCGTGATAATGTCAATCACCTCGGGATTGGTCACGCAGGGCTCGGTGTGCTCGGTGGGCAGCGCGCATTTTCGCTCGCCATCAATCAACGAAAAGTATTCGGGATGGGTTTTGCCGTACTTCTCCGTCGTAATCCAGCGGCAGTAGCTGTGCCCGATGAGGGTCTGGCGCGTCGATCCGCCCAGTTTCTCGTCCGTCACGACGGTGTTGACCCGCATACGCGCCGCGAAATCCTGCCGGTCCGCGTTTTCCTTGTAATAGCTCCAGCGAAACGAAAAGGGCGGCGTATACGAAAAATCGTCCTCCTTCAGCGGTTGCAGCAGGCCCGGGTCGGGGAAATGGGTCTGGTCCGCCGTCAAAAAGCGAACACCGCAATAGCGCTCGAAGAACTCGTACACGCCATACAGCGTTCCGCGCGACCTGCCACCCGCGATGACGATGTTTTTTGCGCCGATTCGGATGCGCAGCGACTCCTCGCCCATGTCGCTTGCATCAAAGTGCAACTCGCTCGCGGTGGCCGCCGCACCGGGGCCAATGAAGACATTCCTGTATCTGCCGCGCGCCTGTTCCGTAATCGGCAGGTCAAGACCGGTCAATTGTCGGAACAGGGACTGAAACTCCTCCGCCGCATAGCGCTCACTCGCCGTGGCATCGCCGGCGACAACGACCGACCACGCTTTCATCTTTTCGAAGTTGATTTCACTGGCGTAAGACGTTCCGGTCGCCATGACTACAAGACACGCAAGTATTCGACACTTCATCATGAACATCCTTTTCGTGGAGTGAACCCTACCGATGTAAGTACGCGTACAAAACCGCTTTCACGAAAAAAGCAAATAGTAGGGAAGCCTTAACCAAATCTTACTGTCTAAAACAGAGCCGCCAATGTTGGCGCATATTGCCTTGTTTGAACCGGCACGGGCGTATACAAATCGTCTTCCAGAAGGTCCGCGATAAACAGATCGCCCCTATCTATCCCTTCCCCTCCACCAGCGCAATCTCCTCCTCCGTCAGACCATACAGCGCATACACCAGTTGGTCTATCTGACAATCGGGGAGGGTGATTTGACGATCGAGGTGGATCGCTGGTAAAACGGCACGATGATGCTAACATCCATGTCCCTTCCGGGGCTTTGATATTCCCAAGTCCCTTGTGATTTGTTCAAATCCTGCTTCGTTCTTGAAGGGCAGAAATTCTTCTTGAAGCGATTTTAACCGCACCTTCTGCCAGGAGGAGGACTTATTGTGATGGGCCCGGATGAAGTCGTTTGAAAGGGTAAAGTATTCCACCGCTTCCATGCCCGTGGAACCGTCGTGTCTTCCGTAGAACCTGCCGATGTTCAGGAACACGACTACCAGATAGTCGAAGGCGTCCAGGCTTTTTCCTTTAATGGGAAAGCCTCGGTCGCAGTCAGTGCCATAACGGCTTTTCACCTGAACGCGCACCTGCGCTACTGCTTTCTTCCGAGGTGTGTAGCGCGGGTCCGGATGGATACAGATAAGATCATAGCCCTCGTTACGTTCCGGGGCCTTATAGGCGAGAATATTCCGCCGCATCAGATGGCCCATGACCAGGTATTCCGCCCCGGCGGAGACTACCGGCAAACGCAGCCAGTCCCGTTTTTCATTTTCTTTTTGTATCATGCGCCGCAGTATTCCTTTAAATATAACGACTGAAAAATGAACTTCGGGGTATAACAGAACTTATGGGTAATTATTGTATAACAGAAAGGAACCTTGTTGACATAACTATCTCGAAAATAAAGAAGATGGTTTGTTATGATTACCATGATATACAACACGTCCGATTTTAATGACAGGAAAATGAGGAAGTACCATGACAAGCGACGCTTTTTTTTAGCGAGTCCAAAGAACAGTCTATCGTCAAAACGACCATTGTAAGCAAGTATTTTCATGCATGGGCCAAAGTCATAATCGGTGCGCAAAAGAATAGGTCTGCCTATACGCCAACGGAAAATCGTATTGCCTATATTGACCTGTTTGCAGGCCCGGGACGTTATGCGGACGGTACGAAATCCACTCCACTGCGTATCTTGGAAGAAGCCATTCAGGACGGGGACTTGCAGGAACGCCTGGTCTCTGTTTTTAACGACAAAGATACTGACAACACCCAGTCACTTGAAAAAGAAATAACTCATCTACAGGGGATTGATAGGCTGAAATATACCCCTAAGGTGCATAACAAAACCGTTGGAACAGACATCGCCGAAATGTTCGAGCAAATGCGTTTTGTCCCCACGCTTTTCTTTGTTGACCCTTGGGGATATAAAGGGCTTTCATTACGTTTAATTAATGCCATCATGAAAGATTGGGGCTGTGATTGCATCTTCTTTTTCAACTACAACAGAATCAACATGGGCCTAAATAACGAAGCAGTAAAAGAGCATATGGATGCGCTGTTTGGCGAAGAACGGGCAGGCATACTTCGCTGTCGCTTGGCATCGGTTTCCCCCAGAGAACGCGAGATGGGGATAGTAGAGGAACTTACCGAAGCCCTGAAAGAAATGGGCGGCAATTATGTTCTTCCCTTTTGCTTCAAGAACGAACAAGGAAATCGCACCAGCCATCACCTTATTTTTGTATGCAAACATTTTCGCGGCTATGAGATTATGAAGGATATTATGGCCCGTGAAAGCAGTAGATCTGAACAAGGGGTTCCCTCATTGGCGTATTGTCAGGCTGATAACAAATATCCGTTTTTGTTTGAAATGTCGCGACCTTTGGATGATCTTCGCGACATGCTGATTACCACATTCGCCGGACGATCCCTTACAATGAAAGAAGTTTATGAGCAACATAACGTTGGAACACCTTATGTCAAAGCAAATTATAAAACCGTATTGGCGGCGTTGGAAGCCGAAGGCAAGGTGAAGGCCAATCCGCCTGCAGAAGCGCCAAAAGGTGGCAAGAAACGGAAGAAAAACACCTTTGCGGACACCGTAGTAGTTACGTTTCCGGATAGGGGGAAACAATAATGGGTTCAAAATCGAAAATCGAATGGACGGAATCCACTTGGAATCCGGTCACAGGATGTACGAAGGCAAGTCCAGGGTGTCGCCATTGTTATGCGGAACGCATGGCGAAACGACTGCAATCTATGGGACAGGCAAACTATGTTAACGGATTCGAGGTCACAACCCATCCGCATACATTGGAATTGCCGCTGTCCTGGAAAAAACCACAGACTATTTTCGTGAACTCTATGAGCGACCTGTTTCATGAGGAGGTTCCCCTCGATTTTATCCTGCGCGTGTTCGACGTTATGACACGGGCTCATTGGCATTGCTTTCAGGTGCTGACCAAGCGTTCCGAAAGACTTCTGGATCTTAACAGCGAACTGCCTTGGGCGCCCCATATATGGATGGGGGTCAGTGTCGAAAATAATGACTATGTCGATCGTGTGGAGGACCTGCGAGGTACAGGCGCCCATGTTAAGTTCGTGTCCTGTGAACCACTTCTCGGTCCTTTGCCTGATCTAAGGCTCCATAACATTGATTGGGTAATCGTCGGGGGTGAATCTGGTCCTAAAGCGCGCGCCATGAAAGAAGCGTGGGTGTTAGAAATACGAGACCATTGTAGAAATGACCAAGTACCTTTCTTCTTCAAGCAATGGGGTGGCGTCAACAAGAAAAAGAATGGAAGGATGCTGCAAGGTAAAACGTATGATGGCATGCCGTGTATCGGCGGTAGCAATGCAAAGAAGAAGGCGGTTTAGATCTGCCTTAAGCAAATAAGCCAGGTCGAAATATTATTTTGCGGACGGGGTTGTTGCTAAATGTCGTGGGTGAGGAGCGAAAAAAATGTTCTGCTGCTACTACTATATTCTTTAGGCGCGGTAGTGGCAGCAGGACCAAATGTCGCTGATGTCTTGTGCTTCGTTGCACCTGATGATAACCGTAATGCTTGTTTACAGCGTAATGGATGGATTTGTATAAGGTGTCCATTGAAGTCCCCCCCCATATTAAACGGTGACTGTCCCCTGTTATCACCATTTATCGGGAGTACCTGTTTCAGTATTACGATCGCAACAGCGGCGCGTTTCATCTGATGAACGCCTTTGATGACCTGAAACAGGGCATGGTAGAAGAGGCGTTGGAATCGCCGGAAGTTTCCGACCGTGACAAGGCGCGTCTGGAATATTATCTGGGCTACTGCAGATTCAATGTAGGGGATGAACCTGGCGCGGTGACCCATTATGACCGTGCGTTGGGGTATGACGTAACGGATGTGATCGTGGACACAGCGTTGTATGCCCGTGCTTTTGCCCTGGAAATGGTCTACGACTACCGGGGCGCTTTCGCGGAGGCGGCACAAGAATATGAAGCCTATCTTACGACCCATGGATATGGGCGTAATGCGGCGCACGCCGTGCTGGCTTTGGGCCGTGTTTATGAGCGGGCGGGGGATACCGAAGGTGCGGGGTATTTCTACACCTATCTGCTGGACCACTACCCGGATAGTGGGTTGACAGCGGTGGCGTCGAGTGCAGTGGAACGCTTTGCCCAGGAACCGTCCTATACCTACGCGCGCGCGGAAGCGGGCGGTGCGGCCGCGGATGCCCTGCAGCTGTGCGGGCCCGTGGCGCTACAAAAACTGCTTGCGTTGTCAGGCGTCCAGGCGGACGTGGGGGAACTGGCGGCGCTGGCCGGAACGGACACTGCCGGTACGACGATGCAAGGCTTAGTCCATGCCGCGCAGGCCAAGGGGATGTCGCTGGTCGGCGTGCAGGCAGCCGCACAGGTCGCGCTGGAAGCGCCGTATATCGCCTTTATCAACAACAACCATTTTGTTTTGGTTCGTGAGACCACTGCCCGGGCGGTGCTGGTGGAGGATATCCATGCTTCCACTCCCGAATGGATGCCCCGTGAGGCCTTCGCTGCACTCTGGAACGGTATGGCCCTGGTCAAGGATTCCAATGCGATGCTTGCCCTGGCTGTAACCCCGGATCGGCTTGCGCGGCTGAAAGGCGGCCAGGATCCCCCGCCCGAAACGAATCATATGGAATGTCAGAACTGGGAGTTCTGCTGTCCTTGTCCGCCCTGTGCGCCGCCGCCAAGCGGTGCTGCGGGCGCCTCCAGGGGGCCTGGAGGCCGAGGCGGTTCCGGGGGGCCGAATTCCCCCGATCTCGGTGATGTACGCTATATTATGGCGCCTTCTTCCGGCGGCGGTGAACCCGATTTCGGCAATCCAGGTCCGGGCGGTCCGGGCGGCGGGGTAACAAATCCCTCCAAGTGCGTTCACGCCGCCAACCCCGATGCCATGCTGTTTCAGGTGTCTCCGTCGCTGCGGGAAACGGATTTGCGCATGACCACGGCAAGCGGGCAGGTGATTGCGCTGACGCGGTATTTCATGACCGCCTATGGCTTCATGCGGGCCTGGTACAGCGCCTCGCCGGACGTTCCCTACAAGAACCACATCGGCAATAGCTGGAACCACAATTATAATATGCATCTGCGTCCGTCGCAGTACTTTGGTTCCATCATGTTTGTGGATGAACAGGGCGATATCAGAACCTATATTTTTGACCATAATGACGGCGATTATGCGATCTACACGCGTCAGAAAGCGTTCCATCCCTGGGAAGAACGGGTGATCCTCAAGCGTCACCTGCCTACGGGTACGTACACGATCCATTTTCCGGATGGCCGCCTCTATGGTTTTTCCCAGGAAACCGATTGGGATGAACATTATGCGCGACTGGAATATATCGAGAACAAGTCCGGCGCGCGGCTGACCATGCAGTATGACGGCCAGGGCCGTTTATATCGTGTGGTTCCGCCCACGGGCGACAATCGCTACCTGGAATTGCAGTATAGCGGCAATCGCGTTGTTTTAGCGCAACTGCGCGACGCTTCCACGGTGTTTCAATCCATCACCTATGTGTATGATCAATATTTGAATTTAACCTGGGTGCACCGGGGCAATCCGTCGAACGATAACAACGACATCAGTATCTATACCTACGGCTCGGATCCGAATGTCACTCATTCGTATTATTTGGCAAGTCGCACGGACGGCGCCGGCGTGACGACGTCCCTGTCGTATGTCTATGGCCAGATGTATGATTGGGGTATGGTAAGCACGGAAATGATCGTTGAACGGGGCAATTTGCTTAAGACCCACTACAAGCGATTTATGTCCTCCGTGGTGACGCGCGTTCAAAACCTGGACGAATATGACAACTCGCTGAACAAAATCGACTATACGGGGGATGCCTATGCTGGGAATATACTGTCCGTGGTGGACTATACTACGCCCACCAGCACCAGCGCCGTTCGTTGGGCCTACACGTATTCCGAGACAGGCCATTTT
>JAEAMG010001645.1_pt1 | contig 16283 bp, 20 predicted proteins | sample 8958741 | NCBI WGS metagenome assembly JAEAMG01 (sample SAMN16933256, study PRJNA681125) | bioreactor sludge metagenome | isolation source: anaerobic bioreactor treating anionic surfactant - SDBS | place: India: Bengaluru | collected 2019-02-28 | reverse complement strand
CAAGGGCGAGGATAAGCGTCAATTGCAGCTGCTGGGGCAAGCCCTGGGCGAGTGTATCGCCGCAGCCGGGATCATTCGGCCGGACGTATCGCTCAGCGGTCCCGAGCTGCTGATGTTCGCCGAGGACCTGAAGCGTCACCTTGCCGAGCAGGCTGTGCCGGTATCAGAGCCTGACATGGTTGTTCGCGTCCGTAATCGCAATGGAGAGGTGATGACGGCCGAGGAAGTAGCCACCAGCGCCTGGTTCGATAACCTGCCGGACGGCACCGTGGTCGAGCTGCATCGCCGCGCAGCGCTCATGCGCGGGCTGGGCGCAGGCACGCCGGGTAAGTTCCGTATGGGCGACCCCGTCCGAAAGACCTCTGGCAGCGAGTGGGCGGGCCGGATTGTCGGCTGGTACATGACCGAGAACACCCCCGAGGGTTACGCCGTCGAGAGCGAGGCTCACAAAGGCAGCGTCCAGATTTACCCGGCTCACGCCCTGACCGCGCAAGGAGGCAGCGATGAGTAAGGCGCCCATGATCATGTCCGCAAACGTTGCCAGCCCCATCGATCTGAACGAGTTCGCTCGCCGCGCCGCGCTGAAGATGGCGGAACACGACTTCCACGGCTTCGAGCCGGTGGTGCTGGCGGTCGTCGAAGAAATGCTCGCCGTCGGTGACGGACAGAAAGTTGAAGATGAGCGCGCTGCGTTCGAGGCCGATTTCATCTGCCGGTGGAAAGCTCAGAACCCGAAAGCGTTCGCCGGTAGCGAGGATGTCGAGGCGTCGGTGTTCGAAATGCTGCTGAAACGACGCGCTGACGGGGAGTACGAAAACCTCGTGCCGCGTGAAGCCTGGTTCTCCTGGCAGTCCAGTGCCAACCGCCTCGCGCAGACCGAGCCGCAACCTTCACCAACACAGCAGATCCTCGACCTAATCCTAGAACAGTGCCGTTACTGGCATGGGCGTGATGAGGCGCGACGCGGTGGCTTTGCGTGCTTGTATGCGGCTGCGAAGGAGATCGCCGACAAGGCCACCCCTGTCGCGCAGGACAAGAAACCGGAGCTGTGGGCAGTCCACGCACAAGGGCCGGATGATCTGTATCCGGCGTTCAGCCGGGAAGACGCCGAGCAGCATGCCGCCGCACTGAACAGCCTGTCGGTGCCGGACGGTGTTCAGGTGGCCGCTGTCGTCGTGCCCTCCCCCTGGGCGCCGGCTGAGCACTGGAAGTACGCCGCGGAGCAGGAGCGCGACGCTCGCGCCGACCTCCGGGCCGCCGCACTGATCAGTGACAAAGAGCGCGCCGAACTGAGCCGCTACCGCAGTGGCGTGGCCAAGGGGCTGTTGGTTGCTGCCAAGCCGAAGACCGAAGAGTCGGCCGTAGCGGACGTGGCCCACTGGGAGAAGTCGCTGGTCGACATGTGGCCGGCAGATGAGGATGACGAGCAAGGTGATTGGCACATCGGCACCATCGCCGATGACGGATACCGGCTCCCGGTCGTCACGGTTGAGGCAAGACAGTACGACGCGCCTGGGGACTCGGAAAAGATCGCGCGAGCGCTGGTGACCCTGTGGACGCAAGCATTTGCCGGTGGTCTCTGTGACATGGGCCGCGCCGAGCTGAACGACTATCGCCGACGCCTGGCGAAGGGCTTTGCTGTAGATGAAGGCTGGCGGCAGGTGCCGGTAGTGGCGACCGAAGCGATGCTTGAGGAATTCGACTCGATCATCGATCACGGCGCCGAGGATTCGCACGACGCGTGGATCAGGCTGCTGAACGCTGCGCCTATCCCGTTGACAGCCCCACTGCGTCCGACGGCCATCTCGAAAGCTGACCACCTCGCCGGCGAGGTCGGGTACTGCGAGTTCCTGCAGCCGACGGTGTTCGGTACGGCGCTATTTGCCGTGCCGGCCCAGGGCGAACTGCTTGATGTGGTGGACCAGGCCGAGCAGTTCATCGCCGGGTTCGAGGGTGATGAGGAGCAGGAAGGCATCGACCAGCTGCTGGCGCGCCTGCGGGTTGTCATGAGCGCCCTCGGAGGTCGCGATGAATAGCGTGAAATACTTCGACGCCCCGACCCTGCGGGGTTGGGACGAAAGCTCACTTGGCTTCCGTGTCGTTGAAGCCGACGACTACGATGCGCTGGCGGCTGAGAATGAGCGACTGAAGGCGCAGATCGCCGCGCTGGGCCTGGCCGCCTGCGCCCCCAAGTCTGAAGCCGACACGACGTCAAGTGATGCGGGTGTAACCGACACTCGGCCGTGGTTCGAGCACGGGCCGGGCAAGCCCTGCCCCTTCGTTCATCCCTACCTCTCTAGGGTCGATGTTCGCCTGCGTAGCGGCAAGGAAAAGCTCAACGATTTGGCCTGCAACTACGGGTGGTTCTGGCGTGAGTGGGATCCGCAGGATTACGACCTCATCGCCTACCGCCCAGCTCAGGCGGAGGGCGCGGCCGGTACGGACGCCGCGAAGGCACAGGCCCGGCGGGTAGAGGCGTTGGAGTCCGAGTTGCGCGTCTCAGCGAACCGCCTGGAGCGCCTGGCCATCGAGTTCGAACAAGGATCGATGCTGCGCTGGAGCACATCTCAATGGGCAGAAGAAGTCCGCGAACTGCTGGCCACCCAGGACTGCATGAGTGACGCCGACGCCGCGCGGCCTGAAGCCTTGGCGATCGTGCCGAAGGGCATGCGGTTGGTCCCGATTGAACCGACGCCGGCGATGATGGCGCATTGGCGCGAGGGCCGCGTGATCAATGCTTCCGGCTGCTCGCAAGAGCGCGCGGACGCTGCAGCGGTGCGTCGCTGGCATGACGTGCTGGCAGTTGCATCGGTCACGACCCTCGCGGAACAGGCCGCCACGCATGATGCCCCTTACCCCGAGGACATTGCCGCGCAGTTGGAGCGTACCGACTGGACGCCTGAAGAGGCGCTGCGCTGGTACGCCGCCGGCAAACACTTCGATACGCAGGGCGGGCGCACCCGAATCATTGACACCGGCGCGGTTGCCAGTAACGCGCTCAAGCACCTTTCGCTGTCCTACCTCGACATGAAGGGCGATGCCGAATTGTCGGAACTGCGCAGTCACGCCGCCCCGCAGAAATACGACGACGTCCTCCTGCCGTTCCTCGCGATGATGCGCGCCGAGCTCCATGCGAACTCCGGCAAGGGCGACCGCCCGAGCTGGCTGCAGATGGACGTCAAAACCGCCCTGCTGGAAATCTTCTATCACATGGGCAAGCTGCAAAAGGCAGCCAAGAAGGGTGACATCAACGGCGTGCGGGAGTACACGGCTGATGTCGCAAACACGGCGATGATGCTGGCCGACATCCACGGCGTGCTCACAGAGTACCCAGCCGCACCGGAGTCGGAGCCGGACAACGGCATCGAGTGGTCCATCGTTCCGGTCGGCCGCCCACCGGTCGAGCTCGTGCTTTGGAATGCCCTGGTCGAGTGCCGGAGCGCCATCGGCACCAACTTCCGCGTCACGAGCAGGGAGGCGGCGCTTGCGGCGATCGCTGAGGCCATAGCGTTTCAGCAGTCTGCGCAGCAGGCAGAGCCGGAGCCACCAGCTCGGGCCGAGGCCCGCGTCGTTGGATTCAAGCCCGGCATGTCGCAAGTGACGCTGGAGCTGGAGGCTGGCCGGCTCCCCTCCTGGATGGACATGTACTTTCCGGTCACTGTGATCGCAGCAGAGCGCGCACGGGATGAATGAGGTTAAGCGATACAAGTTGTCCCCCGGCCTGCGGCCCGAGGCGATTGCCTTCCTACCTGATGAGGTGGTGAGCAGCCGTGACTATGACGCCTTGGCCGCCCGTGTAGCGGAGCTGGAGCAGACCGTCTCTGCCGTCACCGTCACCGTCACCGGTGAGGGAGCCAACGCTGAGCTGCCACATCTGCCGGACGACGTGTTTGCCGGTGAGTTCGCAGCCTGGTGGGACAGCGACGGGCAGTACGTCCGCGCCGGTGGTCGTGAGTACGAGCGCTCGTTTGCCTTCGAGGCCTGGCGCTACCTATACCCGCGCATCGCCAGGCTTGCGCATGTCGTCTCATCGCCCGATTGCACGCGGGTGCCCAATTCCGTGGCGATCCCGTTGCTCTGTGACCTGCTGGTCGTTGCTGATCTGGTCCAGGCTGGCCGAAGAAGCAAGGCGGTAGCCGACCGCTTTGTCGCCTACTCCAGGGCACTGACGCCGCTGGTGTTTGGCGCATCGACTGCCAGTCCGATTCCGACCCCGGGTAGCGGCGTGACCGACGTCATGATCGAGAAGGCCATGAACGCCAGGATGCCCGGCGGTTCGCAGGCCTGGGTCTGGCTGTTCAACTGTGAAGGTGGCATGCAGCCTGAGCAGAAGCACCGCGACTGGTTCCGCCGTGTGCTGGAAGCGGCGTGCCCCGCCCTGCCGCCGGCGCACCAGGCAAACGAAGCGGCTGGCGCCGGGCCGCAGGTGACAGTCAAGGACTTCCGTCAGCTCGGTTTGCTGAACCATAGCGAGACCGAAGATCTCGCGACATTGGCCGCCGCGACTGATGAGCGCAATCGGCTGTTCGCCGAGGTCGGGGTGCTACGCGGGGTGCTCGGTCAGTGCCATGACTACCTGGCGCCGGTGCGTGCTGCGTTCCTGCGCGCCGAATCGCATGAGGAAGCGGGGCATCGGATTGGAAACGACCTGTTCCTGCGTATCGCCTCCGTCCTGACGCCACCCGCTGAGCCGCTGCCGGTCGCATCGGTACCCTATACCCCGAAAGGTGAGTGGTCGTTCGAGCGGCTGAACGATCAGAGCATCGTGGTGAAGAACGGCCTCGACTGGACCATCATTCAAGCCAGGAAAGGGCCGATCTACGAGCAGCTGCTCTACCGCTTCTGCGAGGCGCAAATGCTCGCGGCCGGCAAGGGTGCTCCGAGCCTTACCGAGGAGCAACGCGAGACGGTGAAGCAAGCGATCGCCGAAGCGCTGGGCGACGCCATGGACTGCACGCGCACCTGGTCGGCCTGGTCGATCGGCACCATGGGGTCGGACGACTTCCGCCCGGTGTCCGAAGACGACGCCAGGCTGGAAGAGATTACCGAAGCGGCGATTCAAGCGGTGCGAGCGTGTTCCACCACGCCGGCCGCTCCCACCGCGCAGGGTTGAATCACTACCGCTCGACCGACGGCCCGCCCCGCTCTTGTAGGGTGGGCCATCTCTGCCATCATCACTCCAATCCCAACAGCTCCACGCCACCGCAAACAGATAGGCGACGATGATGACCGACCACCAGAACACACCTCCCCGTCCGGCGCTGCATGCCCGGCGCTGCTGGATCTACCAGCCCTCCGCCGAGGATGCCGGACACCAGTACCACGGCTCGAACGTTCTGGCGCTGCCGTCCGGTCCCGACACCTACGAGGCCTACTTCCTGTCCGGCGACACAATGAGCCGAACGGTACCGGCGTGCTGGCTGCGCGAAGGCTGGGAAGTTGCGCCGCCGGCGCCAGGTGCTGCGCTGCAGCAGGTGGCCGTGCCCGATGGGTATGTCCTGATGCCGGTGCAGCTGACCGCCGAGAACGGTGCGAAAGGCGCGCTGATGGGTGAATTCACCGTGACGCGCGAGATGCACTGCTCGGTCTGTGACTACGGCGACACCGACGAAACCTGCGAGGTCTGCGGTGGTGAGGTCGAGTACGTAGAGCACGTGCCTGTGCCCTGGGATTCAATCAAGGAAATCTACAACGCGGCGGTCAAGGTCTGCGGAAAGCAGGTGACCTTCGACGGCGAGCCCCGCCTGTCTCAGCCACTGGCGGAGTTGCTGTGCCGCTATCGCAGCCATCTGGTCAGCCAGCATTTCCCGGGCGACGAAGATGGTGAGCGCCGGGCTCGCTGGACGGCCATCGAAAGTCAGCGCATCGCCGCTGTCCTGAAAGGACTGGATGTCGAACGCATGGCCTTCGAGGGCTCCGTCAAGCCTCGGTCCGTCGAACGCTATCCGAATGAGCGCTACGTCGACCCCTTCGTGGCTGGAGCCTGGAGCGGCTGGCAGGCTCGGGCCGACTGGCATCCGGGCGAGCCGGCGGCAGGGTTTGCATTGGTCCCGGTCGAGCCGAGCGTCGACATGCTGATCGCAGGCCAGGAAGAGTGGGCCAAGGGCCGGCGCGGCGCGCTTGAGGACTGCGAAGAGGCTGCCGCCATCTACCGGGCAATGATCGCGGCGCTGCCCGGTGCACTGAATGACGTTCAGCAGGCACTACCCGTCGCCACGAAACCAGCAGGATCCGAATGATGGAGCAGCAGCAGAACATGGGCGCCGGCGCGGCGCCGCTCGACCGCCAGGCCTTCGAGGCCTACATGCTCAACCGCGAGCACCCCGTAATCGGCTGGATTGACGAACACTGGTTCAAGCGGGGCGATCGCCCGGACACCTACGCCAACGACTATGTCCAGGGTGCCTGGGCCGTGTGGCAGGATCGCCTTGCGGCTGCGCAGACCCCTGTGGCTTGGGCGCCGATCACCCGCGGCGGCCTGCTCGACATTCTGGCCTGCCGCCGCTCCCGGCCGACCGAGCCCGGCTGGGCGCCACTGTTCGACCGCGCCAGCACCCAGCCCGAGCTCACCGTCTGGTATGGACCGATGCCGGAGTCCAACGGCAAGTGCAACTTCACCGCAGTACTCATGCGCAAAGGGCTGAGCCTGCTAGACGGACTGGCCAGTGGTTTCACCATCGCCTGCTCTGAGTACCCGGACCGCGTGCGCTACGAAGCCGATTGCGTGCGCTACCTCATCGGCGAGCTGCAGGTCGAGCCCGATATCCTCGACTACGATGCCGAGAAGCACAGCGGGTATTTCGAGCCAAATACTCTGCCCAAGCCGGTGCTGACCGAAGGCGCTACGTATGAGAGCACCCGCGGCTTCGGCATGATGACCTACATCGGCGAGACTCCGGACATAGACGGCTACCTGCCCACCTTCCGCCTGCGGGACGGGAGCACTCAGACCTACCGGCACGAGAACCTGGCCAAGTTCCTGGTTGAGTTTCAGAAAGCGGTACAGGACGACAAAGCTCATGCGGCCGGCTGAGCGTCACCTCTGGATCGAGAACCGACTGAGACAAGGCGGCCCATACGCCGAGGCTAACGTGCTCGATGCCGAACTGGTGCTCGACTACGTCGAGGCGACTGGGGCTGACTGCGATCTGATGCCATTCGGTGCGCCGCGCTGTCGGCAATTGGGGCGCGACCTGGCCGCCCTCTTCGCCGCCCGCCGGCTGACCCGGTCGGTGGGCGGCCTGGCCGCCGGGGACGCGGCGATGGGCTTTCCCAAATGGGTCTACAGCTACAGGCTGGCCCGGTAACCTGACTCCACCTGGTGCAGCACGCCCGGTTCTGACCCGACAGCGTACGGGCATCGCAATGACCGCCTGGCCTTGCTGCTCCACGCTGCGATGCGAAGATGAGCACATCCAACAGCCCCATTCGAGGAACCCGTCATGGGCATCATCCACCGCGGCCATGAACTGAATCAGCGACAGCTCGATGCCATCACGCCGGTGCTCAACGACCAGATGCAGCGCCGCATCAACAAGACGAAGCTGCTCCAGGCCATCGACGACGCGCTGGAGGCTGCCGGGTGTCCCGTACCGAGCGAGCCGCAGGCGGCACCAGCTCTGGAAGGTGAGCACTGATGGACACTGAAAACCCTGCACTTACCGACGACGAAATCGTGGCCGAGCTATTACAGCTCGCGCGATCGGGCCGGTACCTCCGGTTGAGGCCGCTTCTCGAAGAGGTCAAGCGCGCGCATCCTCAGGAGCCGGCGGAGCGAATCGACGCCTGCGCGCGAAAACTGGCGGAGCTGCTCTGGGAGCGCGACTACATGGGCTTCGCCACTGAGTACCGTGCACGTGGCCTGAACAAGCTCAGCAGCACAGCAGCCCGGGCCGAGAGCCGTCATTGAGGAGATTTAAGATGCTGCAAGAGAAAGCTGTCCCGTCCAGTAAGCAGCTCCCCCGATCGCACCTGCATTGCATGATCATCCTGATGGTTGCCCTTCTTACCGTCATGGTCGTAGGCACAGTCATCGGACTCACCGGCTGGATGAGCGGCTTCTCCGCCGGGCTCGTTGCTGGCCTGTGCGTTGCCTTGGTGGTCAACACCATCTACTTCCTCCGTAAATGATCTGGCTGCAGCGTGACGTCGTTGCTGGTGCCCGGGCATCGAAAGAGGCCATGGCCATCTACCGGTGGGCGCTCCTGGAGCGCGTGCCGGTGCGATGGTTCGTGCCGCACCAGCTGCTCAGCGGCGAGCTTCCACTCTCCCCGTCCGAGCCTGTCATTGGCAGTGTCGAATGCGTCAGCGCGGCACTGACCCAGCTCGGCGCCGCGGTGCCTGAGCCTGACTACTACCCCGAGTGCCTGCAGCACCAGCTGCATCGGCGGGTCGAGCGAACCTCCACAAGCGAGGTCCGAGCCAGGCTACTCGCCGGCGAGACGCTGTTTGCCAAGTCACACGCCTGGAAGCGACTGACTGGGTACGTGCTTTGCCCGTCCGATGTCGACAGCCTGTCGACCCTGCCCGCCGATGAGCCTCTCTGGGTGAGCGAGCCCGTCGAGTTCCTGGCCGAGTTCCGCGCCTACGCCCTGGGTGGCCGGGTGCTGGGCGTCTGCCAGTACGGCGAGGGCGAGGACGTCGTGCTGACGCCCGAGCAGTGCGCGCAGATCGAGGCTGGACTGCAGGTGCTGGTGCAGGCTTGCCCGCGGGCCGCCTACGTCATCGACTGGGGGCTGCTCCCCGACGGCCGACTGGCGCTGGTTGAGGTGGGCGACGCCTGGGCCGTTGGCCTGTATGCCGGCCTTACCGCACAGGCCTATGCCGAATGCCTGCTGGCGCGCTGGCGCGAGATGGCCCAGACCGTCTGACCTGGCCGTGTGCTGTCCTTGCACCTCTGGTGCTCTGCCTTAGAGTGCCCCATGGGCCTGCGACAGCCGCGGGCGCCGCACCGACTCAAGCAAAAGGAACAGGCCGTGAGTGAATTCGAGCACTACCGCGTAGGCGGCTTCGTCCGTGACACGCTGCTGGGCAAGTCACCTGAGGACGTGGATTACGTCGTGGTCGGCGAAACGCCGGAGTCCATGATCGCGCGGGGGTTCGCTCAGGTTGGCGGCCATTTCCCCGTATTCCTGCACCCTGAAACCCAGGAAGAGTACGCACTGGCTCGATCGGAACGCAGCACCGGCGATGGCTATGCCGACTTCGAGTTCGTCTGGGAAGGTGTCACGCTGGCTGAAGACCTCCGGCGTCGGGACCTGACCATCAATGCTATGGCCATGACCGAGGACGGCAAGGTCGTCGACCTCTACGGCGGCCAGCTCGACCTGCTCGATGGCATTCTGCGGCACGTCTCCCCTCACTTCGCCGAGGACCCGTTGCGCATCCTGCGCGTGGCGCGCTTCGCGGCGCGATTGGGCTACAGCGTGGCCGACGAAACGCGCGAGCTCATGTGTCAGATGGTGGCTCAGGACATGCTGGCCGCGCTGCCGGCCGAGCGCCTGTGGGCGGAGACCATGAAAGCGCTCGCGAGTCCCAATCCTCGCCGCTTTTTCGAGGTACTCAACGAATGCGGCGCGCTCGAAGTGGTATTCCCCGAGATCCACGCCCTCAAGGGCGTCGTTCAACGCGCGGACTATCACGCCGAGGGCGACGCCTACGTGCACACGCTGATGGTCTTGGATGAAGCCGCCGCACTCTCGGCCGGGCTGCCTATAGAACGCCGGCTTCGTGTTCGCCTGGGTGCGCTCCTGCATGACCTGGGCAAGGCCTTAACGCCTCATGAGGATCTGTACCACGCCGACGGCTCGGTTCGAGGTGCACACCCAGGGCATGACGACCCTGACCGCTTCGAACCGGCGCTGAAGGCCCTGGCCACCCGGCTGAAGATGCCGAGCCGCTACGCCCTGTTCGCCTATCGCTGTGCCCTGGTGCACCAGCTGGTCCACCGGATCCAGGAAGGCTCCGGCCGGTCCCTGGTCAACCTCTACGACAACCTCGATCTGAGTCGAACACTTCGCCATGACGCCTTTATCCTGGACGACGTCGCGATGGTGTGTGCCGCGGACAACCGGGGGCGTCGAACATTGATGGCTGATGGATCGATGGTGCAGCCGGTAAACTATCCGCAGGGCGAGTGGTTCAAGGCGGCCATGATGGCGCTTCACGCACTGCCGGTGGGCCTGTGGATGGTGGAGGCGATGCGCTCCATTAGCTGCCAGGAGTCGGCCAAGGGCCATGTGCTGGGGCTGCGCCGGACGTTTGCGAAAACCATCAGTGCCGGGATCCAGCACGCCACGGGCGCATAATCCTGATGCATGAGGGCGGCAACGCCCTCCGATGACCACCTGCCAACCCTCGGTTCGATCCGGACCGGGACATTCGAGACATGTCATGATGAATGATCGCAAAACACTCCAGCAGTATGCGGAAATCATAGAGCTCGTCAGTGATCAAGCAGCCGGTATAGCCGACCTGCTGGAGGAACACCTGATGGGTTGGGACGGTGGCGCTGATAAGCCGGTGCGCATCTACCGCATAGATGTCATGGCCATTGTCGATTACGTCGATCTTTCGCGAGCTGCGCTCGCTCACCCGTTGACCCGGCAAACAAGCCAGGTGGAATGGAGCGCCGGGTTCCTGGACTTCCTCGACCGCGCGGCAAGCACCATGGAATACATCGAGGACACAACGCCAAGCGGATGGGCGCCGAACGCCCACGAACTCGACTCGGCCGCACCGGCATGGCGCGTTGCGTCCGCCATTCGTCAGCTGCGGGGCGTATCGAAGCTGGGCTGCGAACTGCTCGATGTAGCAGCGCTTCCGGAAGGGGTGGCCAGCATCCTCGTAACGAAGTAGTCGAGCCAGCAGCGTGACCAGAAAAAAACCCGCGGAGCTTTCGCTGCCGCGGGCTTTTTGATGTCTGCCGTTTACGAGGGCACCCGGTGGATCCCCAGCCAGGAGGCGATACCGTATTAGGGTACCAGGGGGCCGTGATCCACTGCCGGTGTCTTAGGCCACCGCCGGCCGAGCCACCCCTGATTCACCCCGGGGCCGGGCTGCAATAATTCGGTTGAGATCCGGCGCCAGCGGCGCGTCGTCTTCATGGGTGCATATTCACACGGGTCGTCCGAGATGCAACACCACGCGATCAGCGAGGCTGGTGCTTTGGCCGCAGGCCAGCCTGAACCAGAGCACTCATTGTCCGCGTCCGACAGCCACGATAGCGGCGCGATCGCCTGGCGTAGAAGGTCCGGCGCACCGAGTTGCTGCAGCGAGTGACTAAGCGATACTCCGCCCACGTTCCATTGGGCTTGACGGAGTAATTCAACAATGACTGTCGCGTTTCCATTTGAGGGATTCAGTTCCACCAATCCGCTCATCAATGCATTGGTGGAGTTGTGCGACGCCCCCTTGGCCGAGCGATTGCGCGTTGATCATCACGAAATAATCGAGCCGGCCATCGCCCACGCCTGCAACACGGAGCGTGGCGCCGAGATGTACGAGGAGCTGGTCCGTCTTGGGCTCGTATACCCGGTTGAGGCAGAGGTCGACAACATACTCTGCGCTGCTCACCTCTCGACCATGCTCTTATCGGCGAGCGAAGAGGTGCAGCCCAAGCAGCCGGTGTGGCTGCTGGCCATCCCGATTCAGATCGCCGCTGAGTGCGCGCCAAAGTACCTGAATGGCTCCGCCATCGAGTGGTTGGAACAGAGCTTCCACGATCACGCCCTGGTGCAGCCAGGCGTAAAGGTCCGCATCCTGTCGCCGCTTTTCACCGAGGCGGATATGATCAGAAACCCCATCTTGCACAGCCAGGTAGCCAAACCGCTGGGCCGGATGCTGCTTGACGATGAGACAGGCGCGCTCAGGTCGAACATGGACAGCATGCTGCCCTTTGGATCGCCGTGCACCTTGGACGAGACGAACTATCGTACGCGATTCATCGTTTGCGTTTGTGCCGCGCCGGAACCGGTCGGTATGGACATCAGCTATGTCGGCGCCGAAGGTATCGCCAGCTGGAAAGCTAGAGCGGGTAAAGCCATGTACGGGGTGTTTGGCACCTGGGTCAGTGTGGCCGAACCCGTTCTCTATGATGATGCGCTCCAAGGCGCAGCAATCCTGCAGGCTCGCTGCTCGGTCTCGCGTTTTCTCTACGGCCTGCGGTGCGAAGGGCTCGAACGGGCCCTTCCGGCGATGAAGTTCAAGGCCCGAGCGATCAGCGGACTGCAACATCGTGAGGGTGAGGTAATCATGAGCCTTCACTGCGAAGGCAGGCCCCCAAGGATCAAGATCATACTGATCCCCTCGATGCATTACAGCATGCACCCCGAGGCTATCGCCCGGGCTGCGGAGGAGGTCTTTCAAGAAGCGTGCAAGGCGGCCATCTAGCCGGCTGGATCAGCCTGCGAGGAAAGCTGACGAGAGCGCCTAATCAGGGGCCGGGAACGATGCCGGTCTCCTTCAGGCGTTCCATGTAGGCCGGCAGGTCGTTGCGCGGGTAGATCATGACCTTCGGCCCCAGGTCCAGCCCGCCCTCCAGGTCAGTGCAATGGCGACTCACGTTCCTCATGCCCTTGCTAATCCACTTCAGGGCTTCGTTGGTGGAGCTGATCGCGTGCCAGTAGCCGTATGATCTGAGCGCGCGCTTGTCCAGCTTGCCATGACGCCAGTCGCGCGCTCTACCGACACCATGAATATCCAGTAGCACATCGAGGTCATTGGGCGCCAGGCTGCCCTTGATCGTTGAGCCGAACACCCATGCGCGCCTAATCCGCACAGCCTCCCGGTCACAGAGTGGCGTGGCGATCAGGCCGTTGACTCGCCGCAGGCGCTGCGCGATCTCCTCGGCGTAGCGAAGCGCGGTAGACAGCTTCATGCAGGGCTCCCAAGCAAAAGTGCAATGACAAAGCCCGCGGGTGCTTTCACAGCCGCGGGCTCTTTGATGTCAGCCGTTTACGCCGGCACTCGGTAGATCCCCAGTCGGGAGGCGGCACCGTATTCGGGTGCCTTGAGACCGTGATCCACTGCCGGTGTCTTAGGCCACCGCCGGCCGAGCCACCCCTGATTACCCCGAGGCCGGGCTGCATAAACTCGGTTGAGAACCGGCGCCAGCGGCGCGTCGTCTTCATGGGTGCATATTCACACGGCTTGGCGGAGATGCAAGCGTTCGCATGGCTGCAATCGAGCCCAGTGCGCGGCCAGGCGGCTAGCCGTCGAAACCCGACTGGCAGCGCATGGAAACCGAGGGGATTGCAGCGCCAGCGAACTCGGGCACCATCGCGGCAATACATCCCCGACGGAAACCCAGATGAACGACAGCCCAATCAAACTGCAGGACATGGACCTGCTCACCGCTGGCCGGGAACTGCTCGCAGACCCAACAAATCCAGCCGCACGCGCCCAGCTCGAAGATCAGCTTCGGGCGCTGGCAGCCAACCTCGGCGAGCACGAACTCGAACACCTGCTGACGGAAGAAGCGAGCCATCCCCGTCGCCAAGCCTTGATCGACACGCTGGATCACCTGGCCGAGCGCACCATCGTTTCGGCCGAAGGCGACGGTCACGAGGGAGTGCTGCTGGTGGTGCCGTTTGTCCTGGTGAGCGATAAGCCAATCCGTGACCTGCCGCCGGCCGTGGTCAAGAAACTCATCTCCAGCTTGCACCAGTTAGGCCTCCTAATGAGGGGTGAGTCGGCGGCTCTGCAGCGGTGGATCAACACCGGTAGCGGCCTGCTGCGAAATCACGTCCAGCGCAAGCGCGTGCTGCTCGGCATGATGAGCGAGTCCGCCGTCGGCCGGCAGCCGGAGCCGTACCGCAACACCCTCCCCATCGAACTGCCGTCGCCAGGCCAGAACACCGAAGCGAGGTTCCTCACGCTCTCTATCCAAGGGCCGATCGGCTGCCTCGAACGCATCGGCTTGTGGGGTGCTCCGCAGATGCGGCCACGGCTGCAAGCGTGGATGGGGGCTGTGGCAAAAGCAATGAAGGATCAAGGCTACAAGGTCTGCAGCGCATTGCCGCCGTGCCCCTACAGCATGTCCATCAACCAGGGCGCCCTGCTCGTGGCGCAGGAACTGGTGGGCGGCTTCGTTGAGGAAGCCGCCGCGACGTCCGGCGCACCGCGCGCCGAATGCACCGTCCACGTCCGGTTCAGTCTGGCGGCGGACCGCCGCTGCCTCTCGCTGACGCTGCGCTACCTGCACGAAGGCGCAGAAGTGGCACGACAGGCTGTCGAGGTGAAAGAGCTGCAAGGGGATGACACCATCGATGTTCTCGTCGCGATGCTGAGCTCTCACATCTCACACTTGGTGACGAATGCCGGCTTACGCAACGCCGAGTTCGTTCACAACGACGAGGCATTAGAGTCCTGAGACGCCAGGCAATGCAAAAACCCCGCAACGGCGGGGTTTTTCATGTCTCAGGGGAGCGTCCGGCAGATTCGCTGCTACGCGCAGTCAACCAGCTCCAGGCGATCGGGCGCGTCGATGCCGCGCATGGGCTTGGTTCGAGCTACGCGCACCAGGCCGGCGGCGATCAGTGCCTTTGCCGTACCCATCACCACCCGCGCGTTGCGCTGTGCACCAGGCGCAGCGAAGCCATAGAGATCGGGGCGGTAGTCGAGACCGCCGCCGGCGGCGCGCAGCAGCTCCAGAGCGGCAGCTTGAGCAGGGGTCAAAGTCGTGGACATACGGGATTGATCCCTACCGGCTAGTACTGGGCGGCATCGGCCGGATATTTCGCGCGGAACTCGGCCAACTGCGCCTCCGTCGGCATCAGGCCGGCGGCCACCATTTCGCACTCGAAGCAGCGAGCGCGCTCGCCTGGTCGCACATCAGCACCCGCCCACCGCTCGTGCTCATTGCGCTGGTGTCCACACTCAAGCTCGACGTGACTGGTCGTTCCGAAGAAATAACGCCGCACCACAGGCTGGTATACGGGGCGAAGGTTGGTAGTCATGGGACAATTTCCGTTTCGGCGCGGCCCAGTGGCTCGTCGCCGCACATTTCTGAGAGGGTCATGTGCCCAAGGTAGGAGCAGGACAACAGGACCGCGAGCTGGCTAACGCCGGCCAGTCGCATAGCTTCGTGAATTCGAGGCTTGTTGACCAGCTGTTCCGGCCAGCCCATGTAGGTATTGGCGTGCCGCGGAGCGCGATTCGGCATTGAGTCGAGGAACGCCAGTGAGTACCAGTGCAAGCGTTGCGAGGATGCGGCGGCGCTCATTGGTGCTCCGGTTTGCCCGGCTGCTCCGGCTCGGCCAGCCGATCGACCTCGGCCGCCTTCTCCAGGCACACACGGCGCAGCTCGTCGCGCTCATGCTCCTTTAGCCGGCTCAGGTCGAGTTCAGACAGCACCAGCAGCAGCGCCTCGACGTGCCGCTGGGTGTCGTCCTTATAGCGGTCGAGCGGATCGAGTTTGACCCGCTCAAGCGCGGCCGGCAGATCGTATGGCGGCTGCTCGGTCAGGATGGTGCTCACAGAAATAGCTCCTGCTGTTTCAATGTCTTCACTTCATCAATGATTCGTTGAGCATCGCGGCGTGCGTGCGGTGCAGAGCATATCGGCAAGGCGGGAAACCTCGCGCTTCATAACCCGACCGTAAGGCCGCGCGCGTCAATGATCTGCGCGCCGGACTCGTTCGCGGCCTGCACCGCCGCACGAGCGCTGGAGGCGTGAGCCGCCTGACGATCGAGCCACGCCTGGTGCTCCTCGCACTCTGCAACGTTGCTAAAGCCCAGTGCTTGAGCCTGTTCCAGTTTCAGGTTGTGATCGCTCATTTTTTTGTCTCGCCGAAGTGTTTGGTTGAGGCAAATTTATCGCAAATGCCAGGCGCAGCAAGCGACGCCCTGGCGGCCTGGCTTATGTCAGGTCAATGTCTGCAACAGACGCCAGCACCCTACTCTCCTGCCCGAGAGGGTACTTTCCATGTGGAAAGTGCGACCAGGCGCCTCTCCCGTCGGCCCCGACTGCACGAAGTAACTGACCGAAACGGGCAATTAGCCCGACGCTGGAGGTGGCAGGGCTCGCTAACGTCGTCGCCCGTCATTCCTACTGAAGAGAACTGCTCATGGATAACGTCGTCGCCATCCGCCAGCTGCCCGAGGAAGTGGGTTGCCCCCAGATGCTGATCTGGCCCGCCGAAATCTATGCGCAGACCCTCAATACACCGATGGCCATGCACACCCGAGCCATGCTCGAATCCGCACTCGCGCTCGCTGCGCTTATGGGGGCGGACGAACACTACGACCAGCTAACCACCTGGCCGCATCGTCTTCCGGAGGCTA
>JAEAMG010001643.1_pt1 | contig 16296 bp, 13 predicted proteins | sample 8958741 | NCBI WGS metagenome assembly JAEAMG01 (sample SAMN16933256, study PRJNA681125) | bioreactor sludge metagenome | isolation source: anaerobic bioreactor treating anionic surfactant - SDBS | place: India: Bengaluru | collected 2019-02-28 | reverse complement strand
CATAGATTGAGTAAAGGAGGGACTGACCGCCAAATCGCCACTGAGTACAGCGTATACCCCTATGCTTCATGCCTGCTATTTGGTGGCCTGTCCCTTACGTTGATCGTTACTTCGGCAAATTTATGAAAACATCATAAACTGCAACCTGGTATGCCTGCAAGAAGACATCTCCTACGGTGCTCATTCAGCGTCTGCCATCGCTGGTTCAAAAACAAATATAGAAGGGCGGACACGGATGGCGCCTCCTCTTTTCGGTATTGTTCTCCCTTCTTAAACCACTCACTGAAGCCCGTATCTTCATTCATCATTTTGTTTCTAACTGCCTGGTTCGATATAATATTGAACGTTGGGAGAGGTGACCGAGCGGTTTAAGGTGCACGCTTGGAAAGCGTGTGTGCGTGAAAGCGTACCGAGGGTTCGAATCCCTCCCTCTCCGCCAGTTTTTACGCCCGCCCGGATACCTGCTTGCGGGTGCCGGTATCCAGGGTGTTTTTTTGGGTGTCCACTCATGCCGGTGGACAAATTGTTGTGGATGGACAACATCTGATGCTCAATGGTTTACCCCGTATTCTCATTATCCGTTTCAGCGCCATTGGGGATGTCGTACGTACCTTGCCGGCATTGCACGCCTTGCGTGACAGTTTCCCTCACGCACAGATTGACTGGGCTGTTGAAAAAAAATCTGAGGATATTGTCTCCGAGCATCCCGCTCTGGACCAAATCCATGTCTTCGAACGTCCGGAGGGAGTGTGGAACGGAATCAAGTCGTTTATCCGCTTTTGTCTGTTGCTTCGCGCAAACCACTATGACATCGTTCTTGATTTCCACGGTATTTTTAAGAGCGGCCTGGCCTCATGGTTTACCCGTGCGCGTAAACGCTTCGCATTTGCCGCCCCCCGCGGTCAGGAATTTAGTCCTCTGTTTGCCACCACTCAAGTACACCTGCCCTCGACAACACTGAATCGGGTTGAAGAAAATCTGCTTCTTTGTGAAGCAACCGGCGCCAAAAGCGGTACTGCTGATGTGGTGATTGCCCTTCCGGAAGAAATGGAAGACGCTGTGGAAGAGTTCTTCCAGGATGAATTTCAAGGTGCAAAACGGATTGTGGCGATTCATGCGCCGGTGGACCGGCCCGAAAAACAATGGCCCATCGCCTATTTTGCCGAACTGGTGGATATGCTGCTTTGTGACGGGCGTTTTGAGGTGATGCTCACATGGGGGCCGGGTCAACGCGCCTGCGTGGAGGAGATTTGCGCCAAAAGCCGCCGCAACCCGCACATTGCTCCGGAAACGCCTTGTCTGAAACATTATGCCTGCCTGGTCGCCCGCTGCGCTCTGTTTGTCGGCGGTGACACCGGCCCCATGCACATTGCTGCAGCCATGGACGTGCCCGTGGTTGCCATTTTCGGCGGCACTTCACCTGAAAAACACGGTCCTTATCTCAAACCATGCCGGATATTGTATGCGGGACCACCAAACATCCCCCACAATCTCGATGCCAAGGAGGCGTCCGCTTATCTAGCGGCGATAAAACCGGAAGCCGTGTATGATGCGTGTATTGGACTGCTAAAAGGCCGCTGACCCGATAGCGGGGCGGACATGCTTGTCCGCTTCTGTGCAGATACGCACATCGGCTTGTTGAAACGGGACCTGTGACCGATAGATTACCGGGCTTGTACCGCTTTACCCTCAAGGAGTTCCGCGAAGCGTTTCAGAATGGGAAGCTGCTGCGTACATGCTTCTTCACAGCGCCGGCATTGGGTGCAGGCGGCAAGTACTTTGGACACATCCGTGATATTCCAATGATACCGCAGATGCTTGAGTGCTTCTTCCATGCCGTTCATCAGTGCAAGGTTGTAGGTTTCCATCAGCCGTACGACAGGCACCCCTTCCGGGCAATCGCTGCAATAGCCGCATTGTGTGCAAAACTCCCGGTATTGCGTCCCCATCGCTTCACTCAACGTTTTTACGGCAGGTTCTTCCAGCGGCGTGAAGGTATTCACCGCATTGACGGCGGCATCCACATCTTCCTTGTTTCTGAAACCAACCAGAGCCACAGTAATGCCGGGCAGGGAAAGGTTAAAACGAAGGGCCGCCTCCACGATGGAGGTATCGGTATCCCGCATGATGGCGCGAAACCTGTCCGCATGCTCCGTAAGAATTCCTCCCCCCAGTGTGTTCATGGTCACTACAGCCATTCCCCGTGCCGCCGCCTTCTGCACCCCCGCATATCGCAGATGGTGGTTTTGTACATTTATGCCAATCAACATGCTCTCAAAAAGTTCTTCCCCCTCCTCGAGCATAGCCGCAACATACTGATGCTCCAGATGGGTGGACACGCTGATATGGCGGATTAATCCTTCTTCCTTGAGTCTCCGAAAGGCCTTGAGTACTCCGGCACGTTTCCGCTTTGCCAGATCGTCAGGTTGCACAAGACACCAAACATGATAGAAGTCAATGGCATCCAAATGGAGTTTTTTCAAAGAGTTTTCGCACTGCCTCCGAACAGCATCCGGCGTGGAAGCCATTGTCTTGGTGGATAGGTAGAAAGTCTTCCCCGATTTTTTCATTTGTTTGATGGCAGCGCCCATAATGGTCTCGCTCTGGTCATCACAATAGCCGGGAGCCGTATCAAAATAGGTTATACCGTGGTTAAACGCGTGTACGACAACTTCCGCCATGGCTTCAGTATCCGAAGGACGCTCGAAACGCATGCCGCCAAAGCCCAAGCGGGAAACCCGCAGACCCGTACCGCCGAATGTGGTATATAACATCTCATAGCCTCATAATCGTTGATGGAACAACAGGTACTGGGGGATATAGATGTATTCCTCATGTGATTATCCCCTGAAGACACAACCCACCCTTCCTTCATTTCCTGTTCTTCAACCGAGTAGATATCCCCTTATCTGTCGGTACGGCGCCGATCCACAAAGATGACGCTTTTGCCATCAACCGGTTGTGCCTTTTGCCGAACCTGGGCCAGGATTTCAAACATTTTTTTGCCACTCTTGAAACTTCTATACTGCGTATGAGCCACCCCAATCGCAAGCGCCATAAGAGGCGCAGGCGATTCCCGGCCTTCCACGCCGCTGACCAAAATATATCCCTGTTGAACCTCTTGAGGCGAATACAGCTGTTTCACCTCATCGTCAAAGGTTTGGGCAAGCACATGACAATACCGCTCGTAATCCTCCAACTTCATCATGATGACGAAGTGCTGCCGGCCCATGTGGGAAATGGTGGACTCATAACATTCCAGTGACTTGGTAAGATTGACAAGCATGCCACTTATCCAGCGTAATACCCCATCCTGACCTTCCTTTCCCCGGCTTTTGCAGTAGGCCTCAAAACCCACAATGTCCACATAAATACAGGCAATCGCCGCATCACGGGCCAGGTAATGGTTCAGCTCCCGTTTGAACGCATCGGTTCCAAGAAGATTAGTGACACGATGCCTTTGGTTGAGGGAATTCAACAAAGTATTCAGAGAGGCTATCTTGTCCATGAGCCGTTCCAATTTGAACGGCTTGACCAGGTAATCATCCGCCCCTTGCTCCATGCCATGAATGATTTCAGGTTCTTCTCCCAGCGCGGTCAACATCAACACGGCGATTTTATAGAGTTCAGGATCTTTTCGAATCTTGCGACAAATTTGATAGCCTGTAACCCCCGGCAACATGATATCCAATAGACAGATATTCGGTTTGATTTGTTTGGCATATTCAAAAGCATTTTGGCCGGTGTATATTGTAAACGCCTGATGTCCTTCCTTGGCCAACTTGACCTTTACAAGTTCCGCCAAATCAACATCATCGTCTACTATCAATATCTTACTCATGCATGTATTCCCTTGATTAAATCTTAAACATCCTCTAGTGCTCTTTTCATTATTCTATATGTTCACTATGGTTACTCCGGCAGCGAAGGCACATTATGAGCCTCACTTCGATAGGCACCCTGTATATTTCAGTTGTATGAAGAAACGGCAACCAATATCGCTCTTTATGTGCCAGACACAGAAAAAATGCCACAGTGTCTCTGCTGCCCGCCCATGGGCGCACTTCGACTTCGCAAACTCCACGGGAAAACCTTTTAAGAAAATTATACCACAAAGACCGGCAAATAAAATAAGTCCTGCCCTCTACACTTCCGGTATTTCACAAAAATCCTCTGTGGCTTGGAATATTCGGAATAGTCAGCAGATACTTCAACACATGGAAACAAGCGATATATCATACGTTCCGCCATAATAAATTTGCTGGGCACCCTGAGGGTAGATCTGGTTGTCCCGGGGAAGTTTATTTCCTTTATAAACAAAACGAGTAGTGGAACGTCATCCGATTTAATGATTTCACTTCGTCTGCGTAGGCAACGGCGTGTCGCTAAATGCCCACGCGTTCTTTTATTTTAACCCTTTCCGTGAAAAATAACCAGGGCCGGCAACTCTTGATACGGGCTGCGGGGGCCTGCATAATGTACGGACAAGGCCTCGGCATTTCCGCCGTTAAAGTAGGATACTGTGATGGCATGATATCCTTGTTTTAGGGCTATAAAGGAGCTAGCAGTCCTTTCCGTATGTAGACCGTCATTGTCCGCGACCAGTACGTCCCCGATATAAAGTCTGCTGCCGTCATTAGACCTTGTACCGAATGTATAAATGCCATCCTCGGGAACAACTATATAACCGTTAAACAAAAGCGCATAAGAGGAAGCGTTGTACTCCTTGGCGGAGAGCAGATTGATTTGGTCGGAGAATCCTTGGGCTGCGGGCTGCAAGGTGTTAAAATCCGGTAGCACCGTAAACTGCCCATCATAATATCGGTAGGCAATGCCCGGTGTTACATTTCCGGAAAGGAAATCCGGTTCCCGGGGTGTCAATTCACGGGGCTGGAGATAGTCGTAAATAGTCTGCTTGTATTGTTCGAGTTCTCCGCCGCTTTCGCGAATCAATCGCAGTCCATGACGCTCAGCTGTCTCAAAAAATCGGTCCGCTCTTTTCTTGAAGTCTGCGGTGGGGGAAACCGTGAACTGGCTGTGGTCATATTCAAAGGCGGCGCAGCCCAGCGCGCGAACACGCTCCATGATGGTAAAATCGGTGGATAATCGGGCAATGCGCACCCGTTCGCGTATTTCCGGAGCATCAGCCACCTCCTCCTCGGCCGCATCCATGAGCGCATCCGCCCGTTCCATGATGGCATCGGTAAGGAAAGATGCATCCGGACCTATCCAGATGCCCATGTTTGTGGCGGGGTCCTCTACCGCCTTTCGGAATAGATCCAAGTACAGCCGCAAGGCTGTAGCCGCATCACCGTAAACGCCCCTCAGGAACTCGTTTATTGCCTGATCGGCATCATAATTTGGATTCCACAACAGTTTTGCGCCGAGATACCCACTCAGGGGACTGAAACAACCGTGGGGAGTATTATACACATCCTGCTCGAAAATACCTCGCACATTATTGGCTATCATATAGCGGATGTTGGGACCGCGTACTTGAAGATTCGGAAAAGGCGTCAGATAACTGCTGAACGAGGTGTTGTAGTTCCAAACCCACAACCGGTTGGCAATGGAAGCCCAAGCCTCCAAATCTTCGCAAAAGGCCCGGTTCTCCGGTGTGGTGCGCTCCTCAAAGGGATGAGAAAAATCACATTCGATGCTGCACAGCCGTATGATAACATTGGGCTCCGGACGCAGGGTGGCGGGCGGTTTGCGTGTGTATTGATACGCAAGTGTATCAATTAGTTTGTCCGGAAATTCCTTCGCCACCGCCCGGGCCACATGGTTCACCAGGTGCAGCACCGGCGCCATCTGGCTGCCCTCCGCTTCCGCCAGCCGGGTGCAGGACTCACATTCACAGTAGTTGTGCCAATCATTTTGGGACACGGAGAACACGGTGGCCTCGGGATTCTCGGCCATGCGGCGCCGCACTTCCTCCGCAACAAGGGCCATCACTTCCTCGTTGGTGCAGCAGAGTTGAGAGCGTTCTTTCAGACGCGTCCCATTTACCAGGGAGTAATACTCCGGATGTTCACCAAAATATTTTTCGGGGGGCAGCAAACTTTCAAAGGTATGCACGAACCCATGATAAAGTATTTTACCGCCATGACGCTCCTCGAGACGGGCAGCGTAACCGTTCATACGGTTGCGTGCGGCCCAATCACCGTCAAAACACTCTTCAACGAAGGGCTCACGATACTCCAACTCCGGAATGCGCACTTCGTCTATGGGCAACACGGCAAGGACATCGGCACGCGGAATGACGCTGACCTCGGGCGTAAACCAGCGGCAACCGAGATGGTCTTCGAGAAATCCATATACGCCGTACAGCGTACCGCGAGGCTCACCGCCCACAATAAGAATATGGGAACCCCGGGTACGAATGATATACCCTTCTCTGCCCAAAGCCTCGAAGTCTATCAGAATCTTCATGTCCTGAAGCCTTCTGCTTTCTCCCACAAGAATTTCGGCAGGACCCGCCGGGGTATCATCAGTGACCAGGGGCATATCGGCGCCTGTCATCTGGCTGAGAAATCGCTGGAGTTCTTCCGCCGCATACCGTGTTGAAGCGGGAGATGCCACGCCAACTACAATGGTCATCCGGGGCGTACCACCCTCCGCTATCAGTGACGCCTCACCGGGTGTCACGGATACCGGGGAAATGGAAGTAGCGGCACAGCCCGCCAGAAGCATCCAGGAGAGCATCCCTAAGGCAATGACTGCTCTGCGTTTCATAATAATATCCTTTCGCGGCGTTGTCTTCCTCCCCTTAAAACGGCACGTCTATCCTCTACGATGTTTTATCACAGTGCCCCTGAAAAAAACAAAGGCCCGAAAAGCGTTTTCGGGCCTGTTATCAACTGAGCGAATAAATTATTTTTTCGGGCAAACCGCATCCTTGGCGGCTTTGGCAACCACAAACTTCAAAACCTTTTTGGCGGGGATGTGAATCTTCTCGCCTGTCGCCGGATTGCGGCCTTCGCGCGCGCTGCGCTGCACCAGTTTCAGTTTGCCGAGACCGGCAAGTGTAAAACCGGCCGGCGCCTGCGAATAGGCCAGGCAGACGACTTTGTCCAGTACCGCTCCCACATCCTTTTTTGTCAGGCCGGTCGCGTCGGCAATCTCGGCGATAATCTGGGTTTTGGTCAGGGGCTTATCGCCGGCTTTTGCTTTCTTACATGCCATCTTTGAAGTTCCTCCTTCTGAAAATGTTTCGGGCTTCAACCAATGCACACGGAAACCCTTGCATCCGCGTGCCTACAACTTAATCTCAAGGTTCAGACTTGCACTCCTGTCTATTTTCACTACGTATCCATACGCAATATAATGGAGGACATTTCCAAACCCTGCTACATTTAGTACACGTTAAAGATTCATTTGTCAAGTCCTTTTTTGCGATTTGCTTTGAAATTCATGCTAGAATTGGGAAATACAGCCGGACAGAAAGGGCCGTTTTAGGACCTGGAAAGGCATATTATTTTGTAATGGCTTGATTTTACAGCAGTTACTTTACGTAACTATTGTCCGGTTTTTCGGTATTTCTGTCTGGGAATACAGACTCAGCCCGTTATCAAAAACACTGTAAAACAGGGGTTGCAACGCATGTTTTTCGCTGTTATTGGCGACATCTTGAGTAACTTTTCAGGCCTGAAATATATTCTTGACAGTCTGGACAAGGATGGTATTCACCGAGTGATTCAGACGGGAAATGTGTGCGGGGAGGGGGTAGCGGGAGAAGACTGTATCGCGTTATTGCGCTCGAGGCAGGTTGTTTGCGTACAAGGACGTCTTGACAAAATTTACCCGCGCGTTGCCAACAGCCTACAAAAAAAGCGAACGCACGCAGATGAAGAAAGCGGAGGGGCTGTCCTGGACAGCGCATCCATCGAATACCTGCACACCCTGCCTCGAAAGCGTCTGCTGACGGAGGAAAAGCTGCGCATCCTGGTGTGTCATGGCGCTATCAACCGAAGCAGCATGATTCTGGATCACAACACCCCGAGGGCGGTTTTTCAGCGGCAGCGGGAGTTGGAACCGGTGGATGTCGTCATAACCGGTGGTGCTCTGGAACCTTTTTACTGCTTTGTGGACACCACCCTGTTTGTAATGCCGGGCATAATGAGAGACGCCGGAGGCGCGGTACGTTACACGCTTGTGGATACGGAAGTTTGGCCTCCATCCGCCCGAACGGTTACACTGTAGGAAAAGGCAGGTTGAATATAAGCCGTCTTGCGGCACTGTGCCTTCCTGTGCATCCTGCCCCTAAAATATTCCATTGGAGGTTACTCGCTCATGTTACGTATTTACCAGGGTATTGGTGTTGCTGCGACAGTCATGCTTGCCCAGATTCCAATTAGCAGTATCGCTTCGGAACCTTTATACCGAATGCACGAGGATATCCAGTCCCGATGGGTTAGCTTTGAGAATCCCTCGGGCGCGCCCGGCATGGGCGGCCAGGCAAATCAGGGTGCCAAGGGTGCTGCTTTTGCGACCATCAAGGCAGGTGAAGAAAAGGTTTTGATGACAATTGAAGGAAGCGGCGTTATTCATCGCATGTGGTGCACCATGTCGCAGCGGAAGCCCAAGGATTTGCGCTCCTATGTGATGCGCATGTATTGGGACGGCTCGGACAGACCGGCAGTGGAAGCGCCGCTGGGCGACTTTTTCGGGGCGATTCTGGGAGAAGTACGGCCTTTTGAAAGTAAATTTTTCAGCAGCCCCGAGGGGCGTTCCTTCAACTTTACGATCGACATGCCTTTCACTAAGGCGGCCCGTGTCACGCTAACCAATGAATCAGATACGGATCTCAATCAGTTCTTTTATGACATGAACTATTCTCTGATGGAACATCAGATGCCGCCCCTGTATTTTCATGCGGCATGGCGCCGGGAACGCTATACAGAACTGAAAAAAGACTTTGAGATTCTGCCTCGCGTAACGGGTAAGGGAAGATTTCTTGGCGCTCATATTGGTATCATCGGCCACCCGGACAACCTGGGATGGTGGGGAGAGGGTGAGGTGAAGATATTTCTCGACGGTGACTCCACATTTCCCACTTTGATCGGCACAGGTACGGAAGACTATGTGGGGACAGGATATCTTCAGGGGGAATACACGCATAGGTATCAAGGCTCCCTCCTGATAGACAACGTAAATCATTACTATGGCTTCTACCGGTATCATGTGCCGGATCCCGTCTATTTTCACAAGGATATTCGTGTAACGCTACAGCAGATTGGCGGTGCGATGCAGGAATTCGTTAAGGAAATGCTTGCCCGCAATGTGGAGATTCTCCCCGTCTCCGTGGGCGTCGAGAACCAGCATGTCAATCTGCTGGAAAGCGACCCGCCCAAAACCCTCGATGACCCCGATATCCCCTATGGATGGACAAATTACTATCGGCGGGATGACGTCTGCGCAACGGCTTTTTTCTACCTGGATTCCCCGAAAACCGAACTGCCGCCCATCGCCCCCCTCGAAGAGCGGCTCACGGCCATTGGAGAGCGCCAGGCCACCCCGTGACAGCGAAGACACAATCCCCATGGAACAGGAGAAATGCGTGGGCACGTGTTTTGCCTGCGTGCCCGCATGTGAACGACGCGAAAAAGCACCGGCGGCAAACAAACTCCCTCTTGTGGAGGGTACGCCTGAAAGCGGAAACGTCACCATGGGCACCATTGTGAGTCTAAACACCCCGAATGAGTAACACGTTCACTCGCGAAGCGAACAAATCACTTGCAGATGCCGTGTCCTTGCCGCCCTTTATCAGACAGTACATTCAACACAGAACAGATGCAACAAGACGAACATCGTGGGATGTCGGACGGTGAAACCATTCTGCATAAAATCACTTGAGAAGATGTCCTGAATGCTGAATCGAGTCTTGCGACCAAAACCTCGGTGAGGCAAGACATACCGCCATACAAGAGGATTGTTTCCAAGGGAGCACTCTCTTCATAGATGTCTGCCTTGACATTTTCATCCTCCTCTGACCGTGAAGCACATTTATCTCCCCCAATCTCTTCATTTTTGTTCTTTCTTGCCGGGGGACGAAAAAAACAAATCTGGCTGTTCGGAGGATGCTGTATCCGCCTGTTTCTTGGATTTGCGTTTTCGAGGAGGTCGTTCTGAAGAATCCGTTTTCTTGGAACGCTCTTTTCTGCCTTTGGATTTCGGCTCGGTCACGGGTTTCGGCGCGGATCCGGATTCGGGGACAGGCCCGGGCTTTGGCTCTGATCCGGATTCGGGCTTAGGCTTCGAGACCGATCTGGGTCTGGGTTCAGCCTCGGGAGGTTCCTCATCCCCGGTGAAACGGACATAAACCGGTTGAAAGGCTGCGGCAATCGCCATGCCAATACCAAAAAGTGCGGCCAGCCACGGCAGCACCACAGGTCCGCCTGGCAGGGGGCGTTCCCCGGGAGCAGCCAACGGAAAATCTCCCAGGAATCGTCGCATAACGACATGTTTAGGGCGCACTTTGGCGCCCCAGTCCAGCAGTTCTCCTTCAGAGGACACGGTATGACGCACCACGGAAAAACGGCCATAGGGATCAAAAACACCAGAAATACCCGTGTTGGCGCTATGAATCAGCGGCAGTCGTGTCTCGATGGCGCGCATGCGAGCAATTTCCAATTCCTGGGCAATGGCGCTGGATCCGCCAAACCAGGCAAGGTTGGTTACGACGATAAGCATGTCCGCGCCCGCCTGCCGTAATTTCTCCGCCATATGCGTAAAAAGTACTTCAAAACAAATCAACGGCCCAATAACCCGGTCCTTTATGGGCAGGGTAATCTGATGGTCACCCGGGGACACCCCCCCGAATGCAATCTTTCCCAAAATAGGCAGATATTTTTCAAAGGGGACATATTCGCCGAATGCAGCCAGGCGTACTTTGTCATAAACGCCGACTGAGTTGCCCTCGGGGGTGATCAACACACTCGAGTTATAACTTTTACTGGTGGCGTAGTCTTCCCGTGCCACGCCGGTAAACACATAAGACTTGCTGTCTATGGCGCTTTGCGAAAGCGCTTCCTTGAACGCGGGATTCTCGAAGTGTCGTACAATCAGCGCTTCCGGCCAGACCGCAAGATCGATGGGACGCTTTAAGGACAGCGTGCGCGTCATCTGCGCTGTACGCTGCAGCATTTCATAATCGTAAGCGGGGTCCCATTTCATTTCCTGGGAGAAGTTCGGCTGTATCACGCCTACTCGCAAAGGGTTGCTTTCGTAATCGGGCTCCTTCAGGAGAACATATCCGACACCATGAACCAGCGCCATGACAACGGGAATGCAGACAAGACGTTGCCAGCGCGTTTCCGGATGCAAGAGCCCCAGCGCCAGCAGGGCGTTAATCAGCACGATAAGAAAGGATATCAGGCACACTCCGCCCAACGCGGCCCACTGCGCAACCCAGAGATTGGCGCCCTGTGTATACCCCAGCGCGCACCATCCGAATCCGCTGAACGCGCGAGATTGAAACACCTCCATGCCCGTCCAAAGCCCCGCAATACACAACGCACCCCCGAAACGTGATGACCGCGCATACACGAGTGTCCACACAAATCCTACCAACGCCCAGCAAAGGGACAGCGCCATGCACAAAAACTGCTGCCCGATAATCGCCCAGCCACCCGCCCAGAAAATATTTGCCCAAAGCCATTGCAGGGTCAAGGTATGGAACAGGTGCGCGCACAGGTAAAAGTGCAACGCGGCCTCCCACGGCGAAAACTTCACTGTTCTTACAAACAGGGGAACCAGTGCCACCCATGCCAGCCAATGCAGGTGGAACGTGGGAAAACTCCAGGCAAGCAGCACGGCGCTCGCCAAAGTGGTAAGATAGGGTGTAGCAAGACGTTTCATAGTGCCAGAATAATGCGGGATTTTTAGGGCGCAGGTCAAGCGCACTACCAAGATACTGCCCACAAGGTTTCATCGGCTTATAAATTTTGGATTTGACGGCCGTTGCCGTTACAGTAGCACAAGATGGTTTTTTCTGAGGATGTGGATAATGTCAGGAGATATCATGAAAAAAAGACCAGGGATTTCAAGACGGGAATTTGTGTTCGCCGCAGGCGGGGCCTTTTTACTCACAACTGCCGGAAGCAGGGCCACAGCCAGAACAGCTGCAAAATCCTTTCGTGAACTGGTTCGGCGCTGCGGGACGTTGCGGCTGGCATGCAGTAGTGCCGGGAGTATTCGCACGGGTGCTATTGAGGCCCATCATGCGAAGCAACTGGAATTCTTGTTATCGCTCTGCGGGGAAGTGGATGTGGGGATGTCCTATTCGGTGGGTAGTACCACGCAACACGACGGCGGTACAGATCCTTCAACCCTGATGACGACCGTAGCCTGCGAAAAGGGTTTACGCCTGGAAGTAATTACTACCGGGGCTTTACTGGCCGGGCCGGAGATGACCTTTCGCGGCGATGCCGGCAGCCTGCATGTCACCAGGGACAGCGTCTTTTTCAGCTATGCAGGGGAAAGTATATGCCCGTGGCGCCATGCCGCCAACGCCCTGCCGGTCTCCTGGCGGAACGCCTTCGTTACCGCCTGGAAATCTCCGGACTGTGCCGAGAAATACTCCATAACCCTTCAGAATATCCTGAAACACACCACGACTTGCTTAGGCTGAAAGAACATTGTCCGTGTTAAAAAACACGCCTCTTTGAAAAGGATATGAAAAAACGGCGTTCCAGGCATAAAACAACAAAATACTTCACGGAAGAATGGATTTGTGCGGCAAGGGTATCGGCGGCGGAGCATAAGTGTGTTGTGCCCCCCCATCATAGTCTCCCGGTTGTTTTCCTAAAATGTCTTCCGAATTTGCACATTGAGTTGCTCCGGCGCTCCCACATCCTTATACTACGCGTATTGACTATCAAAGGAAGAATCCCCATGAAACATTCCCAACTGAATCGCAGAACTTTTTTATGGTCTTCTACCGCAGCGACGGGCGTCTTTGCCTCTGGCAGCGTTACCGCCCGTGCGGAGGACAGCGCTCCCAAACGTTACCAGGACGGCATCAGCCCCTGGCCACTGGTGATGAATACCAGCACGATCCGTCCCGCATCGCTCGAGGATAAGTTGCGCGTGACGGCCGCCGCAGGATGGGACGGTATCGAACTTTGGATAAATGAGTTGGAAGACTATGAGAAAGGCGGCGGCAGCCTCAAAGAATTGGGACAGCGCATTAAAGACATGGGCCTGTATGTGCCGAACATCATCGGCTTGTGGGATGCCATGCCTTCCACCCCGGAAGGTTTTGAAGCCTCTCTTCCCGCGACCCGTGAGCGCATGCGGCGCTCCTCGGAGGTGGGTTCCCTGCACGTGGCGGCCATACCCGCGCCCGACCGCGAGGATTTCGATCTCAAATGGGGCGCGGAAATGTACCGGGAACTCATGCGCATCGGTAGGGAAGATTACGGCCTCGCCGTTGCCTTCGAGTTTGTCGGGTTCATGAAAGGAGTACATCGGTTGGGACAGGCCTGCGCTGTTGCCTTGGATGCCAACGACGACAAGGCTTGCCTCATCATGGACACATTCCACCTGTTCCGCGGCGGTTCCGGATTCAACGCCCTCGGGCTGATCCAGGGCACGCTCATCGCCAATTTCCATTTCAATGACGTACCCGAAGACGTACCTCGCGAGGAACAGGGCGATGAGCATCGCCTGTATCCCGGCGACGGCATCCTGCCGCTCACGCAAGTGCTTAAAAGCCTGAAGGCCATCGGGTATCATAAAGCCCTTTCGCTTGAAATTTTCAAGCGGGAGTATTGGGAACAACCACCGGACCAGGTCGCCGCAGACGGTCTCCGAAAAACCCGTGAATGCATTGCCGCCGCCGGCGTGTAATAACGGCTCTGTCACGATTACCTACAGGGTATTCAACTATACGAGACAATACTTCTTTCGCCATAAAAGGAACGGAGGAATACTTTCTCTATTTTCGTTGTTATTTTGCTCGTTACAGCGTATAATGAATAAAAGAAACGGGTACAGCGTCTATTAGGCGTTGTACGTGACACCAAGTAACAGATACCGTGCAAAAAGAAGGAAAACAAACATGAATCAACGATGGATTTTCTGGGTCAGTTTAGGATTGGTTGGGTGTGTTTCTGTGGCGCTTAGTGGCTGCCAGACCTATGGTGAAGCGGGAGGCCTGGGCGCCGGCGCCGGCGCGCTTGCCGGAGGTATTATTGGTCACCAGAGCGGTCATGCCATTGAAGGCGCACTTATCGGAGCCGCCCTTGGTGGCGCCGCCGGTCTTATCGCCCACGATATTAAAGTCAAGCGTGAGCGCAACCGTGAACAGACAATAGCGGCCTACCCCACGTATGTGCCCACGCAGGGTGAAATGCTGCAGATGGAACGCAGTGAAATCCTCCCGGCCACCGTACGCCCGGGAGAAAATGCGGAAGCCAGCGTGCAATATGCCTTGCTGGGAACCGGTCCTGGTTTACAGGTCAGTGAACAACGTTCCCTAATGCGTGGCGACAAACTGATTGCCGAAGTATCTACGCATAATTTTACCCGTGACGATGGCACCTGGGTAAGCACACAGCCCTTCCGCGTTCCCACGAATCTGCAGCCGGGCCCGTACACCATCATAACTTCCGTGCGTACTGCCCAATCATCCATCAGCTCCTCTGCAAATTTCAATGTCTTATAACGGGTAACCGTGGTATGTGTCATCATTTGCGTGGCGCATGTGTGAAAACAACAAACGCGCGCGTGGTAATTTAGTCCATGCGCGCGATTCTTATGCCGCTGGAAAACATCACGGTTGAAGGCTTCTGCAGGGAACGGACGGCCTCTGTAAAGTGCATACGGAGGGAACAGGTGCATTCGACTCCCCTGTCGGGTATACTATGCAAAGCCACAGGGTATTTATTGTGTTCCCCTGACACAGATAGGAGACGGGCCGTGTCTTGTTCTATTTCAACCTTAAATCGGCGTACATTTCTAAAAAAATCAGCGGCATTGGCCGCCGGTGCCGTAACGTTCCCCAGCATCATCCCCGTTTCCGCATTGGGCCTGGATGCGGTCCCGTCCCCTTCCAACCGTATCACGGTTGGCTGCATTGGGGTGGGCGGCATGGGTACTGGAAACATGAACGGATTCCTCGACCAGCCTGATGCGCAGGTCATGGCGGTCTGTGACGTTGATGCCGATCATCGTCAGGCAGCCTGTGACGTGGTGAACAAAAAGTACGGCAACACGGATTGCGCCCAATATAACGATTTTCGTGAACTCCTGGCCCGGGAGGATATTGACGCCATTATGATGGCCGTACCGGACCATTGGCATGCCATTATCGCGGTGGCTGCGGCGCGGGCGGGCAAGGACATTTACGGGGAAAAGCCGCTGGCATATACCATTTCGGAAGGTCGCGCGGTGGTGGATGCCGTCAAACGTTTCGGCGTGGTATGGCAGACCGGCAGCTGGCAACGTTCTCAGGAGAAATTTCGTTTCGCCTGCGAACTGGTGCGCAACGGTCGTATAGGCAAGGTACATACCGTCAAGGTCGGGCTGCCAAACATGAACAGTATTCATGAGGGCAGCACGAAACCAGGCACACCGCCGCCGGGCTTCGATTACGACATGTGGTTGGGCCCCGCGCCGTATGCGCCCTGGTGCGAAGCACGCTGCCATTGGAATTTCCGTTGGATCAGCGATTATGCCGGCGGCCAGCTGACTGACTGGGCAGGACATCACATTGACATCGCGAACTGGGGCATGGACTTGGAGGCAACCGCGCCCGTGGAAATTGAGGGCAGTGGTGTATGGCCGCGCGGCGCGGAGGGGCTTTTTGATACTGTCGAGCGCTACACCTTCACTTGTAAATACCAGAACGGCCTAACCATGATAGTCAGCGGCCTCCTGCCCGGCGGCACCCGCTTCGAAGGCGAACAGGGATGGGTCCATGTAGACCGCGGCAGGATTGACGCGGAACCCAAGTCGCTGCTGACCGAGGTGATCTGGCCTGAGGAAATACACCTCTACAAAAGTAACAACCACATCGCCAATTTTCTGGATTGCGTAAAGACACGCGCCCTGACCATTACCCCCGTGGATGCCGCCCATCACTCAATCATGGTCGGACATCTGGGCCTCATCGCCATGAAACTGGAACGACCCGTCCGGTTTGACCCGGATACGGAACATTTTGTGAACGACCCGCAAGCCGACAGGATGTTGTCCCGTCCCATGCGCGAACCCTGGACCTTGTAGAGCCTCAACAAATTGTAAGGTGCCGTCAATGAATAAAGTTTGCAGATCACCTTGTTGCACGACCAA
>JAEAMG010001642.1_pt1 | contig 16310 bp, 10 predicted proteins | sample 8958741 | NCBI WGS metagenome assembly JAEAMG01 (sample SAMN16933256, study PRJNA681125) | bioreactor sludge metagenome | isolation source: anaerobic bioreactor treating anionic surfactant - SDBS | place: India: Bengaluru | collected 2019-02-28 | reverse complement strand
TAATAAAGGATGTTTAATTGTATTTAAGGCTCCGCAAATATGAAACTTTATTTTTAACTTATTACAAAAGTGGGTCGAATATTTGTAATTTTTGCTGATTTAATATGAAAAGTTATTATATGGTATATTCAAGCTCTGTTAAATAATTGCTATGATGGGTGACCTTTCTTTATCTCTGTAGATTAAATGAACACGAACATAATCTTATTTTTCGAATCAGTTTCCTTATACTTGCTCTTAACCAGACCTGGTATCTTATTGTAGGCATTTGCAACGTGGGCTTCCACTGTTTTTTCTGAAATGTCCAAAAGTTGGGCAATTTGTTTATGGGTGAGCTTATCTGACAATACAAGACGAAATACTTCACGGCATTTAGGCGGTAAATTATTTATCGCTTGTTGAAGCAGATGCTGATATTCTTTGTTTTCGATGGATGTTTCAGGATTGTCGTTATCCGCTATCAGCTCAATATTATAAAGTTCAATGGATTCGTCAGCATCACGCGTACGACGTATGTAGTGGAGTGACTGGTTTTTTACGGATTTATAAAGGTAATTGCTTATATCTGCAACTGAAGCGAGATTTTCTTTTTTTCGCCATACATTATAAAATACATCTGCAACAGCTTCTTCGGCTAGTTCCTTGTTCTTTAAGAAATACAGGGCTACATGATAGAGTCTTTGATAATAACTATCAAAGAGTTGCCTGAATGCTGCATTGTTGCCCAAAGCTACTTGCTGCAAAAGAGCTGATTGTTTTTTTTCATCTTCCAAGGGACTTATCATTAACAAAGTTCTATATCATGCAAATATGAGTAAATTTTATCAAACAAAAAATTATTTAATTTTTCTAATACTATACATAGGGTTTTTTATGTGGTTTGTCATCTTTATTATAAATGACAAACCATAAAAATCTGAAATGCATATTATGAATTATATAAAGGATATTGACCATTGGAAATTCAAACCTGTAAAAACAAACGGGGATCGAATTTTTTCAAAAGTGATGGATCGGATTCATGAGGCTGAATTAGTTCCTTTAGTTAAAGGGGTTGCTCCTTATTGGAAATATTGTGCTATTGCTGCTTCGTTGTCTTTACTTATTATTTCCTCATTTTGGCTTGATAGAATGTTTCGTTCAGATCCGATACCTTATATAGAAATCGCAGCTGTTCCGGGAGCGAAAACCAAAATTACATTACCCGATAGTTCAATTGTTTGGTTAAACAGTAATGCGTTTATCCGTTATCCGCAGGAGTTTAATTCGGAAGAGCGAAAGGTTGAAATGTCTGGAGAGGCCATGTTTATTGTGGAAAAAGATGTAAATAGGCCTTTTATCGTCTCTGCAGAGGGAGTACGGATAAAAGTGCTAGGCACCAGCTTTAACTTACATGCCGAAAAAGATGATAGTTTTGTTGAAACAACTTTGTTAAAAGGATCTGTAGCCTTATTTATGGAGGGAAACGTAACGAATAAACCGGACGTTATACTGAAACCGAACCAGCAGGCTATAGTTGATAAGTTATCTGGAAGATTTGAAGTAGAAACTGTTCTGGCGGATTCGTATTGTGCCTGGGTTGATGGAAGATTTCAATTTAAAGAGAATACACTTGAAGAGATTATGCGTATGTTGGAAAGGGCTTTTGACGTGAAGATTCATATTGAAAATGAAAAAATGAAGCAGACACGACTAACAGGTAACTTTGTGGAACAGGAAACTTTAGATGAGATTTTAGCTGTACTTCAAATTACCGCTCATTACACGATTGCAAAAAAGAGGGGTGAGATTTATATTAAAAAGCAGTAATACCGGTAAGACTATAATTTGAAATTATTAAAAGAAATCGATATGAATACATCATGAATTTAAAAAAAAATTGGGAATGCTACCAACATTCCCAATAGGATTCTAACAAGTCTGTCATTTAAATTATCGGTAGCTACCAACTACCAAAGTAAATAACCTATTAGAAATACAAAAGTATGAAAAATCATCATACAGGCATACATTATTTCAAAGAAATGTGTGTGAAAGAGTTTCCTGAGCTTCTCCCGGTAATTCATAAACTGTTAGTTCGTATGAGAATCGTCTTATTTTTTCTTTTTTTGTGTACAGGCAGCTTGCTTGCTACATCAAACGGACAAAATCTTTCTGCCGTAAGTTTAAGTGTTGCAAACGGTACAATGCTGGATGTTCTGCATCAGATAGAGAATCAGACCGAGTACTCGTTTGTTTATAACGTGGACGAACTTGACGTGAATGAAAAGGTATCATTTTCGATGCAGAACAAGCCTTTAAATGTTGTGCTGGATTTATTATTTTACGAGAAGTCAATAAGTTACCAGATTACGGGGAGGCATATCGCTTTATACAAGAAAACTGTACCGCAACAAATGAAAAAACATATTACAGGAATTGTAACTGATGCTTCCGGAGAACCTGTAATTGGGGCGAATGTGATTGAAAAGGGTACCGGTAACGGTACAATTACAGATATTAAAGGTAATTTTGTCTTGAATGTATCCGGAAATGTACCGTTACTGGTTTCTTATATTGGGTATGTAGAAAAGGAGATCAACATAGGAAAAAATACGAACTTTCAGATTGTTTTGGAAGAAGATTCCAAAGCATTGGAAGAGGTCGTTGTTGTTGGTTACGGAACACAAAAGAAGGTGAATCTTACAGGAGCTGTTTCTTCTGTTTCTGGTGATGAATTGGCTAAACGACCGGTAGGCCAGACTTCCATGGCTTTACAGGGTATTGCTCCCGGTGTTACGATTACGCAACAGTCCGGACAACCCGGACAAGATGCCGGTAGTATTCGGATCAGGGGTATCGGAACGTTAAATGATTCGAATCCTTTGGTGCTGGTGGATGGAACAGAAATGGATCTGAACAGTGTGGATCCTAACCTGATTGAATCCGTATCTGTACTGAAGGATGCTGCATCTGCTTCTATTTATGGTTCGCGTGCTGCCAATGGGGTTATTCTTGTGACTACCAAGAGGGCTAAATCCGGAGAGTTTTCGGTATCTTATAATGGATATGCCGGTTGGCAGACACCTACTGATTTGCCTGATAAAGTAGGTGCTATCGATCATATGGTGATGTTAAACGAGGCATATACCAATGTGGGTAGAGCTGCCTTATTTAGTGAACAGAGAATACAGGAATATATGAGTAATAAAAAGTCGGATCCGGATCATTATCCGGACGTTGACTGGCAGGAAGCGGTTTATAAGAAATATGCGTTTCAACAAAGTCATTTTTTTACGTTGAATGGTGGAACAGATAAGATGAGACTTATTGCGGCATTAGGATATTTTGACCAACAGGGTATTATTCCGAATACGGATTATAAGCGGTATACGGTCAGACTGAATTCTGATATGAAGTTTACGAATCGTTTTTCTGCCAAACTGGATATGTTTGTGCGTTATGGAGATCAAAAAACTCCATCGAGAGGAGTTAGCGATGCGGTTTATTGGGTGAATCGTACCCCTTCTATTTATCCGGAAAAGCTTACAAGTGGGAAATGGGCGGTAGGTTGGGATGGCGACAATGTTTCAGCTTTTACCCGTGATGGAGGTGAAGCTGTTTCGAAAGCACCTTCCCTTTCCATGAACCTGGGACTAAATTACAAATTCACAGATTTTCTACAATTAGACCTTATTTATGTGCCTACTTATCAGGTAGATATGAACTCTACATTTTCAAAAGCGCTGCAAACGTATTATCCGGATGGAGAGTTAGCTTACACTAAGCCGGTGAATAGTGCTTTGTACGAATACAGGGCTTATGGATTGTCTCACGACTTTAAAGCGTTGGCCAATTTTGATAAAAAATTAGATAATCATGCTTTTAAAGTTTTGGGTGGTTTCTCTTGGGAAAGTGGAATGAATGACTACATCAATGCATCCAGAGATACCTATATTTTCCCAGAATATCAAAAATTGAATGCGGGAGGCTCCGAAAACCAACGAGCTTCAGGATCGGGGAGTGAATCTGCTCTGAGCTCACTGTTCGGCCGTGTTAATTATGATTATAAGGGTAAATATTTGTTTGAAGCAAATGTAAGGTATGATGGTTCTTCCCGTTTTGATGTTGGTCAGAAATGGGGCGTTTTTCCTTCATTCTCTGCCGGTTGGAGATTGTCTGAAGAGGCTTTTTGGAGTTTTTTGCGAAAGGATGTCTCTAATTTAAAACTAAGGGCTTCGTGGGGGCAACTTGGAAACCAAAATATAGGAAATTATGCTTTTGCTTCAGTAGTTAATTATAATAGCTATATTATTGGAGGAAATCCTGTTACCGGAGGAGCAATTTGGAAGATGGCTAATCCGGAAATTTCGTGGGAAAAAACAGAAATGCTTGATTTTGGGCTTGATATATCGTTCCGGGATAATTTGTCGTTGTCTTTTGACTACTATGATAAAAAAACAACGGGCATTTTGTGGGAACTGAATATTCCGATGATTATCGGGCTTGATCCTACTTATCAGAATGCGGCAAAAGTGACAAATAAGGGATGGGACTTGGAGATACGCTACAACAACCAGGTGAATGACTTCAAATATGGGGCGACATTCATGATTTCGGATGTGAAAAACAGGGTGGTAGATTTGAAGGGGGTAAGCCGTACCGGATTGACTGTTAATAGAGAAGGATACCCTATTAATTCAATTTGCGGATTGGAAGCACAGGGCTTTATATCGGATGCAGATTACAATGCGGATGGGACTTATAAGTATGCCAAGCAATATGGGGCATTTAAAAAGGGAGATATTAAGTATAAAGATCAGAATGACGATGGCATTATCAACCAAAAAGACGAAGTGATTATAGGGAATACTGTACCCCGGTTTACCTATAGCATAAACTTGAATGCATCTTGGAAGGGTTTCGATATGAGCATGTTTTGTCAGGGTGTGGGAAAAGTGGATGGATATCTTTACCGAAATGCAACTATGCCTTTCTATTGGGGAGCTTCGGCTCTTGAAATGCACAAAGACCGGTGGACCGAAGAAAATCAACATGCCCGCTTCCCCCGATTTGCTTTCAATGAACCTAATAACGAACAAAATTCCAGTTTTTGGGTGGCAGATGCCTCTTATTTACGTTTGAAAAATTTACAGCTGGGTTATTCGTTGTCAAAGAGCCTTGTTAAAAGGTTGGGATTAGCTAATTGCCGGATTTTTGTGAGTGGACAGAATCTGCTATCACTAGATAGTTTCTGGGATGGATTCGATGTGGAGGCGCCGGTTGGTGATGGCTCTTTTTATCCGCAGGTTCGTGTTTACACTGTAGGTCTTGATCTTAAATTTTAATAGTCTGAAGGTATGAAAAAATATATTATTTCATGTGTAGTGAGCTGCCTTTTATGTTTTGCAGGCTGCGACAGTGCTTTGGAGAAATATCCGTTGGATACGCCTTCTTCCAGCACCTATCCAAGTAATGAAACAGAATTGAAAATGGCTATGTGGGGTGCCTATGCCTCTTTGTGGTCGGGTATAAATTATAATATGACGGTTACTGCCTTACTGGATTGTGCCACAGATATTGGATGGGAAAGAGCGTGGACTCCCCTTCAATCGCTTGGTAATGGATCTCAGGATGCCAATAATGAGTTTGCTTCTACTGTATGGCGAAATTTATACCGGGGAATAAGCCGATGTAACTACATCCTTGATAATATGGAAAGAGCTAAGGCAAATACTTCGACCGATGTATATAACCAAGTTGAGGGAGAAGCCCGTTTTTTGAGAGCGTATTATTATTTATTGCTTACTGAATTTTGGGGTGATGTTCCTTTAGTAATAAAAACACTTAAATTAGAAGAGGCAACAATGGCTAAAACTTCTAAAGCGGAGATAGTGGAATTTATTTTAACGGAGTTTGATGAGGCTGCAAAAAAGTTGCCGGTTCATATTGATGAGGCGAATTCAGGAAGAGCCGGAAAGGGGGCTGCATTAGCATTTAAAGCCAGAGCGGCTCTATATAACGGAAAATGGAGTATTGCCGCAGAGGCTGCTAAGGCTGTTATGGAAATGAATGAGTATGAATTGCATCCAAATTTTGAGGAACTGTTTTTATCTTCTTCCCAACCCGGAATAAAAGAGTTGATTTTTTTTATCCCTTATAAAGATGGGTATCAGACCACCACGGCTCCCCAAGGTATAACATCTCGTATGGGGGGAGGATACAGTAGTAAAATTCCGACGCAAGCGATGGTTGATTCATACGATTGTACTGATGGGTTGAGTATTGATAAATCGCCTCTTTTTAATCCGGAAAAACCATTTGAGAACAGAGATCCTCGTATGGGGTACACAATTGCTGTACCGGGTTCAGTTTATATGGGTTTCCAATTTGAAACACACAAAGATAGCGTGGAGTGTTGGAATTACAAAGTGACACCTGCCCGTCGTGTGGCTAATCAAGATGCCTTGAATCCGTATGCCACTTTCTCGGGGTATATCTGGCGGAAGTATAGTCAGCTTTCAAAGCCTGAAGAACTGACACGATGTGAAACTGCATTTATTATGATGCGTTATGCAGATGTGTTACTGATGTATGCAGAGGCCAAAATTGAATTGAATCAGATCGATGCCTCTGTATATGCTGCTGTTAATTCTGTAAGACAACGTCCGGGTGTTGGTATGCCGGCTATTGAACCGGGAAAATCTCAGGCTGAACTACGTTCGATTTTAAGGAAAGAACGTAAATGCGAACTTGCATTTGAAGGTCTCAGATGGTTTGATATACGAAGATGGGGCATTGCGGAAAAGGTGATGGTGGGACCATTGTATGGTCGTCCGCAAAGAAAGTATATCAGTATAGCACCTGTGATTGATGAAAATGGGACACCAGACTACAGTATGGTGCCTGATAGAAATGATATGAGGATTATAGAATTGAGAGTGTTTAATGCACTTCGTGATAAATACTGGCCGGTACCGCGTATTGAACTGGAGACGAATACAGCGCTTACTCAAAATCCCGGATATTGATTTTTGTAATTGACTTGGGCAGGAACTGGTTCTGCCCAAGTTGTTTTAATTTATAACGGCATAGATTATGAAACTATATATTGGATTTATTTTTTTACTTATTTTCCAGTCTTTAGAGGCGGAGCCTTTTGTTTGGTTAGAAACAGAGTTGTTTGAGCAGAAAGGGGGATGGGTTTCTGATTCTCAGTTCATGGACCAGATGGGATCGTCTTTTCTTATGTCTCATGGATTGGGTATTCCTGTAAATGATGCAAGTACGGTGGTTACATTCCCTGAAAAGGGCCAATATCATTTTTGGGTACGTACCAGAGATTGGATACCTGCAGACTTGGGACCCGGACCAGGTTTATTCAATGTTTTGGTGAACAATGTTGTAGCCGGACCTGTATTTGGGGGCGATGGAGTGAATGAATGGCATTGGGCTTATGGGGGTGTTGTTAAGGTGGACGACTTGAAAATAAAGGTGTCTTTAAAAGATATCTCTGGCTTTGACGGCCGTTGTGATGTAATTTGTTTTTCTAAAAAGAGAGAGAATTTGCCAAATGGGTTAAAAGAATTGGAACTATTGCGTAATAAATCACTTGGTATCACTATAAAGCCTGAGATCCATACGGGTTTTGACTTATTAGTGGCGGGTGGCGGTGTTGCCGGTATTTGTGCCGCCGTTCAAGCTGCCCGTTTAGGTTTAAAGGTAGCTCTTGTTCACAATCGGCCGGTTTTGGGCGGAAACAGCAGTTCTGAAGTCAGAGTGTCTACTACTGGCAATACTTTTGTGAATAAGTATCCGTCATTGGGCCGGATTGTAAGGGAAATAGATAATTATGAAGCAGGAATGGGTGGACCGGCTGAAGGGTATTTGGATCAACTGCGTTGGCAAGTGGTTCGGAACGAAAAGAATATCGTATTATTTGATAATATGCATGTGATGGATGCAAAAGTTGAGAATAATATGATTAAAGGGGTGTATGCCAGAGATATAAGATCTTTTAAAATGCATTGTTTTGAAGCTGTTCTTTTTGCTGATTGTACGGGTGATGCTACTTTAGGGATTCGTGCTGGTGCTGATTATAGATATGGACGTGAAAGTAAAGAGTTTGCAAATGAATCATCGGCTCCCTTAAAAGAGGATAATCTTGTGATGGGATCTTCTAATCAATGGAGATCTGAGCTCTTGGAGAAACAGACGGATTTTGATGTAAAGCCGTGGATGTTTAAGTTTTCGGACGAATATCATTTTCCAATGTTAAGTTCATCCTGGAACTGGGAAAGCGGATTCAATAATTTTCACACGGTATACCAGGCAGAGGAGATACGAGATTTAAATATGCTTGCAATTTATAGTAATTGGGCTTACTTGAAATCATTTAAACGGGAACAGTTTGGTTTCTATAAAATGGCAGAACTGCAAATTAATGCTGGTAAACGCGAGTCATTCCGTTTAATGGGGGATTTGGTCTTAAATGAAAATGATGTTGTTAACAAGATTGATTATCCAGATGCATTGGTCACGACAGATTGGGGAATTGATTTGCATTATCCGGATACGGTTAATTCAACGTATTTTCCAGGTAGGGAGTTTATTGGCTATGCTGTGCATCCTTTTAAGCAGAAAGATATTTACTCTTTTCCATACAGATGTTTTTATTCACGAAATATATCAAATCTATTTATGGCCGGTCGAAATATTAGTGTCACCCATATTGCATTGGGTACTGTACGGGTTCAGCGTTGCACGGGGATGATGGGTGAAGCAGTCGGTATAGCAGCTTATTTATGTAAAAAGTATGATTGTTCGCCTCGCGAAATTTATAATGCATATTTAAATGAATTGCTGAAATTTGTTGAGAAAGGTTGTTTATAAAAGATTTCTACGGAGAGTTTTTTAATTCTACATATTGAGGAAAAATATTTATTATTTTAAAAAAGGCTGCCTCATTACGAGACAGCCTTTTTTGTTTATTACCAACCTGGATTTTGTTTCAGGTTGGGGTTGAGTGTGATTTCGTCTGTTGGAAGCGGACTCAGATAGCGTTTGTCTGTGGCGGTCCACTTACGGCCTGCATCGCTGAGGCTTTTGCCCGGATAGGGGCGTAAGTAGCTCTTGCCCTGGTATTCGATAACCGGTCTGCCGGATGCTCCGCCAAACACGCCTGCCGGGTAGTTGGCGATTACTTCGTTGGTGACTACTATACCGAGGAATGTTTTAGGATTCTCGAACAGTTTGCCGGCTTTCCAGCGTTTGATATCGTCTAGTCTGAAGCCTTCGGTGATAAGTTCGATTCTTCTTTCGCGACGGATCTCGTAAAGCAACGGAGTGATGGTATAGCCATAATCTATTGCCTGCGGATCGGCTACCGGCGAGGTGGTGAGATGGGGCATGCCCACACGGTCTCTCAACAGATTGATGGTCTGGTCGAGTACCTGTTGGGTGCATTCGTTCAGTTCGGCCTTTGCTTCGGCATAGATAAGCAGCACTTCGGCATAGCGGTATACAAACCAGTCGTAGGTAGTTTTATTGGCTTCCCACTGTGACTGAAGCGGTGACTTGAATTTTACACAGGGGTATCCTGTTACTGCTCCGGATCCGTCTACATTGGCATAGGGGTTGGTCTGACGTACGCCGTTCATCACCAGGTAGGGTTTGTGCAGGTTATCCACAACCTGATACAGGCGCGGGTCGCGGTTCGTGATCTCTTTGTCCAGGGTGTTGTCTCCCTGGTAAAGGGGACTTACAGCAATGGGGTTTCCGTCTTTGCAAAGGAATGATTCGATGAAGTCTTTGGATAGACCTGTACCGCTGCTGCCTGCCTGTCTGCCCGTCTGGTGATATAGCAATCCCTCTTTGTAGATGCGTGGAAGAATACATTCTTTATTGGTTGTAAGGTCTTCCTGCACGAACTGGTTGGAGTAGTAGAGCGGATATCCTTCGAATGGCAGTTGACCGCTTCCGGCATCGGATCCTTTTACGATTTCGTATTTACCGGTCTGCATAACAGCCAGGGCATTGTCTGCCGCTTTTTTTATCAGCTCGTTTGCCGACGGGGTGCCGGTAAGTGCATGGTATTTTTTGTAGGTTCCTTCGTGCAGGCATACCCGTGCCAGCTGGGTGCGGGCGGCATCTTTATTGAGGCGTCCCTTTTCTGCCTTGTCGGCATCGGGTAACCACTGGATGGCAAATTCGAGGTCTTCGATGATTTTGCCCAATACGAAATCGCGCGTGTCGCGGGGTTTGTAAAGCTCGTCGGTATCGGCTGTCTGAAGGTCTTTGTCGTACCAGGGTACATCTCCGAACTGCTTGATTTTACCGAAATAATCGAGCGCTCTGAAAAAACGGACTTCCGCAACGTAGGGGTTTACCTCCGAAGGAGCCGCCTGCACCTTTTGGTAGCGCGTGAGGAAGAAATTACAATTGCGGATGTTACCCCAGGTCCATCCGGCTTCGCTGGCGGTGGACGGGATGGTGGTTTCGTTAAACAGATACGAACTGTAATTGGTAGTGATGCAGTTGTCGCTTACATTGTCTTTGTCAACTCCCGGAGCCGAAAGGTTGGTGTAGAGATTGTTGGCATACAGCTTCAGATCCTCTACTTTAGACCAATAGGAGGCATCGGTGAGTGAGTCTTTGGGGGATATATCGGTTACTCCTTCGCACGAGATCAGTACGCTTACAAATAGACCGGATAATATGATATTTTTTAGTTTCATACGTGTAAAATTTTAGTGTTAAAACGTTAGATTCAGTCCTACTGCCAGTTTCTTGTTGATCGGATAGGTCATGTTACTCAATGTTTCAGGATCGAAAGAGTCGATCATATCGGTGATGGTAAAGAGATTCTCACCCGAAACGTAGATTCTTAATTTGCTGATACCTATCTGGTTCATCCATACTTTTGGGAATGTATAACCCAGGGTTACATTCTTTAAGCGGGCATAGGAGGCATCTTGCAGATAACGGTCTGTGGTCTGACGGTTACCTCCGTTGTTCCAGTTGGGACGGGGGAAATAGGCTCCTGTATTCTGAGGTGTCCAGTAGTCGAGCGACTCTTTAAGCGGGGTGTCCCACTGACTGGTGAATCCCCAGAAGTGTACGCCTCCCACCATATAGTCTCGTTTACCGATTCCCTGCCAGAACATTTCGAAGTCGAAGCCCTTGTATTCGAATCCGGCGGTTATACCGAAGCTATACCGGGGTGTGCTGTTTCCGATAATGGTTTTGTCGCCGGGATTGTCGAGGGTGTTGGTTCCCCATTCGATTTCGCCGTTGTTGTTGAGGTCTACGTATTTAACATCGCCTGCTCCCCAGCTTCCTCCCCATAATTTGGTTTGCTTGGGACTGGAGGCCACCTCTTCGTCCGACTGAAACAGTCCGTTGGAACGGTATCCCCAGATTTCTCCGATTTTTCTGCCCACATAGTATTGACCGATGGATCCGGTGGGGTTTGTAAAGCGGGTGATTTCGGACTGGTAATCGGAAAGTACCCCTTTTGCCCAGTATTTGAATCCGTTGGAAAGCTGATCGGTCCATCCGATGGATACCTCGAATCCGTAGGTTTTAAGATCGGCGGCATTTTCGGTGGGCACATTGGCTCCCAGGGTGGCGGGAAGCGCCTGACCGGCAGTAAGCATATCCTTGGTTTCGCGCGTATACCAGTCGAACGAGGCAGCCAGACGGCTGTTTAGGAACAGGGCGTCGAATCCGAGGTCTACCTGATTGACAGTCTCCCAGGTAAATGAGGGGCTTACCAACCCGGATGATCCTACGGCTACCGGTGTTTCGCCGTTCAGGATATAGCCCATGGCTGTGTTGATGGAGTAGGTAGGCAGGTAGGGGAAATTGGATCCGACGGCCTGGTTACCCAACGATCCGTAAGAGGCTCTGATCTTGAGGTCGTTCCATCCCGATTTGAGCGGTTCCCAGAATCCCTCTTCGGATATTCTCCAGGCAGCCGACAGGGAGGGGAAGAATGCGTAACGGTCGTTTTTAGGGAATTTGGACGAGCCGTCGTATCTTCCGTTGACTTCCAGCAGGTATTTATGCTTATAGTCGTAATTCAGGCGCATAAAGAATCCGTTTACAGACCAATGAGATTCATTCGCATTCATCAACCGGTCGCCAACCGCCAGGTTGAGCGCGGGATTGTCGTTGTCTATCAATCCTTTGCGTCCGGCATAGAAGAATTTATTGTGCTTGTATTCCTGGTTGTAACCTCCCATGATCTTGAACGAGTGATCTTCGCGGATTGTCTTTGCATATTCGGCAAAGGCGTTGAACGAGGTATAGTAATCTTCGTCGTCGCTCATCACCACACTGTTGGGGTTGGTCCACGGATAGTACCCTTCGGTGCCGGCTACGGCTGTATAGTCGTAGAATCTGCGTACATGGGTTTTAATGCCCTGTCCGTAGGAATTGAAGGTATAGTCGGCATTCAGTGTGAGTCCGTCGAAAGGCGTAACCCGCAGGGCTCCGGTAAGCCACAGGTCGTTTTTCTTTCCGTAGGTGTTTCCTCCCTGTGCCTGGATGGCTGCGGGGTTGGTATAACTACCTTGTCCGGCATAGTTGCCGTCGGGGTGGCGTACAGGCATAAGCGGACTAAGGTCGTTCTTGAGGTATCCGCTATAGGCGCTCACTCCGGCATAGGCTGTTGAGTTTGCTGCCGAGGTTCCTCCCGCAGGGTGCTGCTCCTTGGTATAGTTGTACATCACCTTTCCCGAAAAATTAAGCCACTTGGTGATATCAGACGACAGGTTGAGGTTGGCATTGAAACGCTGGTACTTGTCGTCGCCATGTTTCAGGATACCCCCGATGTTGTTATAGCCCAGCGATGCATAGTAGGTGGAGTTTTCGCTGCCGCCGTTTACAGCCAGGTTGTACTGCTGCGAGAAGCTGGAGTTTTTATAAATCTCGTCCCACCAGTTTGTATTGCCAACGTATTGGTATTTGTTGGGGTCGATGGAGGGGTCGTAATAAACGGGACTGTTGTTTGCCGGATCGTTGAAGTACTTTTCGGCATATTCATAAATAACAGGATTATAGTAATGTCCGCTTCCTCCGCCGTTCTGATAGGCAAGGTCGATCATATTCAGATACTCCATGGAATTGATGGTTTCGATGGTTTTTGCCGGCGACTGCCAATATCCGTTGGTAGAGAGCGATATCTGAGGCTTTTGCTCTTTGGTTCCGTTTTTGGTGGTGATAAGGATCACACCGTACGCCGCTCTTGCTCCGTAGATGGCTGCCGATGCGGCATCCTTCAGAACTGAAATGGAGGCGATGTCTTCGGGATTGATAAGGTCCGGATCCATTTGTACGTTGTTTACCAGCACAAGGGGACCGCCGCCGTTCAGAGAGGTGGTTCCGCGGATGTTGAAACTGCTGGATTGTCCGGGTGCGCCCGAATTTACACTTACGTTGAGGTTAGGCACTACACCTTGTAAGCCCTGACTGAGGTTGGCGATGGGGCGGCTCTCCAATACGTCGCCGCTTACTTGTGCCACGGCTCCCGTTAGATTGGCCTTGCGCTGGGTACCGTATCCAACCACCACAACCTCTTCGAGCTTCTGCGTGTCTTCGCGAAGTTTGATTTCGATCATGTCTTTGTTGGCTGTGCCTACTTCCTGACTCAGATAACCGATGTAGCTTACCAGCAGGGTGGCTCCCTGCGGTACATCGAGGGTGAAGTTCCCATCAAAGTCGGTTATGGTTCCGGTGTTGGTCCCTTTCAATATTACGTTGGCCCCGATGATGGCTTCGCCCCGTGTATCGGTGATTTTACCTTTTAGCTTTCGTGTGTTTTGTTGTGTTCCGGCTGTTTCGTTCAGGGGAGAGGCCAGCACAATGTGCCTGTCTTTAATTGTATAGGTAATTCCCGTGCTGGCTGATAGTGCATCCATGATTTCTTTGATGCTGCAGTCTTTTTTACTCAGACTTATTTTAACACGGTTGTTTACTTCTTCCAGATTGTAGAAGAACAGAAAATCGGACTGTTTTTCGATTTTCTTCAGTATGGACTCGAGTGTTTCGTTCTTTGCCGAAACAGATAACGAGGTGGTTTGAGCATAACTTGATGCGATGGCTTGCGAAAGGCATACGCATAGTAGCAATACGGTTATTTTCATGACTTTTATAGCTCTTTTAAGTGCAGGTAAAGTAACTATAGATTTTTTATTCATATTTTTGTGTGTTTTTAAGATTAAACGTTTTTGCTGTGATAACAGATGTTTAATTGACGGAACCGGGAAGGGAGGATCTGGCGGGATCTTCTCTTCCCTTTTTTTTAGGTTAACTTGTATTCATGTTGGGAATAAATTTAGATTAGGATATTTTACTTTTTAATGATGGTTATGTGATGATCGTTTACTTTGTACCTGATCGGTATAGAGAGACTGATTATTTCCATAATGTCTTCGATGCGTTGCCCGCGGTAGAGTGTACCGGTAAATTTACGCTGGTTGAGCGATGCGGTCTGTACATCGAATGTCACCCCGTACAGGTTGGCAAGCCTGCCAAGCATGGATTCCATTGTTTGTTCGGGGAAATAGTAGTAGCCTGTTGTCCACGCAGTATACTGAGAGGCATCTACGTCTTTAACCAGTACACGTTGTTTGTTCTTGTTGTAAATGTGTTGCTGATTGGGTTTGAGGATACTAATCTGCCCGCCTTGTTCCATAAAGAGCCGAACCGACCCTTCCAAGAGGGTGGTGACGGTAACCGTGTCGGCCGGGTAGGCCATAACGTTGAATTTTGTTCCGAGTGCCTCGATCTGCTGCCCGTCTACCTTTACAATAAAGGGCTTGTCTTTTTCTTTGGCCACATTGAAATAGGCTTCGCCCCGCAGGTGTACGATGCGTTGGGTTTTTCCGTAATCGGTTTCGTACCAGAAGGTGGATTTCGTACCGAGACTGATTTCGGTGCCGTCCGGCAGGATTACAATATCGGCTTCAATACCGTTTCCGCCTACATACTGTGCTGCCATGGATGCAGGAGCCGGCTGTTCCATGAACCATAGTGCGGTGAGCGCTACGGCCACCAGACTTACGGCAGCATAGGAGGCGACTTTAAGCCAGAGCGGTCTGCTTCTTTTGTCTGTAGTCTGCTTGCTAGCCATCCGTTTGCCGAGCAGCCTCTCCCAGCTGTCATCGACCGATATCGGATTGCGGGCCTGTACCCAGTTGTCGTACAGTGCTTTCGTATCAAAGTAACGCTTTTTGTTGGCCGGATCTGATTCTACCCAATGGTAGAACTGAATTTTTTCCTCCTCCGAAAGGTTTTTCTGAAGGTAGCGTATGATGCGTGTATCGGCGTCTGTCTGTTTAAATTCCATGCTTGTTTAGATTGCTTGTTTAAGCCCTTTACTAATACAACGTACCACAAGGAATTTTCTCCCACCGATTTTTAATATTTTTTTAATTCAGCATAAAAAAATGTATAAATACCGGGCGCAATGTTTACGAAGATAGAGGAGGGCACGGTAGAGTTGGTTTTCGACGGCGTGGACCGACAAGCCGAGCTGTTCGGCTATTTCGTTGTTGCGTAAGCCATCTACATAGCTTAATTTAAAGACCTGGCGGGTACGTTCGGGCAATGCCTCGGATTGTTTGAGAAATTGATGAAAGAGGTCTTGCTTCATGATCTTTTCTTCGGACGATTCGTATAAACAGATCTCTTCCAGTGTTAATTGGACGGCATGCTGATCAATAAATTCCTGTTCGGTCTGCAATTTGCGCAGGTGATCGATGCAGGCGTTGCGTACTGCAGTATAAAGGAGGCTCCTTAGTTCTTCGTTGGGTAATTTGTAGATTTGTTTGTCCCAGAACCGAAGGTAAACGTCGTGAACAATGTCTTCTGCATAAAACTCGGGGACGAATTTTCTTGCAAAATTCAGTAAGGCGTTTCCAGTTGATAGATAGACCTCTTTGTATCTGTCTTTTTCGGTAGCGAATGTGTCCATGCGCCAAATATACTGTTTTATTTCAAATATTAACTTTTGTTTTGTTTTTTTGTTCTGAGACTAATCAGTTTTGACTCCTTGGGTTTGTTAGTAAGACATCTGTGTAGGTTAAAATGGGCGTAATAGTTGTAGGAGTGGTTCGGATATTTTTTCTCTTTAAGCTCATGGAGTGGTCGTTTTTTAGCTCAAATTCCAGGTAAACCTATTTTTTTACTCAATTGAGCTAAACTTATCGAATGATTCATCCTTAATTCGGTCACTATTAATTTTTGGTTTTCTGTTAGTTTATCACCCAATTTATCACCCAACTTATCACCCAACATTGCTTTATTTGAAAATATTTACGTACTCG
>JAEAMG010001641.1_pt1 | contig 16317 bp, 13 predicted proteins | sample 8958741 | NCBI WGS metagenome assembly JAEAMG01 (sample SAMN16933256, study PRJNA681125) | bioreactor sludge metagenome | isolation source: anaerobic bioreactor treating anionic surfactant - SDBS | place: India: Bengaluru | collected 2019-02-28 | reverse complement strand
AACCTGCGCGCCTGTGTGGCGGGGGCCCGCCCGCCAGCCGGCGTGCCGCCCCAACACAAGGACACCCCCGTGCGGTGCACCAGCTGCTGGGGCGCGTTGTTCTTCTCATACCGCCGGCAGGGGGATGACGCCGGCCGGTTGTACCACTGGATCAGGTTCGACGGTTGAAGATCAACCGGCGGACGCCGTCGGCAAACAGCACTTCCATCTTGCCGATGCCGGTGATCTGGACCACTTTCCCCTTGCCGAACACGGGGTGGCTGATCAGGTCGTCCTCGTTGAAGACGCCGTTGATGATGTACGGCTTGTAATCGTCTTCGGCGACTTCGGCGGTGGCGTTTCGCCACTCCGTCATGATGGCTTGGCTCTTCTTCTCGGCATCGGTGAGCCGGGGCGGTTTGGGGGCCTTGACTGCGGGGGTTTTCTTCGGTTTTTCCACTTGTTCCATAGACTGGCTCTTCTTGAGTTTTTTCGGCTTGCCGGCTGTGGCCGCGACCGGCTTCATGGTCCCCGCCGTTTTCGGCGACGGATCCGGCCGGGGTGGCGGGGTCTTGGCGGCTGCCGCCGGTTTCGCCGGCTGGCCCTTCTTGGGCGGCGCCGCCTTCTTGACGGGCGGGGCGACCTTCTTCCCGATCGCCGCGGGCTTTGACGGCGGCACCTTTTTAGTCACCGCCGCCGGTTTTGCCGGCGGACCCTTCTTGGGCGGCGCCGTCTTCCTGATAACCGGAGCGGCCTTTTTCGCGGTCGCAACCGGTTTTGCCGGCGGACCCTTCTTGGGCGGCGACGTCTTCTTGCCGACCGGAGCGGCTTTTTTCGCGGTCGCCGCCGATTTTGCCGGCAGGCTCTTCTTGGGCGGCGTCGCTTTTTTTGCCGCCGGGGCGACCGTTTTCACAACCGCCGCCGGCTTCGCCGGTTGGGACTTTTTCACGGCCACCGCCGGTTTCACCGGCGGCAGCTTCTTGGGTTTCTCCTGTTTCTTGGCAGGACGAGCAGCTTTCACTTGCTTCTTGCCCGCTTGCTTCACCGGTCTGGCCGTCGGGTGTGTTGCCATAGCCGATCTCCTGCCGGAATTCGGGCACATTGTAACACGATTTTGTGCGGGAAGTTGCGAATAGCTGGAACGCATGAAAAATCGACGGCGCTTCCAATCGGGAAGAGCTGTCGGTATACTCTGTCCCATGGATCGGAAAGACAGGCTCCGCCATCTGTTGGCCGGCCGGCCGAGTCCGCTTCCGTCCGCCGCGCCTGAGGCGGGCGCAGCCGGGGACGCCGCGCCGGATCTGGCGCCCCGGATCACGCGCTACCCGCTGGCGCATCGCCATGGCGACGTGCCGCTGGCGGCCGGCTGGCCCATCAGCGGCAATCTGCTCCGGCTGGCCGGGCTCGACGGACCCGAGACGGGCTACGCCGGCCGCCCGCTCCTGCTGGACACCGAGACCACCGGCCTGGCGGGCGGCACGGGCACCCATATTTTTCTCATGGGCCTGGCCGACTGGCAGGACGGGGAGCTGGAGGTGCGCCAGTACTTCCTGCCGGACCCGCGGTGGGAACGGCCGTTTCTGGAGGGAATCGCGGCGGAGCTGGCGGCGCACGACCTCATCGTCTGTTTCAACGGCAAGACGTACGACATGCCGCTCCTGCAGACGCGCCTGGTCCTGAACGGCATGCGGCTGCGGGAGCTGCCGGTGCTGGATCTCCTCCACCCGTCCCGGCGGTACTGGCGGCCCCTCATCGGGAGCTGCACCCTGCAGAATCTGGAACAGGCGGCGCTGCGTTTCCAGCGGGAGGGCGACCTGCCCGGCTGGGAGATCCCGGACCTGTACTTCCGCTACTTGCGCCAGTGCGATCCGGCGCCGCTGGAGGGGGTGATTCACCACAACCGGCTGGACCTCGTGGGCATGGCCGCGCTGATCGGAGCGCTCAACATCAGGTTGTCGGTGGAGCTGCCCCGCGATCCGCGGGCGCTGGAATGTCTGTTGCGGGCCCAGCTCCAGCGCGGCCGCCTGGAGGAGTTCCGCCGCCTGCGGGAAGTCCATGGCGAGGCGCTCGAAGAGGCGGGACGCCGTCACGCCGGCCTGGGGATCACCCTGGCCCGGCTCTGCAAGCGGGCCGGCGAGTTGGAGGCCGCCTACCGGCTGGCGCTGCACCTGAGCGAGCACCGGCCGGACCAGGCGGCGGATTGCTTTGAGCTCGTGCTCATTCACGAGGAGCACGAGCTCCGGGATTACGCGCGGGCCGCCGCGCACTGCGAGAGGTATCTGGAACAGGTCCGGCGCCGGCCGGATGCCGACGGGCTCCGGGAACGGCTGGCCGGCCGCCTGGAGCGTCTGACGGCCAAGCTCCGTCGGCAGCAGCCGCCGGAATGAGCGGGGGGAGGCGCCGGCGCGGGATCGGGCGTCAGGAGGCCGGCGTGTCGCCGGAGTACCGTCCCACTTCCACCCGGGCGGGCCGCACGAGCCGGTCACCCAGGCGATACCCCGCCTGGTGGACGGCCACGACGGTGTCATCGGCGGCGGCGTCCGCCACTGTCCGCACCCCGATCGCCTCGTGGATGTTCGGATCGAACCGTTCACCCGGCGCGCCGACGGGCTCGAGGCCGAGGCGCTCCAACTTGCGCCGGAGACCGTCCCGGACGAGCTCGATTCCCTGGCGGATGGCCTCGGCGCCGGCCTGGTCCTGGGCGTGACCGGCCGCCAGGTCCAGCGAGTCCAGCACGTCGACGAACTCCAGCAGGATTTTCCCCTTCTCCTCTTCGAGCCTCCGCTCCATCTCGCGGCTGAGCCGCTCCTGGATGCGCCGGGTCTCCGCGCGGAACTCTTCAACGCTCTCGGCGTGCCGGGCCTTGACCTCGGCCAGCCGGGCTTCCAGCTCATGAAGGTAGGTGGGCTTGAGATCGAGTTCCGGCAGCGGCTCGTCGCCGGCCGCCCCGTCCGGATGCTGCGCCCAGAAGCGGCGGTCCACCACCTTCACTTCGGGCACCTCGCCGGACAACGGCTTCAGGTCGACGGGCGCCGCCGCCGCCGGGGCAACCGGATCGGGCCGCGGTTGTTTCTTTCGGGCGCTCATGGCTCGTGTCGCCTCCCGGGATGTCGGTCATGCCGTCCGCCGGATGGTCCGACGGACGGTGGCCGGCAACCCGTCACGTTCGGGAATGTCGCCGGGTGCCTCCGGCGGTCAGGACGTGACCTCGAACCGCTCGGTCCGTTCCATGTCCTGCCCGGAGATCCGGTCGTGGATCCGGATCCGGAGCATGTAATGTCCGGGGATGAACCGCTGGAGCGGCAGGCGGCCGGTGATGACGATGCGGTCGCCGGAGACGAACTTGAAGGTTTCGCCGGCCAGGTCCTGGAACCGGACGAACTCCGTGCCGTCGCGCTCCACCACGTATTCCAACTCGATGTCGGGCTGGAGGCGGTTCTGGTCGATGCCCATGCTGTACACCTGCATGTACACCCACATGGGGTCGCGCACCTGGAACCGCTTCTCGAACTCGGGGATGATCTTCACGTCGCCCAGCACGAACTGCCCGATGTCGGAGTCGGGGTCGGTGATCTTCTGCACCTGCCGGGCGATGATCATCGACGAGCTGTTCAACTGGGCCGGCTGGTAGCTGGGCACGTTGAGGCGCAGCTCCTGCATGCCGATGCGCCCGCTCTCCAGGTCCTTCACCACGAGGCCCAGCTTGTAGAGCCCGGGGGCCAGCAGGACCAGCTTCTGGTACGAGGAGTGGTCCTGCTGAATGGCCTTCAGCTCGTCGGTCTTGGCGTCGCGGACGATGTCGTCCTCGAACTCCTGGACGAAGTTGCCGCTCACCGTGGTCACAATGCCGTAGATGTTCACCGTGCCGCGGGACACGCCGAACGAGCGCTCCTTGAAGCTGATGTCGCCGTTGAGGACGCGCAGCGTCACCGGCACCAGGACCTGCTGCTCGGAGATCTTGACGTAATCCACCCGGGCCTGGAACGGGACCAGGTTGTACATGATCCGCGTGTCCACGATGGAGCGGAGGTCCTTGTACTTGATCTCGGGCGGCTTGCTCATGTTGGCCAGCAGCTCGTACTTGGCGAAGGGGCGGTCCTTCTCGCGCAGCTTGTAGTACGGGTTGGTCGAGTCGCCGGCATCCGTGCGGCCGGACACCCGGTCCGCCACGTTGGCCTCGCCGCGCAGTTCGGCCATGGTGCGCCCGCCCGAGCTGGCGTGGAGGAGGATGTCCTTCTTGTTGACGTCCATCTCGAGGGTGTACAGGCTGCTGCCGGTGGAGTCGACGAATTCCAGCTCGATATCGCTGCCGATCCCCTCGATGTTCCGGTATTCCCAGTACTGGGTGGGGAACACCTTCGTCTGACCGCCGCCCTCCCAGGCCGGCCGGTCGTAGCCGGAGCCGTACACGTAGTCGTCGATGCGGTCGGGGGGGCCGTACTTGATGTAGACCATGCCGCGGTCGGTCTTCCAGCCGGGGATGCCGCAGGTGAAGTGCTCGTTGACGTACGCGATGCGGCGGTAGTGCTCTTCCTTGAATTCGTTGTACGGCGTCTTCGGATCCGGGTCGCGCCGCTTCCAGAACTGCTCGATGAACTGGTCCCGCTCCTCGTCGGTGGTCAGTTTCTGGAAAACGCTCTTCTCTTCCACCGAGACGATGTGGTAGACATCTTCGGCCAGCCATTTCCGGTAGTGCTCCTGCAACTCCTCCTGCTGATTCTGCTTTTTCGATTTCTTCTCCTGGCCGAACACCGGATAACCGGCGATAACCGCCAGTCCGGCGGCCACAAGCGTCAGGGTCAGAATTGCATTGCGTCGCATGGGGTGCGCTCCTGGTTCAAGTTGACACTCTATATAAGATGCGCGGCAGCGGAAAAATTTCACTCCGCGACCGACAATTATAGCGTATTCCGGACGGAGGGGCTAGTCCGGTGTGCCGGGGGATGGACATCGGACATCGGACATCGGACATCGGACCTGGGACCTAGGACCTGGGTGCTGGGACCTGGGTGCTGGGACCTGGGGGCTGGGACCTGGGGGCTGGGACCTGGGTGCTGGGACCCGGGTGCTGGAACTTGGGGGCGTGGGGGCTGGGATGTGGGGAGGCTCGTAACGGATCGTTTTGGGTGATCATTTTTCATTGATCATTTGTCATCGGGCATTGCGGATGGTGAACCGGTGAATCGGTACATCGGTGAGTCGGTGAATCGGTGGGTCGGTGAGCTGGTGAATCGGTGAGTCGGTGATTTTATGGATTATTAGTGGGTCCTATGATCCAGGTCCCAGCACCCAGGTCCTAGGTCCCAGGTCTGATATCCGATTGCCGATATCCGCGTTACGGGACCGAACCCCGAATCCCGAACCCCAAGCCCCGAACCCCCAAACCCCAAACCCCCGCCCCCCACACCCCGCCCCCCAACCCCCATAAAATAAAAAATAAAAGAACCAATAAAAATTAAAAAACCCCGAGCCCCGAACCGCGAGCCCCGAACCCCGATTACGATCACGATTACGATCACGATTACGATTACGAATTACGATTACGAATGACGATCATAAAAAAAGGGCCTTCCCGAAGGAAGGCCCTTGGAAGTCGCGGACGAGTCCGACTAGAAGATGAACTTCAGGCCGAACTGGATCTGCCGGTTGGCGCCGGCGGCGAAGGACTTGCCCAGGTTGACGCTGGTCAGCGTGGTGCTGGGGTTGTCGTAGTTGGTGTGGTTGAACAGGTTGAACGCTTCGGCGCGGAGCTGGAGCTTGGAGCCCTCAGTGGTGAACCACGGCAGCTTCACGTCCTTGAACAGGGAGAAGTCCACGTTCCAGTAGCCGGGGCCACGGAACTTGCCGCGGTAGTAGTCGCCCTGGGGGTTGCGCAGGTTGAGCACGCTGGAGGCGAAGCTGAAGTTGGCCGCGGTGGGACCCACGATGTTGTTCTCGGGATCGGTGCTGAACTCGTAGGTCGTGACGTTCGGGCGGCAGGGGCCGCGGTTGTTGGTGTAGCCGGTGCCGATGGTGTCGCGGGCGACCTTGTAGTCCAGGGGATAACCGCTGTTGGCGGTCATGATGCCGTTGATCTGCCAGCCGCCGATCAGCTGGGCCAGCCAGCCCTCGGAGTCGCCGCCGAGCCACTTGCCGGGGCCGAAAGGCAGTTCGTAGATGAAGTTGCCGCTGAACACGTGGCGCACGTCGAACGCCGCGTAGCCGCGGTCATAGTCCAGGTTGTAGTAGTCGGAAGCGAACGGGCTGGTGTTGCCCAGGCTGTACACCGACTCGGAGTTGTTGTCAAACGCCGTGGACCAGGTGTAGTTGACCTGGAACTGCAGGCCGTCCTGGAACCGGTGGCTGAAGGAGCCCTGGAAGGCGTGGTAGTTGGAGTGGCAGTAGGTGTCGATGTTGTGGATGCGGTACCACTGGCTGTTCATGACGCTGTAGTCGACCACGTACCACGGCACGGACGCGGTGACGCCCAGGTTGTCCGCCAGGCCCTGGATGGTGGCCTCGGTGAGGTGGGGCATCTGGTTCTGGTTGTTGCGGGCCAACATGTTGACACCCGCGGAACCGGCGTAGGTCAGGTTGATGATGTTGCCGGGCCAGATTTCGCGCTGGGCCGACAGGTTCCAGGTCTGGATGTACGGAGTGCTCCAATTGTAGTTGTAGAGCACCATCTCGTACCAGGTCTCGGGGGGCAGGTTGAGTTCCACATCGGGGACGTCGTAGCCGTTGCCGTACCAGCCGATGTTGTTGGGGTAGGTGCCATCGAAGCCGCCGCCGGGCCGCGCATCCAGCCAGTTGGCCACACCGAACGGCAGCTGGGAGGTGTTCCAGGTGAGCAGGTTGCCGAAGATGCGGTCGAAGCTGATGCCGTAGCCGCCGCGGATGGCGGTCTTGCCGTCACCGAACGGATCCCAGGAAAAGCCCAGACGCGGCGCCCAGTTGGTCATGGGCGCATCGTACAGGTCCATTCCGGTGTCGGGGCCGGCAATGAAGATCTCGGAGCCGGTGCCCACCCACTGGGACGGGACCAGGTTCCACCACTCGCCGTCGACCCAGTTTTCAGCAGCAAACCAGTCGGCCTGATTGACGATGTGGTAGCCGTTGGCAACGGGGTCCAGCACGTTGGACGCCATGCTGTTGACGTCGAACGGAGCCGGCTTGTATTCCCAGCGCAGACCCAGGTTCAGGGTCAGGTTGGACAGGATCTTCCAGTCGTCCTGAACGAAGAAGTCCCATTCCTTCTGCCGCCAGCCGCGGAAGTCGGAGATGGCCGTGGAGAACTCGTTGCCGTCGCTGTACACGCCATGGTTGACGTAGTCAGCCGTGCCGGACGCGATGTTGGTCAGGGTGTCGCCGCCGTGGCGCCAGCCGTCAAAGAACACGGCCGGGATCATGTTGAAGCCGGTGCCGCCGTTGTTCTGGTTCCAGCGGAGGTCCACACCGAACTTGAGGGCATGGGCGCCCAGCGTCCAGGTGACGGTGTCCTTCACCTGATACATGTTCAGCGTGGAGTACTCGCTGCCGTAGCCCCACAGGCCGGTGTAGGAAGTGAAGTAGGTCTGGGGATCCACGGCGTAGCCGCCGAACACCAGGTCGGCGTCGGCCCACTCGCGGACCCAGGAGTTGTTGCCGCGGGAGTAGCCGAGCTTGAACGAATTGACGATGGTGGGGGACACGATCCAGGTCCAGTCGGCGCCCCACTGCTGCTGCTTGCCGTTCCAGGGCCGATCGTCCTGGAAGGTGGGCAGGGAGTTGAGGGCCGGGTCCACGCCGTGGTTGTAGATCCAGCGGAACGAGAACGAGTGGGCCTCGTTGAAGTTGTAGTCCACCTTCGCGGTGTACTGCTCGGTGTCGAGCATGTCGGGCTGACCCCAGTAGTAGTAGGCGCTGACACCGGGGATCACCTCGTCGCCGTTCGGCGCCGGGTACAGGGAGAAGATCTGGGCGATGGCGGGATTGGTGACGTTGTCGGCCACCCAGGAGGCATAAGGCACCGCGCCGGAAGAGGTCGCGCTGGCCCGGTAGTCCAGGATTTCGGTGTTGAAGAAGAAGAACACCTTGTCCTTGACGATGGGGCCGCCGATGGAGGCGCCGTACTGGTGGCGCTTGAAGTCGCCCTTTTCCAGGTCGTTGCGGTTCTGGGCCCAGGTCTTGGCGTCGAAGTTCTCGGAGCGCAGGAAGTAGAAGGCCGCGCCGTGGAATTCGTTGGTGCCGCTCTTGGTCACCACGTCGATGATGGCGCCACCCGCGCGGCCGTACTCGGCCGACGGGTTGGAGGTCACGACGCGGAACTCGGAGGTGGCGTCCACGTTGACGTCCACGGTGTTGCCGATGGTCTGCGTGTAGTTGTTGTCGATGCCGTCGATCTGGTAGTTGTTGCCGCGCTCGCGGCCGCCGTTGGCGGACGCATAGCCGGTCTGGCCCTGGACCACGCCGGGGGTCAGATAGATCAGGCTCAGCGGATTGCGGCCGTTGAGCGGCAGGTCGGTGATGCGCTTCTCGTCAATGACGGTGTCGAGCTGGGAGGTGGTGGTTTCCACCTGCTCGACCTCGGCGCGGACCTCGACTTCGGTGGTCACTTCGGAAACGGTCATGACCACGGGGAAGTTCAGGTTTTCACCGACGGACAGCTTGATGCCGGTAATCTTGACCGGCTGGAAGCCCTCGAGTTCGGCCTTGACTTCGTAGTTGCCGATTCTGAGGTTTGTGAAAATGTAGAATCCGTTGTCGTCAGACAACGCCTGGCGGGTAGCGCCAGTGTCCGTGTTGGTCAGGACCACGGTGACGCCGGGGATGACGCCGCCGGTGTTGTCCTTGACCACACCTTCGATGCCCTCGGCCATCGCGCTCACAGCCAGAAAGGCCAGGAGCAGCGAGAGGACCAGGAGCCTGGATAGGTGGTTCATACAACCTCCTCTGCGATAATGATGGATACGCAATGCGTATTCGGGACAAACAGGAGCAAAATGCATGCCAGAAGAGCAAACGCGGGATGAATGCGTAACACAATGAAAACAAACGTTATAGTAATGCCTGTCTCGATCAGATGCAATCTGCGTCCAATAATTTGAAAGATTGAAACCAAAAAATTGAATTAATCGGCTGAAAGGCTCCGAATGGGTCCTGACGGCGAGCCGGCCGAATCGACTAACCGTCACGAAAACATGGGATTGAATGAAGACATTTGGACGGACGACGAACAACCGACAGCGGCGGTTGAAGAAAGTGAAAAAACGACGAGCGACTACTTGTTGAAGTAGAAATAGAAATACAGAATCATGAAGGCCAGATAAGCGGCGTAGAACAGCACGGCCCAATACGTCTCGGATTCCTCGCGCTCTTCCTGCGTGTCCGTCGACACCGGCAGCGCCGCCGGCGTGGGGCTGCCCAGCAGCCGCTCGGTGTGGCTGATGAGCGGCTCGGTTTTCTCGGCGGCCTCCGGCGGTGCTTCGCCCGGCTTCTTGATGTGGACCAGCTCGACGGTCACGTTGTCCCGTCCACCGCGCTCGTTGGCTGTCTCGACGAGCGTCTCGCACGCCTTCTCCGGCGTGTTCCCGCTGACCACCTGGAGAATTTCCTGGTCGTCCAGGTAGACCGTCAGGCCGTCGGAGCACATGAGCAGGGAGTCGCCCGGCTGGATGCGCAGCGGGGGTTCGAGGATGTCGATCTCCACGGCCTGGAGGATCCCCAGGCTGCGGGTGAGGATGTGACTGTCGGGGTGGCTGCGGGCCTCGTCGTGGTTGATGATGCCGCTGTTGACCATTTCCTCCACGAGGGTGTGGTCGGTGGTGAGCTGCTTGATCATGCCGTTGCGGACGAGGTAGGCCCGGCTGTCGCCCACGTGGGCCATGTACAGGTACGGCGGCAGCAGCACCAGGGCGGTGCAGGTGGTGGCCATGCCCTGCAACTCCTCGTGCTTGCTGCTGGACTCGAAGATGGAGCGGTTGGCCACGTCGAGGGCGTGGAGCAGGGCCGGGTAGATGGGATCCTTGTCGGAGGTGTAGTAGAGCTTGCCGACGATGTCCACGGCCATCTTGCTGGCGACCCGGCCGCCCCGGTGTCCGCCGAGACCGTCGGCCACGATGAAGAGGCGGCCCCGCCGCTTCAGCAGCTCCTCGGCTTCCGGTTCGATGAAACCGTAGCTGTCCTGATTGTCCTTCCGAATCATGCCCTGGTGGGAAAGCCCGGCAACGACAATCTCATCCCGCTCGACCATAACGCTCTCTGTTTCCGTGCCCGCTCTAGGTGTTTGGGGACAATTTAGCATACATCCGCAAACTTGTCATCTGAGTTTAATTACACCCTTTCGGGAAAAAAATCAAAAATTTTTCGGAAAATTTACGGCCGATCCGTTTGTATGAATAGCACGGTTCGAGGAGGGTCGTATGGTCACCATCGTGGGACGGGGAGGGTATTCCGTTCTGGAGCTGCTTGTCGGTTTGCTGATGATCGCGCTCATCGCCGCTGTCGGCGTGCCGCAGCTGCTGAGCCACATCCAGCGGGTGCAACTCGATGGGGCGGCGCACAGCCTGGCCTCCGACATGATGCGGGCCCGGTACGTGGGGGTCGTCCAGAATTGCCGGTGCCGGTTTCGGATCGACGCCGGCCGCGGGTGCTACTGGTGGGAGGAGGACCGCAACCTGAACCGGGTGCACGATCCGGGGGAGGTGCTGGCGCCGGAGCGGACGCTGCCGGGCGGCATCCGCTTCGACTGCACCGGGGTGATGGGGCCGCCGTACGCCCCCACCCAGCCGCCGCCGGGGCCGGTGACGTTCCCGGGCAGCCAGCTCAACGCGGGGCCCGACGGCCGCTGGGCCAGCCCCGGCGCCGTGTACCTGGCCAATGACTGGGGCGACCACGCCGCGGTGAGCGTGGCCATGTCGGGGCGCGTCCGCGTCTGGTCGTGGAACGAGGACCTGCGGCGGTGGGAGTGAAAAAACGCCGGCTCCCCGTGCGGGGCGCCGGCGGCGGTGAGGCACAGTCAAGCGGCCGGAAGCGCGGAGACGCGCATTTCCGGAAGGCGGGCGCGGGCGGCGCAGCCGCCTACTTGGCGAAGATGATCAGCAGCGTGTACAGGGCCAGCGATTCGATCAGCACCAGGCCGAGGATCAGGAAGAAGCGGATGGAGTCGGCGGCGCCGGGGTTGCGCGACACCGAGTCGCACGCCGCGCTGATCGCCTTGCTCTGGCTGATGGCGCAGACCGAGGTGGCGATGGCCATGGCGAAGTAGGACAAATACACGTACCAGTTCCCGCCGGCGCCTCCCGCTTCGGCCGACCCTTCGGCGGCCAGGGCGGGCGCAGTGAACAGAATCGCCAACAGGCCCAGCAGCCCGATCAGAATGACTTTGCGCTTCAAGGTGTCCTCCTTATCATTGAATCTTGCGATGACGGTTTTCCGAGCGACGGCGCCAGGGGTCAGTGCGCCGGCACCGGCTCGTGGCCGTGCGGCTCCTCGTGCTCCACGGCGCCCGAGGTATAGACGATGGACAAAATGACGAAGACGAACGCTTGCACCAGGCTGGTGAAAATCGACAGCATCAGGATGGGCATGGGGAGGATGAACGGCAGCAGCGCGGTGAACACCGCCAGGATCATGTGCTCGCCGAAGATGTTGGCGAACAGCCGGACCGACAGCGAAAACGGCCGGGCCAGGTGGGACAGGATTTCCACGATGAGCATCAGCGGGGCGATGAAGATGACGGGGCCGAGGAAGTGCTTCAGGTAACGCAGGAAGCCGTGGGTGCGGATGCCCATGATGTTGTAGTGGAGGAACACGACGATGGCGCAGCCGGCGGTCACGTTGATGTTGCTGGTGGGCGAGTCGAAGCCGGGGACCATGCCGATGATGTTGCAGCAGAAAATGAAGAGGCCCAGGGAGATGTGGAACGGCAGATACTGGCGCCCCTGGGGGCCGATGACGGAGTCGATGAGGCCCCGCACACCGATGGCGAGCAGCTCCACAGCGTGCTGGAAGCCGTTCGGGTTGTCGACGCTCAGGTGGCGCCGCAGCCAGACGGAGACGGCGATCAGCAGGCTGAACACGAGCAGCAGGTAGGCGACGTAGTCGGGGATCGGCGCTTCCGGGTGGGCGAAGGGGAGGCCGACGGCGTTGCCGATCCAGACGAGCGCGGGGCCCAGCGCTTTGTTCAGCAGTTTGGTCAGCCAGTACTCGTTCGCCATGGGACTACTCAGTTACCCCGGAGATGCCGGATCACGTACACGCAGCCTTCCATCAACACGGCCGCTGCGGGCGCAGCCAGTCCGATCAGGAAGCCCGCGGCGTTGAACAATGAGAAGCGGATCATAACATAAAGTAACAGGAGGATCAAACCATAACGCAGGAGGACTTTGAGCCAGAGGTGGCGCACGCGCCGCCGCGCGACGGCGTGATCCGCCAGTTGGCAGTGGGTGTGATACCCCAACCAGGCCGCGGCGCCGCCCAGGAGCAGCGCCCACGCGAAACCGGCCCGCCCCAGGAGAAACGCCACCGCGGCGCCGCCCGCGGTGAGCGCCGGGATCCAGCCGCCGATCCGGCGGAGCATCGATTCGAAATCCGGGTCAGGCGCGCGGGGGTCCATGCCGGCCGATCATCCGGAAGAAATTGTAGAAGCCCGTGCCGATGCCGAAGAGGATGAACCAGACTTCCCACCGCGGGCCGAGCCAGCCGTTGGACGTGCACCATTTCCAGATCAGCCAGGCGACGAAGGTGCAGGCCGGGATCATGGTGCCGGCGCTCAGCAGGTCGAGAAACTGGGGCGTTGGCCGGCGGGGGTCGTCCATGTCAATAGAAGCCGATGAAGGTCATGTGGATCCAGCCGGCGAATCGGATGGCCGGATCGGGATACAGTCCCAGGAGCAGCGTGCCGGCCAGGGTCAGGCCGAGCGCGATCCGGGCGGGGAGCCCCAGGGCCAGCGGCGGTCGCGTCACGGCGTCGCCCATGAACATCCGTTTGACGATCCGGAAATAGTAGAACAGGGCGACCACCGCGTTCAGGGCGCCGGCCACCGCCACGTAGAGGAACAGCCGGTCCATCGTGGCGACGTACGCTTTGATCACGGCGCCGAACACCCAGTACTTGGCGATGAATCCGATGGTGGGCGGGATGCCCGCCAGCGACAGCAGGAACACGGCCATGGCCGCGGCGATGACCGGGTGGGCGTGGATCAGCCCGGAGAAATCCTCGATGTCCTCGCCCCCGATTCGCTCGCGCCGCATGAAGGTGATCACCGCGAAGGCGCCGAGGTTCATGAAGAGATAGCCCACCAGGTAGACGCCGATGGCCTGCAGCCCGAGGAATTCGCGGACCATCAGCCCCATGAGCAGGTAGCCCGCGTGGCTGATGCTGGAGTAGGCGAGCAGCCGCTTGACGTTGGTCTGCCGCACGGCCAGCACGTTGCCGACGGTCATGGTGACGATGCTCAGCAGCCCGACGAGCGAGACGTACTCCGCGGTCAGCGGCTGGAACAGGAACATGAACAGGCGGATGAAGATGGCGAAGCCGGCGGCCTTGGGGGCGACGGAGATAAACGCGGTGATGGGTGTGGGCGCACCCTCGTAGGCGTCGGGGCACCACATGTGGAACGGGACGGCCGCGATCTTGAACCCGAGCCCGGCGAGGAACAGGATCAGGGCCAGGACCAGCAGCGGCTGGCCGCCGTCGCCGACGGTCTTCAAGGCGCCGTGGATGGCCTCCAGGTTCGTGGTGCCGGTGAGTGCGAACACCAGCGACATGCCGAACAGGATCAGGGCGGATGAGAACGCGCCCAGGATGAAATATTTCAGCGAGGCCTCGGTCGCCCGGGACTGGGCCTTGAGGTAGCCCACCAGGATGTACACGGAGATGGCCATGAACTCGAGGCAGATGTACAGGGTGATCAGGTCGGCGGCGCCGGCCAGCAGCATCATGCCCGCGACGCTGAGGAGGATGAGGGCGTAATATTCGGGCGAGGTGGCGTTCTCCTCGTCCAGGAAGCGCGGGGATATGAGCACGACGAGGAAGCCGGCCGCCAGGAAGATGCCTTGGAAGAACAGGGTGAGCCCGTCCAGCGAGTACATCTGGTTGAAGGTGTAATGGACGCCCTCCGGATGGGGCAGGCTGTCGAAGATGCCGGCCAGCTGGAAGTAGGCGACTCCCGCCAGGGCCAGGCCGATCAGGGCGAAGCAGAACGGAGCGGCACGGTGCAGCCGGCCGCTTCGGACGAACACCAGTCCGATGAGAATGGCGGCGCTCCACACCAGCAGGATGATCGCCGGGGCGATGGTGACCAGATCCCGGAGGGGAAGGATGAACGACTCCATCGATCGACTCCTACTCCGCCGGCACGGCCGGTCCGGCGGCCGCCGCCGGGGCGGTCGGTGCCGGCGGCACGGCCGGGGTGACGACCTGGGCGGAGATGGTGCGGCCGGTCAGCTGCATCCGCTCCACGACCGCCTTGGCCGGGGCGTCCAGGTAGCGCAGCCAGAACGACGGGAAAATGCCGATCCAGACCGCCAGGATGATCAGCGGCACGAAGGTGCACACCTCGCGGAGGTTCAGGTCCTTCATCCGCCGGTTTTCCTCCTTCTCGCACTTGCCGAACATCACCCGCTGGAAGAGCCACAGCATGTAGGCGGCGCCCAGGACGATGCCGCTGGCGGCCAGGATCGCCCAGACCCGCAGCTCCGGCACCTGAAAGGTGCCCTGGAGGATCATGAACTCGCCGATGAATCCGTTCAGGCCGGGCAGGCCGATGGACGACAGGGTCATGATGAGGAAGATCGTCGCGTAGATCGGCATGTGGTGGCTCAGTCCGCCGTACTCGGCGATGAGCCGGGTGTGGCGCCGTTCGTAGACGATGCCGACGATCATGAACAGCGCGCCCGTGGAGATGCCGTGGTTGATCATCTGGATCACGCCGCCCTGGATGCCGATCTGGGTGGCGGCGAAAACGCCCAGCATGGTGAAGCCCAAGTGGCTTACCGAGGAGTACGCTACAAGCTTCTTCATGTCTTTCTGCATCATCGCCACCAGGGCGCCGTAGATCACGCCGATGATGCAGAGCACCATCAGCCAGGGGGTGAACTCGCGGGTGGCCTGGGGGAACAGCGGCATGGAGAAGCGGACAAAACCGTAGGTGCCCATCTTCAAGAGGACGCCGGCCAGGATCACCGAACCGGCGGTGGGCGCCTCGACGTGAGCGTCGGGCAGCCACGTGTGGAAGGGGAACATGGGCACCTTGATGGCGAACGCCAGGAAGAACGCGAGGAAGGCCCAGAACTGGAACGACGGATCCAGGCCCATCTCGAGGAACCGGAAGTAGCTGAAGGTCCGGTTCTCCCAGCCGTAGACCGCGATGTACTTGAAGTAGAGCGCCAGGATCGCCAGCAGCATCACCACCGATCCCAGCAGCGTGTACAGGAAGAACTTGATGGCGGCGTACAGCTTCCGCTCGCCGCCCCACACGCCGATGAGGAAGTACATCGGCACGAGCATCACTTCCCAGAAGACGTAGAAGAGGAAGAAATCCGTAGCCATGAACACGCCCAGCATGCCCGTCTGGAGCAGCAGCATGTACGCGTAGTATTCCTTCACCCGGACCGTGATGGCGCTCCAGGACGACAGGATCGCCACGAAGCCCAACAGGGTGGTCAGAAGAACCAGCAGCAGGCTGATGCCGTCGATGCCGAACATGTACCGGGCGCCGATGGATTGGATCCAGGGGACGTCGATTCCATAGCGCATGCCGTGCTTCATCTGGGCGGTTACCACGGGGCTGTCCCAGTTCAGGATCAGGGGGATGGAGATCAGAAAGCCAAGGAAACCGGTGATGTTGGCGATCCACTTGATCAGGGTGTCCCGGCCGCGCGGGACGAGCAGGATGACGACCAGGCCGATCAGGGGGAGGTAGGTCACCGCGTTCAGGATGGGTATTCCCAGAATCTCCATGAGCCGTCTCCTAGCGGAAGATATAGAGGCAGGACAGGATCACGATTCCCAGCACGATGGCCAGGGCGTAATTGGGCGCGACACCCGTCTGCAGCCGGCGCAGGACGCCGCTGACGTTCTGGACGATCCAAGCCTGCAGGTTCACCAGTCCGTCCACGACGTACTTGTCGAACCACCCGGAGACGGTGGCCGAGCCGCGAGTCGCGGCGGCCGTGCCGTTGACGAAGCCGTCGATGATCGACAGGTCGAACGCGGCCAGCAGGTTGCCCAGCCCCTTGCAGGGCCGGATAATGAGCGCGTCGTACAGCTCGTCGACGTAGAACTTGTGGTACAGCGCCCGCCACAAGCGGCCCCAGGTCATCTCCCGGTCGGGCACCACCCCGCGCTTCTGGTACACCAGATACGCCAGGCCGATG
>JAEAMG010001640.1_pt1 | contig 16331 bp, 13 predicted proteins | sample 8958741 | NCBI WGS metagenome assembly JAEAMG01 (sample SAMN16933256, study PRJNA681125) | bioreactor sludge metagenome | isolation source: anaerobic bioreactor treating anionic surfactant - SDBS | place: India: Bengaluru | collected 2019-02-28 | reverse complement strand
GCCGATGCGCTGTGGTCGGCCGAGTTCACCCTGCTGCACGCCCGCGGGTGGGCGGCCCGCGGCGACGTCTACAACACCGCCGGCTGCCTGACCCGCGTGGCCGCCAACCTGACCCAGGCGCTGTTCGCCCTCAACGAGACCTACTTCATCCGTGACAAGCAGGTGATGGACGTCGTGGCCGCCTTCCCGCTGGTGCCGGCGGGCTATGTGCAGGAGCTCGGCCGCCTGCTGTCGTGCCCGGGCCGCACCGCCGCCGAGCTGACCCGCAGCGTGCAGGATATGGAGCAGCTCTGGCACAGCGTCGTCTCCCTCCCCGGCGTGCATTACGCGCCGCAGTTCCAGGTTTGAACCGCAAAGGGCGCAAAGAACGCGAAGAAGAGAAAGCCGTACTGTCCTTGCGAGGAGCTACTGCGACGACACCTGCATCTGCGCCGCAGGCCGTCTCGGCCCGGCGGGCCGGTGCTCGCGGCCCGATCGGGGTGCAGATGAGCAACCTCCTGCCAGGAGGGGGAGATTGCTTCGCCGCCGGTAGGCGTCTCGCAATGACAGTATGCCAGTAATCTGTGGATAGGGTTTCTTGCCGTCTTTGCGGTGAGGCTTCTTTGGGGCTATACTGTAGCCAGGTTTGTGGCCATTGCAGCGCTTTGCGGAGGTGCGTATGCCACCTGACCCGTGGTCGCTGTATGCGCTGATGCTGAAAAGCCGCCTGTTCGAGGAGGCCACCGCCCGGTTGTGGCATGACGGCCTGATCTCGGGCGAGCTCCACCTGGGAACGGGCGAAGAGGCGGTCATCGCCGGCGTTGTCCCTCACCTGGGCGATGGTGACGCCATGGCCCTCGATCACCGCGGCAGTGCCGCCCTGCTTATGCGCGGCGTCGACCCCGTCCTCATCCTGCGCGAGCTGCTCGGCTATGCCGATGGCCTGTGCGGCGGCATGGGCGGCCACATGCACCTCTTTTCCCGGGAACATCTGGCGGCCTCGTCAGGCATCGTGGGTTCCGCCGGCCCGGCCGCGGCGGGCTTTGCCCTGGCCGCGCAGTATCTGCACCCCGGCAAGGTTGCCGTGGGCTTTTTCGGCGAGGGCGCAACGAACCAGGGCATGCTGCTGGAATCGCTCAACCTGGCGGCGGCCTGGGGCCTGCCGGTCCTCTTTGTGTGCAAGAACGACAGCTGGGCCATCACCACGCGGTCCACGGCGGTGACGGGCGGTGACCTGAACCAGCGCGCGCAGGCGTTCGGCATCCCCGCCCTGGATGTGGACGGGGGCGACGTGGTCGCGGTGTGGGAGGCCGCCCGCGCCGGCATCGAGCGCGCCCGTGCCGGCGGCGGACCTACCTTCCTGCAGGCGCACTGCATCCACCTGGAGGGCCATTTTTTGGGTTTCCAGTTGCTGCGCATGGCCCGCAACCCCATCCGCGAGATGGCGGCCATCGCCGGCCCGCTCCTGCGCTCCTTGCTGCACCGCGGCGGCGCCCCCCCGGGAGAACGCATCGCCGGATTACAGACGGTCCTCGGCATCAGCGGCGCCGCCGCCCGTGACCCGCGCCGGAATCCGGCCAACGACCCGCTCAACCGTGCGCGCCAGGCCCTGCTGGCCGATCCCACGCGCCTGCGCGAGGTGGAGCAGGGCGTCGAGCAAGAGATCCACGGGGTGATTGTCTCGGCTCTGGCGGAGGTGGCCCCATGAGAACCCTCCGCTTTACACAGGCGATCGACGATGCCCTGGCCCAGGCCATGGCCACCGATTCGCGCATTGTCGTCTGGGGTGAGGATGTGCCCCTGCTGCGCAATACCCTGCTGGTGCGCTTTGGCCCCCGGCGCGTGCGTGGCGCGCCGATCAGCGAGAGCGCCTTCCTGGGCGCCGGCGTGACGGCGGCGATGGCCGGCCTGCGGCCGGTGGTGGAAATCTACATGGCCGATTTCCTGGGCGTGTGCATGGATGCCCTGCTGAACCACGCCGCCAGGGTCGAGGCGTTTTCCGGTGGCAAGTGGATCGTGCCCCTGGTGGTGCGCGCCGGCTGCGGCGGCGGGTATGGCGACGGGGGCCAGCACGAGCAGTCGCTGTGGGGCTGGCTGGCGCACATCCCCGGGCTGGCCGTGGTGGTCCCGTCCACGCCGGCTGATGCCGGTGGATTGATGCTGGCCGCCCTGCAGTATGACGGCCCGGTGATCTATCTGGAGCACAAGCTGCTGTCCGAGACCTGGCTGGAGGCCCTGGGCTCCGGCGCGCGGAGCACGGTGCACTTTGACGTTCCGGCCGCAGGCGCGCAGGGCCCGGTGCCCGACCGCTGGGAGCCCGTACCCATCGGCCGGGCGATGATGCGCCGGGAGGGGAGCGACGTGACCATCGCCGGCGTGGGGGTTAGCGTGCACCGTGCCCTGGCCGCCGCCGGGATCCTGGCCGGGGAGGGCATCTCCGCCGGCGTGCTGGACCTGCGCACCGTGTGTCCGCTGGACATCGTCACGGTGCGGGAAGCGGTCGCCCGTACCGGCCGCCTGCTGGTGGTGGACGAGGATTACGAGGGCTTTGGCCTGTCGGGCGAGTTGTCGGCCGTTGTACTGGAGGGTAGCATTCGCTGTCGCTACGCACGGGTGTGCACGCAGTCAACGATTCCCTATGCCCGCCATCTGGAGGATCGGGCTCTGCCCAATGTAGAGCGCATCTGCGCTGCCGCGCAGCGGCTCATGGCGGATGAACCAGAGTGAAAAAGAATCTCACCGCAGAGTACGCAGAGGTTTTGGGGTTAGCTGAAGAAAGGGGATTTCACCACAGATTCCATGCCCCAATGGGGCACCATAGATCATGAAAGTGCGTCACCGGTCCGTAATGGGCACCCCACCAAAGGAGGCGGAGTGCCGGCGCAGGTGCCAGACCAGCGCACTTGGCGCTACCGAGAAAACGGAGGGTATCATGAGCAAGCAGGCGACCCATCCCGAACTGCTGCACCTGTTGAATCAGGCATTGGCCAGAGAACTGCAGGTGTGCGTGCAGTACATGCTCCAGCATGGGATCGGAGCCGGCCTGGCGTCCGCGGCTACAGCGCCGCCCGGCAAACGCGACAAGTTCGTGGCGAGCCATTCCATGGTCTGGATGCCCGGGGTCACGCTGAAAAAGATCGCGGTTACCGAGATGCATCACGCCGAGGCCATTACCGAGCGGGTGGTTCAACTGGGCGGCGAGCCGACCACCCAACCGGATCCCATCACCATCGGCACGGGCAGCCGTGACATGCTTGAGCACGACCGGCACGAGGAGCAGGGGGCCATCGAGCTCTACCGGCATATCATTGAGGTTGCCACTGAACGGCAGGATGAAGCAACGGCCAAGCTCTTCCGGCAGATTCTGGCCGATGAAGAGAAGCATCTGTCGGCGTTTTCGGCCTTCCTGGTGGAAGGCTAGACCGCGCGGAGACGCCCTGACGGGCGCACTACGAACGGGAGAGGGAGGCAGCGAGCATGCAAATCAAAAAGATCCGCTGGACACGGGGTAACATCCAGCTCGACCTGGAGACGGACCGCAAGGCGCTGGTGCCGCTCCTGCGCAGTACCGCGCTCGACCGCATCGCGGTGGGGCAGCGCCCGCGCGGGCTGGCCTTTGACGGCAACTACCTGTGGGTGGCCAATTATGCGAGCAACACCGTGAGCAAGATCGACTGCGCCACCCACGACACGGTCGCCACGGTGGATGTCGGGCCGGGGCCCTGGTCGCTGGCCTTTGATGGCACCTGCCTGTGGGTGGCCTGCTACGAGAGCGACAAGGTGGCCAGGATCGACTGCGCCACCCACACGGTCATCGCCAACGTGACCGTGGGTTTCGGACCGCGCGCCCTGGCTTTTGACGGCGTCTACATCTGGGTGGCGGGCTATGTAGAGCAGCAGATGAGCAAGATCGACCCGTCCACCAACGCGATCCTGGCTACGATCGCCTTTGGCGGGCCGCCGGTGGCGCTGACCTTTGACGGCGCCTACCTGTGGGTGGCCAATTTCACCAGCAAGAACGTGAGCAAGCTGGATCCGGCGACCAATACCGTCGTGGCCACGGTGACAGTGACCGGCAATCCGGTCGCCCTGGCCTTTGATGGCACCCACGTGTGGGTGGCCGAAGGGGGCGGGGTCAATGTCAGCAAGATCGACGCCACCACCACTGCCCCCGCAACGGCGGTGGCGGTCGGCGGCAACCCGCTGGCGCTGGCCTTTGACGGCGAGCACATGTGGGTCGCCGATGCCGGCAACCGGGTGAGCCAGGTCGAGCCCGGCACCAACATCGTCCGGCGCGCGGTGGGCGTGGGGCAGATGCCACGGGCGCTGGCCTTTGACGGCGTCTACCTGTGGGCGGCCAACGAGACGAGCGGCACGGTGAGTCCTATCGCTGTCTTTGGCCTGCACGCATAGGGGAGGAGCAAACGAGATGGCCTATTATCTGGTTCACTACACCGTGGGTGCGGACAACCAGTTCGTCTATCCGAAGAATGTCGCCGGCGTGGTGTGGAAGTCGGCGGTCTACCAGTTCAAGGACCACGTGCTGGTCGGCGAGACGGACCGGAAGATCAAGGCCGACGGCACGACGGTGATCGCGCTGAAGGCGCCCGAGTTCGACGAGCAGATGAAGGCGCTGCAGGCCGGCTTTCCGAAGGCGAAGGACCCGGACGCGCCACGGACCGTGCCCCGGTAGAGCCGGCTCCGCTCCGGCCACGAGAGAGTCCGGTCTTTGACCGGGCCAGTTGACTCACCCCCCGGATGCTGTACAATAACCACCGTGCAGCTCAACCCCGGGGCCGAAGAGCTCGACAGGAGCCTGAGCGCCCCCCCAGGGAGATCACTCAGTAGAGGACATAACTATGGCAGAACAACGACGTTCGGCAGTGAATGACCGCGCTCCCATCGCGCCGCGGCGTAACGCCGGCCCCTACGCGCCGTCCGACCTGCCGGTGGACGAGCAGGGGCGCATCTACCACCTGCAGATCACGCCGGAGCAGCTCGCTCCGGATATCCTCATCGTCGGCGACCCCGGCCGCGCCGAGATGATTGGCTCGACCTTCCTGCGCGACCGGGAGGTGGAGCACGAGCACCGCGGCCTGGTCACTGTCACCGGGACATCGGAAATTACCGGCGAGCGCGCCACGATCATCTCGCCTCTGCGCACCACCGTCACCACCTCGGGCATGGGCGTGCCCTCGCTGGAGATCGTGCTCGGCGAGCTGGTGGCCCTGGCCGAGATCGACCTGGCGACGCGCACCCGCAAGCGCGATTTCCCGCGCCTGCATATCCTGCGCGTGGGCACATCCGGTGCGCTGCAGGCGACCACCGACCCGGGCACGCCCATCATCACCTCCTATGCCATCGGCATGGACAACACCGGCCTGTTCTACGAGGCGCCCTGCGCGGATGAGACCTGCGCGCGGCTGGAGGGGGAGCTGGACGGCGTCGTGCAGGGCGCGATGGACCCGCGCTCCCGCTTTTACGGCAAGATCCACCCCTATGTCGCGCGTGCCGAGCCGTCCCTGGTCCGGGCGCTGGTCGAGGCCTCGGCAACGCTGGGCGTGCGCAGCAAGCTCGGTTTGACCGTCTCGTGCAGCGGCTTTTTCGCCCCGCAGGGCCGGGACATCATGCGCATCCCGCCCAGCGCGCCGGAGCTGGACCGCATCCTCTCCGAATACGACCCGCGGGTGGATGGCCAGCGCATCGAGAATATGGAGATGGAGTCGAGCTTTCTCCTGCACTTCCTGGGCGGGCTCGGCCACCGGGCCGGGGCCATCTGCACCACCATTGCCCAGCGGCGGCGCGACACCTTTGACGTGAACTACCAGGAATCCGTCCGGCGGGCCATCCAGGTGGCCCTGCTGGCCCTGGCCACCCTGCGCAGCGCCAGACCCTAAGGGTTTTCCTAAGCCCTCAGGGTCTGAAGAAGGCACCAAAGGAGACAGATATGGTCCCTCCGACCTTTACCAAGCCCGCCGACGCGACACACCCGGTCATCGAGCTCGAATGTGCGGCCCTGGTTCGCTGGGGCATGGGCGATCCTGATGGATTCCTCGAGCTCTGCGCGCCGGACGTCGTCTACTTCGACCCAGGACTGGAGCGCCGTCTGGACGGGCGGGAGGCCATGGCCAAGTACTACGAGGGAATCCGCGGCCAGGTGCATTTTGATCGCTTCGAGCTGATCAATCCGCTGGTGCAGGTGGTGGGCGATGCCGCCGTGCTCACCTTCAACTATGCTTCGTACGTAGGACAGGGCGAGCCATCGCGCTGGAACTGCACCGAGGTGTACCGGCGCACCGGAACCAGGTGGGAGATCATCCAGACCCACTGGTCCTTCACGATAGCCAAACGGGCCTGAACATCGGAGCCCTGAGGGTTTTGCCAAACCCTGAGGGTCTCTGACTGTCCATTGAGATCTGGCTGCCCGGCGATCACTCCGCTCATGGAGAACAATCGGACGAAATGCAAAGATGGAGACCAAGTCCTTGCGTCCCAGACGACCGCACACCGGAAATCCGCTGGTCGGAGGTGATCTTCATAAGCAGTATGGAGACAAGGTCGTACTTGAAGGTGCAAATGCATCGATCAACCCCGGCGACAGAATCGGGCTGGTAGGAAGGAATGGCTGCGGTAAGAGCACCCTGATCAGGATACTGGCCGGCGTAGAACTGCCTGGTCGCGGACAGGTTGTGGGTCCAGGTCTCAAGATCGGTTACCTGCCACAGGACCTGACCCTTGAAAAAGCCGCGACGCTCTTTGACGTGGCGACCGAAGGAATTCAAGACACTGTCCAAGCCCTGGATACCTTCGAGCAGATGACCGCCAATTGGGACGCGGAGGACCCGCGAACGGCTAAAGAGTATGATGGACTGCTCGATTACCTGGAATCGCAGGGGGGATTCAGGCTGCAGACCAGGCTCGTTCGGGTGCTGACTGGCCTGGGCATCTGCTACCCGCTCGACACGCCAGTGTCAAGACTGAGCGGAGGGGAAACGATCCGCCTTGCCCTGGCACGAATCCTGATGCTGGACCCCGACATTCTGCTGCTTGATGAACCTACCAACCATCTAGACATAAACGCGAATTTGTGGCTGCGAGAATTCCTGGGCACCTGGACTGGCGGGTTGTTGGTGGCGTCTCACGACCGGGATTTCCTCGATGAAGTCACTGCCTGCACCTGGGAGCTGGAAGACGGCCGAATCGCAGTCTATGGAGGCAGTTATTCATTCTACAAAGAACAGAAGGGAATAGAACAGGAGGTGCGAGAGCGGGAAGCAATCCGGCTGGAATCGGAGGTGAGGAAAGCGCGAAGACAAGTCCAGAAGGAACAACAACGCGCGGCACATAGCGCCAGACGAGACCTGAGCCGCAAACCTGAAGATCATGACCATCTTCAAGCACGCTATTTCAAAGACAGAGCGACAAGAACTGCCGGCACAAAGCGGAGAGTGGCACTGCAAAGGAGAGACGAGCTGGCGGAGCGGCTGGATGCGGCAAGAAAGGGGAAAACCCCGATCATCCGGCCGCAGATCATCGAGTCAGACGCACACAGCGGGAGACTACTGGTCAGGGCACACAACCTGAACATCGGCTACGGAGCTGCGGCGATTATCACCGCTGCGAGCCTGCGCCTTCATTTTGGAGACCGGGTGGCGGTGTTCGGAAATAACGGTTCGGGGAAAACGACTCTCGTCAAGGGCATCATGGGTCACAGCGATGTTCGAGTGGAGGGAGAGCTCGAAGTAGCCGCGGCCATCAATATCCAGCTTCTTGACCAGCGGTATGGAATCGTTGATCGCGAAAAGACAGTCCTGGAAAATATGCTAGACGCCGCACCTTCCGCTCCTGAAGCGGAGATCAGGAAACACCTGGCGAGATTCCTGTTCGCAGAGACGGCAGAAGTAGACAAGAGGGCATCCGTCTTGAGCGGTGGGGAGATTGCCCGTCTGGCCCTCGCCGTGATGACTGCGATGCCGATCGACCTGCTGATCCTGGACGAGCCAACGAATAACCTGGATACGACCTCCATCGAAGAGATAGAAGCAGTGTTGAGGGAGTTCCTGGGCGCGATTCTGGTGATCTCTCACGATCTGTCTTTTCTCAGGAGAATCGGGGTAGATACCTGCTATGTCATCTCACAGGGTGTGGTTCATACCCTCATGTACAATCCGGGTGATGGTGACGAATTCAAAGAAGAGTTGCTGAGCTTTCTGCAAGTCTAGCCGTGATGATGTGGGCCAGTGTATGCTTCGCGCATCCCTCCCGACGCCGACCGCGGTGGGTGGCGAGCGGAGTCGCTCACGGCACCTGGCGCCGCCCGTAGACGTGGCCGGCGACTGGCTCTTCGGGGGCCATCAGCTCGCTGATGGTCACAAACTGCACGCCCCGTGCGGCCAGCGCTTCGAGAACGGCCGGGATGGCATTGACCGTACTCGTGTAAATGTCGTGGGCGAGGATGATCGCCCCGGATGACGCTTCCTTCATTCTCTCGACAACGAGGCCGGCATCGCGATCCTTCCAGTCGAGCGGATCCAGGCTCCACAGAATCACCGGCATCTTCACCGTGTCCACTACATAGTCATCAAAGCTGCCGTACGGTGGCCGCAGGTAGCGGGGCGTGATGCCCGTGATGTTGGCTACCAGCGTGTTCGTCTCGTCCACTTGCTCCTGCATCTGTTCCTCGGTCAGCCCCTTCAGGTTGAGGTGGCTCCACGAGTGGTTGCCAATCTCGTGCCCCTCTTGCGCCATGCGGGTGATGGTTCGGGTCTGCACCCGGGCGGACTTGCCGAGGACGAAAAAGGTCGCGTGCGCGCCGTGGTCCCGCAGGATGTCCAGCAGCCTGTCGGTGTATACGCACGGGCCATCGTCGAAAGTGAGCGCCACGCACAGGGACTGCCCGCAGTCCACCCCGGCGGGGGGTGCAGGCGGGGCAAGCGTGGGCAGCTGGGCGGGTGTGGGCGCAGGCGGCGGGGTCGGCTCGGGCGTTGCCTCGGCAATCCCCAGCAGTTGGCGCATATTGGGGGTCAGCAGGTCGGCAATGCCGTCGACCGGCACGCTGACGGTGACCACGCCCTCGCTGCCCGGACCTACCTGGTACTTGTCGAACTGGATGGACAGGGTGCCGTCCTCGAGGAACAGAATCCCGTCAAAGTTCTCCGCCCGCGGCTCGGTGCCCGCCCGGATCATGGTCAGTGCTCTCTCCACCCACTCGTCGCGCGCCGCCTCGGAGTCAAATCCTCCCTCCGCCGCCTGGGCGCGGGCCCGGCGCTCCAGCGCCTCGCGCGCGAGCAGCGATAGCCGCTCCAGGTAGGCGTCGCTGGCAAAGAGGTCGGCCGGCACGAGCTCGGTTCCGGCCGCGCGGTCAAAGATGTGGCCCACGACCTCCGTGCTGCCCGTGCCTCCGGTGAACCGGTAGCGCTCGATGGCCAGCGAGATCAGGTGCGCGTCGGCGATGGTCACGTCAAAGTGCTGGATATAGTGGGTAACGAACGACGCCGCCACCTCTCCGGTCTGGCGCACATAGTCCTGGTAGGCCGCCTCCTGCATGGCCGCGGCGGTACGCCATTCGTCGATGAACTGCTCCGCGAGCACCTGCAGGCGTGCGTTGATGGCCGGGTTTTCCGTGACCGGATAGGCCACATGCAGCAGGGATCGCTCTTCGTTGGCCTGCTCCTCGATGGTGTACACGTAGACGTTGGCATACTTGGAATCCGGGGTCAGCGTCTCCACCGGCGGTTTGGCTGGAGAAGTAGGCGTCGGGGCGACCTGCTCCACTGTCGCCGTGGGGGTGGCAGTGGCGGGCGCCCTCACGGTGGCGGTGGGCGTCTCCGTCGGCGGGCCGGCCGGCGCGCAGGCCGCCAGGGCCACGGCCAGAATGGTGGCTACAGTTACCCGGGTTTGCCGTGTGTTGATCATGGCCTCCCATCACCGCTGTGGTGTTTTGTCTGGTCTGCGGTATGATGGCGTGCAGTATAGTCGTCCTTGCCCGAAGCAGCAAGAGCGCTGCACGGGGCTGCCCACACGGAGTCACTACGAACGGGAGACCCTAAGGGTCTGGGAAAACCCTTAGGGTCTGGTCGGGTCCAAAGAGGAGACCTCACAGGTCTCAGAGACCTGTGAGGTCTGCTGGGTCAACCGGCTCTGGGCTGGACCTTGCCGCTCTCGCCCACACCGCCGTTGTCCACGGCGGAGATGTCCTCGCCGGCATACTCGATCAGCTCGAAGTAGATGCCGACGGTGGCTTTGGAGTCGAACAGGGCCTCTTTGATGTCGCCAAAGTCGTAGCGCATGAGCAGCTTGTAGCCCAGCGCTTCCATCTCCACGGTGGCCTGATCGATATTGGGCACCTTCAGCGACAGGGCAAAGACGCCATCCGGCGCGGCGGCGTAGATGCGCGCCATCTCCTTGCCGCCGTCGGTGACTTCCATCAACTCGAGGCCGACCGGAAAAGGATTGTAGGCGACGCGCATACCATAGTCCTCCGAAAAATCGGCCTCCATCATCATCTTGGTCCCCAGCACCGCTTCGTAGAGGGCGGTGGCCCCGGGTTCATCCTTGACTTTGATGTGAATGTGATCGATCCTCTCGACTTGCATCGGTTCGAACCTCCACTGGGAGTATGATTTGGACTAGGTCTAGAGCTGGTTCGCCAGCACCCAGCCTTCGGTGATGGCATCGCCGATCAACCGGGCCTTGACGCAGTCGCCAATGGCGTAGACTTTCTTGACCTTGTCCTGCAGCGCTTTGTACAGCGTGTTGTTCGGGGCGAGACCGCCGCAGATCACCACACTGTCGCCCTTGAATTCCTGCGGATTGCCTTCCATATCTACGGCGATGATGCCGTCGTCGGTGATCTCTTTCAGCGTCAGGCACATGTTGATGTCAATGTCGTACTCCTGCAGCATCTTGATGATGCGGATCTGGTTGGGCGAGCTGTCGTCCGCGGCGATCTCAAAGGGTCCCATGGTGGCTCCGCGCCGCGTGGTGAGGATGACCTTTTTGCCCTTCATGCCCTGGCTCAGGGCGATCTCAGCGCCGATGACGCCTGCGCCGACCACGATGACCGTCTGGCCCAGCTCCTTCTCCTTGCCGCCGGTGACCTCCAGCTCGGTGAACACATGCGGCTTGTCGTGCCCGGGCACCTTCGTGCCTTTGCTCACCGCGCCGGTCGCCACGATGACCGCGTCATAGTTGCCCTGGACGATCTTGTCCACCGTCGCTTCCTCATGCAGGATTCTGACGTTCAGCTTTTTCATCTGGCCGACGTAATAGTCGATCAAGAACTGGATATCCAACTTTAATTTCGGGTCCCAGCTTGCTTCGTGCATGGCGCCGCCCAGCTTGCGCCGCTCGTACAGGGTGACGTCGTGCCCGCGCAGGGTGGCCATACGGGCCGCCTCCATGCCGCCGGGGCCGCCGCCGATGATGGCGATTCTCTTCTTCTGCTGCAGCGGCCGCACCTGACGCAGCCCTTCCACACTGCAGCGTGGGTTCACGGAGCAGCGCAGGCCCTTCGAGGCGTTCCACTCTTCCATGGTGCCGATGCAGCCCATTCCGCAGCGGATGCAGGGCACGATGTCCTCGCGCGCGCCCGCCTCCAGCTTGTTGGCCCAGGCAGGGTCGGCCAGGCTGGGCCGGCCAAGACCCACAAAATCGGCCTTGTCCTGAGCCACGATCTCCTCGCCCAGCTCGGGGCTGGTGATGGCTCCGGCGATGATGATGGGGATCTTGATGCCGGACTTTTTGAAGGCCGCGGCGATCGGGACGTTGGTGGCCAGCGGGTCATACATCGTAGGGGTGCACAGACCGTTGTTGAGCGAGCCGCCCACCAGGTCGATAGCCGCCACTCCTGCCGCCTCCAGAATCTTGCCCGCGGCGATGCCGGCCTCCAGGTTAATGCCATCCTCGTCATAGTCATTGCCGCACAGGCGCACCAGAATCGGAAAGTCGCGCCCGCACTTGTCCTGAATGAGCGCGATCGTTTCCACGATGATGCGCGCCTGGTTCTCGACCGATCCGCCGTACTCGTCGGTCCTCTGGTTGACGCTGGGCGTCAAGAACATGTTGTACAGGTGCCCGTTGGCGCAGTGTACCTCGACGCCATCAAAGCCGGCCATCTTGACCCGCCACGCCGCGGTGGCATAGGCCTGTTCGACAAAGAGGATATCCTCCTTGCTCATGCCGTGCAGATGGATGTCCTGGCCCGCCCAGGAGACCACGATGTCGGAGGGACCCCAGGACGAGCAACGGTCGGTCAGGCACATTTGCATGCCCTGGTGGTTGAGCTGGACCACGGCCTTGGTGCCGTAATGGTCGTGGATGGCCTCGGCCAGCCAGCGCAGGCCCGGAGTCTGCGAGTTGTTGGACGCTCCCAACTGGCCGTCCTCACCTTTGCTGGCGACGTCGTCCGGATAGGTGGCCTCGACAACGATCAGGCCGGTGCCGCCCGCGGCGCGGTCGGCGTAGTAGTCGACCGTTCGCTGCGTAACGTGGCCCTCGGGGGAGCCCATCAGAGCGCCCATAGGGGCCATCACGATGCGGTTCTTGATCTCCAGGTTGCCGATGTACCCGCGCGAGAGCATATGGGGAAACTGCGATTGCATGACATGCCTCCTTGCTGTCTATAGGATTCGACCAGAGTACACTCCGTCAACCTATAGCATACTGCTTGCAGGGAGGGGGTCAAGCGAAAACGTGCAACTTTTGTCCAGTCTTGGCGCAACTTTTGTCCAGTGTTTTTCGGGGGGTGCGGCGCAATGTGGAGTGCGCAAGCCATGCCGCTGAGCCCTCGCATCTTCTCGACGAGGGTTGCGCCTTTCTCTCGGAAACGCGGCAAGGCTGAAGCATGGCTTCAGCACTCCAAAGGATATTCACCGTTGTGGCGGAGAACTAGTCTGCGCCGGGCTCCTGGGCGGCTTTGCGCTCCAGCAGGGCGGCTATCTGCTCGATGGTGCCGGCTCCCAACTGGCCGAGGCCGCGCAGGAGCTCTTCCAGCGTGTACATCTCGCCCATGCCGACGTCGCCCCGCTTCAGCGCGATCATGATGGTGTCGGTCCGGCTTTTTGCGCCCAGCTTGATGGATGCCCCGCTGAGAAACGTCCTGACGGCGCTTACGGACATGCAGAGGGTCTCGGCGATTTGTTTGTTGGCCAGCCCGCGCCCGGCCAGGATGACCACGTCCCGTTCGCGGTTGGTCAGCGGGCTGCCGGGCCTGTGCTCCGCCGGGATGATCCCCGGGTCGATCTCGGGGAGAAAGCCATCCTTCTCCGCCTGGCGCACCAGGCGGGCGATCCTTCTCAGCCCGCCCGGGCCCAGATACGCAAGGGTCTCGGCCAGCTCATCCGGCGGGAGCAGCTCGTCATAACGTATCTTGCCCCGCTGCACAGCGATGATCACGGCTTCGCGCCGGTTGTGCGCTTGCAGCTTGACGCAGGCACGGTGGATCACCGCCTTGAGTGCGTTGACCGACAGGCCGAGATGCCGGGCGAGCTCGGCGTTGTCGAGGTGGCGGCCATCGGGGTGCCGGGTGGACAGGATCAGGATATCTCGTTCCTGTTGGGTGAGAACGGGGCTCCTCGGTTTCATGCGCAAACCATCCTGCAGGATGTGCACGCCCGGAGTATACCGCCAACCCGGCCGGTGTCAAGACCTGGATTTGACTCCGGGCCGCCCGGTCAGTCCAGCTCCGGCATGAGCGGCAGCGGTGAGGCATTCCCATCCGGGCACCGGGCAGACAAAGCTCGCCGGCACCCGGCGGTGTTCTGCCAGCCCGGAGCCTCTGTGGGAATGCCTCGCCGCTACGTTCGGTCACATACAACAAGACCCTCAGGGTCTTGCGTGTCCGACTAGGCGTTGTGAATGGCGAGCACCGCGTCGGCTGCTTCGGCCGTGGCATCGATGGCCCGCCGGGCCTGTTTGGCATCGCCCACCACGTAGCAGGGAATGCCTCGGGCCTGGCAGCTGGCCTCGATCTCGCTGTGATCCGCCGGCCGCCAGCCGACGGCGATGACCACACCATCGCAGGGGATGGTCTTGCGCGCGCCGCCGCAGTCCACGACCACCGCGTCGCGCAGGATCTCCACGCACTTGCTGTCGACCATCGTGCAGACGCCTTCGCGCTCCAGGTTCTCATCCACGCTTTGCTTGCGCAGCATGCCCAGGCCGCTGCCGCACTCGCCCAGCATCTCCAGCACGGTGACGCCGGTGACGCCCTTTTGCTTTTCCGCCAGGTACTCGGCGACCTCCAGCCCAACCAGGCCGCCGCCGATCACCGCCATGTGGCCCTTGAGCTTGGACTTGCCGGTGAGCACAGTCACCGCGTCGGTGACATTGGGCCCCGCAATGCCCGGCACATTCAGGCGAATCGGCTCGCCGCCCACGGCGACAATCACCGCATCGGGTTTGATCTTTTCGATCAGTTTGGCGTCCACTCTGGTTTTGAGGCGGATGTCCACACCCGCTCGGGTGAGCTGGCCGGCGCGTGCCAGGGCCGCCTCGCGCATCTCGTCCTTGCGCGGGGCCATGCCGGCCAGGACAAACTGCCCGCCCAGCGCCTTGCTCGCCTCGCACAGGATGGGGTTGTGCCCGCGCTGCTTCAGCATCGCCGCCGCCTGCATGCCGGCCATGCCGCCGCCCGCGACCAGCACCGTCTTGGGCCTGCGCGCCTTCTTGAAGGCGAACTCGGCCTCGCGGCCCACCCGCGGGTTCTGCAGGCAGGTAATACCGGCCTGGTTCTGCCCGGCAAAGCGGTCGTAGCAGCCCTGGTCGCAGGCCACGCACTTGGTGATGTCCGCGGCCTGGCCGGCCTTGGCCTTGTTGACAAACTCCGGGTCGGCGATCTGCCCGCGGCCAATGACCACCATATCCGCCTTGCCGCTGGCGATGATCTCTTCCGCCTGGTCGGGGTCGTTGATGCGCCCCACGGCGATGGTCACCATCCCCGTGCCCTTGCGGATGGCCGCGGCATTGTGCACGTTAAAGCCACGCGGGATATCGATCGGCGGCACTTCAAAGATGGTGGCTGGCGTCACCACGTTGCCGCGCGATACGTCCACGGCATCGGCTCCGGCTTCTATGGCATGCTTGAGGAACTCGATCATGTCCTCGATAGTAATGCCCTCGGGCAGGTAGTCGTCGTGCGCGCTGACGCGGATCAGCACCGGCATATCGCGGGGGATGCTGGCGCGGATGGCGCGCAGGCAGTTCAGCGGGTAGCGCATGCGGTTCTCGAAAGTCCCGCCGTACTCGTCGGTGCGCTGGTTGAATGCGGCGCTGAGGAACGAGTGCGGGGAATAGTTGTGCGCGCAGTGGAACTCCACGGTGTCGAAACCGGCCTTGGCCGCCCGCGCCGCCGCCTCGCCAAAGGCCTTCTCGCACTCGTGGATCAGCTCGACGCTGGCGCCGGGAAAGCCCGTGTTGTCGCTGGGGACCACCGGCGGGAGGTCCGGGTCCAGAAAGGTCGGGATGAACCCGCCTTGCCAGAGCTGCACGCATGACCTGCCGCCCGCGGCATGGATCGCGTCGTTAAGCTTTCTCAGGCCGGGCAGGTACTTGTCGTCGTGGACGGCCAGGAACCGCCGCGGCGCGGTCGGCGTGTGGATCGAAGTGGCCTCGGTGATGTTCAGGCCGCACCCGCCCTTCACGCGCGCCACATGGTAGTCAATGAGCCGCTGCGTGACAAAGCCATCGTCGGTTGCAAAGCCGGTGGCCATGCCCGGCAACACCACGCGGTTCTTCAGAGTCAGTCCCCGGATCTTGATCGGTTGTAACAGATGTTCGTAGGCCATAGCCCGCTCCTTTTCTTCATTGATCGGGCGGCACCGGGCGCTGGCCATGGGTGGTTGCCGGGACACGCCATCGTCCGCGGCGACCTTGTCCGCCGAGCAGGGTGCCTCCCCGGGTCACTCTAGTCTAGCAGACAGTTGCCGCTTCGTCAAGGGCACTGGCTCAACTTTCGTCTGCTTTTTGCGCAGGTTTTGTACACATCTGCGGGCCTGCAGTGGCAAGACCCTGAGGGTTCAGGAAAACCCTTAGGGCCCTGTTCTGGCAAAAGGCCTCACACAGAGCAGATCAGCCGCCGCCATAGACCAGTTGAAAGGTGGTGCGGTCGCCGTCGGCAAGGGGCGCCCCGGCCGCGGTCGAGGGGGGCAGGGCGCGGCCATTCAGTCGCGTGGCGATGATCGGCTTGACCTGGCGGGCCTGAGCATCGTAGATGTCCTGCCAGGCTTCGGGATCGCCGGCGCACAGCCTGTCGAGCAGATCCCCCAGCGCCTCACCTTCCTGGATCGTCTGCCGCAGCACCAGAATCCCCACTCTCTGCGACGACATGCGGTATGAAAGCGGGGGATACACAT
>JAEAMG010001634.1_pt1 | contig 16360 bp, 15 predicted proteins | sample 8958741 | NCBI WGS metagenome assembly JAEAMG01 (sample SAMN16933256, study PRJNA681125) | bioreactor sludge metagenome | isolation source: anaerobic bioreactor treating anionic surfactant - SDBS | place: India: Bengaluru | collected 2019-02-28 | reverse complement strand
AAGATTGCTATCAAAAGGAGTATATGATTATTATTATGTCATGTCAAGGAGAAAAGGATATTACTGGGCTCACGTCGCCCCATCCTTTTTCAAGGATTTGACCTGTTGATTTGTTGATTTAATGATTCCTTCGGACACATTCAGGAAAAAACAACTGATTTATAATCAACAGAGTGATTTTAGTGACACAGGTTTGCCCGTTGCACTCCACTATTGGTTCACATTCTTCGAATTGTTCAATTTTTGATATTTTCTTTCACTTAGCTACTCTTTCATGCGTCGAATAGACTACGACATTATCACGTTTCCGAACCTGGATCATTCCGTCCCTATCGGTTCGAAGCACGGGGATTGAAAATGCATCATATCTTTTCAATGCTTCTCTGCTGGGAATACCTGGTATGCCTTTTCCAACACTCAGGACTGCTATTTTTGGCTTAACAGCGGCGAGAAATTCACTGCTGCTCGAATGTCTACTTCCATGATGAGGGATTTTGAGTACATCTGCTCTGAGGTCGCTCCCGCTAAAAACAAGTCCCTCTTCTATGTCTGAACCGACATCGCCCGCAAAAAGGGTAGAAAAATTCTTATGTTTTATCCTCATTATGAGGGAAGCATTGTTCAAGTTATCTGTTGCCGTTTCAGGCCCTGGATTGAAGATCGTAATTTCTGAGCCGTTCTTTAAAAAAAATCTATTACCTCTTTTCCATGTTGTTAACGGAATTTTCCTTTCCTTAAGAAGCTTCAGGAGATCTACAAATCTTTCCTGTGAGATGAAATAGCATCCTGTAGCGAAGTTTTTAACTGTAAAATCTCGAATGACTGTAGGTAATCCACCGAGGTGATCGCCGTGAGGATGGGTATTAATGACATAATCAATAGTCAAGATTTTTTTAGATAGTAGAATGGGTGTAAGTATGGATTTGCCAACATCGAACTCACCTGTGTGAAATCCTCCTCCATCGATAAGCATTCTCATTCCAGCCGGAGCCTCTACCAGAATTGCATCGCCATTACCTACATCGATAAAGTTAACACGAAGGTCATTGTTGAATCTTTCAAAGTAGCCATAGCATATATACCCCAAGACCAATGGAAGAATAAAGAGGACCATAAAAGCAAATATTATTTTTTTTCTGATATGCAAAAGAACGAAAAATAAAAAAAAGTAAAGTGCTATTTCGAAAAGGTTTGGTCGAATTATGGGGTAGATGTAGCCCCAGTCAAGAGATGCAAGAATATTAATTGTTATTGCAAGAACCTCCCCGGCAATGCGCAGAAGATGTTCGCCCCAGGGAAGAACTGCCCCCAGGAGGCTCAAAGGCATAGCAATTATACATAACAACGGAACGGCAATCAGATTGTGAAGTACGGAGAAGGGATTGATACCATAAAAATGATATAACACAATGGGAAGGGTTCCAATTGTCGCAGAGATAGTCATGCCTACGGAAAGGAAAAGCCATTTGAGTAACCAGTTAGTAGTTTTTAAGAGAGGGAGAATGTGCTGAGCGAAAAGAATAATAAAGACAACGCTTGCATAGGTAAGTTGAAAAGATGCTGTAAAAAGAGAATGAGGATATATAAGAAGAATAACAAGAGCGCTCAGAGCGATTGTGCTGAAGATATTTCTTTCCCGTTCAATAAATATGGAAAGCATATAGACAGCAATCATAATAGTAGCCCTCATGGTCGGTACGCCAGATCCGGCAATAAGCATGAAAACAAATGTAAAGGGGATTGCAGATAGAGCAGCATAGCGTGTGTCGTCTCCCCTTAATCTCAATGTCCGGATGCGGCCTATGAGGAGCCGAGCGATAAAAAAGAAAAATGCCGTTACTATTCCGATATTGGATCCTGAAATTGCAAGAATGTGAGAGGTTCCGGTACGGAGAAATAGTTTTTTTGTCGTATCATCTAGGCCAGTGGTATCACCAATGGTAAGGGCTTTAATTACTCCGGTGTGCTGTGCGTGTGAATCATCAATCTTTTGCCTCAGACTGCTTCTTATGCCATGAATAAAATGATTGCCTGGGGTTATTGAAATAACCGTTCCCCTGAGCTCATACGAAACTCCTTCAAGTTTTTTTAGCCATTTCCAGGACAGCAGATAGGGGTTCTTAAAGGTTGGATGAACCTCTCTGAGTTCTCCAAATACCTTTATTACATCATTGATATTAAATGACTGTGGTGTTCTCAAAATAACTTTAAGGGCCGTAGCTTCCGACGGGCTTGTCAGCTTTACAATTTTTGTGTTGGGAGAGGACTCTGTTACGAAACCCACATATACCTCTTTTGTTCCTTCATCTGAATTTATGGTGGTTTGACCAATGGTTATCACACCAAGCCTTGCCATTCCTGCGAGTATAAAACAGATAATTATGAGAAATGCAGGAAGGTAACCACTGTTTCTGATAAACAACGGTATGAAGATTAATAGAAGAACGAGTGGAGGTACAAGAAACTTCAGGGGGATATCATAAAAGGCATTGAGATAGATTCCACAGGCAAAAGAAAAAGCAGCAATTACAAGCAAGCTTCCTGGACGCCTTTAAGATATGAAGCAACATTTTTACCAAGATCGGAGATATAATAACCTCCTTCGAGTATGGTAAATGTATGGGGGTTTGAAGAAGTAATCATCCGTGCAATTTTCCGGTAATCATCGGTTAAAAGGATCCCCCCCCAATCATGGATATAGGTATCAAAGCCAGCTGAACAGCCAACAATATCATAAGCATTAGCGTCCCTGAGTGCTTCCTCTAAGACTTTCAGAAAATCCTCTCTGTGAAATGCATGGATGTTCCGGAATGAGAGCCGCAAATCTTCTTTGACAATATCCTCAGTCCCATTTCCATAATGAAGATCGATGTCAACGATGAGGGCACTGTGGATCGAACCTTTAAAGAGGAGAGCGAAGAGGGCTATTGCCATATTATTAAAAAAGCAGAAACCACCATTAAAATTTCTACCTGCGTGGTGACCAGGGGGTCTGATAAGCGCAAAGGAAGGTTGTTTCAGGGCGATTTCGGCAGCCATAATGGCTCCTCCCGCAGCCCTTCGTGCTACCAAATACACTTCATTATCGCTTTCCACCGACTTGATAAGCGATTCTGTATGGCAGAGAAGAAGGTCTGTTTTACTGCATAAATCGGGTTCACGGAAATCAGCAATTTCTCTGATTGCAGACTGAATTATCCATGCCCGTTCTGGATTCTCGCAATCAACTGTTCTGTAATCAGTAAGAAAATCTTCACTGTAAGGTACTGGAATTCTTGACACCCTTCCTTTTAACCATAAAGTATCCTTGAAGTCAAACATTCCTTGACGATATCGCCTAAACCGTGGTAGATGAAAGTAATGAACCTCAATCATTTTATTGAACAGATTCCTCTCTTTGAGGGGCTCGTTGATACACAGATTCAATTGCTTGCTGCCATTGTTGAGAAACGTAAGTATTTACGAGGCAAGGTTATCTTTACAGAAGGGGAGGAGGCTACCGGCCTCTACGTTCTTTGTGCTGGTAGAATAAAGATATACAAGCTTTCCTCTGACGGTAAGGAGCAGATTCTTCATATTTTTGGGCCAGGTGAACCCTTTGGCGAGGTGGCTGTCTTTGCTGGGGGCCAGTTCCCGGCTTATGCAGAGGCATTGGAGAGCAGTGAGACGCTATTTTTTCCACGAAAGAAGTTCATTGAACTTATCACAAAGGACCCTTCAATGGCCATGGATATGCTTGCCATGCTTTCAAAACGCCTAAGGTATTTTACGCAGCTCGTGGAAAACCTTTCCCTCAAGGAAGTGCCCCAGAGGCTTGCTGCATATCTTCTTGTGCTTGATAATATAAAGAATAAACAGGATATTGTAGAGCTTGATATCGCAAAAGGCCAGCTTGCAAGCCTACTTGGTACAATCCCGGAAACCTTGTCACGAATCTTGAATAAAATGTCCGGTCAGGGTTATATAGCTGTGGAAGGCCGGCAGATACGGCTTCTCGACAGAAAATCCCTTGAAAGCATCTCAATGGGAGAAAAGCTTCTGACCTGATTTTTCCTTACCCTTTGCTGCCTGCCTCTTTTTCTTCCTCGACAAGTTGAAGCATCTGGATCACAGATATGAAAAGGGCCAATACAAGGGGCCCCATAATAAAACCAATAAATCCGAATACTTTAATACCACCGAGTATGCTGAAAAAGATGGCGAGGGTAGGCATCTGAATTTTTCCACGAATAATAATAGGTCTTAAGATATTATCTACCGAGCTGATTACTACAATCCCTATCATGACGAGTATGATGCCTTTAAGAATCATCCCTTTGAAAAAAAGGTATGCTGCCACAGGGCCCCAAACAATAAAGGTCCCGAGAAGCGGGAGAAAGGATGCGATAAACATAGCAAAACCCCATAGAACCGGAGAAGGGACGCTCAGCAGGGAGAATGCAATTCCGCCCATTATGGCTTGGGCTAAGGATACGATAACGCCTCCATAGATTGTAGAAACAATGATGTCTCTTGTTTGTTTTATCAGTCTCTCTCTTTGTCTTTTTGAGAATGGTATATATTTGTCAATCCCCTTAACAAATTCTGGGCCTCCCTCAAGAAAGAAAAAGATGGAAAGTATAATCAAAATGAAGTCAGTTAGTGCCGAGGCTACATTCCCAATGCCGCCTGTAATACCTCCTACAAGGCTTTTTCCGAAAAGTGAAACATTGTCAATTATTTTTTTTTCAAATTCACCTTGGGAAAGATTAAAGATGGCCAGAATCTTGTTGATAAGCTTGCCTACAAACGGATGATTCAGAAAGCCACCCATAGGGTCAAATTTTCCACCTGTAACTTCGTCAATAAGCGATCGTATTTCTTGGGTAAGAACATAAGAAAGATACGAAAAGGGTCCTAAGAGGATAACCAGTATAATTAGCATGGTGATAAATGATGCAATGGGTTTCCATTTCACAAATTTAAGAATAAAGGTAAAAACAGGATAAAACACAATAGACAGCACAATAGCCCACGCTAATGGTGAGAGGAAAGGCTTTAAAATCTGATAACTTAAGTATCCAAGAACAGCTACAAGAAAATAGAGTGCGATTGAGTATAAACGACTAGTATACATAGTGCGTGAATAGAAAAATTCCTCCTAAAAGCCCCTTCCTGCCCTTGTTAGGCTTTATGTTCCGTCGATAGCTTTTCCTTCTCTTTTTCGTATGCTGTCTTGCCAGCTTCTACGGCTGACGATAAGATTGTTTTTTGTTCTTCAACAAAATCTTTTCCCTTATCCAAAACGGAAGTGGCGCTTTCTTTGACTTTCTCTACCACTGTTGCTGTGCTGCCTTTAACTTTATCCAGATACGTTTCAGCTTTTCCTTTTGCTTCTCCTGCATATTCCTTGATCATCTGCCGTGTTTCTGATCCTGATTTTGGTGCCAGTAGTAATGCAACACCAGCCCCGACTAAACCGCCAAGAAAAAATGCAAGAAGTGTGGAACCAGCCCCATAACCTCTTTCTTCTTCTGCCATAGTTGACCTCCTTATAGTTTACTTTTTATGTCTTGTCAGTAAATTATTCACCAGGACATTAAAGCCAGCTCTAATACCTGCCCTTAGTCCTAATACCTTGGCAGATGATGATGATGCAAGCTCTTCAATGTAACTACTTGTCAATCGTATGTTTTCCCCAACTTGCCTTACCGACCCAGAAAGGGTTTTTACATCATCTGTAACAGTAGCGATGTTTTCTGCAATATGTCGAATACCTTTAATTGTTCCAGGAAGTTCATCGAAGATTGGCTTCAGAGAGTTTTCCGACATGGTTATAAACTGTTCCAGTTTACGAGTAGCCTGTCGGAGCTCCAAAAGAACGTAAATGAGAACAATAACAAGTATGATAGACACAACAGTAATGATACTGAGCAAAAAAATGTTCATTTTATTTCCTCCCATAATATAAACATTCCGAACCCCCGTATGCTACATGTTTCAGAAAATATTCGTATGACACAATCGTAACAGAGCATGTTCAGAGTGTCAAGTTTTGTTGCTTCACATTTGCCGTCTTCGATCTGATAGCACCTGTTTCTTGACAACTGTCGCCCCATGAAGCATACTTTACGGTCATGAAACGGTATGTCATCCACAAAGATGTAGCTGGGCGAACGCCACGGATTCAGTACGCACAGGAGCTTAACGAGGAGCAACTTGCAGTTGTTGAGTCCGATAATGGTCCTATTCTTGTTATAGCAGGAGCAGGCAGCGGAAAAACAAGGGTTGTCACATACAGGGTTGCCTATCTCCTTGAAAAGGGGGTTTCCCCGAATGGGATTTTGCTACTCACCTTTACTAATAAGGCTGCCCGTGAAATGCTTCACAGGGTGGAACATCTGATGAAGATGGATACCCGCTATATATGGGGTGGCACCTTTCATCACATAGGCAACATGATACTCCGTCAGCACGCAGAAATGGCAGGTTTCAAAAAAAATTTCACCATACTTGACAACGAGGATGCCAAAGATTTGATCGAAGTTGTTCTAAAAGATTCAAAAATAGATCGGAAAGAACGGCGTTTTCCCAAGGGCGGCATTCTCAAAGAGATATTCAGCTATGCAATCAACACTATGGAAGAGATTGAAACAAGTGTACGGGAAAGAGCACCCTTTTTCTATGATATTATTGATGAAATTGCCCTTGTATCGAGACTTTATACGGAAAAGAAACGGGCAATCAATGCAGTCGATTTCGACGATCTACTTTTTTACTGGCATAAGCTCCTTTTGGAGCATGAGGAATTGAGAAAGCTCTGCGCTATGACATTTTCCCATATCCTTGTGGATGAGTACCAGGATACGAACAGGATTCAGAGTGAGATTGTTGATTTCATGGGATTCATAAGCAGAAATGTTATGGTGGTTGGCGATGACGCCCAAAGCATATATTCCTTCAGAGGGGCTAACTTTCAGAACATACTCGATTTTCCTAATAAATATCCTGAAGCAAAGGTCTTTAAGCTTGAAACGAATTACAGGAGTACGCCCGAGATTCTAAGTCTTGCCAATCATTCAATAGCACAAAACACGAAACAATTCGCCAAGGAACTGAAAAGCATTAAGAAAAGCGGTATTGTTCCAGTGCTTGCGCCATCACGTGATGTTGTGCAGCAGGCAGAATTCGTGGCCCAAAGAATCCTTGAACTGAGGGATGAAGGGATAGCTCTCGATAACATGGCAATCCTTTACAGGGCACATTATCACAGTATGGAACTCCAGATGGAATTTACAAGACGCGATATACCTTTTGAGATCAGAAGCGGTCTCAGATTTTTTGAACAAGCCCATATCAAAGACGTTGTTTCGTTTTTAAGGATCATGATGAACCCGAACGATGAGGTATCATGGAAGAGGGCCCTAAAACTTTTTCCTAAGATAGGGAATAGAACTGCAGAGCACATTTATGACTACCTCCAAACCATGAGCGATCCCTATGATGTTTTTATTTCAAAAAAAATTGCTGATAGATTTAAAAACATTCACAAAGAAAGCATTGAAACATGGTCCAGATTATTTAGTGACCTTGCAAAATTACAGGATCAGGAAGCGCCTGGTGATATGATTTCTGCTGTATTAAATAATGGTTATGTAGAATATCTCAAGTATAACTATCCAAATTATGATGCAAGACTGGAAGATATTGGACAACTTATAAATTTCTCAACAAAGTACCAGTCTGTTGAGAGTTTTTTAAGTGAGCTTTCTCTCATGAGCGGTGTAAGCGGTGAAGAGATAATTTCTGCGGATCGGGAAGATGAAAAGGTGATCCTGAGTACCATTCATCAAGCAAAGGGGCTTGAATGGAAGATCGTGTTCATAATATGGTGCGCTGAAGGAAGGTTTCCGAATCCAAAAGCCCTTGAGGAAGGAGGGTTGGAAGAGGAGAGAAGGCTGTTTTACGTCGCAACTACAAGGGCCATGTATGAATTATACCTGTGTTATCCACTTCTAACTTTTGACAAGCAGGTGGGGCACATTATCCTCAAGCCCTCCCGTTTTATTTCAGAACTCCGGTCTGGCGATTATGAAGAGTGGCAGATCGGGGATGTGTATTAGCCTTTAGCTGTCAGCGATTAGCTCTCAGACTTAAAACCTCGTTAATGCTTCCATCATCTGATTTTCAATTGCATTTCCTGATAGCCGAAAGCTATAAGCTTATAGCGGTCTTAGTTAATAAAAACCTTACGGTATCTTGCCATGTCTTCAAGTGCTTTTCCTGCCCCGAGAACGACAGACAGAAGGGGATCGTCAGCTACATAGACATTTATCCCTGTTTCTTTCTCAATGCGTCGGTCAAGACCCCCGAGGAGTGCCCCGCCGCCGGTTAAGACCATGCCAGATTCATTAAGATCCGAAGCAAACTCGGGGGGAAGTTTTTCTAGGGCCCGGCGTATGGAATCGATAATTGCCGATACAGGCTCTTCTATTGCTTCACGTATCTCTTCGCTTGTAATCCTCAGGTTTTTTGGAATACCAGTGAGAAGATCCTTGCCCACAATGCTAAACGCATTTCCGCGGCCTTCTACAGGATAAACAGATGCCCCCTCAAGCTTGAGCTTTTCGGCTGCAATTACACCTATGGCAATCTGATGTTTCTTCTGGAGATATCTTACAATCGATTCATCAATTTCATCACCCGCTACTCTTAAAGACTCACTATAAGCAGTGGCAGCAAGACTGATGATTGCGACTTCAGTTGTTCCACCGCCAATGTCAACAACCATATTTCCTCTTGGCAACTCAATGGGCATTTCCGATCCAACGGCTGCAGCCATAGGCTCTTCAATCAAATAGGTATCTCTAATACCAACCTGGAAACATGCATCAACAACTGCTTTTTTTTCAACCATGGTAATGCCCGAAGGTACTCCAACAACCATCTTGGGTTTTTGTATCTTTCTGTCCTTTCTCACAACCGTGAGAAAGTATTTGATCATTGCTTTTGTGACATCAAAGTCTGCAATTACACCATCTTTTAAGGGACGTATTGCACTGATATTGGGAGGCGTTCGCCCTATATAATCTTTTGCTTCTCTACCAACTGCAATGACCTTTCCAGTTGTATTATCAATAGCCACAACTGATGGCTCATTAAGGATAATGCCTTCACCTTTCATGTAGATAAGTGTATTAGCAGTACCGAGGTCCATTGCAAAATGTGTAGAAAATAAGCCAAAAAGTTTTCTAAAAAAATCCATAGCCCCTCCTTGTTATTAAGCAGCCCTAATCTTTCTCTCCTTTGCTCGATCCAAAAGCTCCCAAAGGTTTTTACTATCATCAGGAAAATGAGATACCCCCATCTCTGTCAAATTTTCCTTATCTACTTTAAAGTCTTCAGAGATATTCTTTGCAATGGTGTAATTGAGAATCTTTAATATGTTCCTTGCATCGATGGCCTCTCTTGCTCTCAGGAGAATGTAGAAATGGCCTCCTCCTTTTCTTGATATGAAGGAGTTACTGCCTACACAATGACGAATCACTTGAAATACCTTCTGCAGGAGATCATTTGTAAATTCATAGCCCATGTTCCGGTTGTAGGTCTTCAGGTGACTGAGCTTTACAGAAAGAAGGGAGAATTTTTCATTCTTTTTTATCGATTTTTCCATGAGGCCAAGAAAAGTCGTAAACTGGATTGATCCGGTAACTGGTTCGAAATCCTTTAGTTTTTCAAGATTTTCCCGCATCCACAACGATGAATAATAGAGCGACAGGAGAACAGAGACATTTCTGAGGGGTTCGATTGATTTTTCATGAAGAGGTTTTTCTGAGAGAGACACAAAGCCTATTACCCCTATGGAAACGTCATCAGATAAAAGAGGAAATCCGAAGAATTGTTTCGCTTTTATCGATTCACCAGGAAAAAAAAGGGCTTTTTCTTTCAGAAAGCCGCTGTCGTAAGGGAGCAGAAGTTCTCTTTCTCCTTCCATTACAGTTGCCGCTATGCTGTTTCCTGAAGGGCATACCTTCATCAGGTAGCTTTCATCATCAATTCCCAAAATTTCTTTGATGAATAGCTTTCCATTCTTTTCAATGCCGGTGAAACAAAGGTCAGCACCTGAAAGATTTAATAACTCCATGAATATCTCTTTAATAGATATGTGGGAAAGATTGAGGTCACGAAAAAGATTCATGATTTTTTTTTCCACACTGAGTTCGTCAATAATTTCTTCAAAGTCCTGTGTTTTCTTGCTTTTTTTAATTTCTTCATTAATAAGTGATACAAAACTGCCGAGGATTTTCTTTTCCTTGTCGGTGAAGACCCATTTCTTCTTACTATCGACAATGATGACGCCCTTTTCTTCCATCGGATAGCCCATGAAGGATTTAATGCCTTCATCTGCTCCATAATATCCGAGTGTCTCCACGTCTTTGTCGAAATTAGGGATAATGAGTGGCTCGTTATGCTTTACCACCCATCCGGGAAGACTGTTATCAATAGATACCGGCTTCGACTTATCAAAACTCGTAGCAAATGTGACCGACGAGAAGCACTTCAAATGATCAGATTCCCTGACAAAAAAAGCTACCGTAAATGCTTCGTAGATATTGAAGATAAGTTGAGAAAGGCTGTCAATTGTGCTCATCACGGAATTATGTCATCATTTTCTGATTTCTGTCAAGGCTGTCACCATACACATCAAAGTTTATCGGGTTTTCGACATGAAATCTATCAAGAAGCCTGCACATGTTGCACTTATCGCCATAGCATGGATACCCACAGGAAGTGCAGTATGTGATATCTCTTGGTATCTCCTTACTTCCCTTTATCATCTTTAAATAGCCCTTAATAAACTGGAGTTTGGTTCCTGGAGATTTTTCTTCAAGATTATTCAGTATACTTTTGTATGCGAGAGACTTTGCATCGACTGAAAAAGGGCACTCTTCATAGATATAATCTATCCCTGAAATCAGCGCATACGCGGCCATCTCCCTTTCAGAACAGAGAAAGAGAGGTTTCACCTTCCTGGATAGATGTCCATCTCGGCCTTCCAGAAAGGGACTTTTTTTCCACAGGTACTCTTCTTTCCAGTAAAGCAGGTTCCCCATGAGGGCTGCAGCCTCGTCATCAAGGTTATGCCCCGTGATAAGAACATTGTAACCTCTGTCTACACAAACTTTGTTGATAACGTATCGTTTTATCATACCACATGCAGAGCAGGGGGCACGGCGAATAGCTTTTGCAATCTCATCGATGCCCCTCTTAAGGATTTTTCTGATGTGGAATACATAGACCTTGCACTGCAATGTTTCAGCTGCCTTCTTGATTTTTTCTAAAGATTCCATGGAGTATTCACCAATGCCAAGGTCCACATAAACCCCATCCGCTCTATAACCAAGTCTGTTCAGAACATGCCATACAGAGAGGCTGTCTTTGCCTCCTGAAACGGCAACAATTGGTGTATCATTTTTTTCAATGAGATGGTATTTCTGGATGGTATCAGAAACCCTTTTTTCTAAAAAGAACAGAAAATCTTGAGAACACAGAGCTGTATTGTAGGACCGAAGACTTATCTGTGCTTCCTGTCCGCAAACCCTGCACTTCATCCGCCGGATACAACCCTGATGAGTTTTACCCGGTCATCTTTTGCAAGCCGGTGATCCTCGGTGACAAGACGGTCATTAACGACCACAAGGTGTGTCTCCCTGCTTAGAGAGAACTGCCGGAGCAAGCGAGTGACGTCCACAGGTTTTTCAATTTCATGGGTTTTGCCATCTAATTCTACTTTCATGGCTTTTACTTACCACAAGACCACGATGAAGTAAAGGGGAGAGAATGTAGCGAGAAAGAAGAGAATGGCGAGACATTCCGGAAGGGAAGTGAAAAGTAATAGATTAGAAGCGAGAAGAAACGGTATGAAAGACGGTTATCCTTTTAGGAGCATTAACGATCTGAGAGGAGAGGATCAGGAAATCATTGGGAACATGATTATTAAAGCCAGGGATATCGCACAAAGTCAGGGTATTGCTGAATCAGGTTACAAAATCCACATCAACGCCGAGCGTGGAGGGGGACAGGTTGTTTTCCACCTTCATATGCACCTCTTCGGTGGCTGGCACGATAAACCACACCACTTATAAATAGCCAATAGCTGATAGCGAAATGCAAGAGGGAAGAGGGACGCCGCTCCATGTATTTCTTACTTTTCTTTATTCCTGTTTTTCCCGCCCGTCTCGCTTTTCCTGTTTTTTCATATGTACGGCCAGCCAAATGGTCTTCTCATTACTATCAGTCCATTCGACGCGATGTTTTTTGTGAGCAGGGATGTGAAAGTAGTCACCGGGTTTGAGTACAAAAAAGTTCGGATCTCCTTCAAATAGAATGCCTGCGCTACCCTGAAGCAAGACAACCCATTCGTCGCAAGCTTGGTCGTACCATTGTCCTGCTGGAGTTGCCTGCCCCTCAGATATGATCCGTTCGATCCTGAGGCTACAGTCTTCGAGAATAGTCTCAAAAATTTCAGTCCTGCATGGATCCGGAAATTTCTTGAAAAGGTTCTTTATTTCCATGATGCAGATTACTTATCACACACCTCGATCTGATGCAATCCCAAAGGGGATGTGCCCTGCATTGCATTCCCGTATCCAATGATTATATTTGTTTCAGTAACAAAAAATCGGCAGTCGGCTAAGACAAATCTTTTGTTGTTGCGGAACGGTGATCAATTTAGCCGGAAAAGCAATCTTCTAAGTATGTCTTGCTGACAGCTGAGAAATAACAGTCGATTCTTTTGAAGTGAGGTGTCACAATGAACTGGGAAAAGTTGACGATTAAAGCTCAAGAGGCAATATCGGAAGCACAAAAGAAGGCAGAATCATCACATCATCAGGGTATTGACAACGAACATCTTCTCTATTCCCTCGTGATGCAGAAGGACGGTATCGTCAGGCCCATACTTGATAAACTTGGTGCGAATTCCAGAGCTGTCCTTGCAGATCTTGAAAAAGAACTCAAGAGCATGCCTGCAGTCCATGGGGCTGCACAGGTGTACATAACCCCAAGGATGAAGCAGACTCTTGATACCGCTTTTATAGAGGCGGAACGCCTGAAAGATGAGTATGTAAGTACAGAACATCTCCTTATTGGTATAGCCGATGCGGGTAACGGGGCATCCGGTAGAATCCTCCAGGGCCAGGGAGTAACCAAGGACCGGATCTATTCGGTGCTGAAAGAAATTCGGGGGACTCAGAGGATAACGGACCAGGCACCGGAAGAGAAGTATCAGGCTCTTCAGAAATACTGCAGGGATTTAACCGAGGAGGCCAGAAAGGGTAAGCTTGATCCCGTAATTGGACGTGATGAAGAGGTGCGAAGGGTCATGCAGGTTCTTTCGCGGAGGACAAAGAACAACCCTGTCATCATCGGTGAGCCCGGTGTAGGGAAGACTGCCATTGTTGAAGGTCTGGCACAGCGTATTGTGAGCGGGGATATCCCTGAAACGCTAAAAAATAAGAAGGTCCTCTCTCTTGATCTCGGAGCCATGCTAGCCGGGGCAAAATATCGGGGAGAGTTTGAGGACAGACTCAAAGCGGTCCTTAAGGAAATTGATGAGGCAGCAGGAACGATAATACTGTTTATCGATGAGCTTCATACTATCGTTGGTGCTGGCAGCGCCCAGGGTGCAATCGATGCGTCGAATATGCTCAAGCCGGCCCTTGCGCGGGGTGAGCTTCGATGCATCGGCGCTACAACCCTTGATGAATACAGGAAATACGTTGAAAAAGACGCAGCCCTCGAAAGAAGGTTCCAGCCCGTTTACGTTGGCGAGCCTTCCGTTGAAGAGACAATAGCCATTCTCCGTGGTCTCAAGGAGAAGTATGAACTCCACCATGGGGTGAGAGTTAAAGATTCGGCCCTCATAGCGGCAGCTACGCTATCTCATCGCTATATTACTGACCGGTTTCTCCCTGACAAGGCAATCGACCTCATTGATGAATCTGCTTCTCGCCTCAGGATGGAGATTGACAGCGTTCCAACGGAGATTGATGAAATAGAGCGAAGGATCATTCAGGTGCAGATCGAAATTGAGGCAATGAAAAAAGAAAAAGACCAGGCATCCCTTGAAAGGAAGAGAAAACTTGAAGAAGATTTGAAAGAGATGCAGCGTGATGTCTACGAACGGCGCCAGCACTGGGAAAAAGAGAAGGCCCTCATTATGGGTATTGGTGAGATAAAAGAGAAAATCGATCATGCTAAGACCGAGGCAGACGAACTTGAGCGAAAAGGTGATTTCGGACGGGTGGCAGAGATCCGATATGGGGTAGTCTCCAACCTCGAAAAAGAATTACAGGAAAAAAACAAACAGCTGGTCGAACTTCAAAAGGGCCGAAAGATGTTAAAAGAAGAGGTTGATGAAGAAGACATTGCAAAGGTGGTTTCTAAGTGGACCGGGATCCCTGTTACCAAGATGCTTGAGGGAGACATGGAAAAGCTTGTCAAAATGGAAGACAGGCTTCATAATAGGGTAATAAGTCAGGACGAGGCCATTGAGGCCGTTGCAAACACTATACGGCGGGCAAGGGCAGGGCTTCAGGACCCCAACAGGCCGCTAGGTTCGTTTCTTTTCCTGGGACCAACCGGAGTCGGTAAAACAGAGCTGGCAAAGGCGCTTGCCGAATTCCTTTTCGATGACGAGCAGGCTATCGTACGCATCGACATGAGCGAGTTCATGGAGAAACACTCCGTATCAAGACTCATCGGCGCGCCTCCTGGCTATGTTGGATACGAGGAGGGCGGTTATCTCACCGAGGCGGTGAGGAGAAGGCCATACTCTATCATCCTCATGGACGAAGTGGAAAAGGCTCATCCGGAAGTGTTCAACGTGCTTCTCCAGATCCTCGATGATGGTAGACTCACGGATGGGCAGGGCAGGACCGTTGATTTCAAGAACTCAGTCATCATCATGACGTCGAACTTGGGAAGTCAGTGGATTACCGAACTTGGGGGTAAAGATTATGAAGAAATGAAACGGAGGGTCATGGAGGCGGTAAAAACTCACTTCAAACCTGAATTCTTGAATCGTATTGATGAGCTGATCATCTTTAAGGGGCTCTCAGTTGAGGACATTAAGAAGATTGCTGATCTGCAACTTGCCTACCTGGTAAAGAGGGTTGCCGAGAGAAATGTGGAAATTTCTTTTACAGAAAAATTGAAAGAGATGGTGGCAAAAGAAGGCTATGATGCCGTGTACGGGGCAAGACCGCTGAAAAGACTTATCCAGAAAAGGATACAAGACCCGCTTGCCCTGCTTATCCTCAAGGGCGAAGTAAAAGAAGGTGACAAACTTAAGGTCAGCGCTGACACCAAAGGAAACGTGACATTCAAGTAGCGGTTACGCTGGCGACCGGAATGACTCCCTCCGGTCGCCAGTATTTGGACCTTAGCTCTAAGTTCCATGCCTTACACCAGATGAATTTCCCTTGACAATCAACGTCGGTTACTGCTATAAATTGCATCTACAATAGGCGCGTAGCTCAGTGGGAGAGCGCTACCTTGACGCGGTAGAGGTCGCCGGTTCAATACCGACCGCGCCTACCATTAAAATAAAATCAAAATATATAATTTATCAACATGTTATGCTCTCAAACTGTACATTCACGTAAAAACGATCTTGAGAGGTTTCATATCGAGGTACTTTGTTTCAAGACTGACAGCAAATGCACAGGTTTATCTAGGAGCCTGAGAAAAGCCCGGACTGTGGGAGAGAGGTCTTTACTGTTCCGATATCCGATGCCAAATTCGATTGCTGGAGACCCTTCAAGAATACGGACGGCCTGGAGTCAGGCAGGTGTTTCATGACATTCCGGTACAGATGTGTCACTTCCATCAGAAAAGGATTATCAGGCGATATCTCACCAATAATCCCCGTTTACCGGCAGGGACGGAACTCAAACAACTCATGTCTCTTCTTTGTGATACCAGCGAAGACGACTTCGGGGAAGCATTGAAAAATTGGCATGGGAAATCGGGGACAGTTCTTGAAAGAGCGGACGGTGGATACATCAACCGGAAGATGGCATTATACACATCGTCGTTTGCGATCTGCGTATCGGAGCCTCACGACCAATCTCCCCTATATTTTTTTACCTACCAGAAATATCCTGAGTTGGCTATACTGAATACAACCAACGCGCTTGATGGAACATTTGCCCATCTCAAGGAGTTGGTGAATATCCATAGGGGAGCTAGGATAATCCTTAAAACTAAAATAATTGCAGAAATACTCCAAAAATAAACCTAAAAAATGATATTATGCCGATTTTGTAGATGGCAGAATAAAAGGGTACCAAAAACGGCGTTGAAAAGTGTACCACCC
>JAEAMG010001632.1_pt1 | contig 16372 bp, 16 predicted proteins | sample 8958741 | NCBI WGS metagenome assembly JAEAMG01 (sample SAMN16933256, study PRJNA681125) | bioreactor sludge metagenome | isolation source: anaerobic bioreactor treating anionic surfactant - SDBS | place: India: Bengaluru | collected 2019-02-28 | reverse complement strand
CGGTCTGCAAAATTAATTGTTTTTATTTTACAGACACAGTTTCGTAAACGGTCTCCGCTATTACAAAAACCGGTAATCCAACCGTTAATCATCCCGAAAAGTCAAAATCAGTTTTTCAGTCAGTAGCCGTTTCCTCTTTAGATTTTACGATAATACCTGAAAGAATTAAGTATATACACGAAAGCAAAGAGACATTTGCAAGAGCTTTGAATGAAACCGACAAATTTGACATTGTATACGGTGTAACTATGAAAAATGCCGGTGGCGAACCTACATTTATCAAATCGGAAGCAAGCGGAAATACTTATGCTTTGTGCGATGATAAATTAGAACTGTCTCGTTCCGAAACTATCAAGGGGCAAAGCAACGGTTTTGATATTTCCGTTAGTATAGTGCTCGAACGCGGAATAGAAACAAACAATATGACAATAAGTAACTTAGTTCCCAAATATTGTTTATTGATTAAATCCGGCTCAAATGCGCGTGGACTCTTTCAAACAGGCAAATACAGAACAACCGGAAGTTCTAAAGGAGAACAAAGGAACTATCCCTGCGGAGAATTTGAGCCTTTTGACGAACAGCTTAACCTAAAATACGGTTTGGCTTTCGGAGTGTTTGACTCAAATGTGAAAGTGAATAATTCTGAAAACGGAGAAATCATTATTCCAATGTCAATATCAAACAGCAAAGCACTTGAAGAGTATTTACTTGATCCGCAAGGCGTTTATGAAATCAATGTTTCGGGTATTCATATTAAAAAGGATTATGAAGAGTCCGAAACCAAAGTAAATGCAAAATTGATTATGATGCCCAAAAAGTAAAAAACACACTTAAATTTATGCAAAAAGCAACATTTATATTAAGAACGGTCATACTATTGGCTTCTGTGTCTGTTTCGGTAAACACATCATCGCAGATTTATGAACAAGCATTTTTATTAAATAAACTCCCTAAAATTCCGGATCAAATAATTGGTGTATCAGAAACTGAAATTGAACAATATCGGCAGCAACTAAAATCAGTGATGAATTATCTTGATAGCCTCGAAAAATCATATAAGCATCCAATGTGCTCATTAGAAAAATCAAGCCAGAAAGAAATGTTTGAGTTTGAAGAACTATGCGATGACTTATATAAATTGCACGATAGATATCAGGGAGAAAAAGCTGCACTTATTTATGAAAAAATAGGAGCATTGTCTTTAGAAGAGGGTGAGAGACGTAATGTTTTATTAAATGAATTACACAGCATAAGACAAAAATCTGCAGAAACATACCGAGATATAAATCAGGAAGAGAACCGGATCGATAAAGAGCTGTATGACAATCAAGCCAAATATAATCAAAGAAAAGCGGCATTGCTGACGAAACATATTTTAGAGTACAAAGGAGCAATCGAACAATTTGCTATCAAAACAAAACGTGCCGACACAATATTATTAGCATCCATAATGCAGAACGTTTCTTGTGCTGCCATAACAAATACAAAATATTTACTTATGACCTATGAGGGTTATCTATCGTTATTTATGCCACCTTACACCCCAAAATTTGGTAGTATTAAACCCTAAAATGTATTTACGTAAAACTTCACAAATCCGAAAAAATGAAATATCCAAGATTTTATACCCTGTTCCTACTTCTGTTGATCTCAAACGTGGTTGCGCTTTCACAGCATCCGGTGCTGAAATATCTGTCCGAGATACCTCCTTTACCCGATAATATTTGTAATGAAAGTGATGAAAAAATAATGAAATGGAACGATATACTGCTGGATATTAAAAACAAAGTGGAAGCACTCAAAGTCAATGAGGAACAAGTAATTGCCGAAGCTGAAACTGCCGCCAAACCCCGAACGGATATGTTTGAAACAGCAAATTCAGAAAAAATAAAAAAATTGTTGGAGGAAATTAGGGCTATTGAGGAGAATACACAGTCGGTATTGAGGAGTATGATTTCTGAATATGCTGATAAAAAGGGCGCTGTTGAACTTAAGTATATTGAAATAAACGAAGCACTCGAACAACAAAAAAAAGACACAGAAAAACAGGGCAAAAGTACAAATCAGATTGTAAAAAAAATACAGCTTGAAAAAACCGAAAAATGCAAAGCAATGGCTACGGTTCGTAGAGAGTATTTTATGAATTATCTACATTTTATAAATGATAACATCGATACATTTACCAAAGCTGATCAATTATCAGACGAACTGAGAAAAATGATGTACACCCCCTACATATACCAAACAAAATACGGGTTGAGTTTTGGATTTTTACTATCTTACTTGGATGAATTATTATATTTATACGACGATAAACCCTTTATGGAAACTGAACGAGAGAACATTTAACCCCATTCGTTACTATACTATTTTATTCATTCATAATTAATTGAATTTTATAATCTCTAAAAATATGTAAAATGAAAAAGAAACAATCGTACATTTTAACAGTCATCGTATTCGTTTGCTATCTATCAACAAAGGCACAATCTACCCCGGAATCATTTTTAAGCCGACTGTCGGCAATACCCACTGTAGCTTGTGCTGCCGACACATCAGTAGTAAATCGTTTTACAGATAAAATTTATCAAGTAAAATCCGATTTAAAAGAAGTCATCGATCGCATCCAGTCCAAAGCTCAGGCTGATATGGAAAAAAACAAAAATAAAATAGTATCAAATGCCATTGGCCAATCGGGATTGAGCGAAAACGATGTACAGAAACTTCAAAAATCAGACGGCAACGAAGAACAAGGCAGAAAAGCGGCAGAGAAAGTAGTTAGTGAGCAATATGGAGTTTCGATGCAAGATTTGGAAAAAGTGGGAGAAATGAGCGATGAAGAGCAAGAAAAATGGGCTCAAAATTATGCCAGTCAACAAATGCAAAAAGCAAAACAAAATCCACAGGCAGCCATAAAAAAAACAGAAAAAAGTGCCAGATTGTTTGAGTTGGTCAAAGAAGAAAAAGCGATTGCTGAACGGATTACATTCGCTATGGAGAAAGTTTCTCGTTTGTTCAAAAATGTAGAAACACAAGATACCATCGAAACACGCAAACTGAACGAAAAAATACATCCTTTAGAAAAACAACTCTGTTCAGGAATATGTAGTGATGCTGAAATTGCAAGATCTAATGCCGCCGAAAAACAGATATACGCCCTTAAAATAAAGTTTTGCGAAAAAATGTCGCCAATGTTGATTGATGCTATTTCACAATACCTGACTACGGTTAAAACACTTTTTCCCGACTACCGAAGACTAACTGAAATTCAGAACGAAATAACCACTTTGCAGCAAATTGGCGAGCTTGTTCCCCAAGATTTATACTGTATTAAAGCCGTTGATGAATACGCCGATGTGTTATCCTCTGCTTACAATTATTGGGTAGGTGTTTTTTAATCTTTACCCTTAGAATACAATTTATTAAACTTTATAATTCTACTTCTATGTAGTAATTTGGATTACAACATAGAAGTAGAATTAATTATTTTAACAAATATAGCATCACATCTTTTTAACTAAGTTTTTTACAACGGAAGTTAAATCAATTTCTGTTATATAAGGACAAATGCAACATGTTTAACGACATTGTTGATTAACATCAAAGCAAAACTAACTGACATTTGTGATATGTGAAATAGGCATAATCGAGTAGGTAGGGGGATTACTCCCCTGCCCTCTCACACCACCGTGCATGCTCTCGCACACGGCAGTTTCTTTTAATTGTTTAATGTCTCGTAATTTAATGTGAGGTTATATAAATCTACTTCGTCAAACCACTTGGTGCTAAGTGCTTGGTGCATTTACGGGCAACCCGATTTGCGCCAATGACCCTTGCCTGACAATGCCAATATCCAGCTTTGCCAAATATCAACCCCGCTGCTTTTCAAAAATTGTAATAGCGTGATTGTTCGCTTACACTGCTTTAGTCGATAGCCCTGTAGTTTTCTGCGTATCCAAGAATCGAGATATTTGGTATTGGTGTGGAATACAAATTCTAAAGGAACAACATAAACGACGTAGCGGAAAGCCCTTTGAAAAAAGAGTTTTCCGCTACTGTTTTTTTTAGACATAATAAGTTTTGAAGCGATTCAACCATTTGAGGAGTTTCGAATGGAAAAACACATTATCTTCCACTCATTTTAAATATAACTCCCACTGTACCCAATATTAGTTTTGCATCCTCCCACAAGCTCCATTTATCAATGTATTCAAGATCCATTTGCATCCATTCTTCAAAGGACACTTTATTGCGTCCCTTTACCTGCCAGATACATGTAATTCCGGGTTTCATGCTCAGTCGGCGCAATTGGCATCTTTCATAAAGCTTTACTTCTTTCAAAAGCGGCGGACGAGGCCCCACTACCGACATTTCTCCTTTGATCACATTGAGAAACTGAGGCAATTCATCCAAAGAGGTTTTGCGCAAAATACGACCTATTTTTGTAATTCGAGGATCTTTTTCAATCTTGAATGTGGGTCCATCCGATTCGTTTTTATCCTGCAAGCTGTCGAGTAAAGCTTCGGCATCAACAACCATCGACCTAAATTTATAGCAAATGAACCGACGACCATTTAATCCTATTCTTTCCTGCTTAAAAAACACAGGACCGCCGTCGTTGACTTTAATCAGCAAAGCAATAATTGCAAACAACGGGAACAAAACTATCACGACAAATGAACTGAATACTAAATCGAACATGTCTTTCACCTTAAGACACATGTAATTTTTTGGAGTGGTTTGATAAGTTACAAATCTATATTTCAATGGTTTATTGAAAAACAATTTATGCAATGGCTTCTTTTGTAGCGCTGGTTGCATAATGTGCAAAGTAACGCCTATCTCCTCAGCCTCTTTCAAAAGCAATTCAAGATTATAATTTTTATCATTCACCGGCAAGCAATAAAAAATATCGTCAATCGCATTGACTGTTACATATTTTTTCAGCGTTTCCTGCTTTTTTACAATATGCGCTTTCTTATAGCGACCTTTGAATACATCGTCGTGCGAGACAATAGCCACCAGATTGTATCCCCAATCTTTGGCTTTAATAAAGTTATCGATAAACGGAATTGTAGTTTCATCGCCCAATATCACCACATTCCTACTGTTGTGCCCTTTACGCCGCATATAACGCATTAAATTGTAAAACACGAGCTTAAACATCACTAAACTGATCAGATTCAATAAAGCAAAAGCAGCAAAATACCTGGCAAAGGGCAAAAAGGCTGTGTGCTGTAATTTGGAAATAAGAAAAAACTCTGAACAAAACATACCAAGACCTAATCCGATCACTATGATATAACCACGAATTAAGCTTCCAAAACCGGTGGCTCTGTATATAATTCCGAGTTTGAATTTAGACAATAAGAAACTCCAGATAACAATGATTTGAATTGTAACAAAGAGAAAACCGTAAAAACTAAAAATATCATTTGATACGACAAATCCTGTACAATAAAACGTTAATACAGAAATCAACACCTGCGTAACTATCATTATTTTTGATAGTTTCTTTTCTCTTTTTGTTATCATAATACTCGTAATCAGAAAATAACAGATTTAATTTTCTATGTTCAATCCACAACGAACATAAAAGGTTAAAAAAATAACACTATGACAAAGTATATACAAAAAATAAGTCTATTTAGTTTATAAACAGAACTCGTGCTAAATTTTTATGCAAAGTTGCAAAAAAACTTTAATTAATACAATATGAACATCGGTATTACAACTAAATTAACAGCAAATAATGTTACTGTAAAGAAAACATTGTGAATCAATTCGCGACCCTGCCTGCCAAAAGCTTGCACAACCCCTTAAGTCCCACATAATACCTGTAAGGGTACCATAACCAGAAAAAAGCAGGCTGTTGAATACCATATTTCTGCAACATAAATTTCCTGGAAGGAAATATAAGGTCGAGCATATAATGCATTTTACCTGCAAGCCCCTTTATCCGGCGAATATTCTGCCAATGAAAATCCACATGATACTGTTGAACAAAAACTCCATTGAGGTATTCAATAAATAAATCTTCGTCGTCCTTCGACAAAAGTGCTCCATATTTACTAAGGATAGCTTTGGGTAAAGCCGCATTATAAAATTTATGAATCAATACAAGAAACTTGAAAACCGTCTGTTCACACGCATGATAAGCAGATCGATGAGCCAACAAAGTCCAATCAATTTCATTCCTGAACTTTTCTAAAAGATTCACGATATCATTAAATGAAGTAAATTGCACATGACCTCCTCTGAAATGTTTATCGAGATGGACACATAAATGAATCAGTAAATCATGTAGTTCCAACGCAAAAACAGGCTTATTTCTTAACAACAGCTTTTCAGCATTGCCCAGAAAAGCATCTATCTTTATGTCATAGTGCTTACTCTGCCGGTGCAACTTAATATGAACTTCGACAGAGACATTATTAAGCACCATTGGCGCATAATGTACAATTTCCGATTGTGAAGAAATGAATTCCGTTACAGCCGCATCCGATGCTTTAAAACCCAAGTTCTTAAGGATAGACAGACATTGCAGCGCATCCTCCTTTTTCACAAGCAAGTCCATATCGCTAAATTGCCGCAAAGCAATGTCGCCGTACAGCCATTCTGAAAGATATATACCCTTCAACACAACCACCTGAATACCCGCATCGTAAAAAGCCTCAGCCACCTTTTCAAATGTACTGTACAAAACCATTCCTCTACTCAAAGACTTGTAATAAGCCTGCTGTAGCTTAGCAGTTGCTTCGGCTGGAATTAAATTCCTGTTAGTGAGTAATGGTAGTTTATTAAAAAACAGTGGAGCAGTTTGTCGGGCAATGATTTCAGCCACCAGCCCATCCCAGTTTTCTATTTGAGGAATCAAATCATTGAGCCTTTCCAGTTCAGATACTGAAGGCTCCAACTTTGCACTTGAAAGAATAAGTTGATTGGCAGGACTAAGCATAAAAAATGTTAGTGAATGATTTTAGCACACAAATTTAGCAAGAAAGTTAATATATAACACTAACAAAAAAAGAAGCAGAAGGTTTTATTCTTTCTTAACAAAAGAAAACTTTCCCAAGCTGATGGCTCTTCAGCACTTAAAAACTAATAAATTTCCTTGTGGAGTATGGTTTGGAGATTTTTTTCCGCTCCACATTGCCAAAGGAGAAAATAATACTCCCCATATGCTGTCCGAATATATCATTCCGACCATTTCGATCGGAAATAATATCGTGCGCATCGCTACTTGTAAAATTCCATAAATACTGATAGCGAACAGCCAGATCTTTGGATACATTAAACTGTATTCCTCCGCCAAAGGGGACAATAAAATCGGCACTGCGCTGATCTCCCAAACGATGCGGCATGTCGTAAGTTTCGGCATATTTTTCATCACGTTTGTGATAGAAGTATTTTGCCACACCTACACCCAGCGATAAAAATGGTGCCACAATAGCTTCTTCCTTAAAAATGTAACCATTGTTGAGTTTGTAATGTGCTGTAGTTGTAAAATCAAGTTTATTTGATAAAAAATTATTATCCTTGTATGTAAATGGTTTGTGTTTAGCTGGATCTTCAAAAAAACCATAAGTTCCGTAATTGGCATCAAGACTTACAAAAAAAGATGCATTCAGGTTGACCGAAAAAGATGCGCCACCACCCCAATAAAACCAATAAGACCCGGTTTGACCTGCATTCACATTCCAGATCGAATTTCCTAAGTCTCCGCTATATTCGGTTTTTGTAATATGAATCCCTACTGAGAATAACTTTTCGAAAGTAAGCACCTGAGCATACAGCAGTTCAGTGCACAGAAACAAACAAAAAGTAAGGATTAATTGCCTGAAAGTCATAATTTAATAGAATAATACTTGTCTTATCATGTGTTTAGAGCTTGTATTGATGACAAATATTATGCAAAAATACAAAAATAATTAACCAGTAAAGCTATTTTCTTTATTTAATTACTCTTCTGGTTATATACGATAAAAAAAATAAGAAATTAAAAATAAAAGTTGATATTTTTTTCGATGATAGAATACCTAAGTAAATATCATTCAAATAAAATACTGCAACGCTGTACGACGACAGCTTTGCAGTAAATACAATTGAAAATAACTGCATTCGGCTTTTAAAAACCAAAACCATCAACAGTCACCTCTTCTTTTTCTTCTTTTTCCAAATGAATGATATTATGTTTATCAATTCCTTCGACATAGATAGCCTTGTAAGGAACTGCCGGACAGACATACTCGCATCCACCGCAACCTACACAAATATCGGTTTCGGTATGCGGAATGGTCAAACTGCCTTTATAAGGAACCATGCTTACCGCCTGTGTAGGGCAATGTTCAGAACAAGCTCCACAACTGGTGCCATCGGTATAAACGATACAATTTTCGATTATAAATTTCACCTGACCCATTTGATTCACGTGTTTTTGTTCCATCGTAAGCGTTGTGAGTGCCCCTGTAGGACAAATATCCGAACAAATTGTACAATCGTAATTGCAAAAACCTTTTTCGAAGCTCACCATAGGCTGCATAAAACCACTCAAACCATATTCGTTAAATGCAGGACGGATAACATTCGATGGACATTTACTTACACAGAGATGACAGGCTGTACATTTCGACAGCAAATGAGCGGCACTTTGCGACCCCGGAGGTGTTATGGCTGTCTGACGTTTTGCTTTGTTTTTTGCTGTCGGTAGCAATTTACTATCAGCAAAAACCTGCGAAGCAGCCGCTCCGGCCACTCCCACTGCCATCATGAACCGACGTTTCGAAGCATCGATCTCAGGAACCTGTTTTTCTGTTTTTCTGAAGGAATACGAAAACTTAAGGGCGCTTTTTGAGCAAACTTCGATACAATCAAAACAATTGATACACCGGCTATAATCTATTTCATGATGTTTTGTATCGATACACGAAGCTTTACATTTTCTTCCGCAAGTACCGCACGAATTACAAAGATCTTCGTTGATGCGAATTTTATACAACGAAAAGCGACTAAAAAAGCCAAGCACTGTGCCCACAGGGCAGATACTGTTACAGTAAATTCGTCCGTTTACAGCAGCAAGCCAACCGATAACGAGAAGCGTGAGCAATGCTACAACAAGAGAAGATACACTGGCAACATACACTCCCACTTTATAAAAAGTATGATTACCGAACTGAGTAAAAATGGTTTCGAGCAGGTTATTACCAGCCAGATAAGCTGGCTTAAGTACATGAACCGTCATGCGACCGAAGGCACTGTAGGGATCGAGCAAACCCACCAGAAAAGTAAAACCTGTAAAAAAGGCAATAAGGGTGATGCCGACCACCGACCAACGCAGTACAGTAAGCGGACGTTTGTATTTAAATTTTTTCTTTTTTCCGAATCGCTTCCTTGCCCAGGTTACAATATCCTGATAAACACCCATTGGACATATAGAAGAGCAATATACGCGTCCGAACAAGAGAGTAATTAGCAATAAAAACAGCAGAACACCCAAATGAAGGCCCAGCAAAGCAGGGATCAGTTGTAAATGCTCCAACACATGAAATTCGTCAGGCATAAAGCCTGCGAAATCGATAAAATAGAGCGTAATAAGCGTAAAGAAGGACAAAGAAACGAAAATACGAATTTTTCTAAGCATGGCATTGAACATCAGTATGAAAATCAGAAAAAACTTTGTGTAACACTGATAATTAATTAATAGTATTAATTGATCTGTTTTCTAAAATTAAAAATCTGATCAATCTTGTAACTCATAACTATCTACTGGCAACTATTAACAATTACATTTTTATCCTTTTCACATTCAATTTATCGATACTCATAGTTCCTAACTTAAGAGCTTGTGCTTTAGCCAAATGTCCTACAGTTTCGAGCGGCATATTCCTGACCTGGTTAAAGAAACTTGTAGCAGCAGTATCCACAGCCACTATGTCCTGCGAAATAAAGAGTCCCTTTGACAGCACCACATCGGCTTCGGATTTTCCACGGGGGCCGTTGTCCTTCATCAAGCGATAAGCATCCACTACGTTCAGCACTGCGGCCTTTTCGAGGGTACAAACATCGGCAATGCATTGTTGCAAATCGTGACTGTGGAAAAAGCCTCTGTCCCAAACAATCCCCATGTGGTTCTTCATTGATATAGACATTTTGGCTCCACCGTGATTTTTTAACACAGGCACATTGATCCAAACATCCGAATCCAGAATTGCTTTGTGCACCTGAGTAGACTTCAGGCTTTTACCTTTTGGCAAATTCACATTTTGGTAATACGATTCTTCGTGGGCAGGAAGTACCTTTGCTCCGGCAGCTTTGGCTGCGGCTTCGATACCGCTATTGGCATAGCATTTTCGCCAGTCGTCGCAGGTATGATCAAAAACAACAACTTCTTTTGCTCCTGCTTTAAAACATTGAGAAATAATTTCGGCCACCAATTCGGGATTGGTATTGGCTGCCAATTCAGGCTTTTTGTCCCAACCGATATTCGGTTTTACCACCACCTTATATCCTTTTTTTACGAACTTCGACATTCCGCCCATTTCGGCTATGCCTTTTCGGAACATATTCACAGGCGTTCCGCCCATTACAGCCACAAGGTCGTAAGCTCCGGCTGCCGGAAGAGGAGCAGCATTAAAATGCTGAGTTAAAAGCGTCATTGCACCGCTCTGCTTTACTGTGAGCGCAGCTCCGGCCAATGCAAGTGATTTTAAAAAATTTCGTCTGTCCATGGTAGTTATTTTGGAAAAGTTGAAAATTCAAAAAAAAAGTATTTTTATTTTTTATACAGAAATGATCCAGGGAAAGCGGAAGCACATTTCGTTGAAAAGAGCATAATCGGCATTTCCGTTCACTGCAAAAGTCCTGATAAGCGCTGCATCTTTCATCAACTCTTTAGCTAATTTTATTGTCGATCCTGTTTTTATTCTATCGTCGACCAACAGTATTTTTTTATCCCTGAAATCGAAATCGATGGGACTCAATAATTGGGGTTCATCAAATTTTGGCCGCTGGTTGGCATCGCGCAAATTGATTTTTATGGTTTGAAAATCGCAGTTTAAACGCTGATTAATGATTCCCGCCGGAACAATTCCTCCATTGGCAATGGCCACAACAATATCAAAATGTTCATCGATTTCAATATTATTGAAACGCTCCATTACTTCAGAAAAACTTCTTTGATTCATCTCTAAAATTTGTGGTTGATTCTTAAACTTTAGCAATTGCTTTCAACAGGGCATAACCACCAAAAAGCTGGATAAGCATACCCGGAAATCCCAAAGTAAAATCCTGCAAAGCAGCATTGATGTCCTGAAGCAGCACCCACTCAAATCCGGCACCTACTACCTGATAGGCAACAATCGACAGCAAAACGCCCACGAAGCTGATTTTACCAAAATACTTGGCAGCATAACTTGCCGCTGTAGCCAAAAGTGTCGATTTAATAAGAATAACCGGCAGCATAGCCATCATAGGCATCCCGAAAAGCAGATTATTGATAAGTGGAGACAAAAGCGCAGTAAGTAATCCTACACGAATACCATATTTATAAGCCGCGATCAATGTAAAAAAATAAATGGGTAACAACATTGGACCGCCATTGGGGACAAAATGAGCCAGTTGAGGTAAAAGTAAGTTTCCGGCAATAAAAATAATTGCAAACAAATAAGTCCTTACTGATGTAAAATTGTAGCTGTAAAGTTTTGCAGTTGTAGCCATAGTATTAAAAAATAATGTCGTTAATATTGATTTAATTTTTTCAATTACTCAGAATTGACCGATGAAAGCCACAAATTTAATAAAATATCGACAAGAACAGATTTTTTTTAATGATATTTTTGAACTTCAACACGAGACCAGATATTTCACTTATAGTTACTCAAGCACAACCGGCTGAAAACCTGGAGACAAAATCAATTACAACAAACTTCAGCACACATTTTCAAGTTTTCAACAATCCATGTTTTTTAAGCTTCATGCTGATTGATTTCTCATTAAAAATTCATTTCTTTGTACGGAATAAAAGCCGTTTTCGGTGCAGAAAAATCCTCTTATATTATCACTTCATTTCGTGCAAACTAACTCAAACATTCGAAGTTAAATGAAAGAAGAAATCCTCGAAAAACTACAAATTCTTGCCGAGTCGGCCAAGTACGACGTTTCGTGTGCATCCAGTGGCACCACGCGCAAAAGCACGGCGGGCGGAATTGGCAGCACAGCAGGCTGGGGCATTTGCCACAGTTTTACCGAGGACGGGCGTTGTGTGTCGCTGCTTAAAATCATGCTTACCAACCACTGCATTTACGATTGCGCCTACTGCATCAACCGACGCAGCAACGATTTGCGAAGGGCCACTTTCAGCGTTAGCGAACTTGTGGAACTCACCATTGAATTTTACCGGCGAAACTACATCGAAGGACTTTTTTTGAGTTCGGGTGTGGTGCGTAATCCCGATTACACTATGGAGCGCATGGTACGCGTGGTGAAGGACCTACGCACTGTACATCGCTTCAATGGTTACATCCACATGAAAAGCATCCCCGGAGCCAGCGAAGCGCTCGTGCACGAAGCCGGACTTTATTCCGACCGAATGAGTGTGAACATTGAAATTCCGACCGAAGAAAACCTCAAAATGCTTGCCCCCGAAAAAGACCATGCAAGCGTTTATAAACCCATGCTTTACATTCAACAAGGTGTACTCGAAAGCCACGAAGAAAGGCAAAAACACAGACATGCTCCACGTTTTGTTCCGGCCGGACAGAGCACCCAAATGATAATAGGCGCTACCAACGAAACCGACAAACAAATACTGTTCACTTCGGATGCTTTGTATCAGCGCCCGGCCATGAAACGGGTCTATTATTCAGGGTTTGTGCCCGTAAACACTTACGACAACCGCCTTCCGGCACTGAAACAACCACCTCTTGTTCGCGAAAACCGCCTGTATCAAGCCGATTGGCTGATGCGATTCTACGAATTTAAAGTAGATGAAATTGTGGACGATAAGCATCCTGATCTGGATTTGGAAATTGACCCGAAACTAAGCTGGGCGCTGCGACATCCCGAGTGTTTTCCGGTGGACATTAACAAAGCCGAATACAGCCTTATTCTTCGTGTTCCCGGCATTGGTGTGAAGTCGGCCAAACTGATTGTGGCTTCGCGACGTTTCACCCGACTGAAATCGTCGGACCTGAAAAAAATGGGAATTGTATTGAAAAGAGCGCAGTACTTTATTAGCTGTAATGAATTATCGGCTTTCAATGTGAACGAAACTTCGCCGGAGTATGTACGCCTGAAACTGACAGAAAAGAAGCCTACAAAGAAGAATTCAGAGTCAGAACAACAAACCACCCTTATTTTTCCTGATTAAAAAAAGGAGAATGTTATAAAACAGCTTGCAGAATTGTCTCCAAAATACTGTCCGAATGTTCGGAAAGTACAGTTTCACCCCTTGGCGAAGCTTTCCGAATGTTCGGACGTTAATTTAATCTATGAAAGTTCTTTTTTTATACGATCAGGCCAGTATGCAAGCGATACAAATGCTGTAGAATTTAGATTTAACGCTTTCGCTGCGTGATGTCATTACCACAGGCTTCTCGGTTCCCTGCAGCAATCCACCCATTTCGGCGCCACCAAACAACGAAACACCTTTGTAAAAACAATTGGCGCTTTCAAAATTCGGAAAAATAAGGATATCGGCATCGCCGAGCACAGGAGTCGCTACATTTTTAATACCACCACGTTCGCTGTCGAGCGCCAGAAAGATATCAAGCGGTCCATCCATAATAACATTACCGAATTCTCCTTTCCTCCATTCGTCCATGATATCAAGATAATCCTGCATATAATGAATTTTTGGATTGGCGACCTCGGTAGCATGTATCAAAGCCACTTTCGGTTTTTCGATACCAAACTTATGGGCTGAAGCAATCGCATATTTTATCATGGCAGTGCGTTGGCGCAAGTCAGGCGAAGGTATTACAGCCGGGTCGGAAAAGAAAACAAGTTTATGATAACCGGGAATCTCAAGCGCAGCGTTGTAGGTCATCACATTTCCGTGAGGCAATAGTCCTTTTTCTTTATCGAGAATAGCCCGAAGAATAATATCTGTATTGACAAGCCCTTTCATAAGTATATCGGCTTCGCCCGATTTTACCATGCGCACAGCTTCGAGCGTGGCCTCTCTTACTTCAGGAATATCAATAATATGAATGTAGGGAGATAAAACATGCTCTTCGAACAGGTGTGGAGATTCGATGGCCGCCACATCGCCAATTAAAAAAGCTTCAACAATGCCTGCATCCACTGCCATCTGAACGGCATCCAAAGTATGTGAGTCCACAGCATTTGCAACAGCTATGCGCTTGCGTTGCTGCACACTTTGCAAGTGGGCGGTAAGTTCGGCAAACGAAGAAATTGAGCTCATAATACGGTTTATTTATCTTATTTATGCACAAATGTAACTTATTTTTTTTAGTGCCACAACAAAACAAATCCCGCTCTCACTCTATTATTAATGCTTTGTTTCTCATGTTTTTAGTGTAAACTTTAAACTTGATTTGAATTGGTTTTTAAATATTTGTTTTTAGTTGAATTTTCATTTTATTTGTGTCAATTTATCACTTACGTTGTTTTCGTTTTTTTTATTTTTTTCATTGAAAAAATGTGACAATGTGACAATTTGCCAATGTGCCAATATGATAATATGCCAATTGAAGAGAAGCTACAGCTTATTGTATGTGGAACTGTGGAATCGGGGAATTGTTGAACTGTTCAATCGTTGAATCGTTCAATTTGCATGCACCTGCACTTCCTGTCAACAAAACAACCGTATATATACATTATTTTCATTGAAGGAGTTGGGCGCATTGCAGGGTTTTGTTTCGCCTCTACACTTCAAACTTTTCGCCAACACAATCATTGTTTTACTTTCTAAATACATATTCTAAAACATATTTTTAATCTTTTTATTCAAAATAGTAGTATCTTCAAAAACAAATTGCTACATTAGCACGCGCTGTGGATATTTGCTATCAAAAAAACATGTTAATAACCTTATAACATTAAGAGTATGGATCAAAATCTGATTTCGGCTTCGATTAGCCCCGAGGAGTTAATAAGTATAAACGAAGCAATTAAAACATTGAAAGAGAAAATGCCTTTTTTGTCGACCCTGCAAAAGGCTGAAATTGGCGGACTATTTAAAGTAGGAAACAATTATCAACCATTTCTCGATCTGGCAAAACAAGTGAAAGATGCACATCCCGAAATTCTTTCGGGTGTATTTAACAAGGACGAATTTGATAAAGATTATGCACTTTTCAAAGCCATTCAACCCATTGGTCAGCAAATAAACCAAATAAACGAAGGTTTGCAAAAAGCAGTCATTGCAGTGGGCAGCGATTCGTTGGACGAAGCTTTGGAAATTTACGCAGCCGTAAAACAGAACAAGGACAAAGTTCCGGGACTTAGCGTTACGTACGAAGCTATGGCCGCCTTCTTTAAACGGTCTCGTATCAAATCGGCTACAACATAATATACAATAACCGGCAAATAACCCGCGGCGATATGTCCCCGACACTATTCATTGAATGTCGGGGACATTTTATTATGTCCTTTACACATAACGATAAGTCTCCGACACATAACGATAAGTCTCCGACACATAACTTTATGTCTCCGGGACATAATGACGAGTCTAAGTCAGTCAACATTATGTCTCCAACACATAATGATGGGTCTAAATCACTCAACATTATGTCTCCAATACTCAACGTTATGTCTCCAACACATAATGATATGTCTCCAACACATAATGATGGGTCTCCGGGACATAATCACGGGTCTAAATCACTCAACATTATGTCTCCAACACATAATTATAGGTCTCCGGGACATAATCACGGGTCTATTTAGTCGAGCCTTAAAAAGCATATAACATATAAATTACAAGTAAATTATCTTTAAAAACAATTGTTTCTATCTGCAAGTTTTAGTATATTTGATGCGTAATTCTTGCAAATAAATTATGTTGTTCCTGTTGAACCGTGCGAAGCCTCTGAGTTAGTTCATTTTCGTCGCAGGATTGGCGAATCCGGGATTGAACTGATACTCAAAGAAAGTATTCGGATAAATGGTAATGACAGCAATGATTCAACGGCCAGTATTGACACTACTGTTCAGGAAAAGAATATCACTTTTCCCACAGATAGCAAATTGCACCGAAAGATTATTGACAAATGCAAGAAGATAGCAGAGAAAGAAAATCTGCCAGTTCGTCAAAGCTATACACGGACATTAAAGAAATTAAGTTTAGATCAACGTTTCAGGAATCATCCACGTAACAAGTGGAAAGCCAGAAAAGCCGATAGAAAAG
>JAEAMG010001631.1_pt1 | contig 16381 bp, 17 predicted proteins | sample 8958741 | NCBI WGS metagenome assembly JAEAMG01 (sample SAMN16933256, study PRJNA681125) | bioreactor sludge metagenome | isolation source: anaerobic bioreactor treating anionic surfactant - SDBS | place: India: Bengaluru | collected 2019-02-28 | reverse complement strand
GCCTGTGGTTCCACTTCAACTAGCGCGGGAGGCCGCCATGTACGCCGTCAGCGATAGCGATGCCTACCCGAGCGAGCGTGAAACGGTGCAGCGCCTGGCGCCGCAGCCGCGCACCATCGCCGAGACCGGGCTGAGCGACCAGCTGCTCGTCGATCTGCTGTGCAAGCACCTGCACGAAGGCGGCGCGCTGGACATGGCGCGGCTGGTCGACCGGCTGGCGTTGCCCGGCACCGTGCTGGAGGAAGTGCTGGGCCTGCTGCGCAAGGATGGCCGCATCGAGGTGCTCGGCCAGCACAACGGCCAGGCGCTGCGCTACGGCCTGACCGAGCGTGGCCGAAACGCCGCGCGCGACGCGCTGGATCGCGGCGGCTACATCGGTGCCGCGCCGTTTCCGGTGAGTACCTATCGCTCGCTGGTCAAGCTGCAGACCGTCCACCACGCACGAATCGACGCCGAGAAGATGCGCGCGGCCTACAGCGGCGTGGTGCTCGCCGGCGAACTGCTCGACCAGCTCGGCGTGGCGGTGAATTCCGGCCGCGCGATCATGATCTACGGCCCGGCCGGCACCGGTAAGACCTACATCAGCGGCCGCCTGATACGGCTGTTCAGCGAAGCGATCTGGGTGCCGCACGCCATCGCCGTCAACGATGCGGTGGTGGAAATCTACGACCCGCAGATTCACCAGCGTCTGGATGAACCCGGGCAGAACAACCTGCTGCTCAACGAAGGCATCGACCGGCGCCTGCTGTGCTGCATGCGCCCGCTGGTGGCCTGCGGTGGCGAGCTGAGCATGGAACAGCTGGACGTGCGCTACGACCCGCTGAGCCGGCGCTTCCTGGCGCCGCTGCAGCTCAAGGCGAGCAACGGCCTGTTCATCATCGACGACCTCGGGCGCCAGCGCATGCCGCCGGCCGAGCTGTTCAATCGCTGGATCGTGCCGATGGAGGAAAAGCGCGACTTCCTCAACCTCGGCGGCGGCCGCCAGTGCGTGTTGCCGTTCGACCTGATCCTGGTGTTCTCCACCAACCTCAATCCGCTGGAACTGGCCGACGAGGCCTTCCTGCGGCGCATCGGCTACAAGCTGCGCTTCAGCTACCTCAAGCCCTCGGAATACCAGGGCATCTGGCGCCAGGAGAGCGAGCGCCTGGGCATCGACTTCGATCCGCAGCTGCTGCGCTACGTCCTGCGCGAACTCTACGAGGCCGAAGGCATGCCGCTGGTGCCCTGTCACCCGCGCGACCTACTGGGCATGGCGCTCGATCGCCAGCGCTACGTCGGCGCCAGCGGCCCGCTGACCCCGGACGACCTGCACTGGGCCTGGCAAAACTACTTCGTTCAGCTCGATTACCTCGAATAAGGAGATGCAGACATGGGCTCACGTACCCTCACGCTGATCGCGCTATCGCTGCTGCTCGGTCTGGGCGCGGTCTGGATGGCCAACAACTGGCTGAGCGCCCGGCTCGACGCCGGCACCACCGACAACACCCAGAACGTGGTGGTGGCCACCACCGAGATTCCCTTCGGGCAGATGGTCGAGGCGCAGCACGTGACCCTGGTGCGCATGCCCAAGGGCACCGTGCCGGACGACTCCTTCGCGACCACCGAGGAGGTGATCGGCAAGATCGCCACCTTCGGCATGCTGCGCGGCGATGTGCTGCGCGGCGCGCGGCTGGCCGAGCACCTGGGCGGCAGCACGCTGGCCTCGCTGATCGCCACCGACAAGCGCGCGGTATCGGTGCGCGTCGACGACGTGGTAGGGGTGGGCGGCTTCCTCCTGCCGGGCAACCGGGTCGATGTGCTGGCCACCAAGCGCAAGGGCAGCGGCGACGAAGCCGAGGCCAAGACCATCCTCGAAGACCTGCGCGTGCTGGCCGTCGACCAGACCGCCAGCACCGACAAGACCCAGCCGGTGGTGGTGCGCGCGGTCACGCTGGAAATGACTTCCGAGGAAGCCGAAGAGCTGGTCAAGGCCATGACCGAAGGGCGCCTGCAACTGGCGCTGCGCAACCCGCTGGATAACCAGAAGAAACCCGTCGCCGCCGCGCCGGCCGCGGCTCCCGTGGCCGTGGCGCCGAAACCGGTGGTGCGCCGGCGCGCGCCGGCGGATAGCGGCGTGACGATCATTCGCGGCACCGAGGTGAACATGACGAAGGTGGGCCTGTAGGCCACCACCGCCAGCGACGCGCGGCCGCGACGGCCTGACATGCAAGGAGAGGGCTATGAAGAACATGCGCAGAGTGGGGGCTCTGGCCCTGATGCTGGGGAGCCTGGCGATGCTGTCCGGGCTGGCGGGCGCCGAAACCGTGCCGGCAGTACGCGCCACGCCGGCGGCCAATATCAGCGACGTGCAGGTGCCGATCTACAAATCGCGGGTGCTGACCACGCGCACGGCGGTCAAGCGTATCTCGGTGGGCAACCCGGCGATCGCCGACATTCTCATCACCAGCCCGACGCAGCTGTACCTGCTCGGACGCTCGCTCGGCAGCACCAACGTGCTGCTGTGGGACGGCAACAACCGCCTGATCGACAGCCTCGATCTGGAAGTGGTGCACGACCTGAGCGGGCTCAAAGGCAAGCTGCATCAGGTGCTGCCCAACGAGCCCATCGAAGTGTTCAGCGCCCAGGGCGCGCTGGTGCTGCGCGGCCAGGTCAGCAACGCGGCGGCGATGGACAGCGCGCTGAAGCTGGCCGAGAGCTACGCCCAGCAGGCCACCAAGGACGATAAGCAGGGCGCGCCAGCCGGCGCCGCCGCTGAGCAGCCGATGCCGCTGATCAACCTGATGAGCGTCGGCGGCAGCCAGCAGGTGATGCTGGAGGTGAAGGTCGCCGAGATGCAGCGCAACCTGTTCAAGAACCTCAACGTGCGCTTCAACGCGTTGGACTTCGGTTCGTCCGGGCGCTGGTCGGGCGGGGGGTTCAACAATGGCGACGGGTTGGGCTTCGACGAGGACGGCCTGGTCAACCCGACCACGCTGTTCGGCGACGGCACCGGCATCTTCGGCCAGTTCCTCTCGGACAACTTCCTCTTCAACGTGGTGCTCGAAGCGGCCAAGGACAACGGCTCGGCCAAGGTGCTCGCCGAACCGACGCTGACCACCCTGACCGGGCAGCAGGCGGAGTTCATCTCCGGCGGCGAATTCCCGGTGCCGATCACCGAGGACGACGGCATCACCATCGAGTTCAAGGAATTCGGCGTCGGCGTGAAGTTCCTCCCGGTGGTACTCGATTCCGGGCGGATCAACCTCAACCTCAACGTATCGGTCAGCGAACTCTCCAACGCCAACTCGCTGGTGCTCGACACCGGCCTGGAAAGCATCCTCGGCAACGGCGTCAACCAGGTCATCCCGTCGCTGACCAAGCGCAGCGCGCAGTCCACCGTCGAGCTGGGCAACGGCCAGACCATCGCCATCGCCGGCCTGATCAGCGAGAACACCCGCGACTTCGTCAGCCGCTTCCCCGGCCTGGGCGATGTGCCGGTGCTGGGCCAGCTGTTCCGCAGCCAGCAGTTCATCCACGGCGAGACCGAGCTGGTGATCCTGGTCACGCCGCACCTGGCCAAGCCGGTGGATGCGCGCACGGTGCGCCTGCCGACCGAGCATTTCGTCGAGCCCAGCGACGCCGAGTTCTACCTGCTCGGCAAGACCAAGGGCAGCACGCCGGGCCGCGCGGTGCCGGTGAGCCTGGGCATCAGCGAAGGCCGCTTCGGCCACGACCTCAAGTAACGGAGCCGCCACCATGAAAACCATCGTTCCGCTGTGTCTGTTCGCCCTGCTGGCCGGTTGCATTCCCTATCAGGAAGGCCGCGTCGGCCCGCTCGGCAGCTCGGTCAACGCCACGCTCTACCAGCAGATCGCCGACCAGCAGACCGCCGCCAACCCGGGTACGGCGCTGCCGGCGACCGGCTTCGACGGCCCGCTGACCGAGCAGGTGCTCGACGGTTACCGCGACGTCACCGGCGATGCCCGGCAGGTTGCGCAGCCGATCCAGATCAACCTGGAAAACTGAGGCCGGCGCCATGCACGCCTCACGCGCAATGCACTCGCTACCCCGGCACCAGCGTGGCTCGGTCATGGTGCTGGTCGTCCTGGCGCTGGCCGCGATCCTGCTGATGGCGGCGCTGGCGCTCGATGGCAGCCACATGCTGGTCAACAAGACACGCCTGCAGAACGCCGTGGACGCCGCCGCGCTGAGCGGCGCCAAGACGCTGCAGCAGGTCATGGGCTCGGGCAACGCAGGCACGCTGAGCCGCGACGCCGCGCTCGACACCTTCCGGCGCAACGCCGAGGCGGCCGGCAACCGCGAGCTGGGCGAGGCGGTGGGCAGCGACCTGGGCGGCTTCGTGCGCGTCGAGCTGGCGGCCAGCGTCTATGGGCCGTTCGCCTTCCCGGGGCCGACCGATGCCCGCTACGTGCGCGTGACCGTTGCCGAGTTTCCGCTGGCCCGTTTCTTCTGGGGAATGCTGTCGATGTTCGGCAGCGACGCGGACAAGCGCGTGGCGGCGGTCGCCACCGCCGGCCCCAGCCCGACCAGCCCCTGCAACATCGCCCCGCTGATGGTGTGCGGCAATCCCAGCCAGTACGACCCCGACGCCGGCCTCTTCTGGGGGTATCGCTTCGGCGGCCTGCAGGTGCTCAAGGGCGCCGCCGGCAACGACCCGGTCATCGGCCCTGGCAACTTCCAGCTGATCCGCCTGGGCGACAGCAGCGGCGGCGCGGATGTGCGCGAGGCGCTGGCAGGCGGCATCGAGCAGTGCAACAGCGTCGGCGAGTCGGTGGAAACCGAGCCGGGCAACACGGTCGGCCCGGTGTCGCAGGGCTTCAACACGCGCTTCGGCGAGTACACCGGCGCGCTGTCCAACAGCGCTGGCCAGTACCCGCCCGATCTGGTCACCGATTACAGCTCGCCGCGCATGACCTACAACGACAGCACCGGCAAGGTCGAGCACCAGGGCGAGGAAGTCAGCTCCCGCGATGGCGACCTGAGCACGCCGAGCACGGCGCTGCTGGATTACAACGACTGGCATCGGCGCGTGGCCGACTGCCCCAATGGCTGCCGCAGCGACGGCGTCTTCGAGCGGCGTGTGCTGAAGATCGTGGTGGGCAATTGCACCGGCAGTTCAGGCGGGCAGACCTCGGTGCCGGTGCTGGGGTTCGGCTGCTTCTTCCTGGTCCAGCCGCTGCCGACCGGTGCCGGCAACCAGGCGCAGATCTTCGGCCAGTTCATCCGTGAATGCGAAGGCGACAACGTGCCGGACATCGATCCGGTGGACGACGGCGGTCCGCAGATCATCCAGCTGTACAAGACCTACATCGATAACAACCGCACGCCGAGCAGCGATTCGTGAGGAGGCAACCATGCACAGCCTGACGAACACCCGGATGCGCCAGCGCGGGCTGGCGATGGTGGAATTCGCCATCGCGCTGCCGCTGCTGCTGCTCCTGCTGCTCGCCATCGGCGAGATGGGCCGCCTGCTGTACCAGTACAACAGCTTGCTGCAGGCCAGCCGCGACGCCAGCCGCTTCGTCGCTGGCCAGGCCTGGAACCGCACGCTCGGACGGCTGGAGCTGACCGACGAGCTGCGCGCCCAGGCCCGTGCGCTGGCCGTCTATGGCGTACCGGTGGCGAGCGCCGGCAGCCAGCCGCTGGTCAGCGGGCTGACCACCGCCCAGGTGACGGTCGGTGTGCAGGGGACCGATCACGTGCAGGTCAGCATCAGCTATGCGTTCCGCCCGATCATCGGCAGCGGTCTGCCGGACGTCGGCTATGGCGCGAGCGTGCTGAGCTTTCCGCTGGTGGCCACCAGCGTGATGAGGGCGCTGTGATGAACGCCAGGCGCATGCGCGGGGTGTACGTGGTGGAGTTCGCCATCGTCGGGCTGCTGCTGTTCGTGCTGCTGTTCGGCGTGCTGGAGATGGGCCGGCTGTTCTTCACCGTCAACGCGCTCAACGAAACGGTACGCCGTGGCGCGCGGCTGGCGGCGGTGTGCAACATCGACGATCCGCGCATCCTGCGCCGGGCGATCTTCAACGCGGCCGACGAAACGGGCGCGAGCGGCCTGATCGCCAACCTCGACACCAGCGACCTGCGGCTGGTGTACCTGGACGCCAACGGCGCCGAGATCGCCCCGGCAGCCGCCGGCAGCACGGGCTTCAGCAACATCCGCTACGTGCAGCTGCGCGTAGAGAACTTCACTTTCAACCTGCTGATTCCCGGTCTGGGCGGCGTGTTCACGCTGCCGCCGTTCTTTTCCACCCTGCCTCGCGAAAGCCTCGGCCGCCACGCCGAGCCTGATGTCATCCCGGAGATCACGCCATGCTGAATACACTCGAAATGCCCAGCGTCGTCGTGACCGGTCGGCAAACCTTGCGCATATTGATCAGCAGCCGCGATGCTGCCGCGCTGACCCGCCTCAAGGCGCTGATCCAGGAGCTTCCCGGCTTGGAGGTCAGTACGCGGCTGGTGAGCAACGGCCACACCGATCCGCTGTACGGGCTGGAGCAAATGCCCGATGTGCTGCTGCTGCATGCCAGCCACCTGTGGCGCGAGGAACTGGGCGCGCTGCAGCAGCATCCGGCGCAGTTGCGGCCGCCGCTGCTGGTGTGCGGCCCGCAGGACGATCGCGACTGCATGCGCCTGGCGATGCAGGCGGGCGCACGGGATTTCTTCCCGGAGCCGGTGCTGGCGCACGAGCTGCTTGCCGCCATCGGCCGTATTTCGCTGGAGCTGCGTGACGGCCAGGCGTGCGGCGGCAAGGTGATCGCCATCATGAACGCCAAGGGCGGCTCCGGCGCCACCATGCTGGCCTGCAACCTGGCCCACGCGCTCAGCGCCCGCGGCCGGCGTACCTTGCTGCTCGACCTGGACCTGCAGTTCGGCAGCGTCGCGCATTGCCTGGACGTCCATCCGACCCATAGCCACATCGAGGTGCTGCAGCGCGTCAATGAGCTGGACGGCATCGCGCTGCATGGCTTCTGCAGCCACTTCAGCCCGACGCTGGATGTGCTCGGCGGACGCGCTGGCGAGCTGTGCCTGACTCAGGACGTGCAGCTGGAGCAGCTGGAAAGCCTGCTCAGCCTGGCGCGCGGCAGCTATGACTGGGTGGTGGTGGACCTGCCGCGGCAGATCGACCACCTCACCGGCATCGCCCTGGAGCAGGCCGATCACGTTTATGTGGTGATGCAGCAGTCGCTCAGCCACCTCAAGGATGCCGCGCGGCTGGTGCGCATCCTGCGCGAAGACCTCGGCGTTGCCGGCGAGCGCCTGCAGGTGGTGGTCAATCGCTACGACAAGACGGCACCGGTCAGCCTCAAGGACATCGCCGAGGCGCTGCGCTGCGGCGAACCGCAGAGGCTGCCGAACGACTACGCGGTAACCAGCGAAAGCCAGAACACCGGCGTGCCGCTGGAGCTGCACGCTCCGCGCGCGGCGCTGACCCAGAGCATCGCGCAGATGAGCCGGGAACTGCTCGGTGGCGAGGCCGTGGCGCCGGGGCTGCTCAAACGCACCTTTGGCCGATTCTTCGGGGGTTGATCATGCTCAGCGAACTGCGCAACCGCCTGCAGGCAGGCAAGCGAACCCCGCCCAGCGCACCGACGCCGCAAGCCGCGGCCGCAGCGGCGGACAACCTCATGGCCTGGGAGAGTGCGACGGTCGAGTCGCTGTACGAGACCCGCAGCCAGCTCAACCCGATCGATGCCGAGTGGCGCGAGAAAATCTACCAGCAGCTGCTCAAGGTGATGGACCTGTCGCTGCTCGATTCCCTGGAGCCGGCGGATGCGACGTGGCAGATCCGCGAAATCTGCCAGCGCCTGCTCGACGAACATGCCGCGCCGGTGAGCGCCGCCGGGCGCCAGCAGATCATCAAGCAGATCACCGACGAAGTGCTCGGCCTCGGCCCGCTGGAACCGCTGCTGGCCGACGCCACGGTGTCGGACATCCTGGTCAACGGCCATGCCTCGGTCTACGTCGAACGCCACGGCAAGCTGCAGCGCACCGATGTGCGCTTTCGCGACGACCAGCACCTGCTCAACATCATCGATCGCATCGTGTCCAGTCTCGGCCGGCGCATCGACGAATCCTCGCCGCTGGTGGATGCGCGGCTGAAGGACGGCTCGCGGGTCAACGCGATCATCCCGCCGCTGGCCATTGACGGGCCGAGCGTGTCGATCCGCCGCTTCGCCGTGGACCTGCTGAATGCCGAGAGTCTGGTGCAGATGGGCACGCTGACGCCGGCCATCGCCCTGGTGCTCAAGGCCATCGTGCGCGGGCGGATGAACGTACTGGTCTCCGGCGGCACCGGCACCGGCAAGACCACCATGCTCAACGTGCTGTCGAGTTTCATCCCGCACAACGAGCGCATCGTCACCATCGAGGACTCGGCCGAGCTGCAGCTGCAGCAGCCGCATGTGGTGCGCCTGGAAACGCGGCCGCCGAATATCGAGGGGCGTGGCGAGGTGAACCAGCGCGAGCTGGTGCGCAACAGCCTGCGTATGCGCCCGGACCGCATCGTCATCGGTGAGGTGCGTGGCGCCGAGGCGCTGGACATGCTGGCGGCGATGAACACCGGCCACGACGGCTCGATCACCACCATCCACGCCAACACCCCGCGAGACGCCCTGAGCCGCATCGAGAACATGGTGTCGATGAGCGGCGCGACCTTCCCGATCAAGGCCCTGCGCCAGCAGATCGCGTCGGCCATCGACGTGGTCATCCAGCTGGAGCGGCAGGAAGACGGCAAGCGGCGGCTGGTCAGCGTGCAGGAGATCAACGGCATGGAGGGCGAGATCATCACCATGACCGAGATCTTCACCTTCGAGCGCCGCGGCATTGGCGAGCACGGCGAGGTGCTCGGCGATTACCGGCCGACCGGCATGGTCCCGGCGTTCCGCGACGTGCTGGCCAAGCGCGGCATCGAGCTGCCGCTGGAGCTGTTCCGCCCGGATTGGATGGAGGCCTTGCAGCCATGAGCCAGCTTCCCGCTGAATTCTTCCTGGCGTTCTTCGGCATGATCTTCGTCGCGGTGTTCTTGCTCAGCCAGGGCCTGACGGTGCCGGTATTCGGCGAGGCGGGGCGAGTGCGCAAGCGCATCCGCGAGCGTCTGCAGCTGCTCGAACAGGCCAGCGATCTGCCGAACATGCAGGTGCTGCTGCGCCAGAAGTACCTCAAGCGCCTGTCGCCGCTGGATGCCGCGCTGGAGCAGCTGCCGCTGATGGAGCGGCTGGCGCAGACGATCGAGCAGAGCGGACACCACTACCGCGCCTATCGCGTGGTGCTGCTGGGGCTGGTGCTGGGCGTCGCGGTGGCGCTGCCCGGCTGGTTGCTGCTGCGGCTGTGGTGGCTGGCGGCGCTGCTGGGTTTTGCGGCGTTCTGGCTGCCGCTGCTGAAGATCGGTCGTGACCGTGCCCGGCGCTTCGCCGAGTTCGAGGAGGGCCTGGCCGATGCGCTGGATGCCATGTGCCGCGCGCTGCGCGCCGGCCATCCGTTCAACGAAACGCTGCGGCTGGTAGCTGACGAGCACCAGGGCGCGGTCGCCCACGAGTTCGGCCTGACCTTCGCCGACATCAACTACGGCAACGACGTGCGCCGCGCCATGCTCGGCCTGCTGGAGCGGATGCCGAGCATGACGGTGATGATGCTGGTGACCAGCATCCTCATCCACCGCGAAACCGGCGGCAATCTGACCGAAGTGCTGGAGCGCCTCAGCCGGCTGATTCGCGAGCGTTTCCGCTTCCAGCGCAAGGTCCGCACGCTGTCGGCCGAAGGGCGGATGTCGGCCTGGGTGCTGGTGTCGGTGCCGTTCGTGCTGGCGGCGGTGATCATGCTGACCACGCCGGAGTATCTGCCGTTGCTGGTCAACGAACCCATCGGGCAGAAACTCAGCATGGCGGCCTTCGGCGCGATGCTGCTGGGCATCTTCTGGATACGCCGGATCATCCGTATCCAGGTTTGAGCGGGGGGCGCGGTGATGGACTATCTCTACGGGCTGGTGCAGAGCGTGGTACGCGACGAACAGCAGGTGCGGCTGATCTTCCTGCTGGCCGTGGCGCTGAGCGCGATGCTGGCGGTGGGCACCCTGTCGGTCCTGGTGATGGGCCTGCAGGACCCGGTGCGCCGGCGTCTGGCGGTGATCAAGCGCGGCGGCCTGCGCGGCGCCGAACATGCCGCGCAGGTGCCACGCGGCAATCTGCACGTGCTGCTGGAGCAGGTCGGTCAGCGCTTCGTCAGCGCCGAAGACGGCCAGCGCTCGGCGACCGCCGCGCTGCTGCAGCATGCCGGCTACCGCTCGGCCGCGGCGGTGCAGATGTATTGGGCGATCCGCCTGCTGCTGCCGCTCACGCTCTTGGTGGCGACTTTGCTGGTGCTGCCGATGGTGACCACGCCCAGCCTGACCACCGGCCTGCTGGTGGCGGGGCTGGCGGTCGGCATTGGCTGGCTGGCGCCGGCGCTGATCGTCGAGAAGCGCCGCGACCGCCGGCAGGCCCGGCTGCGCGGGGCGTTTCCCGATGCGCTGGACCTGATGGTGGTCTGCGTGGAGTCGGGGCTGGCCCTGCCGCAGGCCATCGAGCGGGTCGCCGAGGAAATGGCGGTGAGCCAGGCCGAACTGGCCGAGGAGCTGGCGATGGTCAATGCCGAGATTCGCGCCGGTATTTCCAGCGCGGCGGCACTGGCGCATCTGGCCGAGCGCACCGGCCTGGAGGATGTGCGCGGGCTGGTCAGCCTGCTGGCGCAGAGCATCCGTTTCGGCACCAGCGTGGCCGACACGCTGCGCATCTACGCCGAGGAGTTTCGCGACCGGCGTACCCAGGCGGCCGAGGAGCAGGCCGCCAAGATCGGTACCAAGCTGGTGTTCCCGCTGATTTTCTGCCTGTGGCCGAGCTTTTTCCTGGTCGCCATCGGCCCCGCCATGATCGGCGTTCTCAAAGCGTTCGGGAGATTGTGAGATGAGAAGAATCAGTCTGCTGCTGGCCCTGTCGGCCGTGCTCGCCGGGTGCCAGTCGATGGGGCCGGAGCCGGGCGAGGGACGTTCCATCTACGCCGGCAACCATTCGGTGCTGTATCGCGCGCGGCAACAGGCCGGTTCGCTGGAGCAGGCGCTGCAGCTGGCCGACATGGCCTATCAGGCGGGGGATCTGGATCAGGCGCTGTTCCAGTATCTGCGCGTGCTGGAGCTGGAGCCCAAGCGTTATTCGGCGCTGGTCTGGGTGGGGCGGATTCACCGCGAGCGCGGCAACATCCAGCTCGCCGAACTGGCCTTCGAGGAGGTGCTGAGCAAGGCGCCGAACGATCTCGACGCGCTGGCGGAGATGGGCATGCTGCAACTGGCCAAGCGCGATCAGGATGTGGCGCGCGAGCTGCTGTCGCGCGCACTGCTGCTGGATCAGCAACGCCTGGCGAACACGTCGCAGAACGTCATGCCCGCGGTGGATGCGCTGAAGGTGGACCGGCAGTCGCCGCTGCGCCTGTACAACGCGCTCGGCGTGCTGGCCGACCTGACCAACGAGTTTCCGCTGGCCGAGCGCTACTACCGGCTGGCGCTGCAGATCGAGCCGCGTTCGGCGCTGGTGCAGAACAGCCTCGGCTACTCGTACTACATGGCCGGACACTGGGTGGAGGCCGAGCAGGTCTACCGCCGCGCGCTCGACCGTAACGGCAGCTACGCGCCGCTGTGGCGCAACTACGGCCTGTTGCTGGCGCGCACGCAGCGCTACGAGGCAGCGCTGTCGGCGTTCGAGCAGATCGGTTCGCGCGCCCAGGCCAGCAACGACGTGGGTTACGTCTGTCTGGTGGAGGGCCGGCTGGACGAGGCCGAGCAGTTCTTCCGCAGCGCGATGGAGCAGTCGCCGTCGCACTACGCCACCGCCTGGGACAACCTCGAGCGCGTGCGTCAGCTGCGCAAGGTGCGCCAGCTCGGCCAGGAACCGATCCAGACAGAGGCGGTCGCCGCGGCGGCCGACGTCAAGGTGTTCGCCGTACCGTAGTGGCGCCGGCCAGCGAGGGACTGCTGCGCGTCGCGCGACGCGGGCCGCGCGGCAGGTAGCGCTTGAGCGCCAGCGCCGGTGCCTCGACCAGATGCCACGAGAGCACGGCCGCCAGCAGGCTGGCGCTGAAGCCCAGCACCATGAACGGCAGCAACGGCAGGCTGCCGGCGCTCCAGTGCATCAGCAGTTGCTGGAGCGGAAAGCTGAAGATGTACAGGCCGTAGGAAAAATCCCCGGCCTTGCCGAAGCCGGCAAGCCGTGGGATGCGCAGGTGCGCCAGGTAGATCACCAGATAGGGCAGCGTCAGCGAATGTACCAGCGGCCAGATGCCGTGGCCGGCGCTGAGCAGGCTGGCCGCCAGCAGCGGCACGGCGATCTTCCAGCTCCAGCGGATGCGATGGCGGTACAGGTACAGCACCGCGCCGAAATAGAAGAACACCCCCAGCCGGGTGAACTTGCGCAGCAGGTCGCTCTGCAGATCGAACGCCGGAATCAGGTAGAACTGCGTGGCGATCAACAGCGCCAGCCCGAGCAGCGCCATGCGCCGGCTGAACAGCCCGAGCATGCCCAGCAGCACCACCGAGGCATACATCAGCACCTCGTAGGGCAGGGTCCAGAGCGAGCCGTTGACCGTGTTGGGGAAGGGGTTGTCGACGAACACGCCGGGTAGCTGGAACTGCGTCAGCAGCGCGATGTTGCCCAGGTAGCCCAGCGTCTGCGGCCCGCTCCAGTAGTCGGCCAGCGGCAGCTGCGTGGCCAGCGGCCCGATCACCAGCACGCCGAGCAGCACCGAGACGGCCAGCGCCGGGAAGATGCGCAGCGCCCGCTTGCCGACGAAGTCGATCACGCTGCGGCTGTTGAGCCAGGACGCGGCGATCAGATAACCGCTCATCACGAAGAACAGGTGAACGGCAATGTCGGCGCTGTCGTAACGGCCGGTGAACAGGCGTACCGGCTCGCTGGTGCCTCGGCCGGACAGCCAGAAGCTGTGGCCGAACACCACCGCCGAGGCGGCGAAGAAGCGCAGGAAGTCGAAGTTGTTGTCGCGCGAATCGGTGGCATTCATTGCCGTCAATCTCCTGGATGAGGGGTCAGCGCAGCGGGAACGCCTCGCTCATGCCCAGCGCGCGGCTTTCGCCGTCGCGGATGGCACGTTCCAGCAGGCGCAGGCGTTGTGGGGCGTTGCGCCGATGAGCGACGAGTCGCAGCAGGGCGAGGAAGACCGTGCGGTTCAGGCGCAGCAGCCAGCGCGAGCCGACCCAGACGTGGGTGTCGAACCAGGCCTGGTTGCGCGCGCTGTAGTAGGCGCGAAAATCCGAGTCGCCGAGCAGGAAGGCCTCGTAGATGTTGCGGGTGTGCGCCTTGATGTTCCACGACAGCTCCAGCTCGTCGATCAGCGCATCGGTGAGCAGGTACAGCCTGCCGCCGTCTTCGGTGATGCGGCGGGTGTATTCGGTGTCGTCGGCGTACAGCACCAGTTCGCGCAGCGGCACGCCGATGCGCTGGTACAGGCTGCGGTGCGCGAGCATGCCGCCATAAGGCGCGAACGGCAGGCTGATGCGCCGTGGCGGCGTGCCGCGCGGCGAGCCCCAGGGCAGGCGTCGCCAGAGCTTGTAGGGTAGTTGGGCGACGTGAAAGCCGAAGTAGCTCGAACGCGGCTGGATGGCGAAGCAGGCCGGCACGCCCTGGGCGATATCGGCCTGCTGGGTGGGGCGAAAACCCAGAACCGCGACACGCGCCAGGCCGTGCTCGTTGCCCAGTTCGGCCAGCTCGCGGTGAAGGATGTCCACGGCGGCGGCGCTCGGTGCGTTGTCGTCGTCCATCATCCAGATGTATTCGGCGCCGCGCTGCAGCGCGGCTTCGATGCCGACCGCGTAGCCGTTGGCCGAGCCGCTGTTGTGCGGCAGTTCGATTAGCTCGACCTGCTCCGGCCAGCGTTCGCGCAGCGTGTCGAGCGCGGCGGTGGCGGCGTTGCTCACCACCAGCACACGCTCGATGGCCGCGAAGGCCAGCGCGCGTTCGATCAGCTGTTGCAGGTAGCCCAGGCGGTCGCCGTAGGTCACGGTCACAATCGTGGTGGTGCGTTTCATGGTCGTCTCGCGGCGGGGCGGTTTCAGGCTTCGTCGGCGGTGGACAGCAGGCTGCCGTGGGGGCAGGCCGCCGCGGGCTGATCGTCATCGTTGGGGTGGAACAGCGCATGGAAGATGACCACGTACTCCGGCCCCGGCCCAGCCCCGGCGGGCTGCGATACCGGGACGATTTCGGTGTAGGAATAGCCGTCGGCGAGGACCATTGGACGTCGGGTATTACCTGGGCGATGCATGTTGGTTCTCCTGCGCATCGGTCGATGCGCCTGTCGATCAGAACGAGTAACGGCGGGTATCCGGGGTACTGGACAGGTAGGGCTGAACGGCCGGTTCGGCGATCACGCGCACGGCCGGCGGCGGCGGTATGGCGATGGCGCGCAGCGCTTGCCGTCGCGAACAGGCAGCGCGCGGTTGCGTCTTGATGGCGCTCTCGTAAACGGCCACGCCGATGCAGCGCGTTGCGGCCGGGCTGGTTACCTGGCGTGGCTCGGCATGCGCGGTCTGTACGGTCAGCAAGACCAGACCGAGGGTGCGGCCAGCTTTCATCCACTGCTTTGCGGTGTTCATCCTTGAATCTCCGTGAGGTGGGTTGCGTACCGGTCAGGCGTGCTTGGCCGAAAGCAGCGGCTGGATGGCCGCACGTCCCTGCAGCGCCAGTTGTCCGTCGAGCAGCGACACTTCCCGTATTCGCGCCTCGACGAAAGCCTTGATTTCCTGCTTGAAGCGCTCGCCACCGAAGCGCTCCGCGTTGCTGCGGCAGTTGCTCGCGCTGATGCGCTGGCGATGCGTCTCGAAGGTCCGCACGGCGGCGACGATCGAGTCGACGCTCTGCTCGGGATAGAACACCCCGGTGGGCTTTTCGTGCTCCAGACCGCGGATGGTTTCCAGCACGCCGCCGCGAGCGAAGGCAATGACCGGCGTGCCGCAGGCCTGGGCTTCGATCGGCGCAATGCCGAAGTCCTCCTCGGCGGCGAAGACGAATGCGCGGGCACGCTGCATGTACTGGCGCAGCACCTCGTCGCTCTGGTAGCCCATGAGGGTGACGTTGGCGCTGGCGACTTCGCGCACGCGCTCCATTTCCGGGCCGGTACCGATGACCACCAGGCGCTTGTCCGGCATCGCCGCGAAGGCTTCGACGATCAGCGGAATCTTCTTGTACGGCACCATGCGCGAGGCGGTGAGGTAGAAGTCTTCCTTGGCCTCGTGCAGGGTGAAGCGGCTGGTGTCCACCGGCGGGTAGATGACCGTCGACTGGCGCCGGTAGCTCTTGTTGATGCGCTTGGCGATGAAGTGCGAGTTGGCGATGAACTCGTCGACGCCGCTGGCGGTGCGCTGGTCCCACATGCGCATGTAATGCAGCAGCATGCGCGCCAGCTTGGCCTTCACGCCGCGATCCAGGCTGGCCTCGTGCAGGTACTGGTGCTGCAGGTCCCAGGCGTAGCGGATGGGCGAGTGCACGTAGCTGATGTGCAGCTGGTTGGGGCCGGTCAGCACGCCCTTGGCGACCGCGTGGCTGCTGGAGATCACCAGGTCGTATGCCGACATGTCGAGCTGTTCGATGGCCAGCGGCATCAGCGGCAGGTACTTCTGGTAGGCGCTGCGCGCCTTGGGCAGTTGCTGGATGAACGTGGTGGTGGCGCGCTTGCCGCCCAGCCGCGCGCGGTCCTCGTCGCAGAGGAAGTCGATGACGGCGAACAGGTCGGCTTCCGGCCAGGTCTCGCACAGCGCGGCGAGTACCCGTTCAGCCCCGGCATAGGTCACCAGCCAGTCGTGAACGATGGCGATTTTCATGGGGTCACCTCGATAGTGGCGGTGCGGCAGCGCGGGGCGCCGGCGCACGAATGGGGTGATGTGGCGTTGTTAGCGCTGGCCGGGGTTCCAGCGGGCGATTGCCGGGTGGTTGTGCTTGCCGGCCAGGGTGCGGTCGATCAGGCGCGACACCGTTCGGGCCGAGGCCTCCCACGAGTAGCGCGCCACGTTGGCGCGGCCGAGTACGCGCAGGTCGTTGCGCAGGCTGGCGTCCTGCAGCACGCGGCTCATGGCCAGGGCCATCGAGCGGACGTCCAGCGGGTCGAAGTACAGCGCGCTTTCGCCGAGCACCTCGGGAATCGACGCGGCGCGCGCAGCGATGACCGGGCAGCCGCAGGCCTGCGCTTCCAGCGGCGGGATGCCGAAACCTTCGTACAGCGAGGGAAACACGAACGCCCGCGCGCCCTGGTATTCCTCCACCAGCTCCTCGTCGCTGAGGCGCCCGAGCATGCGGATGCGCTGGTTGCCGTTGACCAGGCAGTTGCCGGCGGAAAACACCGAATGCGA
>JAEAMG010001625.1_pt1 | contig 16419 bp, 13 predicted proteins | sample 8958741 | NCBI WGS metagenome assembly JAEAMG01 (sample SAMN16933256, study PRJNA681125) | bioreactor sludge metagenome | isolation source: anaerobic bioreactor treating anionic surfactant - SDBS | place: India: Bengaluru | collected 2019-02-28 | reverse complement strand
GTTTCGCGCAAAATCCCGGCGGGTGTATATGTTACTATTTTTTTATATCAATTTCATTGGGGGTAAAGAAGCGACTCAGGAGGAATTTTTTCATACCTTCAATACCTTGTTTGATGATCACAAACAAATCGTCCTTTCCAGTGATTGCAGTCCTAAGGGTATCGAAGGAGTGGAACAACGCCTGGTTTCGCGCTTCGAGTGGGGATTGGTTACCGACATACAGCCGCCGGACCTGGAAACACGCGTAGCGATTCTCCAAAACAAGGCAAAGGTAGAGCACATTAATGTGCCCTCAGAAGTGCTTCGGTATATCGCTACTTACATTACCACAAATATCCGGGAATTGGAAGGCGCTCTGACAACCGTAGATGCCTACAGTAAACTCACAGAACAAAAAATCACGCTGTCGGTGATCGAAAATGTTTTGACCGATTTGATTGGAAACGAAAAGATTAAACCCATCAACGTAGAACAGATACAGCGGGCCGTTGCGGAACATTATGACGTGCGCATTGCTGACTTGCGTGGCAAAAGCCGTCAGAGGCAGATTGTATATCCCCGGCAAGTAGCCATGTATTTGTGCCGGACCCTTGTGCCCAGTCTCTCCCTGAGCGATATTGGAGAGCATTTCGGGGGACGGGATCATACCACCGTCATTTATGCCTGCGACAAAGTGGCGCAGGATGCCGAAACCGACAGGACCGCGCGAAAGACTTTGGATCAGCTGACAAAAGCCATTCGTTCCTGAGTATATTTTGTCCTGCCGGATGCAATTGCTGATCGTCTGCACGCTGGGGCTAAATCCTGGCGCTGAGAATACCGTCTATTAAAAGACTCCTTCCCTTCTTGCAGATAATCTACCAGCCATAGCGCGCAACCCGCGGCATGGGAGTCCCGTTTCGTTGGAGATGGCGCAATTCCCGATAACTAATCAGTTCAATACCTTGTTCGCGAATCCACTCCAGCGTGGCGGGCTCACAGAAAAAGTCGGTGTCGGCAACCCTGCGTTCCGTGGAACCTGTGGTGGCGCGCATTTCGGGGGTGTCCACCGCGCAATGGATGTATATCTCACTTACTTTACCTTCTTCTATCTTGCTTATACGGTCCTTGAACCAGGATTCGGTCGCTTCCAGTGACGGCGGACTGTCCATATACAAGACCTCTGGCCCCAGTACGTTGAGTTCTTCCGCCAACTTCAGAAGGTGCTCTTGTCCGATGGCGATGAGCATGTCACGCCCGGGAAGCCTGCAGGGAAGTTTGTACGACGCCGCGATACGAATATAGCGTTCATGATACACAGGGTCATACTGCATGGCACCCATGTGGGAGTCTATGTGTGTTATGTCTATGCCCGAAGCCAGCGCCTTGTCTATCTGGGCTCGCACTTCTTTCTCTGCTTCATCCAGGCTCCCAAGGGCATAAATATCAAAAACATCCTCATGAAAATATCCCTTGTCCGTGCAGAGGGAAGGAACCGCGGAACGCCCCAATACCGGCCCCCATTTATAACGGCCCCATTCGCTTGTCAGTGTTGTATGCACTCCCAAATTTGCCTGGGGATTATCTTTCCCGAATTTTACCGCCTCCTCCACCCAAGGACAACAAAACATAATGGTGGATGAAGTCACGGCCCCGATTTTCAGTACCTTAAAGGTACCTTCATTGGAAGAATGGTTCATGCCGAAATCATCAGCATTAATAATCAGCGCCCGCGTCTTGGGAGCGAAACCAAGACGTTCTACCAGGGATAGTTCCCTGCCCTCGGGAGCGGTTTCTTCAGCAATCGCGTGGAAAACAAAAAAAAGGAAAAACAGACCAACCGGTACCAACATGCGCATGACAAATACTCCTGTGTTACGATGCCATAGCCAAATCGGCAGACCCTTCGGATTTCTTTTACTGCCCAAGGGTTTCGTTAACGATTCTTATGGCTGTCCCATGGTTCAAAACAATTCAAGCAGCCTGTCAAAAACAAGTTTCGCCATCTCTTGTTTTTCAATCTGATTTACTGCTTCAGGAGGCTTTTCGGGAATTAATATGCAGGCGTTTTCCCTATCTGCTCCGATAGCGCAGTCCTCGCCACCTATAGTATTGGCAATCAGCATATTCAGTCGCTTCTGCGCCAGTTTTTGCATCCCATTTTGAATCAAGTCTTCGGATTCCGCGGCAAACCCAACGACAACTTGACCGTCACGTTTGGCGCCGGCCACGGCAGCAATGATGTCACGATTCGGTATCAGATGAAGAACAGCCCCCTCCTCCCCTCGTTTCATTTTTCTGTTTTGGCAAGACTCCATCCGATAATCCGCAACCGCCGCTGCGCCGATTATGACATCATAATTCTCCATGTGTTCCATGGTCGCGTCGTACATTTCCGACGCGGTGTTTGCGCGGATCACTTCCGCGCCGTAAGGCGGGGGAATGCTTGCGGGACCCGAAATCATGCACACCGCAGCACCTCGGCATAAGGCCTCCAGCGCCAGGGCGCGTCCCATTTTCCCCGAGGAACGGTTGCCAATGAAACGGACCGGATCAATGGGTTCCTGATTCGGACCGCTGGTAATCAAAATACGTTTGCCGGAATAGTCCTTGGGTTGACGCACGGCAACAAGCGCGGCGTCCAGGATATCGGGAATGTCCGCAAGACGCCCCGCGCCTTCGGCGCCACACGCGAGTCTGCCCATACCCGGACCGACAAACCCGGCGCCACGCTCGCGCAATACCGCAATGTTTTTTTGAGTTGCCGGATGGGTATACATCTGGGTATTCATGGCGGGAGCAAAAAGCAACGGCGCCCGTGTGGCAAGCAATGCTGTACTGAGCCAGTCATCGGCAATACCGCAGGAAGCCTTGGCAAGAATATTGGCTGTGGCGGGCGCCACCAGGAAGAGATTCGCACGCTGCGCCACAGCGATATGTTCTATTTCCGGAGCGGCAAAGGGCGCAAACATGTGCGTGATGGCTCGATTCCCCGTGATAGCCTCCAGTGAGACCGCTTGTATCAAGTGCTGAGCGGATGCGGTCAGGGCGCATTGAACATGCGCGCCCTGTTCCCGTAGCCGGGATGCCAACTCACATGCCTTGTATGCCGCAATCGAACCACACACCCCCAGCAGCACATATTTTTCGGCAAAAGGCAGCATGGGGAACTAATCTTCTTCGTCCGCGAATGCTTCTTCTTCTCCGGAGGTGATATATGAAAGTTTTCCTTCCAAAACCTCTTCCAAAGATTTTATCGTGGGTTTTTGTCCCCGTAAAGCGGAAGCGAATGCCCGCGGTTCGCTTTTTGCAATATGGATAGCTCTGGCGGCCGACACGATAACGAGACGGTACAGGCTGTCAAATTTGTCCGTGAAATCATCTACACAATAGGGAGAGGGCATAAAAATACTCCTGTTTGCAATTTCCATACGTCTGTCCTGCGTATGAAGGGATGGATACTAGAACATGCAGTATACCATAAATGCCGGGGTTACCTGAATTTCCCATCCAGAACCCTTTATGAGGAGGCGATTCTCCGAATAATGGCGATGAGTTCCTCCGCCGCATGGTCCGCTTCATCGTTTACTATGCAATAATCAAATTCACCGATGGCGGCCATTTCGTTTTCCGCGTTTGCCAGTCTAGTCATCATATCCTTTGCATTGTTGACGCCTCTTAAAACAAGACGATGCTCCAATTCCTTCATATTGGGAGGCCTGATAAAAATAGCAACCATATCCGGATATAGCCGCCTGATATTCCGCATGCCCTGCACATCCAATTCAAGAAGTAACGTCGCACCGTCACGGATACGGGTGTCTATTTCTGATCTATAGGTACCGTAAAGTCGGCCATGCACCTCGGCCCATTCGGCGAACTTGTTTGCGTGTATGGCCTTAAGAAATTGTTGATGCGTGAGAAAATAGTAATCTTTTCCGTCCGTCTCACCGGGCCGAGGGACTCGGGTGGTTGCGGAGATGGTAACGGCCAGGTCCGGTATTTCTGCCTTGACCATTCGCAGTAAGGTGCTCTTTCCCGCACCGGAAGGTGCGGATACCACAATGATACGCCCTGTATTCATATTTCCGTCGTGCGTTACTCCAGATTCTGCACTTGCTCGCGAATTTTTTCGATCTCTGTCTTCATTTCAATAATGTCCCGACTCACTTCGACATCACGCAATTTGGAACCCAGGGTATTGACCTCACGCAACATTTCCTGTACCAGAAAATTCATATCGCGGCCCATGGGACCTTCCACGGCGAGAATATCCTTCGCGTGGTCAATATGTGCCTTGAAGCGCACCAGTTCTTCCGTAACGTCCATGCGATCGGCCATTATAGCCACTTCCATGGCCAGTCTTTCTTCTTTCACTCCGACTTCTTCGTTAATCTCCGCAATGCGGCAGCGTAGCTTTTTATCGTATAGGGTGAGCAGTTCCGGCGCGCGCTTTTCCACCTTTTCGATAAGACGCTCCAAGCTCTGCAGATGTTCCTGAATAGCTGTCAGCAGCGCAATGCCTTCCCTGGCTCGTGTTTCATTTAATTGTGCCATCGCCTTTTTCAGCGCCTCGCCAAGAACTGTGCAGGTATTTTCCAAATCCGTTTCTTCTTCAACAGGCACGATTACCCCGTCCAAGGCAATAAGAGTATCCAGCGACATGGACTCAGTTGAAGACATCAAATGCATCAACTGTCGTGCAGCCTCAATGTACACACGCGCCCGTTCCTGGTCCAGACGTACCGGAGGGCTGTTCCCAAGACTTTTTCCGTAGCGAACGTTCACAAATACTTTTCCACGCGACAGAAAGTCTTTTACAATATCCCGCAGTTCGGGTTCGAGCAACGCCCACTGGCTTGGCAAGCGAAAAGACAAGTCCAGGAAGCGGTGGTTGACACTACTAATCTCGAGTACGGCACTCTCCATGCCAATTGTTGTTTCATATCGGGCGAACCCTGTCATGCTACGTGCCATAATTTTATTTCCACCATGATTTTAAATGTTAAATATAAATAGATTGCCATCGAATACGAGCCCGGTGCGTCACAGTATATATCAGAGATTTGGAGTGTAACAAAATCATTTCGGAATAGCCGTACTGGCGCCCTCTCAAAGCGTTAGGCCTTGATCGTGGCAATCTCGGTGGGAAATACGGTATGCTTTAGACTTCCATTGCTTATAAAGGCTTGGGGGAAAACAATACTCAAGTAGTAGAATGACCGTCTCCGTTTGTAGTGAATAAAGGACAGGTATGGATCATATTTTGAGCAGCGCGGAAAATGAAGCCTATTTTCCTTTTGGTCTCGCGGTGCATGATAATGCACGAAGCCGATTGAGGCTGGAAGATCTGATTACCCGTTCAGGCGGTAATTTGGAATCGCGTCAACTGTTGTTTGCCCGTTTATTGGTTGCAGCCATCAACAAAGATCCCGCCCGTCCACGACAGGAAGCCAGGCTTGCCCGAGCCGGCGAGTTACTGGCGCTCATGTTGCTTCACGAAATTTACCGGTATTTTATCGCCTTGTACACCAGGGTAAGACAACCCGGTGTTCTTTCCACCGGGCTGTTCCACATACGACAAATTTTTGGGAACACCCCTACGGAAAACATACTGGAGGCTGTGGTGGACTATTATCCCCCCCGCGTTCGATATGAGACAGCCTTGACCCCCAGAGATTTTCTCGCCGGCCATACCCATAATTGCCCAAATGTGGAACGAATACTCTGGGAGTTACTCATTCTCCATACAGACCACGAGAATCCCGCGGCAACCGTATTTAAACCAATTTTTGACAACGCCGCTTTGTGCGACCGCGTGCCCCTGCAAGCCTTCATGGCGGAAATGGAGCGCTTTCTCGAAAGCCAGCCGCCCGTGCCCGAAACGAATCTTACCCTTCTGGAAATGCTTCGTGAACCCATCCGCGCGTGTCCAGATTCGTTGGAAGGACAGATTGAATTTCTTATGAGTCGGTGGGGCTCACTGCTGCCGCATACGCTGCGCGAACGTTGGATGATCACAAGGGGAATCCTGAGGGAGGAAACCATATTCCGGGGAACTGGCACCGGTCCCGCCCATGCCTATACCTTCACAGGTGACGAGTACGCCGAACCGGAAGCATTTACGCCGGATGTTGACTGGATGCCCAATGTGGTCTTGTTGGCTAAACTGGCGTATGTCTGGCTGGACCAACTGTCACAAAAGTACGGCAGACACCTGGTCTACCTGAGCGACATTCCAGATGCCGAACTGGACCGCATGGCACAATGGGGATTCAACGGATTGTGGCTTATTGGCGTCTGGGAACGTTCCCCCGCCTCGCAGGAAATCAAGCAGCGTATGGGCAATCCGGAGGCTGCCGCCTCAGCCTACAGCCTCTATGACTATGTGATTGCAGAAGATCTGGGGGGGGAGGCAGCCTTGCAAGACCTGGCGCGTCGTGCCCGACAGCGGGGCATCCGTCTTGCAGGCGATATGGTGCCCAACCACATGGGTATCTATTCAAAGTGGATTGTGGAGCATCCTGAACGCTTTCTGAAACTGGAACATTCTCCTTTCCCTGCCTATACCTTTGACGGCCCGGATCTCTCCAGGGACAGTCACATCAGCCTTTTTATCGAACAGGGATATTGGACCCACAGTGACGCCGCGGTAGTTTTCAGGCGCACGGATAATTGGACCGGAGAAAGTGTCTATATCTATCATGGTAATGACGGCACCAGTATGCCTTGGAATGATACCGCCCAGTTGAATTTTTTAAGGCAGGACACGCGGGAGGCGGTCATTCAGACCATTATCCAAGTGGCCCGTCGTTTTCCCATCATACGTTTCGATGCGGCGATGACACTGGCCAAACGCCACTACCAGCGGCTCTGGTTTCCCAAACTCGGTGAGGGGGGGGCAATTCCATCCCGGGCCGCCTTCGGAATGCGAAGGCAGGAGTTTGACCAGGCCTTCCCCAAGGAATTCTGGCGCGAAGTGGTTGACCGGATCGCAAAGGAAGCCCCCGACACGCTACTGCTCGCGGAGGCGTTCTGGTTAATGGAGGGTTACTTTGTTCGTACGCTGGGTATGCACCGCGTTTATAACAGCGCCTTTATGAACATGCTAAAGATGGAGGACAACAGTAAATACCGCCAGACCATTAAAAACGTGCTTGAATTCACCCCGGAAGTGTTGCAACGCTTCGTGAACTTCATGAACAATCCTGACGAGGATACTGCGGAGGCACAGTTTGGAAAGGGAGACAAGTATTTCGGCGTCGCCGCGCTGCTGGTGACCATGCCGGGCCTTCCCATGTTCGGGCACGGGCAGGTGGAAGGTCTTACTGAAAAATATGGCATGGAATATAGGCGTGCCTACAAAAATGAGCAGTGCGACTGGGATTTTATAGGTCGCCACGAGCGTGAGATCTTTCCCTTGATGCGAAAGCGGTACCTCTTTAGTGGCGCGAAGCATTTTGCCTTCTTTGACTTTACCACTCCCGAAGGATGGGTGGATGAAAACGTCTTTGCATACACGAATCGTGTCAACGGCGAGCATGCGTTGATCGTCTATAACAATGCCTACAACACCACACGCGGGGTGCTGCATACGTCTACCGCCATCAATGTCGGGAGGGGTGAAAACCGGATGTTGCAACGCCGATCCTTGACTGAGGCGCTGGCAATGGACACCGAGCCTCGCGCCTATATCGTATGGCGGGACGAACGAACTAAACTTGAATATCTGCATCATTGCGGCAGCATGGCGGAAAATGGCCTGCATCTGGAACTTTATGCCTATGAATATAAGGCGTTCATTTCCATAAGGCAGATATATGATACCGATAATTCGTGGGGCCGGCTTCATGCTAAACTTGGAGGCATAGGGGTTCCCAGTATCGAGGAAGCCTATCTGGAAATGCATCTTGCAGGTATCCTGGCTCCCTTCCGTAAATTCATGACACCCGAGATGATTCGGTATGTCCTTCTCGAGGCGGAAGGAACGAACATGCTGGGACCATGGCAAGACGAGTATGCGGCATTCCTGCGTGGCATAAATATTTACATGGGCAGGAAAACCGACATCGAGAACGTCATGGAGTGCGTGGGAAACGATTTGCGTATCTTGAGAGGTATTATGCGTGCCACCTCCGGTCTGAAACTACCTGAGCCCGTACATCAATATCTGAAGGAAAATTTCCCAGGTCCAAATGCTTCCTCCATGGAAGAAATCACATTCTGGCGTGTACCGCTCATGTATTGCCTTATGCGGGGAATGGGATTCTTGACCTCCAGCTCCCCGGGGAAAATCAAGGGCAAAGAAAAGGAAAGCGCCCGCGATGGGAAAGTAACCTCAAAAACAAACTTGAATATTGCGCCACCTTGCGCCAAGGATACCGAAAGCGGCCGACTGATGCGGGAGTGGCTTCTCATCAAACCCATCGTGCAAGCCTTCGAGACGCTTGATGGCAATACCTGGCAAGCCTGGCAGGATGGATACCTGGTGAGTGTCTGTCTTTCCCATCGTGCGAACATACTGGCATTGGAGTCGGAGATTTGGGGACCGATACTCCACGCCATGTTTGAAAGCGATGAAATGCGCCGGCTTCTCCTGGTGCACTGGCATGGTGGAAGAAGATGGTTGAACAAGGAACAGCTCGAGCGTGCCTTGGCGATGCTTCTCCTTGTAAATCTTATTGCGCTGGAACCCCGAAAGAAGAAAGATAAGGAGCATATTGTTGGCGCTTATGAGAGTATTAGGGAAATACTGTATACCGCCAAAGACACGGAATTTGATCTGAATTGGCTATTGTATGTGCTGAAATAAGATACGCAAGATATTGGGAGAATCATGTTATGGTTTCTGTATGTGTGGCCGGCGCCTTTGGGCGCATGGGGCGGCGTATTCTGGAACTGGCGGCGGCCATGGAGAATACCACCATCGGCGGCGCATTTGACCTTCCGGAATTTTCCGGCAGGGAGATTCAGATTGTAAATGCGGACGGCGTGCCTCTGCATGTAACAGTCGGCGGCGACGCGGCCTCCCAAATGGCAAGGGCCAACGTCTTGATTGACTTTTCCAGCACCCAGGCCTGCATGTGCAATGTCCGCGCCGCATCAGAGGCCGGGATCGGGGCGGTAGTCGGCGTTACCGGTCTCAGTGAGGCGCAGATGTCGGAACTGGGCACGTTATCCCGCAAGATTGCCATCGTACACGCGCCTAACATGAGCATGGGAGTCAATCTTCTTTTCAAACTTGCTGAAGAGGTTGCGAAACGACTGGGCCTTGCCTATAACGTGGAGATTGTGGAAGTCCATCACAACCAAAAAAAAGACAGCCCGAGCGGCACGGCGGTACGACTTGCCGAAGAGGTTGCCCGTGGCTTGGGTATCCATTATCCCAATGATGCCGTTTTCGGCAGAGAAGGCATGATTGGCCCGCGTCCTGAACGGCAAATAGGCATTCATGCCTTGCGGGGAGGCGATGTGGTCGGAGAGCATACAGTATCCTTCATCGGTTGCGGCGAACGTATCGAACTTACTCATAAGGCGCACAGTCGTGATAATTTTGCGCGGGGAGCGCTGCGGGCCGCTCACTTCGTTGTCTCGGCGCAGCCAGGACTGTATGACATGCAGGACGTACTGGGATTGAGATAACACCTCTTTTCCCTCCTTAAGAATAAATTGATGGCTGCAATAGTTACTGCGACTTCATCGGAAGATCGCGCAGTAATGCAGGGCCCTCCGTCCACAACCACCACAAATGTTCCAACGTGGGCGTCAGACGATCATAGGTTTTGACTATTGCCGGTGCAAACGCCTTTTCCCAGGCTTCCCGTTGCGCCCCGCTGTCACAACTGGCCAGGTAAACATACATCAATTCCGTGCCTTCCATCGGCCTGGGCACATCTTCAGGACGATAATACTTCCCCTCGAGGAGCAGCCCTGACGCCGTACCATGAGAACCCACAAATACAAACATCCCTTTCGTCGCGGCAAGGTTGACAGATTCCCGCGTAAGTGGTAGCAATACGGCACTGTCGGGCCCCCATCGGCGGACGGATTCCCGGGACAGGCGATACATGGCCAGTGAAAACAACGGGCGCGGAAATATTCCCAAGTCATCATACAGCAGGAAGGCTTTGCCCCGGGAAACGTCTTGGGTCGTCATCCGTTCCCCTTGAATCATCAACAACGCTGCAAGGAGGCCGGCGAAAAAAAACATGCTGACGGAGACCATGCCCACCCAGCGAAACACACGACAGCGCGATGCGTGCCCCAAAAATGGAAGGGCAATCACAGAGCCGCGGAGGCACCGCCAGAGACCGTAAAGCCAGAATACCCCCCAAACCAAGATGTACTTACGCCCGATACTGAGAATCCATACTTCCACAATTCTGGAGTCCAACCATTCCCGATGATAGACCATGAGTACGGACAGCGCCAGAACGGAAAGCAGCAGAAACAGCCCTGCCAGGGCATGAAATGCCCACAAAGTCAAAGCCTGTTTCGCGTGAGTCCTCCAGAAAGCGGAACCGCGAGTCCCCGAGTTACACCATGCTACAGGCGCGAAACCCACATAGAGACAAAATGCCAGGAATCGAAGAAGACCGCCGGGCCTTTCCAGGGACACATTTAAATTGGTAGTATTGGAGGATTCCCGGTTATTTTGCACGGAACTACATTTCCTTGAATTCACCTGTCTGCCATACAGGACAAACCAGGCACCTACGGTGGCCGGCTAAAAACCTAAGGAGAGATTGGTGCAATCAACGGTAGCGGTAATATATTTCCTCTCCGACATGTCACACGCCTGTAGCAGCAGATCCTATTATCGGGACTCAGGGTGATGGAGTACTACAGAAACTTAGAAGCGATGGCAGCGACCTGCTCAACCTTTCCACGGCGTCATAATCCGTCAGGTTTCTTCTCAACGGAGTAATGCTTATCTTGTTTTCTCCCACAGCCTCAAAATCCGAACCTGTATCCTCGTAATGGTCCGGTTGCGCACCACCAATCCAGTAATAGACCCCATTGCGGGGATCTTTACGTTCCACGATTTCATCCTGGTAATTGCGCCTTCCCATGGAAGTTACGGCGATGCCCGAGATAGCCTCCATAGGCAAGTCAGGCAGATTGATATTCAACATGACATTTTCCGGCAGCCCTTCTTTCAGAATATGGGCGGCAATTGAGGCTGCAAGGCGTTTAGCTGGCTCGTAATATTGGGGGCGGTGATTAATAATCGAGATGGAAAAGGAGGGAATGCCAAGGAGCATGCCTTCGAAGGCCCCAGCCACTGTTCCGGAATAGGTGACATCGTCCCCCAGGTTCGCTCCCGGATTGATACCTGATACCACCAGGTCGGGACGCCGGCCAAGTAGTTTACGAACAGCAAGAATGACACAGTCCGCGGGTGTGCCGTCAGCCATGTACCAACGGGGCCGCACTTCGGTGACCCGAAGTGGATGATGAAGACTTACGCCGTGCCCCACCGCGCTCCGCTGCCGGTCGGGAGCATAGACATACACATCCCCGATCGGTGCAAGCGCCTCGGCCAGATGCACAAGACCCACTGCACTGATACCATCGTCATTGGTCAATAAAATAAAAGGTATAGCCATACTCTTCTCATGCGTATTTCACAGGAGCATTTCGGAATTGGAGACGTTTTACAATGGTGAGAGTGTATACAAAGGATGGTTTGGGATGCAAAAAAGGGGGAGGTTAATCAGCGGCCCCTGCATCAATCGGTGTTTATGGGCCAACCATACGCGATGGGAAGTAGTTCAGTCCTCAATCAGGGACCGGATTTCCCTCCACGACCAGCCTGTGAATCGCCTCGGCCAGCACGCGCATATCCGCAAGGGGTTTATGGAACAGGTCATTGTCCTGCAGGCCGATGGCATAGAGATCGTCGGAAAGGGTGTAACTCAGGGAACCCGTGTGTACCAGGAACCGCAATTCGGGCAGGCACGCATGGAGGGCAAGAATCGCGTCATGTCCGTCCATGCCGGGAAGCCGCATATCCATGACGCACACATCGGGACGATATCCCTGTTCCAGGAGCGCAACCGCCTCTTCACCGCTTCCGGCCTGCCGTACTTCAAGGCCTTCATCCTCCAGGTAGGCGGTCATATTGGCCCGGATCGTCTTCTCATCATCAACAAGCAGAACCTGTGTCATGAGTTTCTATTCCTCAGCCGCCAGGGGCAGCCGGATAATAAACCTGGCGCCCTCTCCCGGCGATGATTCGACACTCAAGGTACCCTTGTGCTGCTTCGTAATAATGAAATAGGAAACGGACAAGCCCAGTCCCGTCCCCACGCCCACCTCCTTGGTCGTGAAGAATGGTTCAAACACGCGGCGGCGGATCTCCTCCGGCATGCCCGGTCCGTTGTCCGCGACTTCTATACGCAGAAAATGAGGTTCCCGGGCAACGTGGAATGTTATGGTTGATGGATTCTTTTTCTCCCCGCCGGCGAGGGCCTGTGCCGCGTTCTTGACCAAGTTTAACAACACTTGCTCGATCTTGGTCTTGTCACACTCGATTTGGGGTAACTCAGGCTGAAAGTCCCGCACAATGTTCACATTACGGAAGTCGTATTGTTTCTTGAGGTCATAGTCGTTGGCTGCCAGCCTCAATACGGTTTCCAAGAGATCCCGTATATCCACCCGAGTCATCTGCGACTCGCTTCTTCTGCTGAAAGCGAGCATGTCCGCGACGATAGCGGCTGCGCGCATACCGTCGGAACGGATGCCGGCCACGAATTCAAAAATGCCGCGCTTGTCCAGGTATTGGCGCAGCACTTCAAGATCGGTCCCGACTTCCCGGGCGGTTTCCGCGTTCTTGGGAAGGTCCGCGGAAAACCGGCGCTCAATATTCTGACAGGCCTGCAGGATTCCACCGAGAGGATTGTTGATCTCATGGGCCATGCCCGCCGCAAGTCCGCCGACAGACATCATTTTCTCAGTCTGCACCATCATCTCCTCGATCTGTACGCGGGTCGTCACGTCATCCAGGCGAACCACCGCGCCCTGGGCTCCATTCGCCACCAGCGGGAATACCACCAGGTCGTAATGCTTGGGATCATGACCGGAAGCGCGCACGCTGAAGCGTTCATTCTCCAAGGCGCCGCCTTCCCGAATTACCGTGCATACCTTCTCAAGATGCTCTTGGAGCAGAGGCAGTACATCGCCTAGCGGCCGCCCCATGGATTCCGCCTCTGTCAGACCGGTAAAATGGACGGCTTCGCGGTTCCAATGGGTCACGGTTCCATCAGGGTCCACGGCTACCAGTACGGAGGGCATCGAATCCACAATGTTTTGCAGGTAAGCCCGCATGCGTCTCATGTCGTCTTTGCTCTTGCGCAGAGTATCTTCCGCCTGGTCCCTTTCCGTCTCCCGCTGCTGGATTTTTTGCAGCATTTCGTCGAATCCATTGCATAGGTCCCCGATTTCGTCTTTCCGCGGATTGTGGATGCGAACGGTGTAATCGCCCGTATCCGAGATGTTTCTTACCACAGTTACAAGCTTATGGATGGGGTTCGAAATCGCCTGCTGCAACAGGATGGAAAGAAGAAATGCAAGGCCCATGCCAAGCACCACCGCCACTGCGGCGTAAACCATGCTCTGAAACAGAATGAGTCGTTGTTGACGCACATTCAGCCGCAAAGAAACGACCCCAACCCTTTCCCCTTGTTTTGTGATTTCATTCGATACCGTCAGAAACCCTTTTTCCTGACGAAAAAGGCCTTCGGGCCGTTGTGGATATTCAAATTCCGGGCTGTCCGGGCTACTGTAGGTGGCAAACAGCTTTCCTTGGGCGTCATAGATCCAGGCGTTGACGACATCCTCGTCGGCCCTGGCAGAGGAAAGCACCTCTTTGGCGGCAACTGTGTCCATAAAGTCCAAAGACGACAGGCAGTTCGTGGCAATCATCCGGGCCATGGTCTCGCTTTTTCGTACCAGGGCATCATGCTGGAGGCGCGTTTCGTTTGTCACGGTAAAAATACCGTACAAGGTCAATCCCGCAAGGGTTGTCACCAATTGTATGACAATCAGTTTTTTGCGTAGGGAAAAATCCGCAAACCAGCTCATTCCGTCGGTCCCTTTTCTTCTGTTTGCCTGGTGTCATCAATAAGTTTGGCCAACTTCATAAGCTGCGAACTTACAGCAAGCCCCGACCTTTTGAGTGCGCCCAAGTTCAGTTCAAACTTGACAAGGCCCTCATGGACAAAGAAGTTTATGGATACCCCTTTTTCTGCAAAGCCCGAAGTGCTGCCCACTGTCAGCATGTTTCCCGCTTCCGCCTTTTTCAAGACCTCATTCAGTTGCGCACTCATGGATGAAGATATAAATATAATCTGGCAACCGGCAATGTCTTCGATTTTTGCGCATTCCCTAATGACAAGCGCCTTTTCGTTTACGGTTCCTTTTGTCGCGGCCACTTCCTTGAGGTGACTCACGATTTTGCAATCCCCCAGTATTCCAATGGTAAACGTATCCGCTTTGTCGTCCGGCCAGGTGATATAGCCAATAAACTTGTAAATGAAGACGGCCTCGTATTTATCAACCTGGCTTGTGTCTTCTTCGTCCGGAGCTGCCGCACAGAAAAACGAAATCATGATTCCAAGAACGAGCATGACGCCGATATAGAGTATTTGCCCATGAATCGTAGGCTTCATCACCACGGCATCCTCGCGGTACTGTCCCTGTGTATGCGTTCTCAAAACTCTTTGGTGACCTTTACCGTGACGGTGGATTGCGGCTGCCGATATCTGCTGACGGACGTATCCGAAGAATGATAATATTTTTCGTCCAGGATATTCTTCACCGCCACCTGGAAATCGAAACCATAAATATCTATAAAATTCAACGCCCCGTGAAGGACAAATGCGTCCTCGATCCAGTCATCCCCTGGGAATCCGATTTCATGTGTATTCTTACGTTTACCCAAATACTGCCCGCGAAGATCCAGGTTTAAATGATCCGTAAACGCGTACTGGAAACCTGCGTTTGCAGTATGACGGGAAATTTCCGGAACCATCGCCCCGTCCTGATCCTCGGAATTTGTGTAGGAGTAGTTCATATACCCCAGCCATTTTCCCCTTCGATATTCCAACGTACCCTCTGCACCGGTTGTTTCTACACGTCCTAGGTTTATCCAGCGCCAGTCCGGGCCTAACTCTTCGCGTGCCAGGCAGTTTCTCAAGGTATTTTGATAGACGGAAACTTCACTGCGCAAGTACTCTGTAAAAGAATAGCCCAGAGCCAACTCAACCGACCGCATTTCCTCCGGTACAAGGTCCCGGTTGCCCGCGCCGTCCTGGAAATCCCAAACCTTGGGAGCGCGATAGGCCTCCATATACAAAAGTTTCGCGGTAAATTTGCCCTTGTTGTACACGAGACCGAGCCGGGGCGTAAGCACAGTGCCATATACATCGCTTTCGTCATACCGGGCGCCGGCTGTCATGGTCAGGGTATCCAGAACGCGCCATTCCAACTGGGAATACAGGCTCCACAGATCATTGTCAAGCATGTCGGGTTCCTCGGGAGAAGAAGCCCGGGAGAATCTGGAAAGGCTTCTGGATTTTGAATATCCCGCCGCGAGAGATTCATGCTCGTAAACCATACCCAGCGTAAGCGATAGACGGGAACCCAGATCATAGTGCAGCCTGTTCTCCAGGCCCAGCAGATGATTGGGACGGTACCACCGTTCCTGGTAGCCCCGGCTGCGATAGTTCGCCCGGCTGATAGTCGGTCGCGTATCGTCCAATACCGTCGCATCTCGATAATAAAACATGGAATGCCAGGACCAATTCTCCGGTTTCTCATAGTCATACTTGGCATAAAGGTTCATAAAGCGGATATGCCAGTCAATGTCATAATCTTGAAGCCGTGTCCCGAGGGTTTTCTCCTTGGTTGCTCTGGAGGCATATTTGTCCTGATAATTCAGTCCCAGCGTAAGCGGCTTATAGTGGACCTTCGCATCCAGGGAAAAATCCTCTTCAAAGTTGTCCATGGAGTCAGACCAGTTGTGGTCGCCCCTGCCTCCTTTCAAGTCGGCCTTGTCGCTCTTCTTAAACATTCCCGAGACACTGAAACCAAGATCGTGCTTCTCATTATAATGACCGTAGGCCACATCATAAGATTGTGTGTTAAAGTTACCGACCAAGACGCTCGCGCGCGCCCCCTGCATGTCTTTGGGCTTCTTCGTGATGATATTAATGACCCCCGACACAGCGTGGGTTCCATATAACGAGGAAGCAGGCCCGTATACCACCTCGATCCGCTCCACATTAGACAGGTTATATTGGCCGCCACCATAGAAACCTCCCGAGTTGAGTTCATTTATCTGGATGCCGTCTAGCATGAGCAAGATTAAATTATTCTGATTCGGAATACCCCTCAGGAAGACATAACTGTTGAAACCCTGTATGTTGCGGAATTGAA
>JAEAMG010001613.1_pt1 | contig 16423 bp, 12 predicted proteins | sample 8958741 | NCBI WGS metagenome assembly JAEAMG01 (sample SAMN16933256, study PRJNA681125) | bioreactor sludge metagenome | isolation source: anaerobic bioreactor treating anionic surfactant - SDBS | place: India: Bengaluru | collected 2019-02-28 | reverse complement strand
AGCGCCGGGTGTCGACGGCGACGCGGTTGCCCATGAAGGTCAGGTTCTCGAAGCCTTGGAGGAGGCTGAACAGGGCCTCCTTGGTGGTATTGTTGACGTCGAGGCGCGGCAAGCTAAGTTCGACCTTCCCCGGGGCGAAGGTGAAGGTCTCGAGCGTCAGGGTCTGGAGGCAGAGCATCTCCTTTTCCATGGCCGCGCTGTACGGCAGGACGTGGCTGACCAGGATGCGGCGGGCGCCGATCGAGCGCGCCAGACGGTCGAGGTGCGGCATGTCGCCGAGGTTGGTCTTCATGACCACGAAGGCCAGGCCGATGTCGATCGCGTGGCCGCCGCGGCCGTTGCGGGCGGCCAGCCGCTCGGCGTTGGCCAGGACCCGGGCCAGGCCGGCCCCGGGGCGAACCGCGGCGAAGCTCTCCTCGGTCGTGCCGTCGAGCGAGATCCAGAGCGCGTCCAGGCGCTCGCGGAGCAGCCCCTCGACAAGGGCGTCGTCGAGCAGGGTGGCGTTGGTGGTCATTTCGGCCCGCAGCCCGAGCCTTTTGACGGCCCGGACCATGTCCAGGATCCCGGGGTGGACGGTCGGCTCGCCGAAACCGCCGAACATGACCGACTCGAGGTGCGGGAAGCGGCCGAGCTGGCCGGCCAGGCGCTCGAAGACGGCCGAGGCCATCAGGCCCGTCGGTTCGTCCCAGGTGTTGCGAATGCAGGTCTTGCAGGCCAGGTTGCAGCGGGAGGCAGGCTCGACATAGAGGCGGTTCAGGCTGTGGACGTTGGGACGGATCTCGGCCCGGCCGTGGTCCAGGACGACCTCGAGGCGGGCCCCGGGCCCGAGGCCCAACTTCTTTTCGAGCTCGGGCGGGACCTCCAGGCGGCCGGCCTCGGCCCGGAGCTCAAAGACGGACTTGGGCGAGGCCGGAGCGGGCCGTCCGGGCCGGCGCTCGCCTTTTTCGGCATAGGCAAGAAGGCCCGATCCCTCGGGCCTGGTCAAGGAGTATTTCTTGGGCTCGCTCATATCGACATATGAAGATATATTCATATATTAACCGCAGCCTTCTGTCAAGCCGGCGATGCCGCGCCGGAAGGGCCCGGTCGGCCCGGCACGCCGGGGCCGCGACGGCGCCCTCCGTCATCGAAAGGACAGGCGGCCGCCGTCGAGGGAAACGGGGGACCGGCGGCCCGCGGATGGACCCGGCCCGGCCAAAAGCGATAAGATGCCGGCATGCGTGCCCGTCATCTCGTCCTAACCCTGTCGGCGGCCCTGGCCCTGGCCGGGTCGGTTTCGTGCGGCCGGGCCGGCGCCCCCGCGAAAAGCGGCCCCCTTGCCTACCGCGACGCGTCCTTGCCGATCGAGCGCCGGGTCGAGGACCTGCTGGCCCGGATGACGCCGGAGGAAAAGTTCCGCCAGCTGTTCATGATCGCCGGCGACCTCGACGCCGGGACGGACGCCTACAAAGACGGGATCTTCGGGCTCCAGGTGCGGGGCCCGGCCGACGCCCGCGCCGCGGCCGCCAAGATCGGCGCCATCCAGAAGTTCTTTGTCGAAGGGACGCGTCTGGGCATCCCCATCGTCCCGTTCGAGGAGGCCTTGCACGGTCTGGTCGCGCCGGGCGCCACGGCCTTCCCGCAGGCCATCGGGCTGGCCGCGACGTGGGACACTTGCCTCGTGTCCGACGTGGCCGGGGCCGTGGCCGCGGAGACGCGCAGCCGGGGCATTCGCCAGGTGCTGTCGCCGGTCGTCAACATCGCCCGCGATGTCCGCTGGGGGCGGGTCGAGGAAACCTACGGCGAGGATCCGTATCTCGCGTCGCGGCTGGCCGCCGCCTTCGTCCGGGCCTTCGAGGAACGCGGCGTCGTGGCCACGCCCAAACACTTCGTGGCCAACGTCGGGGCGGGCGGCCGGGACAGCTATCCCATTCCCGACGGCGAGCGGTATCTGCGCGAGGTCGATTTCCCGCCGTTCCTGGCCGCCATCCGCGAAGGCGGGGCGCGCTCGATCATGACCTCCTACAATTCCTGGGACGGGGTGCCATGCTCGATGAACCCGCGCCTGCTCACCGGCATCCTCAAGGGCGAATGGGGCTTCCGGGGCTTCGTCATCTCGGACGCCTGCTCGGTCGGGGGGGCTTACAGCCTGCACCTGACGGCCGATTCCTACCCCGAGTCGGGGCGGCAGGCCTGGGAGAGCGGCCTCGACGTCGTCTTTCAGACCGAGATCGGCCACGCGGCCTTGTTCGGCCCGGCGATACGCGAGGGCCGGGTGGGCCGGGCGCGGTTGGACGACGCGGTCCGGCGGGTGTTGCGGGCCAAGATGGAGCTGGGGCTGTTCGAGGACCCGTCCGTCGACCCGGACGAGGCGGCGCGGACGAACGGCTCCGAGGAGCACCGGGCGTTGGCGCGGCGGGCGGCCCGCGAGTCGATCGTCCTGCTGAAGAACGAGGCCGGCACGCTGCCGCTGCGGAGCGGCGGAGGGTCGCGGGAGATCGCGGTCATCGGGCCGGACGCCGTCGAAGGGCGGCTCGGCGGGTACAGCGGGCCCGGCGACGGCAAGGTCACGCTGCTCGACGGGATCCGCGAGCGGGCCGGACGGGGCGCGCTGGTCCGCTACCTCCCCGGCTGCGGGCGCGAAGTGGGCGGGACGGACGACGACGGGAAGGCGATCGAAGAGGCGGTCCGGCTGGCCCGGGCGTCGGAGGTGGCCATCATCGCCGCCGGCATCGAGGAAGGCGAGGCCCGGGACCGGTCCGACATCCGTTTGCCGGGGCGGCAGGGAGAGCTCGTCCGGCGCGTGGCGGACACGGGCACGCCGACCGTGGTCGTGCTCTATGGCGGCAGCGCGATCGACATGCGGGACTGGCTCGGCGCGGCGGACGCCGTCCTGTTGGCCTGGTATCCCGGACAGGAGGGCGGGCGGGCCGTGGCCGACGTCCTGTGGGGCGACGCCGATCCGGGCGGCCGCCTGCCGCTGACGTTCCCTTTGGCCGTCGGGCAGCTGCCGCTCGTCTACGATCACAGGCCGACCGGCCGTTTCGACGGCTACCTCGACCTGCCGGGCGATCCGCTCTTCCCGTTCGGCTTCGGCTTGAGCTACACGGAGTTCGCGTACGACGGCCTGACCGTCGGGCCGGCCGCGATCGGGCCGGACGGGACGGCCCGTATCGGCTGCACGGTCACGAACGTCGGGGCGCGGGCCGGGACCGAGGTCGTCGAGCTCTATGTCCGCGACCTGCTGGCCTCGGTGGTCCGGCCGGTCCTCGAGCTCAAGGGGTTCCGCAAGGTGCGGCTGGAGCCGGGGGCCTCGACCCGGGTGGAATTCGAGCTGGGGCCGAAAGAGCTGGCGTTGCTCGACGCGGCCATGAGGGAAACGGTCGAGCCGGGGGCGTTCGAGGTCCTCGTCGGCCGCTCGTGCCGCGACCTCCGCCTCAAGGGCTTGCTGACCGTCGGAAGGGGTCAAACCTAAATTTCTTCAATTTTTCCCCGTCCTTTCGATGGGCCGCAGGGACGCGAATTGAACTAATTTAGGTTTGACCCCTTCTTATTCTTCGGCCGGTGCGCCGAGCAGCCGCTTCTGGGCCTTTTTCTCGGCATACGGGCGCGGGATGTAGACCGCCTCGCCGGTGATCGGGTCCATCCCGGTGTGGTACATGCAGGTCGAGCGGGTCATGGGCGTCGGGGTGAAGATCTGGACGCCCTCGACCGGCCTCTCCCCGCTCCGCTCCAGCGTCCGGACGTATTCCGCCAGCTCGCGGGCTTCCTTGTCCGTCGTCCCGGGATGGGCGACCATGAAATAGTACTTGAGATGTTTGGGCGGGCCGCTTGTCGCCTTGGCGACGGCGGCGAAGAGCTTGCGGAAGTCCTCAAGGCGGCGCCGGCCGCCGCTCTTGTTCATCAGCCGCAGGACGTTGTCCGAGACATGCTCGGGCGCGATCTTGAGCAGGCCGGAGACGTGATGGACGACGAGCTCGCGCACATAGTCGGGGCACTCGGCGGCCAGGTCGAAGCGGATGCCGCTGCGGACGAAGACCTTCTTGACGCCCGGCACCTTGCGGGCGGCCCGCATCAGGGCCAGGAGCCGGCGATGTGCCCCCGCGACGTGGGCCCCGTCGAGGCCGTACATGTTGGCCGTCGGGCCGCCGAGATCGTCGACGAAGCCCTTCCACTCGGGGTGCCGGGTCAGGCTCCGGATCTCGGCCAGGATGGAGGCCTCGCTCCGCGACACGATCCGCTCCCCCTGATGGAGCGACAGGGCGCAGAACGAGCAGCGGCCGACGCAGCCGCGGTGGGTCTGGACCGAGAAGCGGGCCATGCCCAGCTCGGGAAAGCCCTCCGGGATACGGCGGGTGAACGGCAGGCCGTAGACGCGGTCGAGGTCGGCCGGCGCGTAGTCCGGGGCCGGATACTGGACGACGAAACGGTTGGCGTGCTTCTGGGCGATGGCCTTGCGGTTGGTCAGCCGCTTCTGGGCCTGGCAGAACTTGTCCTTGTCGGCGGCGACCTCTTCGTAGGACGGGATGACCAGCGCTCCCGCCGGCGGCTCGGGGCGGATGACGGCCGTGCCCCGGATGCCGTCGAGGGCCTCGCCCTTGTCGAGGCGGCGGGCGATCTCGACGGCCTGGAGCTCGCCGGGGCCGTAGACCAGGATGTCGGCGCGGGCGTCGAGGAGGATGGAGCGGCGGACGTCGTCGCCCCAGTAATCGTAGTGGGCGAAGCGCCGCAGCGAGGCCTCGATGCCGCCGAGGACGATGGGCGCGCCCTTGTGGAGCTGGCGGAGCCTGTTGGCGTAGACGATGACGGCCCGGTCGGGCATCCGCGACTGGAACGGGGCGTTGGGGTCGACGGCCCGCTCGCGCTTGAGCGGCGTGTAGTTGACGAGCATGGAGTCGATCGAGCCGGAGGTGACGCCGAAGAAGAGGCGCGGCCGGCCGAGCTTGAGGAAGTCGGCGGTCCCCTTCCAGTCCGGGCACTCGATGACCCCGACGTTCCAGCCCTCGGCGTCGAGGACACGGGCGATCATCCCGACCGGCGAGAGCGGGTGGTCGGCGTAGGGCTCGCCGCTGACGAGGATGATGTCGAAGCCCGTGCCCTTGGTCGCGATCATCTTAACGGGGACATGATACCCGAAAATGCGAAGCCTCCCCCATCTTCGAGGGAACGGCGATGGTGCCGAAGGCGGCGTTGACAATAAGGACGGCCCCGGCGACGATCATCGGCACCTGCAGGCCGGCCCGGAACCCCAGCCAGGAGAAGGCGACGCTGCCGGCCATGTGGCCCGAGGTCTGCAGGGCGGTCAGGAGGCCGGCGCTGCCGCCGATCGTCGCCTTACCGAACAGCCGGGAGATCGTCAGCACCACGAAAGCCCCCATGAGTCCGTCGCCGCACTCGTGGATGAAGCGGAAGGCGAACGACAGCGGCAGGCTGCGGACGGTCATGAGGATGAGCCCGCCGCCCGACAGGACCATGCCCAGCAGGAAGAGACGGCGGTCGCGGACCGGGTCATCCCGCAGCCGGCCGACCAGGAACGCGGCCAGGGCCAGCCCCAGGTAGGCCCCCGCCATGTAGAGGGCCACGCCCGAGTCGCCCAGACCGAGCCGGGTCCGCAGGAACGGCCCGTAGACCGTCTGCTCGGTGCCCCAATGAAGGGCCAGAAGGACCAGGAAAACGGAAAAGAGCAGCGTCCGCCGATTGAAGAGGCCGAACCGGTATTCGCGGATGGACACCGCGGCGAACTTCTCGTCGCCGAGGCCGGGCACGGCCAGGGCGGCCAAGGCCGTCAGGGCCGCCAGGACGCCGAAGAAAGCCCGGAAGCCGATCCCCCGGACGAGCAGGCCGCCGAGCAGCAGCCCGGCCGGCGGCCCCAGCGAGAGCCAGCCGACGAAGCGGCCGTACTTCCGGTTCGAATCCGGCTCGCGCCCGTCCTTGTAATAAAGGCTGTTGATCGATACGTTGACGGCATTATTGGCGACGCCGAGCAGGAGGAAGGCCGCCGCCATCGGCGCCACGCCCCGGACCACGGCCACGGCGGCGATGGCCAGGGCCATCGCCAGCAGACCGGCCCCGATGACCTTCTTCATCGATACCCGGTCGTTCAGCCAGCCGGTCGGGAAGGCGAAGACGATAGGCGCGGCCGCCAGCAAGGCCACGATGGTCCCGATGGCCGGACCGTCGAAGCCGAGCTCCAGGAACCGCAGCGGGGCCAGGAAAGCGGCCGTCACCAGGGTCATGGTGCGGACGAAATTGATGGCGTGGACGCGGCGCATGCCGGCCATTATACAAAAAAGGGGGCGGCGATGCCGCCGCCCCCTGAAAGGACGCCGCCTTACTTCTTCTTCAGGTCGACGTTGCCGCTGAAGGTCTTGAGGACCAGCGTGGCCCCGCCCTTGCCGACCTGGCCCTGGATTTCGCGCGGCGATATCTTGCCCACGACCGTGATCTCGAACTCGCTGTCGATGTCGCCGCTGAAGGTGTTCGCCTCCAGGTCGAAGGCCGAGCCGGCCGGGATGGTCATGCGCACGTCGCCGCTGTGGGTCTTGATCTCGTAGCGGCCGCCCGCCAGGATCCCGCCCTCGTAGGTGATGTTGCCGCTGACGCTCTCGGCGTTGATCGTCTGGGCCCCGCTCACGTCCAGGAGCTTGATGTCGCCGCTGACGGCCTTGACGTCGATCGAGCCCTTGACCGCCGTGGCTTCGATGTCCCCGGACACGGCCTTGATGCGGGCGTCCCCGCCGATGGCCTTCAGGGTCAGGTCGCCGCTGACCAGGTCGACGTCCGCGCCGGCCGCGCCGTCCAGATCGACGTTGCCGCTGACGCTCTTGATCTTGGCCGCGCCGCCGATGGGCGCCACCCGGACATCGCCGCTGACCGAGCGCAGCTCAACCCCGGCCTGTTCGGGCACCCAGACCTTATAATCCACGGAGACGTTGAGCGAGTCCCCGCCCCAGAAGCCGCCCTGGCGCTTGGGATACAGCGTCTCGACGCGCACGACGTCGGCCTCGCCCGTGACCTCGATGGTCACCTTGGCCGCGTTCTCCTTGGCCTTGTCGAGAGAGCCGGCCTTGGAGGTCTTGAGGGCCTCGATCCGGACCTGGGCCTCCTTCGAGGTCATGATCTCGACGTTGCCCGAGATGTTGCTCAGGTAAAGCCGGCCGGTCTTGGCGAGCGGCACGGTCTTCTCGAACTTCTCCTCGTACTTTTGCTCGGCCAGGGCCGGCGCCGCGACCAGCGCGACGACGACGGCCGCGGCGGCCAGAACGGCGATCCCGCGTCCTTGGAGTCTCTTGATCATGGGGTCCTCCTTCTCATCTTCTCATCCGGTCAGAGTATCTTCGGTCCGTTCGCGACATCCCGGCCCCTTCGCTGGAGGTCCAGGGCGTCGTCGAGCAGGGTGATCTTTCGCGTATAGGCAGCCCTCAGGTAATCGCGAGCCTCGAGGTCGTCCGGCTCGTCGAGCACGGCCTGCCGGCAGGCCGTGATGGTGGCGTCGATGACCGACAGGTTGCGCTCGAACAGCTCGGCCACCTCGGGCCGGAGCGCGCCCTTCTCGGCGCTGAACGCTTCGGTCATGGCCCGGATGGCCTGCTGGTAGTAGCGCTCGGCCTCGTCGAGCTTGGCCAGCGTGTAGCGCTCGCGCTCTTCGGGACCCGGCCCGCGGCCCAGCCTCCGGCCGGCCACGACCCCCGCCGCGACGAGGACGAGGGCCAGGGCGGCGATGCCGGCGTAACGCCAAGCCGGCCGCCCCGACCCGAACGCCGGCCGCGCCTGCCCCGGCGCCCATGCCGCCGCCCGTCCCCGCTCCCGCCCCGCCGCGTCCCGCGTCAGTCCGGCCCGGATATGGTCCCAGACCCGTTCCGACGGCTCGGGCGCGCCGAGCTTGGCCGCGCCGGCCACGATCTTCCGTAAATCGGCCTCGAGCGCCCGGCACTCCGGGCAGGCCGCCAGGTGGCGCTCCAGCCGGGCCTTCTCCCGCCCGCCGAGCTCGCCGTCGAGGGCGCGGCTCGCGTCTCGCATGGCTTTGCGGCATCTCATGATCGCGCTCTCCTAGACCGCCTGCCGGGCCCGCAGGTGGGCGCGGACTTTCAGCCGGGCCTTGAACAATTGCGACTTGGAGGTCCCGACGGCGCAGCCGATCGTCCTGGCGATCTCCTCGTGCTTGAAGCCCTGGACGTCGTGCAGGACGAAGACCGTCCGCAGCCGCGGCGCCAGGGCCCGGATGGCCTCCTCGAGCGGGCCCTGAAGGTCCCTCTCGACGGGCTCCGTTCCCGGCTCTTCCACCCGGCCTTCGACGTCCGCCAGCGGCACGACCTTGCCCGCCTGGGTCCGCTTCTGGCGGAGGTGGCTGTAGGCCGTGTTCAGGGCGATGCGATAGACCCAGGCCGGGAACGTGGACGCGTCGCGGACCTCGCGCATGTGGCTGAAGACCTTGAGGAAAACGTCCTGGAGCAGGTCCTCGGCGGCGGCCCGGTCCTGGGCGTGGCGGTAGACGAGGCCGAAGACCGGCCCCTTGAACATCTCGTAGATGGCCTCGAGGGCCGTCATTTCGCCGGCCCGCCCCCGGGCCACCAGGTCCTCCAGGCGGGCCTTGTCGGCCGTCCCCCAGACGGGGCCCTCGCGGCGCAGGCGTTCCATGCCTAGGGCCGCCTCGAGGAAGGATTCATAATCGCCTCGGCAGCCATTATCCCCGATTCGGCCGGGAATGGCCAGAAGGAGGCACGAGGAGGCGGTCATGTCGTTCACACCGGTATAGATGAAAACAGGGGGGAAAAGGTTGCCCGGCGGCCGGCGCGATCAGGGCCGGGACTTGAAGCCGGCCTCGGCGTGGGCCCCGTCGCAAAAGGGCTTGTTCTTCGACAGGCCGCACCGGCACAGGGTGACCCGGTTGCAGCGGTCGTACTCCCGGCCGTCGGCCGACTCGATCGGCACCCCGCCTTTGACCCAGATGGGACCGGACAGCCCTCTTTGCGAGTCCTCGACCAGGCTCACGCTCGGAGCGAACGCGGGCTCGACGGCCTGCCCCGTCCCCTTGTCCCAGGCCACCAGGGCCCCGGAAGGGCAGTTGCCGGCCTCTTCGACGGCCTTGGCCCGGGCCTCGGGCTCGGCGGACGCCACGGCGTAGTGCCAGGCGTCCCGGCCGGCATGGCAGAAGCCGATGCCCATGCACAGCTTCGGCGACCAGGTCAGGTCGACGCCCGGCCCCACCGTCCGTTCGGTCCCGGCCAGACAAGAGCCGTGGCCGGCCGTTTCCGTCCCGTCAAACCCGGCCTCGACGTGGCTGCCGTCGCAAAAGGGCTTGTCCTTCGAAGCGCCGCATCGGCACAAGGAGTAGCTCTCCTGCTCCGGATAGGCCGGCCCCTGGACCCAGCGGTCCGGCTCGCCGTCGGGGCCATAGGAGATCCGTTGCTCGTCGAGCGGGACGCTCCCGGTGACGAGGTAGGGCCCGTCCTTAACGATCTTGATGCGGGGCCCGGGCTTGCTGTCGTCGGACATAAGCCTCTCCTTCGGGCCGGGCGCGTCTAGGCCGGGCCCCAGTTCGTCAGCACCGGCGGGATGAGGGCCAGGGCAGCGAACAGCACCCACAGGACGAGCAGCGGCACCATCCACTTGGCCCATTTCTCCCAGCGCAGGCCGGCCAGCCCCAGCACGCCCATGGTCACGCCGGACGTCGGCAGGACGGGGTTGATGTACTCGGCGAACTGGAAGGCCAGGACGGCCGTCTGCCGGGTGATGCCGACCAGGTCGCCGAGCGGGGCCATGATGGGGATGGTCAGGGCCGCCTGGGCCGTTCCCGAGTGGACGAAGAAGTTGATGACGCACTGGGAGACGAACATGATCTGGGCCGAGATGACCGGGCTGAAACGCGAGATGGCCCCGGCCAGGCCGGCCAGGATGGTGTCCATGATCTTGCCGTCCTGGGCCACGATGAGGATGGCCCGGGCGGTGCCGATGATCAGCGCGGCGTTGACCATGTCCTTGGCCCCCTCGACGAAGGCCTTGCCGAACGCGTCGCCCTTGAGGCCGCCGGCGATGCCGGCCAGGATGCCCATGGCCAGGAAAACGCCGCCGATCTCGTCGATGTACCACTTGTATTTGAGGATGCCGAAAACCATGACCCCGAAGCCGGCCGCGAAGACCCCCAGGACCAGCTTCTGGCGCAGGGTCAGGGCCACCCGCTCGAGGACGGGCCCGTCGACGCTCAATTTCCTGCGCTTCTCCTGGTCCTCCTCGAAGGTCGGGCTCGAAGCCGGGTTCTTGTGGACCTTGGCCGCGTAGCGCATGACGACGGCGATGGCGATGGCCGTGCCGGCCGCCCAGACGGCGATCCGGTAGCCCAGGCCCGAATACATGGGCAGCCCGGCGATGCCCTGGGCGATGCCGACGGTGAAGGGATTGAAGAAGGCGCCGGCGAACCCGGCCGCCGCCCCGACGAAGCACATGGCCACGCCGGTGATGGTGTCGTAGCCGAGCGACAGGGCCAGAGGCACGAAGACCAGGATGAAGGGCATGGTCTCTTCGCACATGCCCCAGACCCCGCCCCCCAGGGAGAAGATGAGCATGACGACGGGGATGAGCAGCACCCGCAGGGCCTTGTTCCGCCCGAAGGTGTAGGTGATGTTGCGGATGACGCCCGAGATAGCCCCCGTCTGCTGAATGACGTTGAAGGCGCCGCCGACCGCGAGCAGGATGGCGATGATGGCCCCGGCTTCCATGAAGCCGCGGATGGGCGAGACGAGCAGGCCGCCGAGCCCCTGCGGCTCGCTGGCCACCCGGCTGTAGGACCCAGCCACGGGGACCTGCCGGCCGTCCTTCTCCACCCGCTGGTATTCGCCGCCGGGGATGATCCAGGTGGCGATCACGGTCAGGACGACCATGACGTAGATCAGGATGAGGGTGTGGTGCTCGACGTCGTCGGCCAGGATGACCTCCCAGGTCCCCTCCTCGCCGCCGGCCCGCTTCTCGTTGCCGGTGATCATGAACTCGCTCATGACGGCTGCGCCGGCGCTGGTGCCCCCGACGACACAACCCTGGCCGTAGAGCTCGAGCATGCGTTTGTGGATCGGCGTGTCGAGGAGGGCCGCGGTGAGGAGGGCCTGGTCGCCGCCGGAGAACCAGATGCCCCCGGCGCCGTCGAGGATCTTGTCGCTCCCCGGCTGCATGGCCTGGCCGCGGCTCAGGTTATAATAAACGGTGTTCTTGGCGCCGTTGCCTTCGAATTCGGTCAGGAGCTCGGGGCCGACCTCGTCGGGGACGCTCGAGGCCATGGTGAAGATGACGATCTTGCCCGTGTCGTGGGCCTCGGCCAGCTGGATATAGCGCTTCATCAGCGGGGCGTCGCGCTCGCCGCCGCCGATGATGAAAAGGTAGCCCTTGGGCCGCGGGGCAATGGCGCTTTGCGGGGCGCACGCGGCCAGGGCCAGGACGACGAGCGCGATCAGGGCGATGGCGATCGGCAGGTTCTTCTTCACGCGATACCTCCGACGGGACGAGGTTTGCGAAGGCGTATCTTACCAAAAACGATCGACGGCTGTCGCCTGCAAATTCTCACAAATCCTCGAGCCGGGAGGTCGCCCGCGGCGGAGGATGGGACGGGCCGTTTGACGGAACATGGTGGTTCTGTTAGAGATGATCGGTGATGTCCGTTCCCGCCCTGACCTTCGAGCCCCTGAGCGCTTTTTCCCCGGGCGCGCTGGCGGACATCATCGGCCGAAGCTACGCCGCTCTCGTCGAGTTGGAGCCGGACCTCTGGGGGCAGGAACCCGAAAAGTGGGCGAACTTCGATCGCCGGGCCTTCGCTCAACCGGACACGATCGGGCGATGCGTCTTCGTCAGCCAGCTCGGGAACGAGACCGTCGGCCTCGGGTCCTACGATCCGCGGCCCGGGCCCGGCCACGGCACCGTCGGCCAGAACTGCGTTCTTCCGGACTATCGCGGGCGGGGCTTCGGGAGCCGGCAGATCCTGGAGATCCTGAGGCGATTCGCGGACATCGGCATCAGGGCGGCCCGGGTGACGACGAGCGGGCACCCGTTCTTCGCGCCAGCGCTGAAGATGTACGGCAGCCTGGGCTTCCGAGAGATCCGCCGCTTCGACGGAGGTCCGGATCCGCGCTACCGGCTAATCGAGCTCGAGCGGCCGATCCGGCCCGTCTCAGAATTGGACGGATAGCGTCAGAGGCCGGCCGGGCTCGACGCGCAGGGCCTTCAGCCAGATGACCCGGACGGCGTCGCCCGTCCTCTTGACGGTTGCCGCGGCCGGGGTCCCGGCCAGGGCGGCCTTGATCGAGCGGACGGCCCGCCCCGCCGCGCCGGGCGGCAGGACGAAGTCGAGCTCCTTGAGCTCGACGGCGCCGGCCCCGGCCTCGAGCCGGAGCGCCAGCGTCCCGGCCGCGTCGAGCTTCTGGGCGTACGTGCCCCAGCCCGATCCGGCCGTCCAGACCGTCCGGAAATCGTCCGCGTTCATCTTCGGTCCGAAGCCCATCCTCATCTCGGGACCGGAATAGGCATAGCCGGACAGGGCCAACAGGACGCCCCACGAGGACATGGCCCGGGCGTAGTGGTGCCCGCACTCGACCTCGTTCCAGGGATTGCGGCGAAGGCCGTCGTAGCGGTCGCGGACGGCCTTGACCACGCTCAGGCCCTCCTCGACCAGGCCTTCGTAGATGAGGTGCGAGGCGACCTGGTACTCGATGCCCGTCCAGACCTCGTCGGAGTACGGGAAGGGCAGCGGCGGCCGGCCGCCCTTGGGCCACGAGCAGAGCAGCAGGCCCTTTTCGTCGTTGAGGGCGTAGGTCCGCTGGACGTTGGAGAAGTCGCGGAAGTCGGTCCGGAAGTTGTACTTGTAGATGGCCGCCAGCGCCGACCGGACGCGCTCCGCCGGCAGGAAGCGGTCCAGCCCGGCCACCTGGCTCAGCCACGGGCCGAGGAGCATGTCGGACAGGCAGCCCTCGCCATACTGGTACTTCTTCTCCATGACCTGGTCGTATTTCTGCACGTAGAACTCGCCGTTCCAGAGGGCGGCATCGTAGGCGGCCCGGCCTTTCTCGAAGACGGCCAGATAGGCCTTGGCCGACGGGAAATCGCCCGCCGCGGCGGCCATGGCCATGCCGGCCTTCAGGGCGCCGAGGTAGAAGCCGCTCAACATGCTGTTGGGGCCGTAGAACTCGATGTCGTAGGTGTTGTGCTGCTCGCCTTCGAGCAGGCCGTCGCGGTCGGCGTCCCAGGACTTCCAGGCGTAGTCGAGAGCCTTCTTGGCCTGGGGCCAGAGCTTCTTGAGCCAGGCCGTGTCGCCCGAGATCTGCCAGTCGCGGTAGAGGCTGATGATCCGGCCCAGCTGCCCGTCGGCGGCCGGCTTGAAGTCCCACAGGACCCCGCTCCCCAGCGGCAGCGAGGTCCGGAACATCATGGCCCCGTCGGGCTTGAGGTTGTTGACGAAGTCCGTCTCGCGCATGGACCGCTCGAGCGAAGGAAAGAGGAAGGCCAGCGACTGGGCGTAGTTCCAGACGTGGGCGCAGTTGAGCGGGCAGCAGCCGCTCTGGTCGCCGCAGCCCTCGAAGCCGAAGTAGGCGCCGCCCTCCAGGCGCATCCCGGTCGTGGTGCGGATGATGGCGGCCTGGCTGGAGACGGCGTCCAGGACGTAGGGCGGCAGGGTGGTGGCAAAAAAGGCGTCATGGAAGGCCCGGCTGGGCTTCTCCAGGCGGTCGAGGTTGGCTTGGAGGTATTCGGCGGCCGCCCAGGCGTCGGGGAACCTGGCGGCGTAATGGTTCTTGAAGACACGGCCGCGCTGCTCGGGTACGACGTCGAAATAGTTCAGGACGTTGGGGAAGCTCCAGGAGACGATGAACGGCAGCACCGCCTCTTCACCGGGCCCGATGACGGCCGTGAGCCCGAGCGTCCCGACGTCGGTCTGCTTGTCGGGCGACGGCGAGGCCTCGGCCAGGTCCTTGAGCGCGCCGTCGGCGGCGAAGTCGTCCCAGAAGATCTGCAGGTCGTCCCACCACTCGCCCCGGACCCAGTGGGTGAGATAGGTGACGTCGGGCCAGGGCGTCGTCAAGGCCATGGTGCCGAAGGCGGGCTGCCCGGGCTTGACCTTGCGCGAGGACATGGCCAGGCCGCGCAGGGCGGGCGTCGTCCGCATCTCGTTGACGTTCTGGCCGAACTTGTCGTGGCCCAGGCCGTCGACAAGGCCGACGCCGTCGTAGCCGATGGGATTGACGATGGAGCCGGCGACGGTGACCTTGGCCGGCGCGGCGCCGGTGTTCTTGATCCGGTAGCGCAGGACGAAGGCCGGGATGCCGGAGTCGTCCGGCTCGAGCGGCACGAGCGGATTGAACGCTTCGAGCGTGATCGCCAGCGGGACCTGACGGTCGGAGAGCTCGATCTCGGCGTAGGGGTACTCGCCCTTGAAGCGGGCCTTCTCCATGCGCGGCAGGCCGGGCACGAAGACGCGCTTGAAGCCGAAACCGGTCGTGAACGGCGGCTGGAGCGGGCCCTCCAGGACCCGGACGAGCTTGCGGCCGGACTGCTCGCAGTACAAGGCGAAGAAGGTGAAGGGCATGTGGACGCCTTTGCCGGGCCGGTTGAAGATCTCCCAGTCGCGGAGGTTGCCGCGGCCGCCGAGGGAGATGGTGCCGGTGCCGATGCCGCCGAGCGGGAAGGCGACCTCGTCGAGGGCCCGGCCCTCGAAGGTCCGGACGGGGCCGGAGCGGGTCAGCTCGTCGCGGGGATAGGCGCCCGCGCCGGTCTGCCCGGCGGCGGCGACGGCGGCCAGGGAGATGAGCAACGGCAGGAGCAGGAGACGGGCCGTGGCCCGCGTCGGGAGGATCGGACCTTTCATGGAGGCCTCCTCGGGGCAAAGGGATGGGCGAGTCTGCCTTCCTTCTAAAGGAACGGCCCCGGAATGTCAATCACCCGGGGGCGCGGCCGGGGGCTAGCCGGGGCGGGAGTCAGGTCCAGACGCCGCCGCGCCGGGCCCGGAGCCGGGCGATCTTGCGCTCCATGTCGCCGTAGTGGGTGCCCGGCCAGAAGACGCGCTGGCAGCCGGCGCAGACGGCGAACGAGGCGGCGTGCTCGCCGACGTAGGGGGAGACCAGGTTGCGGGCCTGCTCCCGGCCGAGGGGTTTGAGAGGGAGGTTGCAGGCCAGGCAGCGCGTATTCGGTCGGATCTCGTCCCAGAGGCCGAATTCGTCGAGGACCTGGACGACTTGGTCCTCCCAGTCCTGGCCGCGGATGAACAGGCGGTCGGCCCGCTTGGCCGTCTTCTCGATGAGCCCGCTGTCGCGGGTCAACAGGACCCGCCCCTCGCGGCGGGCCAGGGCGACGAGATCGGGGTCCTCGGCCTTGGAGAAGTAGGCGACGTCGAAGCCGAGGATGCGCAGCCACTTGGCCAGCTTGCCGAGCATGCAGTCGGCGACGAAGATCATGGCCCCCTAGAGGCCGAGGAATTGAACGGCCAAGCCGGAGACGAAGATCATCAGGCCGGCCAAGGCGTGGGAGTAGCGCTCGAGCTTGCCAAGCTTGACGAAGCTGGCCCCGTACGAGGCCAGGGCGATGATGACCAGCATCGTGGCGATGGTCGCCAGCCCGAAGGCCGCGGCGACAAGGGCCACGCCAGCCGTGCTGTGGCGGGCGGCCGGATACATGACGAGCGGGATGAGCGGCTCGCAGGGCCCGAAGACGAAGATGGTGAACAGCACCCAGGGCGTGATGTTGGCCTTTTTGGGGTCCTCGCCGTGGGGGTGGGCGTGCTCGGCCAACTCGTGCGTGTGGGCATGGGCGTGCTGATGGACGTGCGCGTGGGCCGGGTCGTGGGCGCCCAGGTCGGGGCCGTGGGGGTGGACATGGGTCTCTTCGTGGTCATGAAGGTGCGGGTGGACGTGGGGCTTGCCGCGCCAGGCCCGGCGCATGCCCCAGACGAAGTAGGCAAAACCGAAGCCGATGAGGAGCCAGGCGGCCACGGCGCCGCGGGCCGACTCGACGCCCTCGAGCTTGGCCACGGCGATGCCCAGGGCGATGCCCAGGAAGCCGAGGACGATCGAGCTCAGGATGTGCCCGAGCCCGGCGAAGAAGGCGACGACGAGCGTCTTGCGCAGGGTCCAGTTGCGGGCCCGGCCGATGACGATGAACGGCAGGTAGTGGTCGGGGCCGATGACCGTGTGGACCAGGCCCAGGGTGGCGGCCGTGCCGGCCAGCATCCAGATGTCGTGGCTGATCATCGGCCCTCCACGCCTACTTTAACGCCTGCTTTGTGGACATGTCCCTCGGGGACGTGTCCCCTGCCGCCCGGAAAGGCCGGGGAAGCAGCCAGGGGGACATGTCCCTCGGGTACGTGTCCCCCCGTCGCCAGACAGGCCGCAACAGGAAAAGAGATGGTGGACGGTAGGAGATTCGAACTCCCGACCTCAGCGTTGCGAACGCCGCGCTCTCCCAGCTGAGCTAACCGCCC